>Ga0180433_10000547_pt1 | contig 64382 bp, 60 predicted proteins | sample SS_ome_8_FD_132980 | JGI IMG/M metagenome (GOLD analysis project Ga0180433, IMG submission 132980) | Hypersaline lake sediment archaeal communities from the Salton Sea, California, USA - SS_1_D_1 metaG | ecosystem: Environmental > Aquatic > Non-marine Saline and Alkaline > Hypersaline >... | reverse complement strand
CTGGCCCTTATTTTGATTGTTTTCAACAATTTACTTTTAAGAATGAATATAAAGGTTATATTGGAAAATTCTTCATATCAGCAACTTTTGTTGGAGATACATTAGATTAAAAATTGGATTTGAAAAGATATATATGATAAAAATGTTTAAGAAACTAATATCTGTTGCAGTAATCCTATTATTCATAGGACTTGCATTTGCACCAAGTATCAATGCCGATGTAGGAAAAGAGGAACTGGTTGAGTTTACTACAGAATTATGTGGTCTGAATGGTAGTAAACAAACTGTTAAACTTACTCAACAACAGGCAGATGAAGTTGAGGCATTGTTTAATTCAATAAGAGAACAGTTGAATGCAACTGAATCAAGGGAGGAAGCAGAGGATATATTCAAAGATGCGGTTATGGAACTTGATAAGTATGGACTGCTTGGAGGGTTGAGTATAAAGCAGGCACAGAGGTTGGTTGTTGGAGATTATTTAAATCAAAAATCTAAACAATATTTTAAAGATATAAAATCTACAAATTTAGCTGATAAAAATGATTCAAATTATCTTTGTTTGATTTTGGGTTCTAGCGATTTAACCTCAATAATAGGTCCATTTACATTCTTAAGCTTATTATATTTTGCATTTTTATGGTCAAAATATATGGTGATTTCAACACTTATTATGTATATTTTATTATTTCTCTGTATGACATTTGGAAAAATTGAATTCTTTGAATCAATTGCTAATTTCATCTTAAACAATCTTGGAAATCTCTTGGTGATTAAAGGAAAACTTCTATTGTATTTAACAATATTAGTACATTTTATTCCAATAAAATTTGGAAGTATTGTGACTTTTGGATTTCCTAACATTGCATATCCATATGGAGATGACTCACCTGCCGAGGGAGAAATTTTCACATTTGGATTGAATGGAAAGAAGATATGGAGTGGAAAATTCTTTGGTGGTATGGGCCCTTATGTTGGGGTGATTGGCTTCTCTGGATTAAAAATTACTAAAAATTTACTAAATAATCTTTATCTGGGTTTTGCTTGCAAAATAAAAATCAATATGGAAACATGAATAGATATTGTTCTGTTTGTGAAAATGAGTTACAACCTTATGAAATTGACATGTGGGATTGTTGCAAATTTAAAACATTTTGGAACGATTTTTACACATGTTATTTCTGTTAAAAAATATGAATAAAAAGTTGAAAACTTAACTTAGTAATTTGTAAGTAAATTTATTATGCAAATATTTATTGAGCTTTTTTACTTTCAGGATTGTGAAGTACGTGGGCAAAAAAATCAATGTTGGTGTTTTAGCTTCAGGTAGCGGAACAGATCTACAAAGTATTATTGATGCGTCTGAAAAAAATATGATTGATGCAAAAGTAGTAGTTGTGTTAAGTGATAAAAAGGACGCTTCTGCGTTAAAAAGAGCTGAAAAACACCATATTAAACACTTTTTTATTGATCCAAACAATAAGAATAGAACAGAACATGAAAAAGAAATTGATAATTCCTTTGAAGATTCCAAAGTCGATTTAATTGTTGAAGCTGGATACATGCGATTATTAACTGAATCTTTTGTAAAAAAATGGTATGGAAAATTAATCAATATTCACCCAGCATTATTACCTTCTTTTAAAGGGGTAAATGGACAAGGAGATGCTTTAGAATATGGAGTAAAAATAACCGGTTGTACCACCCATTTTACTGACGAAAAAGTAGATCATGGGCCTATTATTTTGCAAGCAGCAGTTAAGGTTCTTCCAGGGGATGATAGAGATAAACTTGCTTCTAGAATTTTAGAGGTTGAACACCAGATACTTCCACGGACTGTTCAACTATTTGCTCAAAAAAGATTAAGAATTGATGGAAGGAAAGTCAATATCTTACCAGGTGATTCGTGGCTTAAAAAGTATAAAGTCATTGAAGGTGTGTTATACTCAGAGGGATACTAGTAAATATGGAATTTAAAGAAGCCTTGCATTGGTTGTATAGTTTTAAAAAATTCGGCTCAAAATTGGGCCTTGAAAGAATTACTTTATTAATGGAAGAATTAGGCAATCCACAAAATGAACTAAAAATTATTCATGTGACTGGTACAAATGGAAAAGGGTCAGTTTGTAAGTTCATTGGTTCTATCTTGCAAAATGCCGGCTACAATGTGGGTGTTTATATATCACCTCATCTTCAACGTTTTTCAGAACGTATTTGCATAAATAATAGAGAAATTTCCAAAAAAGAAATTATTTCATTAATTGAATTTATTAAACCAACAATAGAGAGAATGATCTCTCAAGAAAAACAACCTACTTTTTTTGAAATTGTAACAGCAATAGCATTCAAATACTTCCATGATTGTAAGGTTGATTTCGCTGTTATTGAAGTCGGTCTTGGAGGAAGATTTGATGCAACAAATGTGGTTACCCCTATCCTGTCAATTATTACAAATATTTCCCTTGAACATACTAATTGTTTAGGTGAAGACACTCAATCAATTGCTTATGAAAAAGCTGGTATTGTAAAAGACAATACCACTGTTATTACAGCTGCAAAAGATAAAGCAAGAGAAGTAATTGAAAAGGTTGCAAAGGAAAAAAAATCTCCAATAACTATTGTTACTGAAAAAAACTGGAAAAGAACTTCTTACAATAAAACTCATCAGGATTTTACAATTTCTGGAAAGTTAAAAAATTATAATGTTAAAACAACTCAACTAGGAAGATATCAGGGTGAAAATATTGCAATTTCAATAATAGCAGTTGAGAATCTTCAGATGAATGGAGTTTATATAACAGATGAAAATATTTGCGAGGGAATATATTCAGCATTTAATCCTGGCCGTATGGAAATTGTTTCTGAAGATCCAATAATTCTACTTGATGGTGCGCATAACACAAATGCTATAGAAATGCTGAAATTAACACTAGAAAAGGATTTTTCATACAAAAAATTAATACTTATTTTAGGAATTTTAAAGGATAAAAACTACAAAAAAATGATAACTTCAATTGCTCCGATTTCAGATAAAATAATCTTTACAAAATCCAATAATATCCGAGCTTGTGAACCTGAGGTGCTTTTAAATGTAACTGAAGAAATTGCATACAAAAATGAAGTATTAACCATCGATTCAATTCCAAAGACAATTGATTATGCAAAAACAATTTCAAATAAAGATGATATTATATGTATATCTGGTTCGTTATTTACTGTAGGCGAAGCAAGACAATATCTAATCTCTCCAGATAAGGAAATAGTAGAGTGTTAAAGATCAATTTTTAATAAATTTTCATTTAATTCTACCATGAATCTAGAGTTTTGAATCTTGGTTGTATTACCTATTGAATTCTCAATATTCTTATCAAATGAAATACTCCCAACATAATTAATATCTAGTTTTCTAACTTCATCTTTTACTAAAGATGAGTCCGTCATTTTCATGTTTTCAAGCACTCCAATCATCGGGATTTTTAACTCCTTTAAAATCTTAAGAAGTTTAACTACTGCCCCAATTGCAACCTTTGATGGGATTGTAACAATAAGAAACTCACTTTTTTTTATGAAACGAATAACATCTAATGTTTCATCTCCAATTCCTGGGGGCATATCAATAACCAAAAAATCTAAACTACCCCATTGAGTAATTGCTAGTATTTCAATGATTATATTTGTTATATCTATACCTCTAAAAGCAGATGGTTTATCATCTGTAAAATAAACAATTGACATAAATTTAATTCCACTAACAGAAGGAGGAATCAAACCTTTTTCCTCTTTTGGAAATTTATTTTTTACCCCTAAAATTATGTGTGAGGAAGGACCATATAAATCAAGATCCAACAAACCTACTTTATGTCCCTTTTTTGCTAAATTTAATGCCAATGATGAGGCAACCAAAGATTTACCAACACCACCTTTGCTACTTGCAACTGAAATAATTCTATCAATATTTTTCAAGCGTTTTTCAATAACACTAACTCTAGCTTCCATTATAGCCTACCTTTCTCCTTTTATAGATGATATTGAAACCCCACGGCCTTTAGTTATATCAAAATCTGGACTACCACATTTTGGACATCGTGCATGAACTAGAGAAACCTCAGGAATAAAATGTATTGCCTCTGACTCATCTTCACTAAGCTTCTTTTTCATCTCACTAAATTTCCACTCGTAACCACAGCTTGTACATTTCAAGGTACTTTCTTCAATCTTAATGTCTATTTTTACATTTTTTAAAATTTTCCCATATGATTTGATTATTTCTTTTAGTCCAAACTCAAAAATATCCTGCTCAATTTGTTGCAGTTCACCAATTTCAATGTTAATTTTTGTAATCTTTTTTAATTTCTCTTTTTTTGCTGCTTCTATTGCTGTAGCTACAATTGATTCCGCAAGAGCCCATTCATGCATGTGAAAGGGGTTACCAATCTTTTGAGTTTAAATTTTACTGTTATTTTTATTAGGAAATCGTTAAATATTATATTATATCTATTAATTCAAGTGAAAAAAGAATTAATTGACAAACAAATACAATTAAAAAATATTCTAGAACCATTGGATAAAGCAGTAATTTCTTATTCAGGTGGTTTGGATAGTTCTTTTTTACTTGCATTTTCACATGAAATTTTGGGTGAAAACACTGTTGCTGTTACCATAAACTCACCACTCACTCCTCTAAGAGAATTTGATGATGCAAAAGATTTTACAAGCTCAAGAAAAATTAAACATAAAATTATCAATATTCAGATGAACGAATTAGATACAATAATTAAAAATGAAATGGATAGATGTTATCACTGTAAAAAATTAATTTTTGAAAAAATTTTGGATTATGCAAATCAACAAAAAATCTCGTATATATTAGATGGCAGTAATTATGATGATTTAAAAGACTTTAGACCTGGAATGAAAGCACTTAGAGAATTAAGGATCAAATCTCCAATGATTGAAGCGGGCTTGAAAAAAGAGGATATACGAATTTTATCTAAGCAAATGGGACTTAAATCTTGGAATAAACCATCGATGGCTTGTCTTGCTTCACGTTTCCCTTACAACACAACTATAACAACCGAGGCATTAGACAAAATAGAAAAATCTGAGTCATATATTCAATCTTTAGGAATTGGACAAGTGCGAATACGTTATTACGAAGAACATGCAAAAATTGAAGTATTGAAAGAAGACTTCAATTTGATAATTAAAAATTCCAAAAAAATTGTTGAATTCATGAAGAAACATGGATTTAATACAATTACATTGGACCTTAAAGGTTATAGAACCGGCAGTTTAAACGAGGATTTGTAAATAATGAAAAAACTACTTGAAGATTATAAAAAAGGAAAGATCTCAATTAAGGACGTGCAAAAAAGATTAGAATCACTTCCTTACAAAGATTTAGGATTTGCAAAGATTGATACCCATAGACCTATTCGTAAGGGATTTCCAGAAACTATTTATTGTAAAGGAAAAACAGCGGGTCAAATCATTCAAATAATAAGAACATTGGCAAATGATGATCACAATATTCTTGCTACTAAGGCAAATAAAAAAATATTTAATTCAATAAAAAAGGAATTTCCTAATGCGATTTTCAATGAATTTGCAAAAACTATTACAATTAAGAATATTGGTGTAAAAAAACCAAAAGGTAAAATTTTGGTAATAACTGGAGGCACTTCTGATATACCTATTGCTGAGGAAGCAGTTGTAACTGCCGAATTGATGGGTAATAAGGTCGAAAAAGCATATGATGTGGGAGTTGCTGGAATTCACAGATTATTTGATATTAAAGATAAACTATCTGAAGCAAATGTAATTATTGTTGTTGCAGGTATGGAGGGAGCTCTTGCAAGTATTGTAGGGGGACTTACCTCAAAACCTGTAATAGCAGTACCCACAAGTGTTGGATATGGAGCCAATTTTAAAGGAATTGCACCATTACTTACGATGATGAATAGTTGTGCTGAGGGCGTGGTTGTTGTAAATATTGATAATGGATTTGGGGCAGGCTATTTTGCTAGTTTGATAAACAGGTGAATTTGATAATGATTGCAGCTTACTTTGATTGTTATTCAGGTATCAGTGGAGATATGGTTCTTGGCGTATTATTTGAACTGGGTTTAGATGAAAAATATCTAAAAAACCAACTTAATAAAATCGATGTAGAAGGATACAAAATAATAGTTAAAAAAGTTGAAAAAAACCATATTCAGGGAACAGATGTTAATATTGAGGTTTATGAAAACCAAAAAAAACGGGACTACAAGGATATTCTGGATCTAATTAATAAAAGCAAACTAGATAAAGATGTTAAAGAAAGTAGTAAAAAGATTTTTTCAAAAATAGCCATTGCCGAAGGAAAAATACACAATACCCCTCCTGAAAAAATTCATTTTCACGAGGTTGGGGCAGTCGACTCTATAGTAGATATTATTGGCTCAGTGGTTGGTATTAAGAAATTGCAATTGTCAAATATTTATTGCTCACCTTTGCCACTGGGTAGAGGTTTTGTAGAATGTTCTCATGGGAAAATTCCTATTCCCGCACCAGCAACATTAGAGATTTTAAAAAACATTTCAGCATATTCAACAGATATATCCAGTGAATTAGTAACTCCTACAGGTGCAGCGATAATTACTACATTTGCACATAAATTTGGTCCAATGCCATTAATGAAAATTAAAAAAATTGGATATGGGGCTGGAAAAACTGATTTGCAACACCCCAATTTTTTAAGAGTTATAATGGGTGAAATTCAAAGTGATTTTAATTATGACGTTACAACAATAATAGAAACCAATATAGATGATATGAATCCTGAAATCTATGGTTACCTAGTTGAAAAATTGTATGAGAGAGGAGCTTTAGATGTTTTTTTCACTCATATTCAAATGAAAAAAAACCGCCCAGGAAATAAAATTAGCGTTATTTGTAACAATAATGATGTTGAATCTATAGCAAATATTTTATTTAAAGAATCATCAACTTTTGGAGTTAGGTTCTATGATACAAAGCGAATAAAACTTTCTATTGAAGAGAGAAATATTAATACAAAGTATGGTAAGGTTAAAGTAAAGATTGGAAAATTTAAAAACCAGATAATAACGGTTTCTCCTGAATATGAGGATTGTAAAAAACTAGCTAGTGAAAATGATGTCCCATTAAAGGATGTTTATGAATTAGCAAAAAGGATGGTCAACTCAGAGTAAAAATAATTGATAAAACTCTTAAATTTTCTGAGGCAAACATGCTTAAAAAGATAAAAAAAGTATAAATGGCAAAATTTGCCATTTTAGTTTATATCGACTTTTTTAAGATCTTGTAATTTTCTTTGATAGATAGCTACCATTACTAACCATATACTTACAATTGCTATTGTCATTGTTCCACCAATTATTGCCATTTCTTGTAGCATAAGTGGAATTTCTGATGGTGTTTGCATTGCAGTTAAGAATGGTGGAAACAATACAACCTCTCCATGTGCAATATGTTCTACTGCAAGCATTATCACTCCACCCCAGATCATTATATTTAACCATCCAATTTTTAGATTCTCCGGTATTTTTTTTCTAAAAATTGTTGTTACAATAGCAAGGCTCATAGGTGCTATAAAACATGCCATATTATTTTCCTCCTACAATTTTCTGCTTTGGTTTCGAAGTTATTAAGATAATTTCCCAAAGAACAAAGATTGGTATTAACATAACTATTCCGAGTAAAGTTCCACTGGTAATCATTCCTTCTGTTTCAAGTTCTATAAATTCTCCTCCTTCGTAACCAAGGATATGATCTACAAGTATCATTATTGAAGTTCCCCATAGCATTAAACTGAGAATATCTAGCTTATAGATTTTGGGTTTTGTATACCATATAGCAGTTACAACAATTGCTGCAATTAATGTTGTTACAAGCCACATAATATCTATTGCCTCCGATATATTTTTATATATTCTAAATACAGAATATTGAACTAATATTTAATAATTATGGTAACAAAAAATTTAAATTCGTGCTACAAATATCTATATATCGTGCTACTATGACTGAAAAAATTGTCAGATTTGGAGTTTCAATAGAACCAGACTTAATTAAGAAATTTGATAAAAGAATTAAAAAAGAAGGTTATACAAACAGATCAGAAGCAATCAGAGATTTAATTAGGAAAAATCTTATTGTAGAAGAAACGAAAGATCCAAATAAATTAGCAATGGGCACATTGACAATAATATATGATCATCATAAAGGAAATATTACAGATAGACTCCTTGATCTTCAACATGATCATAATCAAGAAATATTATCTACAACCCATGTTCATATTGATCATAAAAACTGTCTTGAAGTTTTAATTTTAAAAGGTAAAGTCGGAAAAATTGTTAAGTTATCAGATAATATTAAATCTTTAAAAGGAATAAAAAATGGGGAACTTGTAGTAACAGAGAGCCGAATATAATTTTACTTGTCTTTCACTGCTTCGTTTAAATCCTTTAAAAAAGCTTTCACATCAGTTCCATGGACTTTTACAATATCTTTAACTCTTTCAAATGATGCTGCAATACAGCCTAAACAACCGATATTGTATTTTGCAAATACTGGTGCTGTTTCGGGATATTTTTCAATGACATCTCTAATCGTCATATCTTCGGTAATCTTATTTTCAGTCATTTTTACACCTATAGATTAACGATTGTTATAAAACCATCCCATATAATACTTACTGTTAGGAGAATGGTGAGGAGTTACCGGACGGTGGGACTTAGGAGGAGGTAAAAAGGTCATTTCAATTTAAAACACTCCGTCCGGTGATAATGCTAATTATCTGTAAATATTTTCAAACTTATAAATAAAAAAGTGAGGTGCCTGAAACTATTATCTTTCGTCTAAATATCAAATAAAACCTTAACAAAAACAGGTTTTGTATTGTGAACCTCAAGCATATGATAAGTTACTGCTTTAATTTCAGTTCCTTTTTTATGTTTAGAGTCATCAAATTCTTCTCCAAATATTTTTGCAGAAAGGCTATTACCTGAGATATTTACAATAAATTCAGAGAAAACTAGATTCTTTGCACCATTAAGAAATAATAATTCGGATAACCAATCGACTAATAACTGTTCCAAATCTGGAGCATCCAATTGGATTTCATACTCTCCAATATTATTTATTTTAGATTTGTTAGTAATTATATCAAACATTCCAACAGCTGCATTTTTAAAAGCTTCTGAAAGATTCTTCCCATAAGCTTTTATCCCAATATCGGCGGTGTGTTCAATAAATTCATAATCTATCATAAGGTTGCCTTTGATAAGTCACTTTTACAATTACATTTAGTTTTTTCATGTATAGATTCTATTGTCATTTGGAATATCTTTGAAATTATTGATTTTTTATCTGAGTAAATAGATGAAATTTCATCTGCATCAAGGCGATACTGAAGTCCAGTGGCCATGTTACACACAATGCACAAAGATACATAACAAATACCTTTTTCTCTTGATAAAACAACTTCAGGAACACCCGTCATTCCAACAATATCTGCGTAATTTGAAAACATATTAATTTCAGAAGCAGATTCTAAACGAGGTCCTTCGGTTGCTAAATATACTCCTTTTTCATGGTAACTTATACCATCTATTTTTTGTAAAGTATTAATAAGAATTTTTCTTAAAGATGGACAATATGGTTCAGTAACATCTACATGAATTCTTTCATTATCAAAATAACTTGTTTTTCTTAGTTTTGTATAATCAATAAAATCATGAGGAACAACAAATTCTCCAGGTTTAATACTTTTTTTCATCGATCCAACAGTTCCAAGTGCAATAATACAATCTACATGACTTGATGATAATGCCTGAACATTAGCCAAATAATTTATCTTATGAGGCGGTATATTTGAATCTTTGCCATGTCTGTTGATAAAAAAAATTGAATGGTTTTTACTTTTCTCAAACTCAACCGAGATATTACCATACTTGGTTTCAACATTAATTCTTTCAGAATTTTTAAAAAGATTTTCAATTATATTTCCACTGATTATTCCAATTTTCATCCATATCTCCTATATTTTATATGTATAGAATTAATTATCCAATAAACGTTTATTTGTTTAAAGATATACCTATTATAATGAAAGTTGCTGCTCTATTTTCAGGTGGAAAAGATTCAATTTATGCAATATATATTGCTCAACAATGGGGTTGGAAAGTAACTAACCTTATTACTTTAGAGCCTGAAAAAAAAGATTCTTGGATGTTTCACTCAATTAATATACAAATAACTGAACTAATTGCTGAAGCAATCAATATTCCTATTATTAAAAAATATACTAAAGGTGAAAAAGAAAAAGAGCTTGCTGATTTAGAAAATATTCTAAAAGATCTTGAAATCGATGGTGTAATTAGTGGAGCTATTGCATCTGAATATCAAAGAACAAGAATAGAAAAAATTTGCCATCAATTAAAATTAAAATCATTTACCCCGCTATGGCATAAAGATCAAAATTTAATTCTGAATGATCAATATAAAGCTGGTTTTAACATAATTATTGTAGGCGTTTTTGCTCAAGGTCTAGATAAGACTTGGCTTGGAAGAAAAATTGATGAAAAATCAATTGATGAATTGAAGAGAATTAAAAAAAAATATATGTTAAATGAGGCTGGGGAAGGAGGAGAATTTGAATCATTAGTATTAGATGGTCCAATTTTTAAAAATAAATTATTTTTAGACAAAACAGCAATAGAATGGAAAAGGGATAATGGGATATTAAAAGTTATTAAAGCGCATATTGAAGAACTATAATTCTATGTAATTTAAACTGTTCATCTGTTGAAGAAAAAGAAATAATCTCTGGTCAATGTTTTCTTCTTTCGGAAATTCTTTTTTTATTATTTCAAGAATTTCTTTTACTGACTTTTCCCCATCACAATTATTCCAAACTACAGAACCAAGCTCATCTAAATTAGCAACAAATATGTTATCTTTTTTTATTAATTTACAGAAAGATTTTCCAATATTGCTGGTAAATTTTGGAACCTTTATACTGACTAAATTTTTATCATTTATATACCAATCAAAATTAGATCTATTAGGAATAAATTTAAGAAACTCTTCGGTGGTTGGAATTTTTCTAGTCTTCTGCAAATATCTTCCTCAGAGGGATATATGCTAGCAGTATGGCAACAAATATCCATATTAACAAGGATGGCCAAACTGGTGGGAAGTCAAATATGGCAATACTGATACCGGCAATAATCATAAATGCCACAATAACACCCATTAAGGCTTCTCCAGCAATCAATCCCGCAGTGAGAAGTAAACCCGTTCTTATAATCTTTTCTTTTGGTTTCACACCTGTTTGCTTAATAGCAAGCTCCCAATCACTAACTTCTTCTTCCTCTGCCGAACCATATTTTTTGGCAATTGATCTGTTAGTAAAATGTCTTACAATTCCTCCTGCAAAAATTGGCACACTTAAAGTAAATGGTAAATAAATCCCAATTGCAACAGGCAACACAGGTAAATCAATAAGTATTAAAACCATGGCAAGTACAACTCCTGCAATTACAAAAGGCCATACCATTTCTCCTCCAAGAACTCCCTGTACAATTCCAGACATTAGAAATGCCTGTGGGGCAGGAAGATTTAAGGGATCTCCAATACCATATGCTTTATCAAGCGCTTCAATTACAAAGGCTAGAATTGGTGCAACAGCTATTACTCCAATCATCTCAGCAATCTGTTGTCTTTTTGGAGTTGCCCCAATCATCTGACCACATGCCATTGATTGAAGCACATCCCCAGAAATTGCTGCTGCACAACATATAACAGCTGCAATTAAAATTGCCACACCATAAGCATTTACTGATCCACTTAATCCAAATCCAAGAAGAATAAGACTTGTTATTAATAAAACTGATACAGTAACCCCTGATATGGGGTTGTTAGATGAGCCCAATAATCCTGCCATATATCCTGCAATTGCGCTAGCAATAAATGCAAATAATACTGCAAAAACAGCCATAATAGCAGAAACTGCCCACAAACTAGATATCCAGACATATACAAGAAATACGGGAATTATAAGTACACCAATTAAAAGAAAAACGAATTTAAAATTTAAATCTTGATCAGTTCGTTTTTTTGCTTCGATCTGGCCACCTTTAATTCCGATCACTGCTTCTTTTAATCCGCTTGCTAAATTCGATCTAAGAACCCATATAGTCCATAAACCACCGAATAACATTGCTCCAACGCCAATGTATCTTATCTGAGTTCCCCATATTTGGAAGAAACCCCAAATTTGCTCCCCAATAGCATAGTTACCGTTTCCTAATGCAATAGCATCTGTTATTTGTTCAGCGGTAGTTGGAATTGGAAGGCCTTGAGCAAGAGAAATTAGTGGTGCAATAATTACCCAACCAAGTAGACCACCAACAAAAACAAAAGAAGCAATCTTTGGACCTATAATCCATCCAACACCAAGAAGTGCTGGTGATGCAGCTGTGCCACCGTATAAATATGCTGTTCTCTCGTTGCCCAATATATTATATTTTCCAATGTCAACTATACTGTGTATAGTTCCACTGACTGCTTTTAAGGCAACTTGACCAAATTTAAATAACGCTGCAACAAACACTCCAATAAGTAGCCAAATCCCACTTACTCCCCGTTCTTTTGAGGTTTTTGCAGACGTTTCCCCCCCAACAGTTGTAGTTAATACGGCAGCAACTGCAACACCTTCAGGAAAAGGTAAATCGGTTTTTATTATTAACGCTCTCCTTAGAGGTACCATCCAAAGAACACCTAATATACCACCTAACAAAGCAATAATCGTTGTCTCAAGCCATTGAATATTTTCCCATGCTCCTAATAAGACTAAAGCAGGAATTGTGAAGATAACTCCAGCAGCAAGCGCCTCACCTGCAGCTGCACCCATCATACCAATGTTTACTTCTAAAATAGTACCCTTAAAAGGTTTAAGTAAAGCAAAAGCCATCACAGCTCCTGGAATTACTGCCGATACTGTCATACCAGCATATAATCCAAGATATGCATTTGCTGAACCTAATATAACAGCAAGAATCGCTCCTACCAATATTGCTTTAAGTGTTAATTCAGGTACCGATTTTTTTGCTGGTATAAACGATTTAAAATCATCTCGTGATACCATTGCCTATACCTGTATGAATAATATATTTCATTATTTATATAACCATCGGTTTTAAAACATTTTTCAAAAATATATTTAAATATTTCCCCTTTAATATGCTCTTGAAAAAGTTTTTAATTAAAAATTATTATAAATCTACTGAATAACGTAAAATTCCTGCAAGTCCACCAAATGCCATGTACAAAGAATCACCTTCTTCACTATTTCTTGAAATTAAATGAACCTTTGCACCTGTTTTCTCTGCAAGATCTGAAAATTCATCAACAAGATCAATTTTTTCCTCAATTTCCATCAAATTTGATGTTTTACATTTTGAGCAAGTTGGAGGTGTAAAATTTTCTAAATCGTTTTCGCTTAATATCACCTCTTTTTTATAGTCGCATGAATCACATTTCATATTTATTTTAAATTTGCGCAGATCTTCTGATATCAACAATGTATCGATGATCCCCATTTCTAAAGCCTTTTTTACCTGAGATTCCCCATAGATTGCAAGACTCTTTTCTGATTTTGTAACTTCTTTTAAAAACCGTTTCATAACCTTTTTTTCTTTTGAAATTTTAAGTTCAGTCATTGAATCCGAGGCAACTGAGACCAACTCCTTTAAACCAAATTCATCAGTATATCCAGTATCAAAAATTTCAACAATCTTGTTTTGAATTTCATAATGAAGATAACCCTCATCAACAAAATATTGTTTAGTTGGTCCTGAACCCCCTACAAAGATTCCTTTCAATTCTTCTTCGGATTGAAAAATTTCACTTATTTTCTCACCACATTTTACAAACCATTCATGGGCTGCAATTTCTGTAAGTCGTTCAAATCTTCTCTGAGACTGTCCACCTCTCCCATGCTTACCTGGAACCTGAGATGTCATGTATTTAAGAAGTTCCGTCTTATCTCCTTTTAAAATTCCAACAGTACATTCACGTCTATCAATTAAAACCAAACCATAGATTTCTCTTTCAGTTAAGAATTCTTCTAGAGGCTCAGTGTAAAAAGAAGAATCACATCTATACAAAAAAGTTGTAATGGGTAAGGGAGGTTCAATTACATATGCAACCATTTCTGTTTGGTCGCCCTCAGCACTCTTATGACCAACAAAGAAAACAACTCCATTTTCAGGCGGTTGTTTAAAATATTTCAATCTGCTCATAATGGATTCAATCGCAGATAAAACATTTTTTCTTGTAGTTTTAGATTTAATATTTTGAGATTGTGATAACTCGTTTTTCAAATATGAATTTACATCAAAAATTTGTTTAGAGGGCGGTACATATAAAGATATTAACTCTGTATGCTTGCCCCTACAAGATTTAAGTTCTTCTATCTTTCTCTTTAAATCGTATTTTTGACGTTGTGTTAATTCAGTCATTATAATTTTCACCGATTTTCATCATTTATTATCATAAAATCAATTTTTTATAAAATTAATATACGCTTTAAGCTACAAGTTTAATATTTCCGAAGTATTTGGGGTATAAACCTCTGAGAACTCATTTAAAGGCTCGACAAGTGCCTTTCTATTTTCACCATGAAATAGAACAATCTTTTCAGGCTCACAGGCTTTTGCAAATTCTATTAATTCAGAATGTCCGGCATGAGCAGAAAAATCGTAATATTGCACTTCGCAATCGACATTTTCAATAACACCATAAAAATTTAACTTACCTTTGTCAATTAAAAGTCTACTATTTGTACCCTCAACTTGATAACCAGTCAACAACACAGCGCTTTTTGAATCATTTTTCAATTTATTCATGTAATTTAACACAGGACCGCCATCCATCATTCCACTTGATGTGAGTATTACTTCAGATTTTAAGGCTAATCTTCTGCCCTGGTCAGAATGTACAAGATTAATTTTATTTAATGCTTTTTTCAGGTTGTCTGCGGATCTTAAATATTTAGGATATCTTAAAAAAATCTTTGAAACTCTTTTTCCCATACCATCAAACCAAATGTTAAAGCCAGAATTTTTAAGAATAATTGCAAGTTCCTGAGATCGTGAAACTGCAAAAGAAGGAATTATTGCTACTCCCCCTCTATTGACAACCTCACTTATTTTATCTAAAAATTGTTTTTCTAATTCTTCTCTTTTAGGATGCTCTCTACCTGCATAAGTTGTTTCTAAAAATAAAATATCACATTTTACTGGTTTTGTACCCTTAATTAGTTTAGTATTAATTACGTTTAAATCTCCAGTGAAAAGAATCTTTTTTGAACCAATAAACTCAAACATTAGCGATCCAGGGATATGACCCGCAGAATGGAAATGTAATTCAGTATCATCTCCAATTTCCTTTTTTCCATTTATTTCTACTGGTATAAAACTATGTTCAGCTTCTTTTACATCATCATTGCTGAAGGGGGATGCGTAACCTTCTGTTTTTGCAATTTTTACCGTATCTTTAAACAATACTTTGCTTATTTGTTTGGTCAACTCCGTTGATAATATTTGATGGTTTTCTCTAGAGCACAACCAAGGAATCATTCCAGAATGATCTAAATGTGCATGAGTTAGTAATGTTATATCAACAGGTGGTGGTGGAAGGGGAAACGACGGAGGATTACTTGGGGTCATACCATATTCATAAAGCAATCTAATGCCATCTGCTTCTAAGACCATGGCTAAACTGCCTACTTCATTGCTACCACCGAGAAACTGACTTGTAATACCATTATTCATCGAAATCATATCCTTTAAGAATAGGGGGTTGATTAATGTTTGCTCATTATTTCAATTTTTTTCAGGTTCAACTATTAAAATAGACTCGTCTTTTTCTAAAATTATTACTTTTGTATTTGGCTCAATAGTAGTTTTAGATTTTGCTTGCCAAAGCTCTCCTTTAAATCGCACATATCCAGTTTTATCTTCAGAAATCCTGTCAATTGTCTTTGCTTTTTCACCTACAAATACACCTACACGAGCTTTTTTTCTTCTAATAATAACAATTTTATAAAGCAAAAAAACAAAAAAAATCGACAATAAACCAATAACAACAAATACAACCAATGCTGCAGTATTTAACCACTCCATATCAATCAACCATTCCCGTGTTGAATACGTTGGTATAAGAAATATTGCACCTATTATTAAACATATCACTCCTCCAATACCTACTAAACCAAATCCTGGTAAAACAAATAATTCAATTATTAGTAAAATACAACCAATTGTAATAAAAAATATCCCTAAAGTAGAAACATTAAAACCAGAACCAATTAGAGATAATAATATTGCAATTACACCAAATACCTCTGCACCAAAACCGGGGGATTGAATCCCAATAATTAATGATATTATCCCTAATACAAGTAACAAAGAAGTAAGAATTGGGTTAGAAATTATTTTTAAAACAACAACCCTAAATGACGGAGAAAAAAATATTTTTTCGGCATTTTTTGTTTCTAATGTAACATTTCCTGATGTCACATTAATTATTGTACCATCTACATCATCAAGAAGTTGATCAATTGAACTTGAAACAAATTCAATAACTGCATACCTAAGCGATAAAGTCTCATTTAAATTTAAATTTTTAGTTATAAATTCCTTGACGATTGTTTTATTTCTCCCATAGATATCTGCTCTTTCCTCTAATCTGGCAACTAAGGCATTTATTATTTTAGAATCATTTATTGCACGAGAGCCCTCAAGTGAAATTTCCACAGGCTGAGCAGATCCAATAATAGTGTTGTCAGCCATAGAAGCAATGTGCGTTCCGATCAAAATAAAAGTTCCAGCTGACCATGCAGCAGCTCCTTTTGGATAAACATATCCTATAAATGGGATATTGCTATTTTGTATCAAATCCCAAATTTCCAATGTTTGATCAAGACCACCACCCGGTGTGTCTAGTAATAAAACGATTGCTTCTGAATTTTTATTTTCCGCTTCTGTTATACTTTCCTTTACTGTTTCTACGGTAGATTCATCTATTGTATCTGTAATCTCAACAATTAAAACATTTTGATTTTGTGCTAGTATAGAATTAGAAATAACTGATATAAAAAATAGGAGAAAAAATAGAAAAGAAATGGAAAATTTTAGCTTCATTTTACTGTTTTACTATTAACTGCTTTTGCTATCCCAGCTACTTTACCTATATCGCCACCCGGAACTACAATAAGGTTTTTTTCTCTTGCAATTTCCGAAAGTGTCTGAAGCTCTCTTAGTCGAAGTGCAGTTGGTGCCTGTTCGTAAAGTTTAGCCGCATCCAACATTTTTTGAGAGGCTTGAAATTCTCCTTCAGCAATAATAATTCTAGATCTTTTTTCTCTTTCAGCTTCAGCTTGTTTTGCAATAGCTCTTAACATCTCCTCTGGTAAAGCAACATCTCTAATTGTAACAGCTGATACTTTAATACCCCATGGATCGGTTCCTTGATCAATTATGGTTTGAAGACTTTTATTTAATTCTTCTCTATTAGATAACAATTCATCTAAACTTTTTTGACCAAGTACATCTCTAAGAGTTGTTTGAGCAAGCAAGCTAGTAGCAACATCGTATCTTTGAACTTCAACAACGGCCTTCTGAGGATCAGTTACTCTAAAATACACTACCGCATCAACATCTACTGTTACATTATCCTCGGTGATCACTCTTTGTTTTGGTACATCAATTACCCTTGTTCTTAAATCAAGTTTGATTATTTTATCTATAACAGGAATAACAAATACCAAACCAGGACCTTTAATTCCTAATAATCGACCTAATCTAAATATCACTATTCTTTGGTATTCTGCCATGATTTTTATTGCTGATGCAAGTAGCATCAATAAAAAAATGATTATTATTATTGCAATACTTATTACATTAACATCTACCACTTAAATGCCTCCATTTAAAAGAACAACTTGATATTTTTAAGTGTTTCTATAAGAATTATTGACATAAAAATAAGAATTTTTGAAATAATACTCATAATAATGTAGAAGGAGGGAATTATCGGGGAAAATCATGAAGGTAGCATTTTCCCTCCTTCTCCCCTCACTGAATTTTTAGAATTATGGTTTAAGAGTTATTGTTTTGTAGTTCTATTAAACATCCAGCTTAAAACGGCGAAGCCCCCACCTGCTATCAATAATTTTGCAATAAATAGCACCATTTTTCTCTACCTCACCTTACTCCTTTTTAAATTTCGGCTCCTCAACCTAATGTTCTTAATAATTTTGAATAATTTAATACAATTTAAAGATTTCGTATTATTATTGTTACATATGTTGTATTAATTAACAAAAATAATAGGGTAGTAGGATTAACACAATTTTAGAACTAATAAAATTCAATTTTTATTTTGTTTTTTGCGTTAATTTTTTATCTGAAACGTCGATATCCTTTTCAATCAATGGCAATCTTTTTAGTATGAAAAAAGAAATTAAAAATAATATTGACGAACAAATCATTAAATAAAAACCATAATGCCAATGAAATAATGAAGATAGCTCTTCTAGCCATGCTAAGATTGTAAGTTGTATAAATAAAATAAAACTAATTATTGAAATGAAACCAGCTATACTTGCCTGTAAACAATTTTTACTACGTTTTTTTGAAGGGGTTCTATATGCTATTATTCCCAATAACATTGATAATATACTTAATGGAGGAATAAAAAATAAAAATAATGTTCCGAAAGAAAAACCATATTTCTCTAGTGAACCCGGAGCTGCAGAAGAAACATTCTTTCCAAAGTCTATAATAAAATGTAGCTGTAGAATTGGTGGGTCCTCATTTGGCGCACTAACTAAAAGCCCTCCCCAGTGGAAAAAATGCACACTACCGATTGGACCGACTGATATTTCCCCCCATGGTATAATCTGAGCAATTACACATAGAACTATGGAAACCAATAAAATAATTTTTACAATCTTTTTTAAATCCAAGTTTTTCATTTTTCTTCCTAAGGTTATATTTAACTTGAAACATTTCATTATTTAAAAATATACCTTAATAAAACAAAAACAATCTTTTTTGGTGAAAATATTTTATACGATATATACTATATATTTTAAAAGCGTGGAGTAATAATGTCTAAAATTTCAAATATATTGGCTAGAGAGGTTCTTGATTCTAGAGGAAACCCAACTGTTGAAGTAGATGTAATAACTGAAGATGGTATTTTCAGAGCAATGGTTCCAAGCGGTGCAAGTGCTGGTAAACATGAAGCCTTAGAACTCAGAGATGGAGATAAAAATAGATATTTAGGAAAAGGAACTTTAAATGCAATTGAAAACATTAAAAAGAAAATCGCTCCTAAAATCATTGGATTAGATTGTTTAGCTCTTGAAACTATTGACAATGTTATGATTAAACTTGATGGAACTGAAAACAAGGATAAATTCGGAGCAAATGCTATTTTACCTATATCAATTGCAGTTACCAAAGCAGGTGCTGGAGCAAAGAAAATACCCCTTTATTCTTATATTGCTGAAATTTTTGGTGTAACTCCACATAAATTGCCAGTACCAATGTGTAATGTAATTAATGGGGGTAGACATGCTGGTCAGAAAAATTCAATACAAGAACACATGTTAATGCCAACTGGTGCGAAAAGTTTTTCTGAAGGAATTAGGATGGTTGCCGAATCTTACCATCATCTTAAAAATTTATTAAAAGAAAAATATGGTTCAATGGGAACTTTAATTGGAGATGAGGGCGGATTTGCCCCTACTCAAATTTCTGACGTAGAAAAAAGATTGAACTTAATTCTAAAAGCCGTTGAAAATGCTGGCTATGAAGATATGCTAAAAATTGCATTAGATCCAGCATCAAGTGAATTTTTCTATAACGGTGTTTATAAAATAGGTCGAAAGTCTTTCAGTGGGGGAGAGATGATAGATTTTTATATGGATTTGTGTAAAAAATTTCCAATTGTAAGTATTGAAGATGGTCTTGCTGAGGATGATTGGGATTCATGGGTAGAGATGACAAATAAGATTGGAACTAAAATACAAATTGTGGGTGATGATTTATTCGTAACCAACACTAAAAGGATTTTAAAGGGTATAAAAATGAAAGCAGCAAATTCAGTTTTAATTAAATTAAACCAGATAGGAACTGTTACTGAAACATTAAATGCGATAAAAATGTCAATGGATCAAGGTTGGACCACAGTTGTAAGTCATAGAAGTGGTGAAACCGAAGACAGCTTTATTGCCGATCTTGTAGTTGGAACTAGCGCAGGGCAGATTAAGACGGGTGCTACTGCTAGAAGTGATAGAAATGCAAAATACAACCAATTGTTAAGAATAGAGGAAGAACTAGGAGATAACGCTACTTATCCTGGAATCGATTTTAGGGTTATTTAAACAACATAAACATTTTTATAAGGTTTCATATACCAAGATTGAGGCATTTTATGAAAGTATTAATCACAGATAAAATGGCAAAAGAGGCAATTCAAGTCTTAAAAGATGCTGGTCATGAGGTCACCTATGATGAAGAAATGGATGGTGATACCCTATTAAAGAAAATTCCAAATTTTGATGCGTTACTGGTTAGAGGAAGAACAAAGGTTGTAACTGATATAGTAAAAGCAGGCAAATCCGGAAATTTGAAAGTTATAGGTAGAGCAGGGGTTGGAGTGGATAACATTGATATTGAAACTGCGGCAAAACACGGCATTAAAGTTGTAAATGCCCCAACGGGATCAACTCAAAGTGTTGCAGAGCTTGCTTTTGCTCATATGTTGGCTTTAATTCGTTTTATACCTAAATCAGACATTTCAATGAAACAAGGCGAGTGGTTAAAAAAGCAACTGAAAGGAACAGAATTGTTTGGAAAAACATTAGGGTTAATTGGATCAGGAAATATTTCTAAACATGCTACAAAATTGGCAATTGGATTTGAGATGAGGGTATTAATGTATTCACCTCACTGTACAGATGAAAAAGCAAAAAAAATGGGAGCCAAACGAGTTGACCTAGATGATTTATTAAAAGATTCAGATTTTGTTTCAATACATATACCTCATACAAAAAAAAGCCATTACCTTCTAAATTATGAAAAACTATCACTTATGAAAAAGAATGCATATCTAATAAATTGTTCACGTGGTGGTGTTGTTGAGGATGATGCTTTGTACAGAATTCTATCTGAGGAAAAAATTGCAGGTGCTGGAATTGATGTATTTGAAAAAGAACCTCCAACTGGAAGCAAACTATTGAATCTAGATAATGTAATTTTAACACCACATCTGGGTGCAAATACCAAAGAGGCACAAATTAGAGCAGGAACTGATTGTGCAGCAGAGATAATTAAGGTATTAAATGGTGAAGAACCAACCCATTGGGTTAATAAAGACTAATTTAGTGGAAAAATATAATTACACTAATCCTTTTTATACTTTCAATGAAAAATCTAGATAATATCATAAAAAAAATTGACAAGCAAATCAATAATAAAGACAAAATTAGAGAGGAAGCACTAAAAATCTCTAGAGAAATCATTATTAATTGTAGAAAAGCAATTCAATTAATTCATAGAAACTTAATGGATGAGTCTCAAAAATACATAAAAGAATCATCTTTAAAGTTAGCTGAATTATACAAATTAACTAAGGAATATCCTGATTTATATTATTCAGGATTTGTTGAAAATGCCGCTCAAGAATATGCAGAAGCTAATTGTCTTTTTAACATTGAAAAAGGTTTGGATCTTCCAGACCCAGATAATTTAAAAACTACATACAGTTCATATCTAATGGGATTATGCGATGTTGTTGGTGAGTTAAGAAGAGCTGCTTTAGATTTTATACTTACAGGAGAGACGACAAAAGCAAATCAATACTTAGTTTACATGGATAAGATTTATGATTCGATAATGACATTCGACTATCCCTCTGGCTTGATACCAATAAAAAGAAGACAGGATATACTTAGAACATTAATTGATAAAACTAGGGGCGAACTTGCTATTGCAGGTTTTGAACAGAGAATTGACGAAAGAACTAGTGAGATATGTGGATTACTTGAAAACTTTTATGAAAGAAAAAAGTCAAATAACAAGCACAAAGAATCAATGGATATTGACATAGACAAAGTTTGGTAATTAAACAAAGAAGATAATACAAAAAGTATATAAGAAGTCTTTATATACTTCAAGGAGGGAAATCTCTTTTATGGCCGACCTAAAAATTGAAAATATTATTGGTGATTTACAAATAGCCAGAATCTTGGATATTGAAAAAATTTTTGACTTATTCCCTAAAGCAAAATATGACCCAGACGATGTACCAGCACTAGTTGTTAAATTTGAGGAAATTAAGAGTGTAGCAATGATATTCAAAAATGGAAAGGTTGTGTTTTCTGGAGTAAAAAGATTTGAGGATGCTGAAAAAATAAAAGATACAATTTGTGAAAAATTAAATCAATCAGGAATTAAGACCTACAAGAATATTGAAATTAAAATAAAAAATATTATAACAACTTCAGAAATCAACAAAAATTTTGATTTATCAAAAATTGCTGAATCGATTGAAGATGCAAAATATAATCCTAAAAAATTTATTGGAATAATCTATAAAAATGAAAACCAAAACACAGTTATACTCCTTTTTCATTCGGGGAAAATCGTCGGTTGTGGGTTGGAGTTAGAAGAAATATCAACTTCAATAGATATGTTTATGAGCAAAATTTCGGAATTAAAAATAATTTAAATAGGAGGTATTAGAAATATGCCAGAAGTAATTGTAGAAAATATTGTAGCTTCTACGTCTTTCGCAGAAAAATTGGATTTAGACGTAATAGCACAGTCATTAGAGGAAGCAGAATACGAACCAGAACAATTTCCTGGTTTAGTCTATAGATTATCAGAGCCAAAAACAGCAACATTGCTCTTTAGAAGTGGAAAAGCAAATTGCACTGGAGCTAAAAACATCGAAGATGTAAAAGCTATCATTGATATCATTGCAGAAAAATTAAAAAAATTAGGTGTTGAGGTTTATAAAGATCCAAAAATTGTAATACAGAACATTGTTGCAATTTCTGACCTTGGTGGCGAACTTAATCTAAATGAGGTTGCAATGGCATTGGGTTTAGAAAATGTTGAATACGAACCAGAGCAATTTCCCGGATTAGTATATAGAATAAAAGAACCAAGGGTTGCTATGTTGTTGTTTGGATCAGGAAAAATTGTTTGTACTGGTGCAAGAAAAATATCGGACGTTTCTCTTGCAGTGGATAAATTATCGAAAGAGCTAACCTCTTTAGGTCTTATTCGATAATCTCTTTTTTTTAATTTTTAAAATTTATTATATTAGGTCTTTGTAATAGATATTTAACTTTTGTGAATTCTGAGAAACCATAACCATTTAATTCAACATTATTTCCAGACCATGAAAAAGTGCCTGTAGCGATACATGGACCTTCGAACATTCCAATTCTTGCTCTCTTCCAAACAGTTTCACAGGTATTATAAATATTAATGTCAAGTACTAAATCCATATCATCTCGATTTGCTTCCAATCGTAGCTTTTTCGGATAAGATAAAGAAGGCAAGTCAGCAGGATTAACTGATTCTAACACTTTCAAATCAAATTTAACAAATTCAACCATATCTCTATTATTTGGTGAAATAATTATTGCACCAGCATAATTATTCCTAATACTTCTTAGATTAAATTTTGAAATATACATTTCCCATCCATTTTCAAAATGTAGATTAAACCAATCCCATCCTTTTGAGATAAATCTTGGAATATTATTTTCCCAAACATGGTCATGGTATCCAACACCTCTAACACTATACGTTTTTCCTTCCCATATTATTTCTCCCTCTACTTTGCATCTCGGAATATAATAATTTCCTGCTAAAAAACCAGAAAATGGAAGATTTGAACTTCTTCCTTCAACCCAAACTGGCAAAAAATCTGCATCAAATTCAAGTTCAGCAATAAAATTCATCTCAGGGTTTTCTGCATGCAAAAACCAATTTGGATATTGACCCTTGGCCCAACTGTTTTCAAATACTAGATTTACACCAGGGCCTTCAGATTTAAAAGTCCCCCTTTTCTTACCTAAAGTACTAAATTTATGATATTCATCACTGTCGTATAACATCATAAAAAGACTATCTCGGCTCTGAAATCTTATATCAAGACGTGCCATTTTGTTAAAAGCCACTATCATTGACCAATTTTTTAGATCACTTTCAGGATCATTAAAATAGACATTAAAATACCACCATTCCCTGCGACTATACCTATGAGGACTTTCGTCCGTAATTTCAAGAACATGTCTACCTGCATCAATACCTCTATTGCTTCCAGGTGGGGTTGGAGGTTCATCATCTAATATTAGTTCTTCATTTGTTAAATCACTTTTAATATCAATAATTTTACCATCAATATTAAAAATATACCAAAAGGAAATGAATATTACAATTAAAATCATTAAAATAGCTAATATTTTTTTCAAAATATTACCTCTCAAATTCTTTATATCTTTTCCAGTAATAGCTTCGTCCACCGTACCTCCATAAAAAGCAAGTTCCAATGAAAAACATAGGTACAGTTATAATAACTGGAAGATATACTAATTGCATATCCATATTTTTAATCTCATCAATATGTCTGGATTGAGATTCTTCAGTTGTCTCATAGGATAATTCAGCAGCTTCTCCGATTGGATCATATGAATTGATAAACCTGTTAACAAATCTGTAATTCATTATTTCAGGATGATAAATATCAATAAATTGGGACAAATGAGCAGAAAAAACTAAATTTCGATAAACATGGACAACATAACCTGTCCGAGGTTCAACTGTTAAACGCAATGTCTCATCACATATATATTGCTCATCATGCCAAGTTACCTGTTTGTTATATATATTAGATTCCCAAACATCAAACTTAATTCCATCAATAATACCTGTTCGAATTTTTTCCATTTTTCGGATAAGAACAACATTTTCTCTCCCCTCTTTTATTCCATTAGATTCCACCCATCCTATTTTATAACTGCTTTTTTCGTTAGATTCAGATGGAATTCCCATTCTTCCTGCATCTACGTTAAAATATTCTAAACTAGTTAACCGAGCATTAACGCCATACCATTCGCTAATTCTTTCTTTTCCGTTTATAACGGTAAAAATTTCGCCTTTATCATCATACAATACATCGTTAATTATCGCTGTATTAGTGATCTTATCTCTTTCAGATACATAAATAAGTTCTTTGCCTTTTAGATTTCTTTCAATTGGCTGACGCTTTGAAATCAGCCTTTCTATTCTTTGAGGTAGTTTAAAAATGTGTTCATCTGCAGAGATAACACTATTTTTCTCCCAATAGTAAATATCTCCTTCATCTTCCCAAATGTATTCTTCAGGAAGTACTGCTTCATCGACAATTTCAGAGGGAATTATGTAAAAGTAAGTAGTTAAACTTAGAATTATTAAAAAAACTCCAATTACCATCCCAAATTCTTCATATTTTCTTATTTTAATTAAACAAATTGAAATTATTGAAGGAATTAGTATAGACAGTCCAATAACAATGCCAATTGTATTTAATGGCAATGCATTAAGAGGTACCATTTTTATCTCCTCAAAAAGCTTTTAGAATCATACTTATAAAGAATTTGTTGTACAGTTGTTATCTAAACACAATTCTATTCAAATTATCTAATTAATACAATATATTAACCTAACAATTTATATCCAATTTTTTTATCTATTATATTAATTACAGAATCCAAATATGGTGGTAAATTATGATTAGAAAATCTGAGGAGGAAATCTGGGAGAAATCTAGACGGGAATATGAAAAGACAATGAAAAGAAAAATAAAAAAAAAAGTCGGTAAAATCACTATTGTCGTTACTGAAGATACATATGATAAAGCATTAACAGCTTTCAATATTGGAGTTGGTGCCGCTCAATTGGGTAAGAAAATTGATATGTTTTTTACATCCCGTGGTGTAAATGTATTAAAAAGATCATATAAACCAAGACGCGCAAGATGGGGGGAAGCACCAATTGGATGGAAAGAGACTTTTATAAAAAAAAGAGGGGGGCCAATACTTGCAAATTTAATGTATCAAGCAAAGGACATGGGTATCAATTTATTTGTTTGCTATACGTCAATGGTTTCTATGGGACTTAAAGAGAATATGTTTATTAGTAATATAAAAATAATAAGAATGTCTGAGTTTTTAGAATTAACATTAGACTCCGACGCTCAATTTGTAATAGGTTAAGGATTAAAAATGGATTTAGAAAAAACTCTAAAGGAAAGGGCAAAGATATTTGATAGCGCATTAAATGGAAATCTAGCCCCAAGAGATCCAAGATTATTTTATGAAGCATTGAGGTGGATCCCTCTATCTGGAGGGAAAAGACTTCGACCAATTATTACAATGCTCTGTTGTGAAGCAGTAGGTGGATTTCCCGAAAATACGATATCTTTAGGAATTGCTTTGGAATATATGCATAATTCAACGTTAATTCATGATGATATTGTCGATCGTGATAAATGGCGAAGAGGATTACAAACTACACATGAAAAATTTGGGCTTTCTTATGCAATAATCGCAGGAGACGCTTTAATAGGTGAAACCTATAGAATGCTATCATTCATGGCGCCCCCCGAAATGGAATCCTTTACTTATAAAGAAATTATCAGATCTATTGCTGATGCAGCTAAAAACTTCTATGAGGGAGAAGCTTTGGATATTGAATTTGCATCCCGTGATGATGTTTCAATCTCAGAATATATGACAATGATAGAAAAGAAAACAGCTCAACTCTATTGGGTTGCTGGAAAAGGAGGAGCTTTAATTGGAAAGGGAAATAAAAAACAGGTTGAATGTTTGGCAGAATATGGAAAATTATTCGGTTTAATGTTTCAAATTAAGGATGATCTATTAAATATAATACCAGATCAAGCTGTATTAGGGAAGCAAAAAATTGGAAGTGATATATTAAATGGAAAGCGTACATTAATGCTAGTGCATGCTTTAGAAAACACTTCCGACAATAATAAAAAGAAAATTATGTCAATTATTGGAAATGAAAAAGCAACTCAAAATGAGATTATGACTGTTATAGATTTTTTCAAAGAAACAGACTCAATTAAACATTCACAAAACATTTTACTTGATTTAAGCAGTAAGGCAAAACAGTGTCTAGATACATTGTCAGAATCTGAAAGCAGACAGCTTTTATATGAATTAGCAAATTATAGTGTAACAAGAATTTATTAAAATTTTATCTAAAAAACAACATTCCCCATAATACGATAATCATTCCAATTACAACTAAAAATAATGCTATGGTATAAGGATTATGAAGTAATTTCCTCCAATCCATGTTTTATAATTCCACTATACAATAATAAACATTTTGTTTTAGATAAATTATATCATATTGAAAAAACTTATTTGCAACAAAACATTACCCTCGGCTATTGTATATTTATGAAGAAATTACCTATTAAAAAATATTTAAAGACTGCCGAATATGCATTCAAGAATTATTTTTCAGGAGAAAATGTCTATCCTTTTTATGCATCTTTTAAAGTAACACATAAATGTTCTTTGAGATGTAGTTTTTGTAATGTTTGGATGGAAAAAACTCCTGATCTTCCAAAAAAAGAAGTGTTTAAAGTAATTGACAACATTAGTAATTCTAGTATTGTAGTATTAAGTCTAGAGGGGGGAGATCCCCTTGTTAGAAAAGATCTTGGAGAAATTCTCGAGTACGCGCATTCAAAGCCATTTTATCTGTTTTTTACAACAAATGGGCATCTATTGGATAAAAGACCTATGAAAGAATATGGCAAAAATATTGACTATCTTCACATAAGTATTGATGAGGGACATGGAAATCTAAAATTTTTCGATCGATTAGAAGAATTTCAAAGCTACGGTCCAGAAATTTGCATTCAGATAGTAGTTACAAAGGACACCATGGATAAAATAGAGGAAAAGGTTAAACGAGTTTATGATGTAGGTGCAAGAACAGTAATTATGCCTGCTTGTCACCTTGATGGAACAGATGATTATTATCCTGATCCCAAAAAATTCAAAGAAGAAATACTCCGATTAAAAAAGAAATACAAGAATACAATTACTACCCCTAAAGGATTTTTGGATAATATAAACAGACCCCATGGATGTTCCACTTCTTCAATTATTATTGACTCCGATGGTGGGCTTTTTTACCCTTGCAGAACAGTAGGAAAAAGACTTTTTAATTTCACCCAAGAACCTTTCATTGATTTTCTTAACTCAAAGGCAGCAAAACAAGCAAGAAGTGATATGGAGAAGTGTGAAAGATGCTGTGGGTGGTATCAATATTTTGCAACTGATGTTTTTGCATCTCCCTTTACTATTTATTCATCATTAAGTCCTTATCTTATACATTAATTATTTCAACTAAAAATAAATCACCTATAAAATAGTTAATTAGTTAAACAATAAATAATTTGATTGTCATGAGAATATTATTTGCTACAGAATCTTATTATCCCAATATAGATGGTGGAGCCATAGCTCAGCATCGATTAGTAAAAGAACTAGTTAATAAAGGTAATGAGGTTGCTGTTATTGCTCCCGGATTCAAATTTAAAAATACTATAGATAAAGATAATGGATCAAATATTTTTAGAACAAGAGGGCTTACTCTCCCATTCTATATGGATAACAAATATCATTTTTCTCCATTTCCTATTTTTAAAATTAACAAGATAATTAAAGAATTCAAACCAGACATCATAAATGTTTGTTCCCCCTATCCAATTGGAATTAGCTCTGTAATTTGCTCAAAAAAATATAAAATCCCTATTGTTGGATCGATCCATATTTTACCCGAAAATATGCTATCTCCTTTTTTAAGTTCTCGATATTATAATGTTCTTAAGAATTACGCTTGGTCTTATCTTGTTTATTTCTTTAATTTAGTAGATATGACCACTGTTCCAACAAAAACTGGAGCAAAAATGTATTTGGAAAGGGGATTAAAAACTAAGATAAAACCGATTTCTAATGGTGTTAATACAACAACATTTAACCCTAAAAATGATGGCAAATATCTCAAAGATAAATTCAATATTCCTAATAAAAATACTGTATTATATACTGGTAGGATGAGTAGTGAAAAAAATTTAGATGTTTTAGTTCGAGCAATTTCTAATGTAGTAAAAGAAATAGATGCGCACTTTGTGTTTTGTGGTTCTGGAGGAACTTACAAACAAAAAATTCAAAAATTATCAAAAGATTTGAATGTTTCTAACAATACAACATTTTTAGACTTTCTAGATTGGGAAGACTACATTAATATCTATTCATTAGCAGATTTATTTGTAATGCCTGCTGAGGCAGAGTTACAAAGTATCGTAACTATGGAAGCTATTGCTTCTGGATTACCAGTTGTTGTTGTGGATAAAGGTGCTGTACCTGAGCTAGCTGGTATGAATAATGGATTGATTTTTGAATCAAAAAATACACAACAATTAGCAGATAATATCGTAAAGATATTGTCTGATGAAAAACTTAAAAAATCAATGAGCAAGAATAGTTTAGAATTGATTAAACAACATTCAATGGAATATGTTGGAAAGCAATTTGAAAATTTATATAAAGAGCTTTTAGAAAAGAATGTATTTAGTAATTAGTAAAAGTCTAAATATGTCCAATTAACACCATAAATCTCTGTCCAATGCTGTACAACCAATTCTTCATTTAATGTTTCATTTCTGTATAATAGTTCAAAAGGTTTATATGAAAATTTCTCGTAGGATTCATTAGTCATATAAAAAATCCTTCCAAAACCAACATGTACTACTTTTTCTTTCATCACGTCATCAATTATAATATGTGTAATACGACTATGATTTTTTGAAATTCCTTCCAGTTCAGTTATACAATCTATATAATTTTTACTGAACCATAAAATAATTGATTCATCTAAAGTAGTATTGAATCCTGCCGCTTCGGTGATTCGAGCAAGTCGATGATCAGATGCGATAATTGTTGAATTTTTATCACAATTTAATTCCATCCATTCAATAGCTGAAAAATCTTCATCTGTAATTGCTTCATAGGATGCATTTAATGCAACATGAGAAGGATATACTGAAACGGCATTTGCAGTTACAAGAAAAAGAATTACTGCTATGTAAGGTATTGTACGACTTTGTAAATTGAACGACTTCTTAAATAAATAAATTGATGGTTTTTTAATTCTTAGATATCTTTTTTTCAAACTATACATTTTATCATAATTGATATTGAGAAATATTAATCTGATACCAAAAATTGAGGCTATACTCAAAGGTGCCATAAGATATTCAAAATGTCTATGAGGTAATATGGTTGAACTATTTGTTACTAAACCATATGTAAGAGATACAAGTATTGCTAAGAGCCAACCTCTGATAAAACTTCCATTTTCTACAAATCTTGTAACTCTAATTCCTGCAAAACCAAATGCAAAAATCAGTATCAAAGGAATAGAATACACTATGGATAATGGAGTAAAACTAAAATTAGTCCATGGTATTTTGAATATTGAAAAAATACACATCGCCGTAAAAACAATAACTGTAATTATTGAAAATCTAAAAATCGCTGTTTTTAAATTTGGTTCTTTTTTAATTGAGGATAAATTCAGCTTTCTTTTGATCCAAATTATCCCAAACATAATAGAAAACAGCAAATAAAATAATACAATAGAATAGTTAGAGTTTAGTATTAAAGGACCGAGACTAATACCATTTCTCATAAAACCTTTATAAACAGGTGTTGCAACTAAAATCCAATAAGAAAATATCATTATACTAATTGTTAAAATAAAGAAAATATCTTTTTTAAGCGATTTTGTCCAATTTATTGAATTTATATTTTCTACAAATACAACGAAAATTAATGTAATTAGGAAAAAATATGTAGTTAGATGATGAGACATAATAAGTAAGGATGTAGAGATTAATAGAGGAATAATATAACGAATATTAGTTCTAAATCTTAGGAAAAGGTAAATCGACAACATCATAAAAAAATGACCTAATGTTAGAGGTGATGCGTGACTAGTTTGATAGACATGAAAGGGCATTACAGCAAAAAAAAGACTGGAAAGCAAAGCCATCTTTTTGTCACCTAAAAGTTGATAAACCACAAAATAAAAAATGAAAATTGACAGACCGCCAAAAATTGGAGCTAATTTTGGCATAATTGTTAGAACATCAATACCGGTAATCCAATGTGCAGTCCCAGTTATTATATATAACATTGGAAAAAATTGATATGATGTGCCCCATCCCTCATATTGATTAAAAAGCACCTGATTTTTTACAAAGGAATTAGTTAATCCATAATAAATCCCAAAATCACATCCCCAAGCTGTATTCATCCATGCCGGTAGAGATCTAATAATTATTGCAATAAATGTAATTAGTATTAATATGAAATACCAATTTTTTACATGTTTGCGAAGTTTTGAAATAATTATTTACTCCACCTCTTCAATGTATATAATATTAATTGTTTAAAATCATTATGATTAAGTATCAATATAAAGAACATACTATATCCATAAAATTTTCAACAGTTTTTTCTACATTACAATCTCTTTTAATCCCTGTTGTATCTTTTAATTTTTCTAAATCATTTATTAAGTTAATATTTTGTTGATTAACAGAGAAAAATGTACCTAATTTGTTATGATATCTTGATAAATATTCCTGTTCAATCTGCCCAGGAGTTGGAATTAATAAAGCTTTGGTTTTAATTACCGCCAGGTCCATTATTGTAGAATATCCTGAACGAGATATAACTATCTTGGATCTATTTAACAATTCCTCTCGCTCTTTTTTAGATAAAAAAGTGTAGGTAGTTATATTTTTCTTTTTAATTTTTAATTTTTCTTCAGTTTTACCTAACGTAACTACAATACGTCCCTCAAGAACCTCACACTGAGAAATTAATTTATTTTCGAGCATACTTCTTTGAGGTTCAGGACCTGAGATTGATATTAGATAATCAATATCTTTGTTCACCTTTCTTTTTTTAAAATCAGATAGTGGACCAATATAATGAATACTATTTTCATCAATTCTTTTTAGATTATGTGATAAATCACCTGATAGTCCATCTTCTCTATAGTCGGGAACTATTACCTTTACAAATCTTTTAAAGAAAAATTGATTAAATAATTCACTTCCGCTTTCAAAAATTTTTATTCTTAAAGGATTCATTATTCTCATTTGATGTGAGATAAAAAAAGATGGAATTTTCTTATTATAAATATCATATCTAGAATCTGAAATTATTAAATTGTATTTTCTTTCTTTTAAAATTTCTGCAAGTTTAATCAGACCTGATTCAATTCGTTTTATAAATAGGGGCCAATAAATAATGCTTTTTGCCATAAATTGTTTAGCATTTCTAGATAGGAGTTGGGGATAATCAGGAATATCTTTATAATTAACTTCGTCTTTCAGTTCTTTTTTTAATAAATCAAGAGATCTTCCATTTGAAATTATAGTAATGTTATGATTTTCTTTCAATAATTTTCTGATTATTGGTAAAGATCTAGTTGCATGTCCAAGTCCCCAAGAACAAACTCCATAAATTATTTCCATTTAAAACTTGTATTTATTGAATTATTAAATAACTATCTGGAAAGTAACTTTTTATATACAACACTTCATTTTACAATCTCACATGGAGTTTAATAAAAAATTAATTAATGTATCTAATAAAAATAACAGTCTATTGTGTGTTGGATTGGATATTGATGAAAAAAAGATACCAAAATCTCTATTAAATTCAAGTAAAGATCCTCTATTTGAATTTAATAAATCTATAATAAAATATACGAAGGATATTGTATGTGCATACAAGCTAAATCTAGCCTTTTATGAAGTATTTGGTAAAAAGGGAATTGATTTATTATTAAAAACTATTGATTATATTCCTAAAGACATGATTATTATAGTTGATGGAAAAAGAAATGATATAGGAAATACTGCCAAAAAATACGCACAAACAATTTTCGATAATTATAAAGCTGATGCAACTACACTCAATCCTTATATGGGTTCAGATAGTATAGAACCTTTTTTGACATATGAAAATAAATGCAGTTTTATATTATGTAGAACATCAAATCCTTCTGCAAAAGATTTTCAAGATCTTAAAGTCTCAGAAACTCCATTATATCAAATAGTTGCAAAAAAGATTAAAAATTGGAATTTAAAAAATAATTGTGGTGCAGTTGCAGGTGCTACATATCCCGAAGAACTTAAAATCATTAGAAAAATCCTGGGTGAAGATATTCCAATTCTTATACCCGGTTTAGGTAAACAGGGAGGAGATGTTGAAAAAACCATTAAATTTGGTACAAATAAAAATGGTGAAATGGCAATAATAAATTCTTCAAGAGGAATAATATTTGCTGGGGATGATGATAGATTTTATGAAAAATCTCGGGATGAAGCGTTATTGCTTAGAAATAATATTAATAAAATAAGGTAAAGGTCAGCATAAATTTAATTAGGAAGTTTATCTATAATTCTAATATCCTTGATTAGAAGATCTCCTTGATTTGTGATAGGAGAAGCAAGATCAAGGTGACAATTGATATCGACTAGGGTCCCTCTTTGATCGAAACGACGAAATGTCAAGATATGAAAAAGAGGACAACCACGATATCAAACAAATGTCGCGTAATGAACTAGATTTCCATTCTACTGCTGCAATAATTAGAATGGTTTTTTAGTCTCACCCAGCCCATTTATAAGAGTTGGGTGACAGCGACTATAAATTATTTCTACAATAAACACCTCAAGATTTTTAGATAAAATTATATTCTAGTAAAATATACACTATCAAAGTTGGTAATTGGTATTATAAAGAAAGATTAATTCATACTGTTATACCAATATTCAAAGAGTGAGGAGTAAAAAATTGTCCTCTCTAAAGTACAAACAATAACTACTAGTGTTAGAACTAAAAACAATTGAAGAGGGCGGATAAAAAAATAAAATTAGAAAGAATTAAGAATAGGTGAGGGTTGCACAATAAAAACTTGTTGTTTAAAAATAAAAAAATATCAGTTGGTGGGGAATTAAAACAATGAGAATTGCGATGTTAGGATGGGAATATCCTCCATTTAAGGTAGGAGGATTAGGCACTCATTGTTATGGCCTTACAAATAGTCTTGCTGACAAAAATGTTGCTATTGATTTTTATATGCCCAAAACTAAACACAAGTTAAGTAGTGATAATAAAAATCTAAAAATAATTGAGGTGGGAGAAACAGAAATTTTCCCATATGACCGGCCTGAAGATAAAGAATTAGCTGGTCAATTTTTTGAAAGTGTTTATAGATATAATGATCTATTGGTTCAAAGAGTAAAAGGAAATTATAATTTAATTCACTGTCATGATTGGCTAACTATGAAAGCAGGAATTCAATTAAAAGAAAAGATGGGAATACCTCTTGTTTTAACAGTACATTCTACTGAATATGATAGATCAGGATGGCTTTATCCAAATGATTGGTTTATTAACATAGAAAAAGAAGGCATGGAAAAAGCCGATAAGATTATTGCAGTTAGTTATTTCACAAAGAGAGTAATTGTTGAAAAATATGGGATTGATCCAGGGAAAATTATTGTTGTTCACAATGCAGTTTATCCTATTGGGGAAAGTGAAAAAAAGAAAATAGTATTATTTTTAGGTAGGTTAACAATTCAAAAGGGTCCAGAATTTTTCCTAAAAGCTGCGAGAAAAGTATTAGATCATGAAGATACAAGGTTTGTTGTTGCAGGCATTGGAGATATGCTACCAAATTTGATTACTCAAGCAATAAATATGGGAATTGCAAACAGAGTAATTTTTACTGGGAAACTAACAGATGATGAAGTTAAACATATTTACAGAATTTCAAGTGTATATGTCATGCCCTCAGTTAGTGAACCATTTGGTATTACTGCTTTAGAAGCAATCTCTGCAGGTACCCCAACTATTGTCTCAAAAACAGCAGGAGTTTCAGAGGTATTTAAAAACTGTTTAAAAGTAGATTTTTGGGATACTGATGAAATGGCCAATAAAATAATTGCATTGTTAAGATATGATGCTCTGAGGGATACTATGAGTAAACAATCAAGAAATGAAATTGAACTATTTACTTGGGATAGGGTCGCTGAAAAAACAATCGATGTCTACAGAGGAATAATTTAATGGCATCTGTTTGTTTTTATTTTGAAGTACACCAACCAATGAGATTAAATCGTTTTTCAGTTTTTAACATAGGTGCTGAAAAAGAGTCAATTTCATCATATTTTGATCACAATCTAAATAAAAAAATATTTGAAAAAGTCGCAAGAAAATGTTATATTCCAATGACTAGACTTTTATTAGATTTAGTTAGACAATATGATGGCAAGTTCAAAGTATCTTTTAGTTTGACAGGGACTTTTGTAGAATATTGTGAAAGATACATGCCATCTGTTTTAGATATTTTTAAGGAATTGTTTAAAACAGGATCTGTAGATTTTATTGAAGAGACATATTTTCACTCTTTATCAGGTTTATTTGATTCGCTTGATGAATTTGAAGAACAAGTAAAAATGCACAATAATATGATTAAGAGAATATTTGGATATAAACCCAGAGTTTTTAGAAATACTGAAGCGATATTTGATAATCGTATAGCGAAAAAAGTTGAGGAATTAGGTTATAAAGGAATTATTACTGAGGGAACAGAAAAGATATTAGGCTGGCGTTCTCCTAATTATCTTTATAAACCAATTAATTCAAACATAAAAGTTCTTCTAAGACATTACAAACTTAGCGACGATGTTGGTTTTAGATTTTCAGCTCATGGCTGGCCAGGTTTTCCATTAACCGCTGATAAATATGCTCAATGGTTATCGAGTTGCGAAGGAGATGTAATTAATTTATTTATGGACTATGAAACATTTGGAGAACATCAATGGACCGAAACAGGAATATTTGATTTTGTTAAACATTTACCTGGAGAAGTTCTTAATCGCAAGAACCTTGATTTTGTGACAGTTGGTGAAGCGGTCGATAGATTTAATTCAGTTGGAGACATAGATGTACCATGGGCAATATCATGGGCAGATGAGGATCGAGATGTATCTACTTGGTTAGGTAATGACATGCAGGTTACGTGCTTTAATGAATTAAAAGACATTGGTCAGAGAATCAAGGAAACAGATGACAAAGATTTACTTTACGTTTGGCGCTTATTACAGACATCAGATCATTTCTATTATTTCTCAACAAAAGGTTTTGAAGATGGAAATGTTCATGCTTATTTTAGTCCCTATGATGTCCCCTATGATGGTTTTATTAATTACATGAATATTCTACAAGATCTGAAGCAAAAACTACTTTGATATATTTTTTAACCAATGATATATTATGAGAGAATGGTTAGTCACTAACGGTCTTGGGAGTTATGCTTCTTTAACAAATTCTTTCCAAAATAATAGAAAGTATCATGGTTTATTGGTAGCTAGTTTACAACCACCAACAAGAAGATGGGTTTTTGTATCAAACATACATGATAAAATTATTATTGAAAATAAAGAATATTCATTAAACCATTTAAAAAATAAATTTATTTTTGATTTTTTCCCAAAATTCCAATATGACATAAAAGGAGTAAAAATCCAAAAAACTATTGTTATGGAAAATCAAAAAAATACGACTCTGGTTAAATACAAAGTTGATACCAATAAACCCATAGCAATAATTCATTCTCCTTTGATAAATTCAAGACATATATATGATGTAACCAAAATAAACTCAATATTGCTTGATAAAAAAATTCTTGAAAATGGTGTTATAATAAAACCAAGCAATGTTGAGAGCACATTAAAAATCGCAGTTGAAAATTCATACTATTCACCAAAGGAAGAATGGAATACTCTATACTATGAAAAGGATCGAATTAGAAATGATTCTTGGATAGACAATAATATCACAATTGGAGAATTTCATAAAGATATAAAAAATTCAATAGAATATTATGCTATTCTTACTATTGAAGAAAATATAAAATCAAAACCCTTAGAAATATTCGATAAAGAATTACAGCGGAAAAAGAACATATTAACAGAATCTAAACTTCCTAAAAAATTTGAAAAATTGGTATTATCTGCAGATAATTTTATAGTAAAAAAAGGAGATAAAAAATCAATTGTAGCTGGATATCATTGGTTCGCTGATTGGGGCAGAGATTCATTGATTTCATTACCTGGCTTAACTCTAGTTACAAACCGGTATCATGAAGCAAAACAAATATTGTTGAGTTTAAGTGAGCAATTGAAAAATGGTTTAATTCCAAATGCATATATGGATAGGGATTCAAAATCAGTATATAACACGGTTGATGCATCGCTTTGGTTCATAGACCGAGTCTATCAATATATAAAATATACAAACGATATTGATTTTTTAGATCAAATATGGTCTAAGATGGAGTTGATTATTGATAACTACATAAAAGGAACTCATTATTCTATCCATATGGATGATGATTATTTAATAAGCCATGGTGAAGGTTTGACTTGGATGGACGTAAAATTGGGTAATTACTATCCAACCCCACGCGCAGAAAAAGCGGTAGAAATTCAAGCCTTGTGGTTTAATGCATTGAAAATAATGGAACTTACTTCTCACCTTATTAATAAACAAGATAAATATTCCAAACTAGCAGATAATGTAAAAAAGAGTTTTAATAATCAATATATCGAGCAATATGATGTATTAGATAAAAAAGATTTTTCTTGTAGACCTAATCAAATCTTTTTAGTTTCCCTTGATTTCACAATGATAAGTTCATATCTTATGCAGAAGATAGTAAACGATGTTAAAAAAAGCTTATTGACTATATTTGGATTAAGAACATTATCTCCACATGATCAGAGATACAAAGGAAAATACATTGGAAATTATCACCGAGATATTGCTTATCATAATGGTACTGTATGGCCCTGGTTATTAGGTCAATTTGTAAAAGCATTTGTTAAAACAAAAAATAATGAACTAAAGTGGAGAGAATATGCATTTAATAACTTTTTAAAACCAATGCTCGATGTTTTTGGAGATAATTGGGAAGGATCTATACAGGAGATATTTGATGGAGATCCACCCTATTTACCAAGAGGATGCATATCTCAAGCTTGGAGTGTAGCAGAAATATTAAGATGTTGGGTGGAAGATATAGAAAATATTAATCCAAAATATGAAAAAATAGTATTACATGAAATAGGCGTTTAATACATATTGTTGAATCATTCTATTTGTATTGAAAAAAGATGCATTTATCGCTATACAACTTCTCATAGTTCTTATCCAATTATCCCTGTCTTTGTAAAATTTTGGTATTATCCAGTTTTCAAGTTTGTTGTATAGATCATATTTATCGATTTCATCATCAGATTCTTCTTCTTTAGTTTTCTCTGGACCTAATGCCCAACCAGTTATATTCTCAACACATCCTTCAAGCCACCATCCATCTAGTGTACTAAATTGTGGAACTCCATTATGAGCTGCTTTCATTCCAGATGTTCCTGAAGCTTCCCTTGGTCTCCGTGGGGTATTAAGCCATAAATCTACCCCTGCCGTCATCATCTTTCCAATTGTAATATCATAATTATGAATGTAGGCCATTTTTATATTTCCATTTATTGTTTTCATTGTAGTAAAAATTTTTTTAATAGATTCTTTCCCACTACCATCTTTTGGATGAGCTTTTCCAGAGTAAATAATTTGGATATGACCAACTTTTTCAGCAATACTTTTAAGTCTTTCAGGATCTGAAATCAATAAATCTGGTCTTTTATAAGCTGTTTGTCTTCTTGCAAATCCAATGGTAAAATCATCATAATTCATTCCAACATTATATCTATTATTTACAAAATCAACTAACTTCTTTTTTGCTTCAAGATGTGCATTCCAAATTTCTTGCTTATCTATACTAAATGTAGACCTTAAAATATATGGATCAGATCTCCAACCTGGCATATGCTTATCAAACAGTCTTTGGAAAGGTTCAGAAACCCAGGTTGTTGTGTGGACACCATTAGTTATAGAGTCAATTGAATAACCCGGAAACATGTTTCTTGATACTTCACCATGTTTTTTTGCTACTCCATTTACATAATGACTAAAAAATAGAGCAAGGCGAGTCATATTGAGCTTATTTTCAAATGTAATTTGATCTAAAATAGAGTCAGGAAGCATATCTCCTAACATAGGTTTTGCAAATGACAGATCAAATTGATCATGTCCTGCTGCAACAGGAGTATGGGTTGTAAATACACATTTATCTCTAACCTGATCAACATTTTTAAATTCTCTGTAAAGTTCGAGAGTACCCAGAGCCGCATGACCCTCGTTCATATGATATTTATCGATTGTTTTATAGCCAAGTGATTTGACTGCTTTTACACCACCAATTCCAAGGATGATTTCTTGAGCTAATCGATATTTGTTATCACCACCGTAAAGATATTTGGTAATTTCTCTATCCTGTTCACTATTTTCTTCAAGATTTGTATCAAGAAAGAACACTGGAACAATATATTCATTTATCCCTTTGATAAGATAATACCATGTGTTTATTGATACCTTTCTTCCTTCAATTTTCACACTATTTTTAGTTGGAAGTAATGTAAGAAAATCACTTGATTTAAAATTAATAGGTAATTCAATCTGATTGCCCTCATCATCAATTTTTTGATAAAAATATCCGCTCTCTGTCAATAAAGTTATACCAATAATAGGTACATTTAGATCTGCACAGGATTTTAAGGTATCACCAGCTAGTATACCTAGACCACCACTGTATGTAGGTATATTTTTATCTAAACCAATTTCCATAGAGAAATATGCGATTTTTGGTTTACCAGTATGAATATGCTCTGGTTTTGTTAATTGAGATGTTTCAGCTAATGACAAATTAATACCTCACCTTTAATCCTCTTACGCATATCAAAATTAAGCGATTTTTTTTTATTCCAAAATAATTTATTAGTATATCTTTTTTTTCTATTAATTTAATAAAAAAATCTTTCCTTGATGTTTAAGAGAACATTATTCCTTCATAATCTTCAGGTGTATTTTGTCTTTTTCCCTTTTGATGTTTAATAAATTTTTTCTGTCTTTTTTTACCAATAAAACTAAAATCATTTCTTAAAAGTCTAATGTATGTTTTATCAGATAAAGGTTCTAGTTGTACGATTGATTTCATTTGAAATTTTTGTAAAACTCTTTGAACTGTGGCTCTTGAGAGTTTGAGTTCTTTTTCAACATCAGTGATTGTAATAGGATAAATCTTCTGTAATAATTTGATAATCCTTTCTTCAATCGTACCATTTGTTATTTCAATCATGGTATTTCCAATAAAAATTTTGAAATATAATATATAAGCAATTATAAACACTCATATGCTCTTACATCTTTTTTATCCTTTTTATAAAGTCTTTTTACATCTTTTTGCATATCTTTTGGATAACCGGTTGGAAAGTCAATACATCCACAACAGACATCAAATCCTATCGCCTCTTTTAATTTTTTAATACTAAGATAGGATAATGAATCAGCACCAATTTCTTTTGCAATGTCTTCCCAATTTCTGATTTCCCCAGTTTTGTCTCTGGCAATAAATTCCTTTCTACTTCGCATATCTATCCCAAGATAACATGGGGCAATCAATGGAGGGCATCCAATTCTTATATGAACTTCTTTCGCACCTGCAGATTTAATTCCATGAACAAGTTTACGAATATTGGTTCCACGAACAATAGAATCATCAAGTAATATTACTCGCTTTCCAGCTAACACTGAACGAATAAATGATAATCCTTCTTCTACTACTTTATCTCTACTTTCTTGCGTTTGTTGAATGAAAGAACGTTCGTCTTTATCTTTCATTATTCCTTCATCAATAGGAATTCCAGACTCTCTACAAAAACCAAGTGCGTATCTTCTACCAGATTCAGGAACTGGTATTACAATATCTGCTTCTACCCATTCATCTTTTGCAAGTAATCTACCTATTTCATCACGGACCTTATGCACAGATCTTCCATTTATTCTTGAATCAGGTTTTGCAAAGTATACAAATTCAAACATACAAGGAAGTTCAGATTTCTTTAAAATTTGTTTTTCGAATATATTCCCTAGTTTATCAATTATAACAATTGAACCTCCGGGAATGTCCTTTACATATTCGAAATTAATTTTCTTAAAAACTCTAGTTTCTGAAGTAAGACAAAACATACCATTTGATTTACCAAGAACCAATGGTCTTATTTTTCTTGGATCAGTTATTCCAAATAAAAATGGATTGTCCCCCGAGTCAGCTAAAAATAAAGCAGAATAACTCCCTTTCAGATTTTTCATTATTTTTTCACAGGCTTTGAATATCGTGTTTACATCCAACTCTTTTTTATATAGTTCATCCGCCATCGGAAGAAGTATCCATTGTATATCACTATCAGTTCTAGGTTTTCTATTTGTTAATTTCTTCATCTCATGACAATTATATATATTACCATTAAAAGCAGCAGCAAGAAAAGGATTAACCAAATACTCGGGCTGAGCATTATTTTTTAGTGAATTAATATCATCAAATCCTGCAGTTGAGTATCTTGTATGTCCAATGCCAATATTACCTGGAGTATCAATTCTTTTTTCGTCGTTAAATACTTCTCTAACTAATCCTGCATCCTTGTAAATATGAATATTTCCGTCATAGGTTAATTTACCAGCTGATGATTGACCTCGATGCTGAATTGCAAATAATCCATGATAAATGAGTCTAGAAGCTGGTTTTCCACCAATAATTCCTATAATACCGCACATTTTAGCTGAATGAATAATAATATATTATTTAATGGTTTTTTTAGTTTTATTTAAAAAGAAGAAAAAATTATTAATTTTTAAAAACAATCTTATAAGATCTTAATTACAGAGATTCTGTCGATATTATCATTTCCCTCATTGTCATATGCAACTGTTCTAATCACATAGGAAAATTTGAATAAATTTCCTCGAGTCCAAGTCCACTTATAAGGTGCTTCAGTGTCTATATACTCTGGATATTTATTATTGTTTAAGAAAAATGAAACATTGGCTATACCTGATTGATAATCCATTGCCTCAACCTCAATATCAATACTCCCTATGATAAATGTGAATGGTATTAATTTCATAAATCTAATATTCCAAATATAATAACCATTTTGAGGTGAAGTAATTTTTATTTCCGGAGGTATGTTATCGTCCTCAACAAAAGGATACACTAAGGGATATCTATCTTCATTAATTCCATCAGGTATTGGGTAAGGTATATCACCTATTCCATCACCATCTTTGTCTTTTCCTTCATAATCACTCCAATAATTACCTCCTGAAGGATAGCCGTTATCCCATCCGTTATTAGAATTGTCAAAAGCATTATGTCTATTATTAATTAGGTTGTTGTGGTAGATTAAATTGTAAGATGCATCAGATATTGCAATTCCAGCATAATTATTATTTTCAATAATGTTTTTTGTAATGATATTTTTTTTACACTCCTTTTTTATTTGAATTCCATTCCAATTATTACTATTGATTATATTTCCTAAGATAATGTTAAAATCAGATGAACATTTTAAAATAATTCCATTGAAATTGTCTTTAATTATATTTCCCTCTAATTTTATTTTGTCTGAGTTGATTATTATTCCTGCGTTATTTATTTCACGACCACTATTTCTAATAGTAAAACCAGATAATACCACATTATCTCCGCATATGTAAACAGTATTGCCTGTCAGTCTTGCATTAATAATTGTATCTTCTTTATCCTCTCCAATAATTTTTATATCTTTGCAGATATCAAGGTGTTCATAATACACATCTCTCATTACAATAATTGTATGATTTGTTATTGTAGTATGATCTTCTATTGCACTTTTTATTGTTAAAAAAATCTTATCTGTATCAACATTATAAATAGATCCATATCTATGAAGAAGCGGTCGAAGATCTTGATTGGAATTTCCAGATATATTAAATGGCATATCAATTACACCATCTTCGTTATCATCTTCTCCATAATGATGTTCCCAATAGTTCCCTCCACCTGGTGATGATTCATTCCATATATTTTTTCCAGTATCATATGCATGGTGAGTGTTATCTATGAAATTATTGTAAATAATCGTATTATTTGAGCCGGAGATAATAATACCATAATTATTCTCAACAATGTTATTTTCTGCAATATGATTTTCTTCAGAGTGAATTGAAATTCCCGCGTCATTTGAATTGGTACCACTATATTCTATTGTAAATCTACAAAATGTAACAAAATTTGAGGTAATTTTTACAACAGTTCCCTGTCTCATTGTATTTATAACGGTATTGTCTCTATCTTCTCCTTCAACTGTTAATGGCAAATATATTACAACATTTTCATAATATGTTCCATTAAAAACATATATTTTGTCGCCACTATTTGCATTATCAATTCCATCTTGGATATACTGATAAGGATGATCTGAACTCCCATCCCAGGGTCCATCTGTATTATCATCATCAATATATATTACATTTAAACTAGCTGGTAGAATGTTTTGAATTATTTTCGTAACTTCATTTCTTTCTGTCTGCTTTATTAAAGCAGATGTGCCTGGTGTTAAAAACGCAGAGACAATGCATATAACTAATATATATTTCAACAAATTTTTTATCCTATCATTAATTTTCATATTTATTCCTCCCATAAAACCGAATCTTACCTTAATTTCCGCATTAGTTATAATAAGTTTTATATTTAAATATTTCCGGGAATATTTAATATCTTAAAAAATATTAATTTCTAAAGGAATTTCCCGTTTTTATAGATTAATTCATCATCAGCGTAAACTTCACCATTTTTACGCAGATCACACATCATATCCCAATGAAGACTTGATTCATTTTTACTTCCAGTTTCGGGATAAGCACTACCAACTGCAATGTGTATTGTCCCTCCGATTTTTTCATCAAATAACGTATTTTTTGTATAATTCTTAATTCCATAGTTTGTTCCAAATGAGAATTCTCCGATATATCTTGAGCCTTTATCCATATCCAACATAGAATTTAGGAATTTTTCACCTTTAGATGCCTTAGCTTTTACTACTTTTCCTTTCTTAAACCACAATTGAATGTCAGTTACTTCTCTTCCCCCATAAGAACCCGGAAATGAGTAACTAATTTGTCCTTCTGCAGAGTTTTCAATAGGTCCAGTAAATACCTCACCATCGGGAAAATTTTCTTTACCATAGCAGTTAATCCACTTTCTACCATCAACAGAGAGAGTCAAATCAGTGTCCTGGGCAAGGATATGAAGTTTCCTTTTTTTCTCAAGCAATTTTTTAATTTTTTCTTGATCTTTGAAAACCTTATTCCAATAATCTATTGGATTTTTACTTCCAACATGGGCTGCTTTGAATATAAAATCCTCATATTCTTCCAAAGACATCTCCGCATCCTGTGCAGATGCATTTGTTGGGTATTGAGTTAAACACCATCTTAGCTCATTTTTTGCAGCTCTCTCAAGAAAAATCTTGTGTATTTCCTTATTTGCAACACTTGTCATTGCTTGTTTTTTAGGATCAACATTAGTCATGCTTCTTGTATTTTCTGGACTTATTATTACAAGACGTGCATCCAAATTTTTTATCTCATATAAAGAAAGAGGTGATTTATATTTAAGCTGATTTTCAGTACCAACTTGATAAAATATTTCAGCAAGACCCTGCAGGGCAATTTTAACATGAGGATGTGCTCCTGCTAATAATGATTGCCTATAAACTTCTTTAATCAATGGTGCAGTAACAGGTGTTCCCATAATTAAAAATAAATCATTTTTTTTAATTTTTAAGGAATGATTAACTAAAATATTTGCCAGTTTTTTCAATCTTTCATCAATCATAATAATCCTAAGGGGGAATAACAAAATATGATAAAATATTTTTCTTATTAAAAAATTAAATATCTTCCCATTCCTTTAATACTGACTGCCATTTGAATTCCTTTATGCTCTCAATTGATTCTAACTTGCGTAAAATATTTTCATAGCCTTTTACAAGAGTTCTCGTTCTAATTTTTAACATGATGTCGTAGGTTCCAGCTACAGCACAAACTCTAGTTACTCCTCCAATATTCCAAAGTTTTTGCATTGTTTCTTCTATTGGATACCCTGTCTTTAATTTGATAAATATGTATGCTTTTATTAGAGTTAATGCAAATGATGTAATACCAAGAATAATTAAAACTATTCCAATAATTTTGATAAGAATTAAAACAGGATCAGAGGAGAGAGGATCAATAAATCCATAGTAAGCAAGTATCAATGATACTGGAATAGTAAATATTATTACACTTGATTTTACAGCTTGAGTTACGCTGGCTTTTCCAATACCAAGAGCTCTTATATAAAAAACAAAAGAAAAGAAAGTACCTATTCCAACCAAAAACAACCAACCAAATTGATCGACTGTTGAATAAAAAGATTCAATTAAATTATTAGTACCGTATACATAATCATAAATTAATGTAAAAAGTATAGTAAATAAACAAGCAAAAATTACATTCCATAATCTAATATTTAGGGCATCATTGGTTTTATTTTTTATTTTTAAAGTTTTTAATTTTCTTTGATTTATTGATAATAAAACCCAACCCGGATTTATTACAAAAAACACAATGGCTAAAGCTTCAAGACTAATTGTACCCGAAAGGCTGATAGATCCTAAAATTGCACCAAAGGTCACAATAATCGAAGATTGAATTTCAATTAGAGTAGGAGTATTTTTTTCAGTCACTGATTCAATTATCACAAGATATAAAATCACAATTTGTGAGAATGGTAAAATTACTGAAGGATCTCTAATAATTATAATCAATGCAAAATATCCAATTGTTAAAATTGCATTTCCTGCTCCACCTAATATGTGATATTTAATTTCCTCTCTTTTAAAAAATCTTATCTTATTAAAAGTAGGATCGATAGTTAATGAACCCAGAGATTTTCCTTTATAAGGTATTGAAAAAATTAATGTAAATATAATAGACATTAAAACCCCTAGATAGAATATTGCTAAACCTAGGACCCAGGGATTTTCTAGATATCGCTCTAGTATTACATCTACACCTGTTAATAATGCAGCTATTATTGACGATGAAAACGCTAATAAATAAAAAAGATACTTTTTTCTTATTTTCATAATGCAATTTCTTTCTCAATAACTTGAGTTGTTGTTTTTGTCACTCCTTTAATCATTTGAATTTTATCAGTAACCTTTAAGAGTTTGTCAAGTGTTTTTATTCCAACTCTCACAACTATATCATACTCACCTGTCACAATAGATATTTTTTGAATATTTTCTATTTTTCTCATTTCTTCAATTATTTTATCTGATTTCCCAGGCTGCATGTTTATTAGGATATAAGCAGTTATCATAATTACACCTAAGTTCACGCCGTATATATGTTTTGATTATAAATTTATCTATGTTAAATAATTTGAATATTTGGAAATATAATTAATTGAAAATTTTTCATACATAAAAAAACTCCCCCCATTTTTATAGCAATTTGCATGATCCAATAAGAATATCAGCAAAGAAATCCGGGGATAAATCAAAAACAGGGGGAGCGGGATTGAAACTATAGTCTATGGGGCAAATGCAAGGCCAATAAAGGCCATCTATACATAAAAATAAGCATATTGCTCATATTTACCACACAGATTATAGCAGAAAAATAATCCAGAATAATTTATTTAAATCTTTCCATGAAATACACCCCAAACAATCCATTTAGTTATACAATAACTTTTTTAAACATAAATATTTAGCAAATTTGACAATGCTTAACGTAACTATTTTAGATGGATATGTTGATGAACCCACCTGTTTAGGGGTCCCCCCTTATATTAGTCCATATCCAAGATATGTTGCTGGTGCAATATGGTTTAATGAAAAAAATGCAAAAATTAACTACATTACAATAGATCAAATTAGAAATGATAATACTTCACTGAAATTTATCAATAAATCAGATCTAGTAGTAGTTATTGCAGGAATGATTGTTCCTGGAAAATATCTCGCAGGTTATCCTGCAAGCCCAAATGAACTTATTTCTTATTTATATGATATTAAAAAACCAATAAAAGTTCTTGGTGGACCAGCTGCAAGATATGGCTTTGGAATATCTGGAGGAAAAAAAATTATTGATAGTCAGGTCGTGAAAGATACTTTTGATTTGATTATCACTGGAGATGTAGAAGTTGTTGTCTCAAAATTATTAGAAAACAATCTTTCTTATGAAAATACAGATAGATCTTTATTTCAAGAAAAATCAGATAGAATTAAAAATTTTGCTATTTTGGGGTCAAATATCGTTAAACAACATCCAAACTTTCCAGACTATTTAATCACAGAAATTGAAACTTATCGAGGATGTCCTAGAAGTATTGTCGGCGGTTGTTCATTTTGCAGTGAATCATTAAAAGGATTACCAAGCTATAGAAAAATAGAAGATGTAGTTAATGAGGTCCAATCTCTTTATTCTTTGGGAATTAGACACGTCAGAGTGGGCAATCAACCTTGTATTTTTTCTTATATGGCGAAAAAAATAGGAAAGAAGGAATTTCCTGTACCCAACCCCGATGAATTGGATAAATTATTTACAGGCATTAGAAAAGTTGCACCTGATTTAAAAACCTTACATATTGACAATGCAAATCCAGGGGTTATTGCTCATTACCCCGAGGAATGTAAAGAAATTGCAAAAATAATTGTAAAAAATCACACTTCAGGTGATGTTGCTGCTTTTGGATTAGAAAGTGCAGATCCTGAAGTAATTAGACAGAATAATCTAAAAGCATCACAAGAAGATGTTATATTTGCAATTAAACTTCTAAATGATGTTGGATCAGCTCGAGGAAATAATGGGCTGCCAGAATTACTTCCAGGTTTAAATTTTGTTTTTGGACTTAAAGGTGAAACAAAAAAAACCTTCAAAATTAATCTAGATTTTTTAAAAAAAATTTATGATAGCAATCTATTAGTTAGACGAATAAATCTACGTCAAGTAATTCCTATTCCTGGAACAGAAATGTTCAAATTTGGAATCAAAAATATAATTAAAAATAAATCTGAATTTCAACGATTTAAGAGAATATTTCAGATGAAGATTGAGCAACCAATGCTTAAAAAAATAATACCTGACGGTATCATATTAAAAGGAGTTTTAACAGAAAAATACAAAGGAAAAATAACATTTGGTAGACAATTAGGTTCCTATCCAATTTTAGTTGGTATTCCTGGAATTTATCCACTTTTTTCATTTTTTGATGTAAAGGTTGTGGGATATGGTTATAGATCAATAACTGCTGTACCTTATCCTCTTAAAATAAATAAAACCTCATTAGAAACACTTTCAACAATTCCGGGAATTGGAAAAAAAAGGGCATTAAGAATAATAAGAAATAGACCTTTTAGAAATAAAGAGGAAATAATTAGTTCACTTGATGAACCAAAAATTGGCAAAAAATTGTTAGAATATATCAATTTTTAGTGATAAATTAATTTAGTGTAATTATGATACTTCTAAATAATGAAAAAAAAAGATTTTGAAATGTTTGAAAAAAAGATTGATTACTCGTTTAAAAATAAAAAATTATTAGAAGAAGCATTAACTCACAAAACATTTGCTTTTGAAGCAGATTTGCCTTTAGAATATAATGAAAGATTGGAATTTCTTGGAGATAGTATCCTAAATTTTATAGTCGCGGAGCAACTATATAAAAGTAATATATATTTTTCTGAAGGTGAATTAACACGTAGAAGATCAATTGGAGTTAATAACAATTTTTTAGCAAAAATTTCCAAAAAATTAGATATTGGGAAGTATCTTCTCTTAGGAAAAGGTGAAAAAAAACAGAATGGGGCAAATAATCGTACAAATCTAGCAAATTCATTGGAAGCATTGATTGGTGCAATATATCTAGATTCAAATATTGATTTTGTCAGAGAGTTTATTTTGAATAAAATATTTGACAAAAAATATAAATTCTAATTAAAAGCTTAAAACAATATTTTATCAACATATTTTTAAAAATTATATAGAAAATTTTATATAATATTTTTTAATCTGGGTGCCATAATTTAGTAAATTGAATGGGGAATGAATTTAAATTTCTAATTACTCATTCTTATCCCCTCCCCCTCCATTCCCCATTTTGTAAATTATATGCTATATGTATCTTAAAAAAAATTGTGGAATTTTTAAAATAAAAATTCTTATATAAAAATGAAATTTATCTGATAATTTTTTTGGGGGCCCAGGTGAGGAGAGGAGGAAAGGATGCAAAATAGTTTATATAAAAAATCTTTTCTTCGATTTAGGCCCCCATTATTATAATTATATGTTGTTCTGGTTAATAAATGTTTGGTAACAAATGTTGTAATTAATTTTTTTATGGCTTAAGATAAAAGCTTCAAATATTACATTTATTTTAAATTAATATCTAATCAGTCATAGAATCATTAAACCGCTATTGAAAAGAAAAGATTAATAATTATAATAATAGAAATAATAAAATAATGAATGCTTAATTTTTTATTTCTGGTTAAATAATCATTGAAATATTGGTTTTTTTAAAAAACAAAGTAAGGTATTATTAACGCATAATTATTACAAGATTATAATCGGTGAATTAAATGCTAATTAGTGAAATAATGTCCAAGGATGTTGTGAAGGTTGATAATACAAAAACGGTGTTTGATATTTGTAATATCTATAAAAAACGAGGAGTAGGCTCTCTTGTTGTTATTAAAGATGATATGGTTGTTGGAATAGTCACTGAGAGGGACATTATTGAACGAGTGATAATTAAATTAAAAGATCCTAAGAAAACAAAAGTTGAGGAAATAATGTCAAGAAACATTAAAACAATACATGCTTCAGCAAAAGTCGAAAAAGCTGTTGAGATAATGAAAGAATATAAAATAAAAAAACTGCCTGTAATTCTAAATAATGATATTTTAGGTATTGTAACCATCACAGATATTGCAAATATCCTTCCAAATTACTCAAAATTACTGGAAGATGAAATTCAAAAATCAAAAGAAAATAATAACATATAGTGTAAAAAAATCTCTAAAATTAATTATCAATAAAGGTTAAGGTTTTTCAATATAATTCCAATTTTTATAAATATTGTTTCTTTTATTATTACTCTGTATCTCTTTTTTAGAATAAAGCACATCAATTATTATTCCTTCAATATCTCGAATCAGAATTTTACTTTCATTTTCGTTATAATCTGCAGTCAATAATTGACCTTTATTGTATAAAATTCCCCCACTAGAATTATATAATGCATCCTTTCCTAACTCTAACTCCATATCATAGTCTTTGATATTTTCTAATCTTTTTAATGAATACGCATCTTCTGCCATTCCTATCATAGTTCTGAACAATTTAATTTTATCATGGTCCTTTTCCATTTTTATTTGATCTTTTATTCCAGATATTATCGCAGGTATTTCTTGCAAACTAAGGTCGAGAAGTATTTTTTTCCAAAACCAATTGTGAACCCTGCTTGCTCTAGCATTAATATGTTCTGGTGGTTTTTCAGGATAAAGAATAATTCTACCATTAAGAGTTCTATGTTTTTTTCTCCATTCTGTTCTTTGTCTATCAAGTCGTTTCTTAGCGTTTTCCATTCTATTATATTATTACACTTCATAAATATAAACATTATGGGTGGAATTTTATTTTTATAAAATTGAAAAATAATTTAAAAATTTGTTTAAAATCTAGAAATTCATAATGGATTGTTTATAAATAATAGTAAAATATTTATGGATAAATTTAAATATACATTTTTATAATTATTGTTACAAGGTGAAAAATATGAAAACAAAGGCTATAAGTTTTTTAATTTGTTTATTAATGCTTTTTAGTTTTGCAATTGTTGCAGAATCAACCACAGTTAATCTAGGACAAAAAACACCTGCCAGTTTAGATGATGATGTACCAACCTGGAATAATGGAGATAGTTGGACATATGATATTGATAGTTTTACATATAATAGGAATGATGCAGGAAATAATTTCAATGTGGATGGAAAAATTGAAGATCTTAAATGGACTGTCTCAGATACATCAGGTACAACTTATACTGTTGATATTACTGGAAAATTAGATGCAACATATAGCGTATATTTTGCACCCGCTTCCTTATCCATATCAGGAAAATTCAATCCATCAATGACTAAATTAAAAGGTACGATAATTTTTGGTAAAACTAATTTGGAAGTTAAATCTTTTAAAGCAAATATTGTTGGAATAACTTCAGCAACAATATCTCCAATACCTATACCTATACCGATACCAATTAAAATGTCAGTAGATGGTACTTTGGATACACCATTACCTTACCTTGATTTCCCATTAGCTACTTGGAAGCTTCCATGGGCACTACCTGAAATTAATGTTGTATTAGATACAGAATTTGGTGGAATTTTTGGAATCATAAAATTTCCAGTAACATTTCAAACACATTATGATTGGACACCATTGGCTTTTTGGTGTTTAGGTTTACAGAGCGTTACTGTACCTGAGGGAACATTTGATGCTTGGGAAATATCCTCAATAATTGGGGAATACTTTGAATATTACTATGCACCTGCTGTTGGAAATTTAGTCAAAATTGATGTAGACATTGGTATTGCAAAAGCAAGTGGAGAACTTGTCGCAACTAATATACCACATTAAAAATCGTTAATCTCTATAAAATTACAAGATTCATAATGATATTTGTTAATTCATAGGATAAAATAGACAAAATTATAAAATAAGGGGTATTATGAAAAAAATAATAATTTTGGTATTAGTTTCTGTCTTAATCATAAGCGGATTTGGAGCTGTAGCTTTTCCAAGTGACAATAACCTTGAAAAAAATGAGTTAGTTACGTTTAGCAACCCTACATTTTCATATCAAAACGACTGTTTAATTTTTAATATTGAAAATTCAAACTCAAGGATTAACAACCCTGGCTATCCTTTATTGCCCAGTTTAATTAAAACGTATGAATTCCCACTTGGTACAAAAATAAATAATGTAGATGTGAAATTTTTTGGAACTAAGGAATATAGAATCGAAGGTAAAGTTACTGTTGCTTCTAATCCAATAACTCAGTTAAACAGAGAAATAATCATTTTTAATAATAACAAAATTCTACGCAAAAATGGATATTTTCCTGAAAATAAGTATATATATACAACCGGTTCAGGTTTAAGCAACAACAATCATGTCTTATTTTTAACTATTCAACTTCATCCTGTTCAATATCAATTTGATAATAATAAACTAATATTCAATGAAAACGCTAAAATAAAAATCTCTTATGTTCTTCCAAACTCTCCAATTGAATTTAATGATGAATATGATATGGTCATAATAACACCAAATTCATTTTCAAAAAATATTGAACCTCTTATTACTCATAAAAACTCTCATAATATAAACACATTTTCAAAAACAGTTGAAGACATCTATGAAGAATATGATGGATATGATAAGCCTGAAAAAATAAAATATTTTATTAAAGATGCAATAGAGATGTATGGGGTTAAATATGTGCTTTTAATTGGAGGTTTAAAAGGTCAAAGAGCTGGATGGCACGTCCCTGTAAGATATTCCCATTTGGATGACAATTCTGAATTTGAATCTAGCTATATAAGCGATCTTTACTACGCAGATATATATGATGAATATGGTAATTTTTCCTCCTGGGATACAAATGAAAACCACGTTTATGCTGAATGGAATCAAAATTTAAAAGATGAATTGGATCTTATCCCAGATGTTCATGTTGGCCGTTTAGCTTGCAGGAATAATTTTGAAGTAAAGACCGTAGTAAATAAAATCATTAAATATGAAAATAATGCATATGGTAAAGAGTGGTTTAATAAAATTGTGTTGGTAGGGGGGGATTCTGCTCCCGGATATGAATATTATGAGGGGGAAGAAGAGAATAAAAAAGCATTAGAATATCTACCTGATTTTGAAGGAGTAAAGCTATGGACTTCGACGGGTAGTTTCACCGGTGTAAGTGATGTTGTAAAAGCAATAACTAAAGGAAGTGGTTTTCTCTTCTTTGATGGACATGGTAATCCATCTACTTGGTCAACACATCCACCAGATAACAATACATGGATTACGGGTCTTTCTTTGAGGGATATTCCAAAATTAATGAATATGCAAAAACTTCCTGTAGCTGTTGTTGGCGGATGCCACAATGCTCAATTTAATGTATCGATGTTAAATATTTTAAGAGGAATATTAAAAGATGGATTAGCATATTTTAGCTTAAAGGAGCCATTTGGAGATTTTTGGATTAGAGAATGGGTCCCAGAATGTTGGGCTTGGCACCTAGTTAGAAAAATAGGTGGTGGCGTCATTGCAATTATGGGTTATACAGGACTTGATTGGTTTGCTGAAGGTGATTACGATAACGATAGCATTCCTGATTGCGTTCAATATTTCTCAGGATTTGCAAATACCAACTTTTTTAAGAATTATGGGGTAAATAACTATACTATCCTTGGAGAGGCATATACTCAAACATTGAAAGATTATATAATTCAATTTCCGATAGATTGGAATTTGAGTTGGTCAGAAGCTGTTGAATCTGCGACATTATTAGATTGTAAAACTATCGAAGAATTTGTGTTATTGGGCGATCCGAGTCTTAAAATTGGTGGTTACGTTTCTAATTAATTCTTAAGATTTTGAATAAATAAAAATAAATATTGGTTTAACATATAATAAGAAATAGGGGATAAAAAAATATGAAGAAAAAAATATATTGTTTAATAATATTTTCAATCTTGGCAACCACATCACTATCTGTATCTGGAAGTAATCACATTGAAGAAAATACTAAAGATCAAATATTAATTAGAATAAACAATCCCGAACAATTTGTTGAGATATCTAAATATTTTGAAATTGTAGGTGGTAGACCTGGAGAATGGTTAGATATTATACTACCTAGCTATAGACGCAGTGAATTGGATAATTTAAATATTGATTATTGTGTTCTTATCGAAGATTTTGATGGATATATGGATTCTTTTAGAGGTCAATATCATACATTAGCACAAATAGAAGATATTCTTGAAAATATTGGTGATGATTATCCAGATATCACCAGTCTCTATAGTATTGGTACAACCTATGAAGATAGAGATATATGGTGTCTTGAAATTAGTGATAATCCTGGAGAAGATGAAGGTGAACCTGGAATATTTTTAATGGGTCTACATCATGCAAGGGAATGGCCCACAGTTGAAATTTGCTTAAATATTGCTGATGAACTAACTTCAAATTATGATTCAGATCCAGATATTACCGATATAGTAGATAATTGCAGGATATGGTTGGTCACATGTGTAAATCCTGATGGTTACTACTATTGTCATGACTTAAATAACGATTGGCGAAAAAATCGACGCTATTTCTCGGAATTTGGTACCTACGGGGTTGATCCTAATCGTAATTATGGCGGTTCATGTAATGGTGATGCATGGGGTGCATGGGGATCTATAGGTACCGGTTCAGTTACTCATCACTCTGACCAAGAGGTATATTGTGGTCCCGGACCACTTTCAGAATTTGAAACCCAAGCAGTAAGAGATATTTTTATAGAAAATGATATTTGTGCAGCTATTTCCTGGCATACCCATGGCGAGCTTGTAATGTGGCCTTGGGGTTATTCCCAAACTGAACACGCTCCAGATAATAGTTATTTAAGTGAAATTGGCCAACAAATTGCAGCGAAAATAACTCGTCAAAGCGGATCAGGTACTTATACTCCTTATCAGGCATCAAGTCTTTACCCTACAACAGGTGATACAACAGATTGGGCATACGGTTATGGTCATTATAATATTGGAAGACCAATTTTTGCATATACAATTGAAGCATGTTCTAGTTTTCATCCCTCCGAAGGATATCTTGACCAAGTAGTTCAAGAAAACTTTGAAGGAGCAATGTACCTCCTTCAAGAAGCAGAAAACATACGTGATACAGTTATTCCTCGAGTTATACCACCGGTAATTGATGAAATGTCCTCAGATTCGGATGGTAGTTATCAGGTTTCCTGGGAGGAAAAAAATACCGAGGCAAATCCCGATTATTTCCAACTTGATGAGTTAACAGATCTTTCTATATTCACAGAGGATGTTGAATCGGGAGATGAATCTTGGAATATTGACGGTTTTTCAATTTCAGGGACTAGATATCATTCCGCATCTCATAGTTTTAAATCTAGATATAGCCATGAAGATGTATCTTCAATTACTAGTATTAATCCAATTCCTATCACTAATGGGATGAATTTATCCTTTTGGTGTTGGTATGATATAGAATTAGAATGGGATTATGCCTTTGTCGAAGTGAGTAAAGATGGTAGATGTTATGATATTATTGATAAATTTACTGGTTCATCGGACGATTGGGTATACAAAGAATATGATTTAAGTGATTATATTAACGAATCGATATTCATACGTTTCCGTTATACAACAGATACAAACACAATGGAAGAAGGATTTTATGTAGACGATATTTCACCCTTAGCGGATTTCGGCTCAATAAATACCCTCTCAGAAACAATAACTGAAAATTATTTTAATATTTCTGGTAAGGAACAGGGTACGTATTATTATCGGGTTAGAGGTTATAATTCTGAACATGAATGGGGTGATTTTAGCACTTTAGAAAGTATTGATGTAATTGATGGAGGTAACTTACCGCCAGACAGTCCATCAATTGATGGACCATCAAGCGGTAAGGCAGGAGAGGAACAAGAGTTTGTTTTGGTTACAGAGGATCCTGAAGAAAACGATGTTTATTATTATGTTGACTGGGGAGATGAAACAGATACAGATTGGATAGGACCATATAGTTCAAATGAAGAAGTTAATGTTAAGCATACATGGACAGAAAAAGGAACTTATCTTATTAAAGTTAAAGCAAAAGATACCCATGATTCTGAAAGTGATTGGACTACAAAAGAAGTCACTATGCCTTTATTTAAAACGTACTTCGGGACATTGTTATTGAGATTTCTTAACCGATATTCATCAATATTTCAGACAATAAAAAATATGTTCGGAATCTAGAAATATACATTTAACTAATTTATAAAAAGTAATGAATAACGGCATTTTTCCGCCATTTTTCTTTTTACACTTTTAGTTGACACTCCTAATAATCCCTTCTTTTTTTGCTCCCTACCAATAACAACTAATTTTGATGATAAATCTTTTGCAGCTTTTAACGTTTCTTTTTCTAAACTTCCCATTTTTAATTTTACAGTTACACCCTTCTTTTGCATGTCGTTAATAAATTTTTTTCCCTTTTCAGTTAATATCTTTGTTGATATCCGTCCTGAACGTATTCCATTTATATCTACTTCTACAGTATCTTGGGTATCTACAATATAAATCATGTCTAATTTCCAATCTAAAGCTTTGGATAATTTAATACTTATTTCAGGGACTTTCTGATTAGGAGCTAAATTTGAGCAGATTGCTAGAATCGAATCACTTTTAGTGCCTGACTCTATCCAAATAGGAACATTTACATTATCGATAAGTCTATAATTTAACAAACATCCTTTTTCGAATCCCATCAGAATCAGATCATATTGATCTTTTTCTAATTGATTTTTAATTGCAGAGCTAAATTCACCTTTGACTATATTTTCTTTAATTTCAATATTTTTATTTTTAAAATAATACTTTGCTTCATCAAAAATAATCTTATCTGCAGATTGAATATATTTTCTAATAATCTCTTTCTTTGTATCTCCCCTCTCTTTTGGTGTTCTATAAGCATCAGAAAGTTTGTCGGTTTGATTTAATGTTTTTTCTTCAATAATGTAAACTAAATTTATTTTACTATTGAATGTATTAGCTAAAAATGCACCAGTAGAAAATATATCTTTTTTATAGTATTCTGAAGAAATTGGAATTAAAATATTATCAAACATAGTATGAACCCTCCCCCCCATATTCAATACTTTCAATTTTTCTCATAATCCTAATACTCCTTTCCAATAAACAACTGCTACTATAAAAATAACAACAATACAAATTATATTTGATACCACACCTGCTTTTAATAAATCTTTGCTGGAAAAATATCCTGATGAGTAAGTAATAGCATTGCCAGGTGTTGCAATTACTAACATAAATGCTAAACCACCACTTAATGCAATTAACATTGAAGCAAACAAAGGACTCACATCAGGAATTTCACTTGATAAGGATAAACCTATTGGCAGAAGTATAGCAACTGCACCGACATTTGACATAACGTTTGTCAGTAAAACTGTGAAAACAATCAGTCCTATTATCACTAAAAAAGGATGATTTCCCATTAAATCAAATATCCTATGAGCTATCCAAGTTCCTGCACCTGTTTTTTGCATTCCTACACCCAGGGTAATTGCCCCTCCATAAAGTAATATGATGCCCCATGGAACTCTATCCTCGACGTCCTTCCAGGTTATACTTCTTGTAAAAAATAAAATAATACTGCCTAATAAAGCAATAACAGCAAGTCCTAAATACTCAGGGGATGAAAAAAACACCCATAAAAAGATGGTCAATATCAATACAAAGGATACAATTATTTCATATTTTCCCATTTTGCCAGCCATACAAACCTGTTTATTGATTTCATTTTTTGCAGTAGAAATACTTTTAATATCAAGCGGAAAAGAAACCTGTAAAACTAACCATACTATAGGTAAACATATAAAAACTACAGGCATAGAATAGATCATCCAATCAAAAAAGGTGATAATAATTGGCGGATTGAAATCTGACAATAAACCTACCGTCAACGGATTTCTTGCACCACCAATTAGTGTTCCCAAGCTACCTATAGAACAACCATATGCAATTGATAACATGCAAATTTTTCCAAAATTACTTTCTCTTGGAGTTATTTTCATAGCAATTAGTATAGATACTACAATTGGTAAGAATAATGCTGCCACTCCATGTTCAGGCATAACAAATGATAATAATGCACAAGAAGACATAATACCAAAACTAAGCATTCTTGGACTTTTTTCAAAATAACTTAACATTCTCAACGCTATTCTCTTGTGTAAATTGTATTTTTCAACCGCGCCAGCTAGTATGAATGCACCTACCAAGAAAAATACAGCTTGATTGCCAAATGAGGCAAAAACTTCTGTTGCAGGTAAAACTCCAGTTATAGGTTGTATAATTATTATCAACAATCCAGTAACAGCTAAAGGGATTGCTTCAGTAGCCCACAAAATTCCTCCCATTATTAGAATACCAATCATAATTTTTCCATTTTCATTTAATCCTTCTGGAGTAGGAAGAAAATAAATTAAAGCAACTACAAAAAAAGAAATAAAAATAAAAAATAAGTTCCATTTTGAAAAACCATTTCCAATGTAACTTTTTAAAACCGGTTTTTTATTTTCATTATTATCTTTCTTTTCCAATTTTTTAAAGCCACCTTAGATTTTTATAACCGCACGAACGATGTATTTTGATAAACATAAATGGTCAATAGTTTAATAATGTTAATTTTTTCTACGACTTTAAAAAAATTAATTAATACCCCATTGTTAGTCGTATTAAATGAGACACTCTTATAAAACAGGTTTTAGCTTTGGACTTGCATCTGGAATAATAACAACACTTGGATTAATTGTTGGGTTGCACTCTGGCACTCATTCAAGATATGTAATTATTGGCGGAATTATCACTATTGCCGTGGCAGATGCATTTTCAGATTCTGTGGGTATTCATATAAGTGAAGAATCAAAAGGGAAACATGATACCAAAGAAATTTGGGAATCAACTATCTCTACTTTTTTATCAAAATTTGCTTTTTCAATTTCCTTTATCTTTCCAATAATAATTTTATCACTTAATACAGCAATAATTGTTAGTCTCATTTGGGGTTTTTCGTTGATTACAATAATTAGCTATTTTACTGCAAAAATAAGAAAATCAAAACCGTGGAAAGCTATATCTGAGCACATACTGATAACTATATTAGTAATTGTAATTACTCATTATCTTGGGATTTGGGTATCAAATACTTTTAATTTTTAAAAACATAATTGTTTTATATCTGATATTTATATAAAATTACTATGAAGATAAGAAATTATCTAATTTTTTCTTTATTATTTTTAATAATATTAATTTTACCAACTTGTATTTCAAATTCCTCTTGCAAATACGCATCCATATCTGAAGTAACTACAGAGACAGTTGTAGTAACTGGATTTGGTCCTTTTGATATTTATGATATCAATCCATCAGAATTAATTATTGAGGAAATTAATGGGCAATATATTGAGGGTATTGAAATAATTGGAATTGTTCTGCCAGTGGATTTTTCTGAATCTGTGAAAAATGTTACAAAGGCCATTGATGAATATGATCCTTTACTATTGGTAAGTACAGGTTTATCGCCTAAAGCTAAAAAATTGAATGTTGAGAAAATCGGAGTAAATATCAAAATGCATCCAAAGGGTGAGAAGTTTTGGTTTATTCCAAGGAGACTAGAAATATTCGGTCCATTATTTCGGTTATCAACACTTAATACAAAAGAAATTGTCAGGAACCTTAACGATGAAGGAATCCCATCACGTCAAAGTTATTATGCTGGTTTTTATATTTGTAATGCAGTTTTATATGGATCATTAGGTTATATAAGAGAAAATAATCTATCAACAAAAGTAGGATTTATACATGTACCTTTATTGTCTTCTCAGGATCCTAATGGTATGGATTTAGAAACAATGGTTGAAGGACTAAAACTAGCTATAAAAACTAGTTTGAATTGATATTTTTTTTATTTTCTAAAAAGTTTTATAAAGAAAAAAACACTCACTCTAAAATGTGAGAGATTTAACAAAAGCGCAGGTTACAATAGGATTACTTGCATATTTTGCAACAATTTGGTATGAGGTTATTAAGATACTAAATTCAAATGATTTTGATTTAGTGTATTCATTGGGAATTATATTTATTCAGCTTATTTTAATACTTTTGTTATCTTATATAATATTAGCAATATTGGAGTGGATTAGATTATTTGATTTAAAAACAAATTCAATATTGACTTTGGTTGTTATTGTCACTGTTCGTATCATTTCTTCAATCTAATTGTTTAAAGTTCTTAATATGAATAATAATTTTTTAAATTCAATCTGTAATTTCTTTAAAAAAATTTAATGACCCGGATATTTCTCCATCTTCATCTATTATTGGAGATACAGATATTTCAAGATGTTTCCCAAGGAAATTTTCAAAATAAGTAATTGTCTGTGTTTTTTTTGTTTTTCTTACTTTTTCACAAGGACAATTTTTATCTGGTTTTTTTAACCCATGAATTACTTCATAGCATTTTTTTCCGATTAATTTTTCAGGTTTATTATTTAAAAATTCAGCTAATGCTTTATTTATTTTTATTATGTTAAAATCTTCATCATGAATTGATATCATTTCTGATGTTATTTCAAATATTTTATTAATTTGAAATATTGAGTGCATTAATTTTTTTTCAGTAATTTTTTGTTTTGTAATATCTTCAATAATTAGACCTACACCGGGTTCTCCGTTGTCTAATGTTGTTGGAATGTTTTTAACCTTTAAAAAAAACTCTTCTTTTTCATTTTTATAACTCGTTTCAATTGATGAATGTTTTCCATTTAAAGCATTTTTTATATTTGGTATTAGATCTGGAATATTTGCAAAAACCTTAAACAAATTGTTGATTCTATTGCCCATTATTGATTCTCTTTGAAGATCTAATAGATTCAGAAAATTCTCATTGACCTGTACGATTTTAAAATCTTTGTCAACAACGATAATTATATCAGATATATAATTTAAAATAGATGATATCGGTACTCTTTTAGAGGGAAAATAAACTTTTGCAGGTCCAAAAGCAACCATTTCTGCATGACCCGATACTAAAAGGATGTCTAAATATTTAGCAACAGAATTTCGATTTATTTTCATTTTTCTTGAAATATCTGAAATTGTCATTCCTCTTTGGTTTTCCTTGAGTAACCTCTTGACCACTGACAATTCATTTTGATATAATTCCACATTATGAAATTAAAATGAGACTATTTATGCATTACGTTTTTGATAATCACTTATGCCATGCAAAGAGAGAAATATTTATATACTATATAGTTTATTTCAGATTGAAGAAAACTAAGAATTGAAAGGTGAGTGGTGAAGGGATAATTAATGAAGAAACATTTTACTTGCTCAATCAAAACTGAGCAATTTTACAGCTGGAGGAATCTAGTCAACCCATATAATTTAAGGTTAATTAGTCCCATCTCAAAAATTTCGATAAATAAAAGAAACAATTCCTAGGAGCACTTCCTCCCGAAAATGAGGTACCTCTTTACATCCTCTGCATCCTGTCTCCATTTTTGAGGTACCTCCTTCCCATATCATTAATTTTTTACCATTTACCATATTGGCAAGATGTTGTAAAAATCGTAATATCCATCTCGTCTGTGGCAAATTTTTGTGATTCAGTATAAGCATAGACTTTTAACTTTGTTTTTCCAAATACTGGATAATGTTTTCCTTGAATTTTCCATTCGTAAGGTGGTTCTGAATCAAATTTCATAAAATTTCCATCTAGACAAAATACTACATATTCTATCTTCTCATCTGAAAATACATCTGCAATTGCATCAGCTCGACCAAAAATTAATGTCATTCCTCTTCTATTTTTGTACCAGCCTTTTCCACACGCTAGTGAGAATATCGGTTTGTTAAAGATGTATCCTTTTCCTTCATATGGAGAACGTAATACAACTTGTACATCAAGGGGTTTAATTGCTAATTCCGCAACAACTGCTAATAGTAATTTAGTTGCTTTGGTTTGATATGTCCAATTAAGATGATCCGGGGTATCTTCAGGGGTGTTCGCCCATTGATACCCATCATGATGAGCAATCCAAACTCCGTCGTAACCATAATCAACAAAAGCTTGATGGTCGGCGCCAATGTAATTAGGTCTTGTTTCGACATACATATCAAGAAATTCACCATATTTTTCGCCTATTGCGGTAGCAAACTCTGCTATCCACATTGATCGTTCTGGTGAATGAAAACGTATGTATTTTCCTCCTTCCGTGGTTTCTGCATAACCGATCATATCAATATTTATTACAGCAACAATATTATCTCCTTGTTCATATGCATCACGAGCATATGTAAAGCTACCATATGTACCAACTTCTTCTCCAGAAAAAGCAATAAAGCGTACAGTATGATTAAAGCTATATTTACTCATAATTTCCGCAGCTGCTAATACCGCTGCAACACCTGAACCATCATCATCAGCACCTAGAGATCCGGGAGTGCAGTCATAGTGAGCACTCATAATAAAAATTGCATTGCTATTTTTATCAGACCCATTCAATGTAGCAATAATGTTCCTAGATTGAAATCCATCATATTCCCAGTTATGAAATTCTACCTCTAAGTCCATTTTTTCAAATTCATCATAAATATAATCTGCTGCCAATGAGCAATTTATTGAACCAGTATATCTAGGTCCAAAATTCATTAATTTTTCGTGATAATTATAAATTCTTGATTCATCGACCTGTAAAAACATCTCGATAATTTTCTGATTATTATCTATTTCAGGCTGAAAATTTGATTGTCCTACAGGCAATAACAATATTGTTGAGATTAAAAGTATAGCAATAGATATCGTTGATAGCATTTTTCGATTCATTATAATTCCCCATTGTAGATTATGTTGTATAAGATATAAATGTTTCCTTAAAATAAATACTAAATTATAAATTGAAGAGTTTTTTGATATCCTATTGCTTTTATATACTTTAGTATATATGTTTTAGAAAAATGAAGCGAGCCCTAACATCTTTAGACATATATGTAATTGTTAATGAAATTCAAGATTTGATTGGTAGTTTTATCGATAAAATATATCAAATCTCTAGAAATGAGATAGTAATTAAAATTAACAATAAAAACACCAATCAAAAAGAAAATATATATGTGAAAAATGGAGAATTTTTATGTATAACACAAAAGAAATTTACCACCCCAAAAAAACCCTCAACATTTGCAATGACTGCTCGTAAATATTTAATAAATGGAAAAATCAGCGGAATTTCTCAATTAAAATTTGATAGGATAATTAAATTAAAAATAAGTAAGAAAGAAGGTGAATATAGCCTTATATTTGAACTATTTACAAATGGTAATATTTTGTTGTTGAATCCAAATAATAAAATCATACTGCCTCTTTTTGTCCAAAGATGGGCGCATAGAACATTAAAACCAAATGAGACTTACATTCCGCCCCCAAAACAAGAAAATCCTTTTGATTTAACATTAGAAAAATTTACAAAAATTATGAAATCAAGCAAAAAAGATGTTGTTAGAACCTTAGCAACCTATGTAAATCTAGGTGGTAGCTATGCAGAAGAAATTTGTTCTAGAGCAGATATAGATAAAAATACAAAAATTATCGATTTAAATTCAGAATCCAATAAGAAATTATACTATGAATTAAAAAAATTTTTAAATTTATTTAAAGAAAAAAACTTACAACCAGTCTATGTAAAGGAAAATAATAAAATAATAGACATTTTACCATTAAAATTCCAAAATTATGACAACATTGATTTTGTTGAAACAGATAGTTTTAACAAAGGTCTTGAGGAGTTTATCTCAATTCCAAAGTTCTTAGACAAAGAAAAAAATGTTTTCCAAGAAAAAATTCAGAAGCTAAAAAGACAACTCGACAAACAACAAGTGATAATTGAAGACTATAAAAATAAAATAATTGAAAAAAAATCTGAAGGAGACATCTTATATTTAAATTTTCAAGAATGTAAAGATCTTTTAGATGAAGTTTCAAATGTTTTAGAACTAAAAGATAAAAAAGAAAAGATCAAAGAAATTAATCAAAAAAGTATAGTAAAAGAATTTTCCCCCACAAATAATGAATTGATAGTTATACTTAAGGATGAAAATGGAAAAACCAATGAGATTAAATTGGATTTTAGAAAATCTGTTATAG
>Ga0180433_10000545_pt1 | contig 64632 bp, 69 predicted proteins | sample SS_ome_8_FD_132980 | JGI IMG/M metagenome (GOLD analysis project Ga0180433, IMG submission 132980) | Hypersaline lake sediment archaeal communities from the Salton Sea, California, USA - SS_1_D_1 metaG | ecosystem: Environmental > Aquatic > Non-marine Saline and Alkaline > Hypersaline >... | reverse complement strand
TGTTCGAATTTTACAGTGACAGTGACAGTGACAGCTACAAAGACTTTAATCTAAGCTCAGATAAGAACAACAATGAATCTAGCCCGTTTGATCATATAGATCATAATGACATTGATCAAATCGAAGAAACATATAACACTTTTGCGTCCGAAGATAGTAACTTAAACGAACAAAGAAATTTAAAATACAACATTTTTTATGTTAGTAGCAATTCCGATGACGACAATAATATTTACATCGAAGATGGAATTGAAGATATTAATGTAATAAATAAATTTAATATCGATAATCAAAACACCAAAGTTATCTTCCACAAGCAATATTTATCATTTGTTGAAGAAATGTTGAGCGATGAAACTAAAATAGACGTTTTTAATAAAATTATCGATAGAGAATACGAAAACACTTATTATAAAGATAAAGCAGAATTAGTACGCGATTTTTATCTTGGAGACCGCAATATAAAAGATGAAGATGGTTTAGAAACTGCGATTGGATTTACAGAAAATATTTTCAGTGAAATTGTGGTTTTTGCAACTAATCCTAACAATAACGCATACATCATCAACAACCAAGATAATGATGATGAGATCGATTCAGATATTAATGTGAATCAGCAAGACGAGAGTGAAGCACAAATAATTCGTTTAGATAAATTAAATCAACAAATCGATGAAGAACTACAAGATGAACTCCACGATAAAATAATTAAGTTAATCCTTAATGGTGACCACTCTGTTTATATTGACGATACGAAAAGCGAAGTAATTAAAAATTATTTAATAAATCCATCATTATATACCTCAGACAATTTTATTGATCAAGCTAAAAATAAGATCGTGAAAGTTGTAAAAGAAGTTTCAATAAAACTTTGTTCAGATTTATTACTTAAAAAGCTAAAAAAGTTAAACCCTAGACAGAAAACAGCTTTAAAGAATGCATTCAAATTTAATCGATACAACAATAAATTGAAAGAAAAATTTGATTGTATACAAGATATTTATAATAATAAAGCAATTGATTCTCTTAAGAAGCTGGAATATTTACTCGGTCTCTTTATAGATTTTGCAAACGAACAGATTCAACTAAACAACGAAGAAAATAACAATAATAATAATATTGTATCAATTACTAATGTATCAGGCAATCTGAATGACAATAACAATATAATTACCTCTAGTTTGAATGAAGACAATAACAACGATATCGGATCAAGTAATAATGAATTAGATAATCAGTTTGGTGATAACAAAGTAATTGATTCTGATTCGATTAATAATGATGACACTTCTGGAACAGAGAGTGATTCAGATGATGATATTAGTGATGATGGCGCGTTATAATCAAACGGTAACCTAACTACGACGCTAAAAGCCCTCCCCCGCATGGAGGGCTTTTTTTTGTCTCTAGATAGTGTTGTTAAAAGGCTTTGGGGATTAGATTTCGCCCTTTTCCACCTTAATTTTGAATAGAAATTTCAGCAAAATTTATAAATTCAGCGAAATTGAGCTTAAAAATGGAGCCAAATAGCGAGGCATAAAATCTCCGAATGCTTTTAGCCTAATTGCTAAACCTTCATTTCCCCTTGAGATTTTCTTTTCTTCCAATTCGCTTGCCCCCCCCCCAACTGCACGGAGGATATGGGTAAAATACCCACTAATCAAAAGTTTCTTGGACAATGAATAAGTCGCAATCAGTGTCTTTGGGGTCAGATGTGGATGGGCTTTTCAAAGATGGCATGGGCTGCCTCTTTGATCGCTTCGGCCAGTGTGGGGTGGGCGTGTGAGGCCGTGGCCATGGTGTGCACGGTAGAACGGGTCTGAAGGGCCATCACCCCTTCGTGGATGAGCTCACCGGCGTGGGGGGCAATGATGTGCATGCCAAGGAGGTGGTGGGTCGCCTCATGGGCTATGAGCTTAACCAGGCCATCTGTCTCCCCCATACACCCCGCGCGGGAATTGGCTTTGAGGGAGAAGAGGCCCGTTTTAATGGGAAGTCCCATCTCTTTAGCCTCTTGCTCTGTCAGACCGACGCTGGCGACTTCAGGGTAGGTGTAGACGACGTTGGGAATGGCGGCGTAGTTGATGTGGGGCGTTTTGCCCGCAATGAGGTCGGCCACGGCCACGCCCTCATCGGAGGCTTTGTGGGCGAGCATAGGGCCGTCAATCACGTCACCAATGGCAAAGATATGGGGCTGGGCCGTTTGGAAGGAGGGGTTGACGGGGATCTGTTTTTGGGCGTTAAGGGTGATTTGCGCTTTGTCAAGGGCCAGGCCGTCGACGAAGGGGCGGCGCCCGACGGCGATAAGGGCTATATTGGCGGTGAGGGAGCCTGCGCTCCCCTCTTTTTCAACGGTCAGCTCAACGCCCGAGTCTGTCACCTCCCCAGCTGTCACTTTCGTCGATAGGTCAAAGGTGAGCCCTTGCTTTTCGAGAATCTTCTGGAACTCTTTGGAGATTTGGGTGTCGAGTGTGGGGCAGATGCGGTCCATGAATTCGATGAAGTGGACTTTGGCCCCAAGGCGGGCGTAGACTGAGCCCAGCTCGACACCAATCACACCTGCGCCAACGACGATGAGGCTTTCGGGGACGGCGCTTAGGGCCAGGGCGCCGGTGCTGCTGATGATCTTTTGCTCGTCAAAGGGGAGGAAGGGCAAGGGGGTGGGCTCTGAGCCTGTGGCGATGATGATATGGCGAGCCGAGACGTGTTGATCGCCCACTTGGAGGGTGTGGGGGTCGATGAATTGGGCGTGGCCTGCTATGGTGGTCACTTTGTTTTTCCGAAAGAGCCCTTTGATCCCTTGGTTAAAGGTGCTCACGACGCGCTCTTTGCGCCCCATCATTTGACTAAAGTCGATCTTGAGATCGGCGTTGATGCCGTGGTCGGCGCCGTGGTCGCGCATGTGGGCGTAGAGCTCTGAGCTCTGAAGGAGCGATTTTGAGGGGATGCAGCCGACGTTGAGGCATGTGCCTCCCAGTTCGGGATTTTTCTCAATACAGGCGACGTTTAGGCCGTTTTGGGCAGCTCTAATGGCGGCGACGTACCCCCCCGGTCCCGCGCCAATAACGACAACATCATATGTCTCCACTCTATACCTCCAACATGAGGCGGGCGGGCTCTTCTAGGGAGCGCCGGATGTGCATGAGGAAACTCACAGCGGTCTCTCCGTCGATGATGCGGTGGTCGTAACTGAGAGCGAGGTACATGATGGGGCGGATCACAATCTCCTCATCGACGACAACGGGGCGTTTGACGATGTTGTGCATCCCAAGAATTCCCGATTGGGGTGGGTTGAGGATGGGGGTCGAGAGCATGGAGCCAAATTTACCGGCGTTGGTGATGGTGAAGGTCCCCTCTTTGAGATCGTCCATCCCGATTTTCCCCTCGCGGGCAGCGATGGCAAAGCGTTGGATCTCCTGTTCAATTTGGGCGAAGCTGAGCGTTTCGGCGCCGCGGATCACGGGGACCATGAGCCCTTTGTCGGTGCTGACGGCGATCCCCATGTTGACGTGCTCGGGGGTGACAATCTCGTCACCATCGAGGAAGCTATTGACGTCGGGAAAGGCCTTGAGGGCGCGGGCAGCGGCGGTGGTGAAGAAACTCATGAACCCAAGGCGCACGCCGTGGACCTTTTCAAAGTTCTCTTTCTCTTTAGCGCGGATCTCAATGACGTTTTTCAGGTCGACTTCGTTGAAGGTGGTGAGCATGGCGGTTTGGTTTTTCACCTCAACGAGGCGCTTGGCGATGGTCTTGCGCAGACCCGACATGCGGCGGCGCGAGGTGGGCGTCTGCGGCGGCGCAGCTTGAGGGGGTGTGGGAGCAGCGGGCGCAGGGGTAGGTGTTGGGGCGGGGGCTTTTTCTTCGGTGAGACTTTGGACAAACTCTTCGGGGGTCTCGCGCACTTTGTGGGTCATCTCGGGCGTTGGCTCGGGGGCTTTTTCTTCGGTGGGGGCCGGTGTCAGCGTAGGGGCGGGGGCTTTTTCTTCCTGGGGAGGGGCCCCTTTGGCGCTAGTGTCGATGGTCCCAATCACTTGTCCGATGGTCACTGTGTCGTCGACGTTGACGCTCCAGGTGACAACGCCACTCTCTGGGGCGGTGATCACTTGGTTGACTTTCTCGGTTTCAAGCTCAATGATCTCTTCCTCTTGCTTGACGAATGTCCCATTGGGTTTGATGATGGCGGCAACGATGGCCTCACTCACCGATTCGCCAGCGGGTGGCACTTTGATCTCAACGCTCATTAAAGACATCCTCCATCAATTTGCGATGCTGCATTTCGTGAAGAGCTTTGGTGCCCGCGGCGGGGCTGCTCGATCGCTCTCTTGAGACCGCTCGTAGCTTGACCCCTTGGCATATCCTATCGAGCTGGGGCATGATATGCTCTAAGGCCCCCATATTGCTGTGCTCTTCCTGTACCCACAACCATTCTTCAACTGAGGGGTATTTGTCTAGGAGTTTTTTGATTTTTTCGCACGGCAAGGGGTAGAGCTGCTCGAGGCGACAGATCACAACGTCGGTCGCTTGGCGCTTTTCGCGCTCGGCAATGAGGTCGTAGTAGATCTTGCCCGAGACCATGATGAGGCGCTTGGGGGCTTCTGGGGGATTGGGGTCGTCGAGGACTTCCTGGAAACTCCCCTGTGTGAAGGCGCTTAAGGGGCTGAGCGAGGGGGTGTAGCGGAGGAGGGCTTTGGGGGTGAAGACGATCAATGGGCGGCGGAATGGCAAGTGACACTGGCGTCTAAGCAGGTGAAAGAGTTGTGCGGGGTGGGTGGGGTTGCAGATGAAGAGACTCTCATTGGCAGCGAGTTGCAAAAAGCGCTCGATGCGGGCTGAGGAGTGCTCGGGCCCCTGCCCTTCGTAGCCGTGAGGGAGGAGCAAGGTGAGTGATGATTCGGTCCCCCACTTGCGCCGGGCTGAGCCAATGTACTGGTCGATGATGATCTGCGCACCGTTGGCAAAATCGCCAAACTGGGCCTCCCAGATGACGAGTCCCTCTTTCGCCTCCATGCTGTAGCCAAATTCAAAGCCGAGGACGCTGTACTCTGAGAGGGGGGAGTTGTAGGCGGCAAAGAGGGGTTGATTCTCCTTGAGGTGGTTGAGGGGGATGTATTTTTCTTGGCTTGTCTGGTCGACGACCATGGAGTGGCGGTGGGTGAAGGTCCCTCGCTGACTATCTTGCCCCGATAGGCGGATGAATCCCCCTTCGGTCAAGAGGGAGGCGTAGGTGAGCATCTCCCCCATCCCCCAGTCAATTAACGGTTCATCGTCCCCTTTTGTGAGCATCGCCTTGCGGGCCTCGTAGAGACGCTTGAGTTTGGGATGGATGTCGACTGAATCGGGGACAGTGCAGAAGCTGTCGGCAAGGGCTAAAAGTTTAGTTTTATCGACCCCCGTCTCAACTGTTTGCGTGAGATCGTCGGCAGGTGGACTCTCTAGGGGCGACTCTCCCTGCTCTTGGGCCTCTTTGAAGGCGGCTTCGAGCTGCTCTTTAAAGGCGGACTCGAGTTGCCCTGTTTCTTGCTCGGTCAAGAGTCCCTGAGTGTGGCAGAGGGCTTTGAATTGATCCTTGATGCTCGTTTTTGCGCGGATCACTTTGTACTCTTTGGGCTGAGTGAAACCGGGTTCGTCAGCTTCGTTGTGTCCATACTTGCGGTAACAGTTCATGTCGATGAAGACATCGCATTTGAACTTCTGACGGATTTTTACGGCGAGGGCACAGGCGGCAAGGGCGCGGGGGACATCTTCGGCGTTGACGTGGAAGACGGGCGAGGAGAAGGTTTTGGCAATGTCGGTGCAGTAAAGGGAGGAGCGCCCCTCTTCGGGCTGGGCGGTGAAGCCCACTTGGTTGTTGATGACGATGTGGAGTGTCCCCTCACTCGAGTACCCATCGACGCCAGAGAGTTGCAAACATTCGTAGACAATCCCCTGCCCCGCCAAGGCGGCATCGCCGTGGATGAGGATAGGGAGGACTTTCCCCGCGTGCCCCCTCTCTTGGCGGGCGCGCGCATTGCCCAGGACGACAGGGTCGACCGCTTCGAGGTGGGAGGGGTTGGGAGGGAGGAATAGGTGGAAGGGGCGGCCGGCGACTTGGCAGTCGCGCTCATACCCTTTGTGGTACTTCACATCGCCCGATCCCTCGTTAGGAAGGGGCATATGGTCTGGGTTGAACTCGTGGAAGATGTCGGCGTAGGGCTTGCCAAGCACATTGGTCAAGACGTTGAGGCGCCCTCTATGGGCCATCCCAATGATCGCCTCATCACCTCCGAGTTTGGCCGCTGTCTCAATCGCTTCAAAAAGTAAAGAGATCAAGGTCTCGCCCCCCTCGAGGGAGAACCGCTTTTGCCCGGGGAACTTGTGGTGGATGAAGGTCTCAAAGATCTCAGCGCAGATCAAGTGGTCGAGGATCTCTTTTGCCTCTTCTTTGGTGAGTGGAGCGTCAAACTGGGGCTCGATCGCCTCTTGGATCATCGCCTCCATCTCGGGGTTGGCAAGGCCCATATACTCAAAGCCAACGGTGGTGCAGTAGGTTGCCTTGAGGGCCTCGAGAATCTGACCAAGGGGGGCCATCTCCTCTTTGAGAAATCCGTGGGTTGCGTGGAGTGTTGTTAAATCATGGCTAGAGAGGCCAAAATTTTCTAGGGCGAGCTCGGGAACGTCGCTGTTTTTTTTCTCGCTCAGTGGGTTAATGTGGGCCCCTTTGTGCCCATACATCCGGTAGGCTGAAATGAGGAGATAACTGGAGAGATCGCCCCCTTTTCCCTCGGAGCTTGTGGCCCCAAAGTTGACCCCTTCAAAAAAATGTTGCCATGATTTATCGACCAAGTTAGGGTTCTCAAGAAAATTGCGGTAGAGATTATCGATATATTTGGCGTTGGAAAGGTTGGCAAAAGATAAAGGCTTCTCACTCATAGTTGCTTTTATATAACCGTTTCTAATAAAATTAACCGACGAATTTCCAAAATTATCTAATTTTAGGAACTTCAGTTTTCAAATTTGTTTATAACACACCTCTATCGGTGTTGAAAGTAAAAATTTGGTTTAAGGAAAGGCACAATCTGAGTATAATGCCTGACGACTAAGAAGAAGGGTTAGTGAGTAGCTATGAAAAATGAACGGCTAAAGAAACTTGAGAAAGAGCTAGGCGATCTTAAGACATGGCAAGATTTAGGTTTGGTCCCTAAAAAGGATGCGACTAAACATGCCGCTGAGATCAATGCTTTAATGAAAAAGATTGACGAAGAGAAACAGCGGATTTCGTACCAGAAAGAGAATGGGGATCTCGATCCCTATCAAGCGCCCAAACGGTCAAAAGAGCCTAGATCAGCCTTGGAAGCCCACACGATGACTGACGTGGGATCGGGGACAACCGATGCTGGCCTCGACATGGAGACCGAGACCTTTGATGTCGAGACGACCTACTCCGACGAGACAGAGGGGACCTTTGATGATAAGACCGACGCCGATGAAGAGGAGGAAGATCCCTTCAGCGACAAAAACAGATGGCGGCGTGGCATCTTAGAAGATCCCGACTCCGACCAATGGTAAAGGGCCTTTACGTCCACCTCCCCTTTTGCACAAAGAAGTGCCCTTACTGCCATTTTTTTGTGATCAAAGACGCTACTTCGAAAAAAGACCAACTCCTCACCGCACTCCTCGACCACCACAAAACCCTTCACCTCCCTTCAAGTGAGATCGCCTCCCTCTATTTTGGCGGCGGCACTCCGACCCTCTTTGGTCTCAAACGATTTGAAACTCTCCTCGCTGCGATCAACCCGCGCGAGGAGATCGAGGTGACCATCGAGGCCAATCCCGAGACGATCACCTTTGACTTAATGAAGGGGCTTAGATCCCTTGGGATCAACCGGGTGAGCATCGGGGTTCAGTCCCTGATCGACTTAGAGCTCAAGATCCTCGGCCGCACTCACACAGCGCGCGAGAGCGAGATCGCCGTCAAAGCGGCCGCAAAGGCAGGCTTTGACAACATCACCATCGATCTGATGATGGAGCTCCCCCACCAAACATTGGAGAGCTTTGAGACAACATTAGATCGCGCCCTAGATCTCCCTATCACCCACCTCTCTCTTTACAACCTCACCTTTGAGGAGTCGACCCCTTTCTATCGCAAGCGCAAGCAGCTCCAAAAAGCCTGCCCCTCATCGAGTGTGGGAAAGGAGATGTTGGATCTAGCGATTGCCCGTATCGAGGGGGCAGGCCTGAAGCGCTACGAGATTTCAGCCTTTGCAAAGGAGGGGCAAGAGGCGGTCCACAACAGCCGGTATTGGCGGGGCGAGCCCTTTGAGGCCTTGGGTCCATCGGCCTTTGGGTATATCGATGGGCGGCGCTTTAGAAATCACAGAAACTTCCCTAAATACATCGACGCCATCAAAAATGGTCAAAGCCCCATCGACTTTGAAGAAACATTGCTCGATAATGAGCGGATCAATGAACTTTTAATGGTGGAGCTGCGCCTTTTCAAAGGAGTCGACTTAGATGAGTTTGCTAAACGGCACGGCCCCATTCCTCACAAGACCCACCAATCTCTTGATAGCCTTGTGAAAGATGGATATCTTGAGGAAAATGAGCGGATCAGATTGACTGAGCGCGGACGCCTTTTTTACGACACCGTCGCCGAGGCCATTATCTAATCATTTGGGCACGGGCAAGATAAATTAGTAAATGAACGGGATGATCTTGTAAGGGACTTTTACGCAATATTTATCCCAATGTTCTTTATATTTTCCATGGCACCTCTTATCATCGCGCACCGCCCGATCCACTAAAAGAATGACCAAGAAAACCACATAAAAATAGGGCATAAAATTGACAAATAGTGCCGGCACACTCCAGAAAAATGCCCCTAAAATCTCAGGCACATAGTGAAAATGGCGCGCCACACCCCAATAGCCCGAGGCTAGAAGAATGCTTTTTTTCTCCTCGCCCTGAGCTGTGTGATAGTCGGCACGAATGATTGTCGGCTCTTTCCCCCACACCTTGCACTGCCCATCGAGCACTCTCACCCGCTGACGCTGCCGGTCGGCCATGTAGTTGGCGAGGATACACAGGGTCCCCGCGCCGAGAATGAACGCCGACACATAAGGGCCTAAGTGGTTGGGATGGTGAACTAGGTACATTGTGGGCGATGTGTAGATGCATGGCACCCACACAAGACACCCCCAACAGATGTAGAATCCCGCCCGATCGTGCATAATATCGAGGGATTTGAGATAGCCTGTCTCCCACATAAAGAACTTTGTCACGTAGATAAACTGCAGGGCAATAGCCACAATCATACTATCTGAAATGCCGTAGAGTTGATGCTGCTTAGCTCCGTAGGAGAGAAGAATCAAACACCAGCTCATCATCCCAAAGCGGCAGTTTGTCAACTGTTTGATATCGATGCCAAAGACTCTTGGATAGAGCTCGGTGCCCCAGTAGTAATCAAAGATGAAATTGTGCTCGTACCCATTGTCACTTGAGGAGGGACGAAAGCGCCCCTTGAAGTAAAGAAACAGACAGAAAATCAAACTAAAGAGGGTCAAAGCGCCCAAGATTGGGCCAAGGTGATCGTAAATGATTGTGGGTGAAAAGATGTTGAATCCAAAGCTCAAAAGGGCAAAAGTGAGCATCGTCACGGCAAATGAAAGGACGCCGTTGGCTTTGTAAATGGGAATGTTTCCTTTGGGAGTGACGGGACCGAGAAAGCGCTTGCCCGGTAAAAAGCGCATCAAGAGAATCTCAAAAGCGGCAAAGACTCCGATAAGGAGCCACGCCATCTTTGACCCTAAGATGTAGGGGCCCCAGATCTCGCGCAGGGCGCCGATGAGACCTTGGTCATGGATGAAGTGGAAGAGGCTGAGAAAAGAGCCATCGAGAAAGGTGTTAGTGTACCAGAATACCATGACGGCGGGAGGGCACATTAGCAACAAAAACAGCGGAAAAAACGTATGCCTAAATAGTAGATTAGCTTTTCTCAAATTAACACCTTTTTAACTTCACAGATAGTTAATGCAAATTTTTCTGTCCAATTATTTGTTGCAAGGGAAGTGAGGCGGGTGTACACTTCTGTGCAAATTTTTCCAAGAAATTGCTACATGGATGATGTCATTATCAATAAATCGATAACCATTGATCGGTGTTTAACGCGAATCAAAGAAGAGTACAGTGGCTGCGCTGACAATCTTTATGGAAACCCTTCTCGACAAGATGCAATAATACTCAATATTCAAAGAGCATGTGAAACCTTGATTAGCTTGGGAATGCACATTGCAAAAAAAATCGGATATAAAAATCCATTGTGTGCGAAAGATGTGTTTCCTATTTTGGAGACTCACTCAATAATAACCTCCTCTTTTTACGAACAACTGCAAAAGTTAATATCGCTTAGAAAAATCCCTGTTTACATCAGTGAAAAAGTCAACGTCTCAATGATAGAGTCAATTATTAAAACGCATCTTGAGGATTTCAAAACCTTTATCAAGATAGCAAAAAGTCTAGATAGTGTTGTCAAAAGCATTCGGAGATGACATTCCTCGCTTTTTGGCTCCATTTTTGAGCTCAATTTCGCTGAATTTACAAATTCAGCTGCAATTTCCGTTCAAAAATAAGCAGAAAAAGCGTGAAATCTAATCCCCAAAGCCTTTTGTCGATACTATCTAGTTTAAATCCTCGACCCTGGTGCTCTGATGGCAAAGATAGCAGGGCGCTTATGATAATCATGGGGCGCTCCCTTTCGCCACTTAGCGATCGGCTGGACAATCACACTCTCCGCGGCAGAGGTGAGATCGACACCGACGGCGAGCTCCATGCTTGGAGGGAGTGTCGCTAGGAGAGTCTTAAGAAGGGGGTTGTTGCGGTAGGGCGCCTCGATAAAGAGGTGCACCATCCCCTCTTTTTGTGCAGACAGGGTGAGCGCTTTGAGCTTATCTGCCAAGGGCATCTCTTTACGGGGAAGATAGCCGTGGAAGGTGAAGCGCTGCCCTGAAAAGCCCGAGAGCATCAGGATGAGAAAGATCGATGAGGGGCCCGAGAGGGCTGATATGGCGACATTGTGGCGCCTAGCGTGAGACACAAGGCGGCTACCTGGGTCGGCGATGCACGGCAGGCCGGCATCGGAGAGGATCCCCCAGCACTCCCCCCTAAGGAGGGGCTCTATGAGATCGCCCAGCTCACTATCTTGAGTGTGCTCGGAGAGGGTCTCGATGGGAAACTGCTGCAGGGGCACTTTAAGGGGGTAGTTTTTAAGGAGTGCGCGGGCCACTTTGGGCGTTTCGGCAAAGAGGCCATCGAGCTGAGCGATGGCTTCATTGAGGCCAACTGGAAGGTGGGCTTGGCCATCTTCCGATAAAGTGTTAGGGAGTAGCAGAAGTTTTCCGGGCATGGTCGAGTTTTCCTATGAGATGGGGCAAGAGTAATTGGGTCGCAAAGTGTCTCTCCTTGGCCTCCATCTCTGCATCGAGAAGGAGCTTGAGCCCCTCGGCAAAGTAGGGGGCGCCGAGCCGGTGAGCCTGGCGATGGAGCTTGGCGAGTTCCTTGGGGTTGAGTTTAGGGAAGGTCTTCTCGACACTCTGGCTGTCGAGAGGGATTTTAGAGAGTTTAAGGCCATTCATCAGGTGGTAGCGCAAGGGGCCAATCCACTCTAGAAAGTCACCCTCTTCTCGCCCACACTGCGGTGAGAAGTAGACCCAGTTTTGGGCCACTTTAAACCGCTTGATGGGGAGGCGCTCTTCTGTCAAAGCGTGCACCACCCGCTTGTCAATGGTGCCCCCTTCGTCAACCGAGCAGACAAGTTTTTCACACTCGCTTTTAAGCTCGAGGGCGTTCTCCCCCACTCGCTCAATAAGCTCTTTGGCGGCATCGGGCCTGAAGTGGACTTTGGCCTTGGCCGCCTGGTTGATGAGCTCTTGGATGAGGCGATCTTTACGGTGCCAGGGCTTTTCCTTGCTCAGGTCTAAGGTGACACACTCCTTGAGAGCGATCAAAGGTTTTAAGGCCGTCTGTGCACTCGCACCAATCACAACGCGCACGCTACCATCCCCTTTAGCTATCGCCCCTTTAAGGGCCGCTATGGGCTCCCCTTTCATCTTTTCTCCCTCCTCGATTATGACAAGGGTCTGCTTGGAAAAGAGGGACTGGGTCGAAAGGGCTGAGAGGAGCGCTCCCGATGAGAGGGCGCTCCCGCGGTGCTTGATCACGTCGAGATCGGGACACGTGTGGCGAAATCCCCCCTCGAGGCGGGCTAAACACCCCTTTTGATCGGAGAGGTTGGGCATCACAATGACATAGAGAGGGGCAAAGAGATGGGGGTAGGCCCCTTTCAAATGGCCGTTAAAGGCGTCAAGAGTCTCGAACTTCACAGATTATGTCCCCATATGAACCGCATGTTTTGTGAGATATCGGGGTGAAGGCTTTGGTGGACAGGGCAATTAAGGGCGGCCCTCTCGAGCGTTTTTTTCACGCTGTCGGGGTGGTTAGATGGGAGTCGCACTTCAACGTCAATCTGACTAAAACGGCGCGGATTTGTCTGCATTTGCCCCGAACATGCCACACTCGCCCCTTCCAAATCAACTCCCAATTGCGCAGCGTAAATCCCCATAACGGTGAGGATGCACGAGCCCAGCGATGCCAGGAGAAGGTCGGGCGGCGAGAACTTTTCATCCTCTCCCCCATATTTAGCAGGGCCGTGGGTGATGAGAGTATCCCCCTTAGATGAAAGGGCTTTCGTTGTGAGTTTCTTCTGCAGAGTGATATTAACCATGGCCAGCATCATATACCAACGAGTGGTAAAACGCAAATAATTAAAATTTAAAAAGATAGAAAGAAGTTAATATAATTAATATTGACACTCTGTTATAATTAATGCTAAGTTAATTATGGGAGTTAAAGAATGCTAAAAAAGATATTAAAGAGAAAAAAGCCGGCCACCAAGGCAAAAACTAGCCGAGTTCCGGCTAAAAAGACGACCACAGCTGCCAAGAAAAAGGCTCCCACTGCGGCAAAAAAATCGACCACAACCGCTAAAAAGGCCCCTGCTAAAGCTAAAACGGCCAAAGCTCCCACTCCGCGAAAAAAGGCCACGGCGGCAGCTAAGAAAGCCCCTGTAAAAAAGAGCGCAGCGGCGCCGAAAGCAACCCCTGTTAAAAAAAGTGTTGTCAAAGCGCCAAAGGCGCCTGAGACGCCCACAGGCTTTGTCCCCCTTCCTAAGAAGAAAACTAAGGGACCAAAGCGCTTGATCACAGCGGCGGGACTCAATCAATTAATTGATAAGACTCTTCATAAGAAATAGCTTTTCTGATATGATATTCTCTCTAATCGTGGAGGATACTCAATCATGCTCAATATCAATCTTAAGGGAAAAAAAGTCTTTGTTGCAGGTATTGGTGATGACCAAGGCTACGGCTGGGCCATCGCAAAAGCGTGTGCCGAAGCCGGCGCCACCATCATCGTCGGCACCTGGACACCCATCTACAATATTTTCACCACAAGCCTTAAAAATGGGAAGTTTGACGCCTCCCGCAAACTCTCCGACGGCACGCTCATGGAATTTGCCCACGTCTTCCCCCTCGACGCGACCTTTGACACCCCCGACGATGTCCCCGAGGAGATCAAGAATAACAAGCGGTACAAAGCCCACGAAGGGTACACAATCTCTGAAGTGGCCGCATCGCTCAAAGAGACCTTTGGCACGATCGATATTCTCGTTCACTCACTTGCCAATGGCCCCGAGGTGAAAAACGCCCTTCTCGACACGTCGCGCCAAGGGTACTTAGCGGCTCTCTCTAGCAGCAGCTACTCCTTTGTGAGCCTTCTCTCCCACTTTGGACCCATCATGAATAAAGGGGGCTCGGCCATCAACTTGAGCTACCTCGCCTCGACCCACGCCGTTCCCGGCTATGGGGGAGGGATGAGTTCAGCCAAGGCGGCTTTAGAGAGCGATACGCGGACTCTCGCCTTTGAAGCGGGACGGAAGTGGGGACTGCGCGTCAACTGCATCAGCGCCGGCCCTTTAGGATCTCGGGCGGCACGCGCGATCGGCTTTATCGATAAGATGATCAACTACTCTGCAGCCAATGCCCCTCTTGAAAAGGACCTAACGGCTGAGGAGATTGGGAGCGCGGCCGCATTTTTAGTCTCTGATCTCGCCTCGGCGATTTCGGGAGAGACGTTGATGGTGGACAACGGCCTTCACGCCATGGGTGTCGCCGTCGATAGCCCATCGCTACAGTAGATGTCTAGCGTGCAGTCGGGCACACGCTCGACTGTGCGCACTGAAATGCGCCAAACTTCTTTGTCATCGACCTGTGAAAGGCTGATGTGACCGGTGAAGGTCCCCATCCCTTGAGATAGGGTGATGACAAATTCTTTTCTCTGATCTCCATTTGTGTAGACAAGGGTATCGCCTAGGTGAAACAATGTGGCCTTGGCGCCATTGACGGTGATGCGACTTTCCTTTGTCTTTTCTAATGTGAAGCTGTACTCCATCCGATCGGTTTTTGAATGGGGGATCTCCTGGGGGAGCTGAAAGTGTGTCATAGTCGCTTGATCGCCTCCTCAAGGGCGGGAATGATCCCTAAATCTTTAGAGGGTTTGGCCAGTATATCGCCCACGTGATGCAGTGCTTGAGGGGCCGTCTCCACGACAATCGCAATGTCTGCCTGCTCGAGCATGGGGCGGTCGTTGTTGTCATCTCCTGCGGCAATCACTGGGAGGTCTAAATTGTGGTGATTGAGAATCCGCTTTAGGGCATGCCCTTTGTCGGCCTCTTTGTCAGTCATGAGAAGCAAGCTCAAGGTCGTATCGAGAGGGTCGCGAATCACACAGGTGTGGAGCTCGTCAATCTTTCCCATTTTCGCCTGGAGGTGGTGCATCGCCTCAGCCTTCCCAAAGTACTTAAGTAAGGGGAATTCCCCTTGATCAAGAGTTTTGTAGGAGCGGGTTGAAACCCACTCAGTGGGTGAAAAGCGCTCGAGGATTCGGCAATGGGCCCGGAGCGACTCGCTCATCATATGGGGGCGATAGTAGCAAAAGTCCCCTCTGTCATAACCGGCGTAGATAATGTAATCTTCGGGCTCTCTCTCAAAAAAGGTATCGAGGCGAGAGAGCATTGCAGCGGAGATGTAGTGGCGGTGGAGGAGCTTTTTGTCGGGCATCGAGAGGATGTCAGCCCCATGCTGAACAGCGAGGGTGTAGGGAAACTCGAGCTTGGTGATCGAACTCTCGGCAAAGGTGAAACTCCGCCCAGTAATGAGAAAGATCTCAAAGTGTTGACTGAGTTCCTTTAAGTAGTGGGCCACCTCATCGGGAATGAGGTGGCGCTCATCTGTGATTGTCCCATCGATATCAAGGGCGAGGGCGGCGCGCTTTTTCATGGGTAAAATAGTAGCATAGACGCTAATTGCTACCAATTCGTTTTCCAAGGAATTTTCGATTTTCTTCCAGATTGCAGGAGGCATTTTACCCACATACTTCGTGAAGTAGGGGGTAAAATGCCCCCTGTGAGATGGAAGAAAAGAAAAATTCAAGGGGAAATGAAGTGGTAGCAATTAGCGTCATAGTCTCGATTTTGGTTGAAGAGTAGTCATTGACCCGATAAAATTATTCAAAAAGGCTTGATATGAATAACTATTTTTTTAAATCTCTGCGTCTGCTGAATGATACTCCCTCCATGATGGTTGAGACCCCCTCCTACGAGAGCATGTTCCTTAAAATGATCCTGGCGTTGATCGGGATTGTCGTTGCCGTCTTCCTCGGGATTTGGCTGATCAAAAAATTGAGCTACTCCCGCTCGCGACAAATGAATATTTTAAAGAGTGTGAAAATCTTAGAAAAGCGCCCCTTAAGCCCCAAGTCGATGCTCTACCTTATCGAGGTCTCAGGGCGGAAGCTCTTGCTCTCAGAGTCACAACTTGAAGTGCGCGCCCTCTCCGATCTTAAATGGATAGAGGAACCCTCTCACACGGACACATAGGGAAAATCTTGTCACAAAAACTATAAAACTCTTTGATGCGCTTGTTTGTCACATCGGAAATATGTGTGTATCTCTCCGGCTCTAACCGCACATTGTGAGACTCTATGGGTTGGAAGCAAAAAGCCATATAAAAAGTTGTCTCTGCTGTCATGTTATGAAATCCCACAACTCGAAATTCAGTCTCTCTAGACCTTTGATGATTCCAGTTGAACTCGATCTGGGATACCCCAGCAAGACCAACACCCAGTGGATTGAATATCCCAGCCAATGCGGCAATCTCTATTCCTAATGCGTAATAGGGCGATCTGATAATATTCCATATGTCATCTGAGACAGAGGTCACTAGTTCTAAGGTGGCATCGTTCCAATTTTTTGTCAGGTTATGCCAAGTTCCGAGCTCTGAAAAGTCCCTCATAAAGTTTGCAACACCTGTGATGAGAATGCGGATCACATCGACGGGTATTTTTAACGCATTATAGGCCATTGTCCCCACTAAATGGACAAAATTGCCAAAAACAGCGATTCCAAAACATTTCATTCTAAATACTGACGAAGGGGCCACTCCATCTTTTACGCTAATGGGGTGGATTGCATTTGTTCTCTCATTCACAATAAATGTGTGGCTTTTTCTCCCTATTTTACCTTTAGCATACAAGTAGGTGTCTTCTGGATTAATATTGACATCCCAAAAACTTAAAAGTGATAGTGTTGCTTCCATATGATCCATCTATTGATTTTTCGCGAATATTACATTAAGACGGTTTTATGATCCAGAAGGATTAGTCTTTGGAGCGGACAACTAAGTTGTCCCCTTCAATGCGATCGACAATAATGGGTTGATGCTTTTCAATAAAGCTCCCCTCTGTCACGGCGTCGTAGACTTGGAAGTTGATCTCAACTTTGCCCGATGGGCGCAGCGCCGTGAAGGCCAGTCCCGTTGTGCCCGCTTTGGGGAGCGTCTCTTCAATTGTCTCCCCAGCCTCATCCCCTCCTAGAGGTGAAACGTCGCAAGGGAGCACTTTTTTCGGTATTTTCTTGGCTAAATAGGCAATCACAAGGGCAGCTAGTATCACAGCTGCGGCAAGAAGAGCTAATCTCTTCAGAAGGATGTTGAATGTGAAACCGAGAGACGTTCCCGTAATATAGCCGGGAATGAATAGACCGATGATCCCCACGGTCATAAAGAGAAGGCCAAAAACTCCCGCCACCCCAAAGCAGGGTATGAGCAGGAGCTCCCACATTAACAATAGAGCGCCCACGATCACAAAGATAAGCTCAATCCAACCGAGATCGTAGATCGCCAAATGTCCCAAGACAATTAAGATTAAACTGACTGTGGCAAAGGCCCCATAAAAACTAAAGCTTGGGCGGATGAGTTCGATATAAAATCCCACGATAAACATTAAAAAGAGGAGCGCGCTAACAATGGGATTGGTGATAAAGGCCCAAAAGGGAATGGTCCAACTCGAATAGGTGATGATTTCAGCGTTGGGGATTTCAGAGAGGAGCTGATTTTGGGCAAGGGGGCTTTTTGAAAAGGGCCATCGCCCGAGCTCCACCTCTTCAACTGTTGGAGTGTTTGTGGCATTTTGAGTGAGAAAAAGATCGGCAATCCCTAGCTCTCGCAAGCCCACTCCCTCTACAACAAGGGGGCTTCCTCCCGGGGTGATCACCACATCACTGGGGAGTATCTCCCTCTTTTGCCGCAGAGCGATCACTTCATTTTGGCGGATCACTAAGACGATACTCGGATCGACCATCGCCATAGCTAAGTCGGGATTGCGCCCAAATGCCGCTGCTAAATGGCCAAACTCATCGTCGAGCGCCTTCTGATGACTCCCCGCGTCAACGCCCCCCATGGACGACTGGGGAAATGCCCCAACAAAGCGGCAACTATAAGGGAGGGCCGCCGACATCCCCACCGCCATCTCATTGATCAAGCCGACAATGGGCAATCGATCGTTGAAATCCGATTTAATCAGTTGATCGGCAATTAAAAGGGCGGCAAAGGGGTCCCCTTCCTCAGAATCGATATCGAGAATGACAAAGATGGCCCCCACTTTTTTGAAATGCTCTAGAGAGCGTTTGACCCTCACGTAAGTCGCGCTATCGATCTCTTCCTTAGCAATGCCAATGTATCCGATCAGATTTTGCTGATCGAGCTTCACATCAAAGTGGTCGATGAAGCGGCGATTGAGCTCACTTGTTGAGACAAACTCAAGGGTGTGGCGCGGGGTGAAAATCTCTTTTTCTTCAGCAAATAGAATTAAAGGAATAAGAAAAAGACGCAATAACCACTTCATACCCTTTAATTAACAAAAACAAAGATTTTCTTGTACATGTGTGAACGCTTCCAAGGCCTCTTTAGTTTTTTTAAGCGATTCTTCCGTATGCTCACTTGTGATGAAACTCGCCTCAAATTGAGAGGGAGCTAGGAGAATGCCCCTCTCCAACATATATTGATAAAAAGTTTGGAAGTGAAGGGGGTCAATATCGCTGAGATCTTCAAAACACGTCACCGACTTTTTTCCAACAAATGGGGTGAATAGACTCCCAACGCGATTGATACAAAGTCCCTTTACGTTGTCACAGAGATAGGCCCCTTTCTTCTCAAGCTCTTCGTAAAAACCGGGCGTCTCAACAACTTCGAGAGTCGCTAGGGCCGCTGCCATGGCCAAGGGGTGACCGGCCATGGTCCCCGCGTGAAAAAGGGGGCCAGCTGGAGCGAGCCTATCGAGAAATTCACTGGGGCCACAGAGGGCAGCTGCCGGGAGTCCCCCACCGACGATTTTTCCCAGGGTGGTGAGATCTGGAGTGATACCGTAGAGCCCTTGAGCCCCTGATAGACCGACGCGAAATCCCGTGATCACCTCATCGAAGATAAGGAGAGCTCCATGGGCTTTAGTGAGCGCACGGAGCGCCTTAAGAAATGAGGTTTTGGCGGGGACAACCCCCATATTCCCTGCAATAGGCTCAATAATGATCGCCGCTACGTTTGATCCATTCTTGGCCATATAGTTGGTAATTGCCTCTTCATTATTGTAAGGCAATGTGATGAGCGTTGGGTCGTTGTCTCGGTAGAACTCGCCACTGTGGCCGTGGTAGCCTCCCGAAAATTTAATGACGAGGGGGCGGGCTGTGATATGGCGCGCAAGGCGCAGAGCGGTCATGGTCGCCTCTGTGCCCGAGGTGACAAAGCGCACTTTTTCTGCCGATGGCACGTGGTGGACGATCTTCTCAGCGACCGCCACTTCAAGCTCACACGTCAGCCCAAAGATACTCCCCCGCGCCATTTGATCGTTGACAGCTTTTACCACTTTCTCGTGGGCATGGCCGAGGATCGACGCTCCCCAAGCCTGCAAGTAGTCGATATACGATGTCCCTTCGGTGTCTGTGAGCCTCTCCCCCTTTCCCTCTTTAGCACAAATGGGGCTGCGGTCAATTTGGCGAAATGAGCGGGCGGGTGAGCTCACCCCGCCTGGCATTACAGCTTCGGCGCGATCAAAATTCATACCTTCTCCTTGCAGAAAAAATAACATTTAATATACCCTATTATCAAAAATTGCAACGCGCTTTTAGAAATGAATGAAATAAATCCTATACTGACTTGTTCCGACACCGATGGCGTTTTTTCCCCCGATGATCTCGCACTTGTGGAATCTTTATTAAACAGCCTGTGCGATCTCAACCACGATATTAAACAACACTCTAAACTCTCAAAGCGCGATTTAAACGATCTCTTTAGGCAGTACGAGGCGATTTGGAATGGGCTCGCTGAGCTTGCCCCCGATGTCTTCACTCCCGATTACCTGGAAGCTCTGCAAGAAAGAGAGCTTGAGACCTTCAAAGAGTTGAAAGAAAATGCCCCCGATGTGCCTGTGTTGCAGGACATGCTCAAAGTGGGTGCCAACTACCTAGACATTGAGATCCTCGATCAAGCGAGCCCCAACTCACTGTGGGAGCGGACAGGGAGTCACCCGGGCTTTGCCGTCGCCGAGCTTCAAGAGGCCGTCGACGCCGCCTACCTAAAAAAACTCGATGACAAAGAAGAGAAAATGCGAGAGATCGAGCGAGGGCTCGAGAGACTCAACGAGGTGGCCGCCGAACTCAACAGCAAAATTGCTCTCGATCGCAACGAAGTTGTCGATATTCAAGACCTCACTGGAATTATCGACGAGCTCCGCGATTACTACGACTACATGCATAAGGTCAATCCCGAGTTCACGCGGGAGTGTCCCATTCCCGACGATGTCGATCTCTCCGCGGTCACAAGTAGCGAGTTGATGAAGTACCAGGAGAAGTGCCGCAACACCATGATGGGACTGCAGGAAAAGTCCAAACTTCTCATGCTCGGTTTGCAAACCGATGCCAATTTTTACGATCTGACCATAAAGGTCACAACAGCCATGGCCGATCAGCTCCACGAGCTCGGCCGCTTGATCCAGAGAAATATCAGTCAAACACCGGGGTAATCATGAATAATGAAGAGTTTTTTCAGAAGACGCTCAAAGAGATCGCAAACCGCATCCACCTAGATGAACCCCTGACAAGCGATTTCTCCAATGACGACCTCACTCTTCTCTATTCAATGGGCCATCACCTTTACCAAACGGCCGAGTACGGCGAGGCTTCAAAGATCTTTCAACGCCTTGTCGTGAGCAAACCCCTCAACAAAGAGTACTGGTTTGCCTATGCTGGCGCCCTCCAGATGAAAAAAGATTATGAGGAGGCTCTCACCGGATGGGCCATGGCTTCAATCATTGACGCTGACGACCCAATGCCCCACTTCCACGCGGCCGAGTGCCTCTTCTCTCTCAAAGTGCCCACCGAGGGGGAGCGCGCCCTCTCAGAGGTTGAGGAGCGCCTAGGCGAGGAGGAGCACCCCCTCAAAGAAAAAATCAAAGCGCTTAGAAAAAGTTGGTACCAAACCCACGTGGCCTAAAATGACAACGATCGACCCACTCTCACACACCGAGAAAACCAAGCCTGCGGCCGCGCCCAACCCTACAGCGCCTTTTATCAACCACGACTACGAGCGGGACACCCTTTCGACCGAACCTGTGGAGCTGGCTATTTTCGATCTCACCCAAGATAAGGTGGAGATCCCCCACCCCTCAACTCTCTGCGGTAAGGTGGTGACCATTGCCGATATTGGGGAAAACATCCAAAAGCTCGTCATCCGCGACTCAGAAGAGCTCATCCACGCCCTATCTGACAAGCTCACCAAACTCCAAGATCTCGAACTTGCGGCCTTGGATGAGCTTGCCGATAAGCACAAGGACCAAGCGAAGTGGTCAACCCTCGAGCGGGTGCTCCTCTACTTTGGCTCCGCCCTCACCATTGGCTGTGGCGTCGAAGCGGGCCTCACTGGCAACCCTGCGATCGCCCTCCTCTTGATTGGATCGGGCGTCTCCACTCTCATGTCACTCGCTGCAAAAGATGCCGAGGCTCCTGAGCCCGTTGTCGCCTACTTTGGCATTGGTGCAGCTGTGTTGGGACTTGCCGGCGGAGGGGCCTCTCTCGCAACGGGATTCCAAACAGGCACGCCCCCTTTCCTGCGGGTGTTGACCGGGGCCTCGAAAATCGCCTCGGGCTCAGCCCAGATGATGGAGGGGCGCTCTCAAAGTGAGATTAAGGAGCTAGAGGCTCAAGTGACAATCTCTCGCAGCAATATCCAAACTGAACAAACGCGCCTAAGCAACGCTTCAGATGATATTATCTATCTCTCAAAACTCACTCACCTCACTGAAACGGCCCAACGTATTTTAGAGACGGAGCAAAGCAACATTCACTATATATTGACGCAAGTAGTCTAAGGAATAAGGAGACCTAATGAAGATTTCGCACATTCATCCAAATGATCCCAGACATAACGAAAAAAGTTTAATTCAGCATATGCATAACCTCACTGTGCTCCTCTCCTATGTTTCATCTAAGCTTCAACAAGAAAGCGGCTCAATTTTTAATAACTATCTAAAAAGACGAGGCAAGACAGACGAAGAGATTGCAGATATCCAAAAAAAGCAGGCTCGCTGGTCGCTTTTAAGCGTAGGTGGCGGCGCTTTCACAATGATAGGGGGAGTTTGTGGGGCAGCTGGATGGAGTGGCACCAAAGGAGTCTGTGACGCTCTTGGCCAAGCTGCGGGCCCAGCCACCCAGTTCATCACTCAGAGCTATGAACCTCATAAAACCATGAATCAATCATACAAAGTGATGGAAGATAGCCACCACGAAAATCAAAAGACGATCAATCAATTCAATAGAAATACCATTCAATCAGTGCACGACATCGGCTCAAGTGTGACCCAAAACTTCGGCCGTACTTTGAAAGAGGCATTAGGCCGCCGTTAGGCAAGCGTCACGTCTTTGCAGAGGAAGACATCCTGCACATTGTTGAGGATCTCTATCCCCTCCTTGAGGGGTTTTTGGAATGATTTGCGCCCTGTGATCAGCCCGATGCCTCCGGCTCGCTTGTTGATCACAGCCGTCCTCACCGCTTGGCCCAAGTCGTTATCGCCTGAGGCTCCCCCCGAGTTGATCAAGCCGATCCGCCCCATGTAGTTGTTGACAACCTGATACCGTGTCAGATCGATCGGATGGTCGGTGGCGAGCTCGGTGTACATCGCCTCAACCTGCTTCCCAAATTTGAGCGCTTTAAAGCCCCCGTTGACCTCGGGCAACTTTTGCTTGACGATGTCGGCTTCAATGGTCGCCCCCATATGGTTGGCTTGCCCCGTGAGGTCGGCCGCTGTGTGGTAGTCCTTGTCAGCTTTAAAGTCGTTGTTGCGCAGGTAGCACCAAAGGACTGTGGCCATCCCGAGCTCGTGAGCCATCTCAAAGGCCTTGGAGACCTCGACGAGCTGGCGCATACTCTCCGATGAGCCAAAGTAAATGGTGGCTCCCACGCCGCGACACCCCATCTCGTAGGCCTTTTTCATCGAGGCGTACATCACCTGATCAAACTTGTTGGGATAGGTGAGCATCTCACTGTGGTTGAACTTAAGGATAAAGGGGATTTTGTGGGCGTACTTGCGGGCCACGCTCCCCAAGACGCCGAAGGTTGTGGCGACAGCGTTGCACCCCCCTTCTATAGCGAGTTTGATGATGTTTTCGGGATCAAAGTAGTCGGGATTGGGGGCAAAGGAGGCCCCTGCGGAGTGCTCGATCCCCTGGTCGACGGGGAGAATGGAGAGGTAGCCCGTGCCCCCTAAGCGGCCGTGGTTGAAAATAAGGGAAAGGTTTTGGAGGGTGCGGATGTTGCGATCGGAGGGGCCAAAGGTGCGATCGACCCAGTCGGGGCCGGGGATATGGAGTTTATCTTTGCTCACAGTTTGGCACTGGTGGGCAAGGAGAGATTCAGCCTCCTTACCGAGTAAAGTTTCGATATCTTTTAAGCTCATGATCGCCTCCAAAATTGTGAGATCTCATCTAAGGTTTTCCCCTTGGTCTCAGGGACTTTGTAATAGACGAAAAGATAGCCTAAAATCCCTATTATTGCATAGAGGAGAAAGGTCCCTCCAACGGTGATTTGTCCGACTAAAGAGAGGAAAGTGAATGAGACGGCAATGTTGGAGAGCCAGTTGACAAAGGTCGCCACTCCCATGGCGCGCCCTCTCACCTTCAATGGGTAAATCTCAGAGATAAAGACCCATGTGACAGGGCCTAAACTCAAGGCGAAACTCACGACGTAGACCATGAGCGAGATGATAGAGATGAAAGAGATCGCAGGGAGATCTGTCATAAAGGCGAAACTTAGGGCAAAGAGGGCAAGGATCATCCCAATCAATCCAAAAAGGAGCAGACGGCGGCGCCCCGCCCGATCGAGAAGGTAGAGGGAGAGGATGGTCGCAACGACATTGACGCTGCCAACGCCTACTGTTGCCAGCAGAGCCGCTTTTGTTGAGCTGACGCCAGCTAGGGTAAAGATCTGTGGGGCGTAGTAAATCACCACATTGATCCCCGTCACCTGCTGAATGAGGCTCACGCCCAAACCGATCAGCAGTGCAGCGAGGTATGGGGGTTTAAAAAGGGCTGAGAAGCGCAACTTTTTCTCAGAGGTGTCGTGAAGCACCTCAGTTCCATTGGTTGAGACCTTCTCTTGCACCTTTTTAGCTTGCTGCACTTTCCCCTTTGACATCAGATAGCTCGGTGTCTCAGGGAGAAAGAGGAGGCCCACAATTTGTAGAAGGGCGGGAAAGAGGGAGAGGGCAAAGAGAAGGCGCCAGTTCTCGCTCGATGAAAAGGCATAGCCCAATAGGTAGGCGAGCAAAATACCGATGGTGATGGCCAGCTGATTGGCTGCCACCATGGCTCCGCGGATGCGAGGAGGGGCCATCTCGGCGATATACAAGGGGACCACCACAGAGGAGAGCCCCACGGCAAATCCAATGAGGAGGCGCCCCATCAAAAGGCCCAACACCGATCCCGCTAAAAAGAGGAGGAGCGAGGCGATCACAAAGAGGACCCCGGAGATGATGATGGTGAGTTTGCGCCCGAGTCGATCGGCAAAAAAGCCCCCGACGCTCGCGCCAAAGAGGGCGCCAATCAAGGCGATGCTGACTAAAAAGCCCTGCTTGGCCGCTGACATGGGGAATTCCGACTGAATAAAGAGCAGAGCGGGGGCGATCACACTGGTTGTGTAACCAAACAAGAGTCCCCCCAAAGAGGCGATGCAGACAATGGGGAGCAGGAGTGGAGACAATTTTTTACGCATAATTTATTCGTTTAACAGAAAGTCATTAAACTCATCAAGCGTTTGGCAATTTTTTAACCAATCATCGATCTCTTCGGCTGTTTTGTGCGTTTTGATTGTAAGTCCCAGTTTATGGATCTCTAAAATCACATATTCCCGCAGTTTTGTCGTCGTCACTCTCGCAGAGAGTTTCTTAAGAATCTGCATTTTAACCCCCCTTATCACCTCCTCAATTTCATCATCAGTGAGGTTGCGGCGCTCATCTTCTTCTGCCACTTCAAGAAATTTAAGGCGCGTCGCAATCTTACTCTCATCAAAGGGAATCGCATCTTGGGTGGTGGTGATCACAGTGCAGGTGAAGTTATCGGGAGGCTCATCAAAAATAAGATCCGTTTCGTCGGTTTGAACCTTCTGGATAACATCTTGAAGATTGGCCCACGTCGCTTCTTTCACATAGAGGCGGGACTGCTCATCCATTTTACTCTTTATTTTATTGATCTCTGCCACAAGTTCCATGGCCTCACCGCGCGTAACGATTGTGCGTTCGCGGTAATCTTCGATCTTACTTCTAGTTGGATTGGGCATGGGATAATGGCGCGTCTCCTGATCGACCCACTGCATAAACCCATCGTGTCCACTCGCCTCTTCCTGAGTCGGAGCGGGTGACTGGCAACAAAACCAAGAGAGAAAGGTCTCTTTGACCTTTGACATGGTGCCCTGATTGGCTGGAGAGTCCCTCTCACCCATGACAATGATATCGTGTGACTCATCGTAGATCAGAACTTTGTTATCAATATCGTTATTGCAGGCGCAGCAGTTAAAATTGATGACAATGTTATTGCAACACTTGTTCCCAACAGGCTCAACGTTTATATCTAAGTCGAGATCTAACTCCGGCACAACTGAGACAATGCCAGCCATTTTTTATGTGATCTCCATTTCCTTAGCAAGTTGATTCACCTGCTCAACGATAACGCGGAACTCTTCGAGTTGGTCAAGCGGAGTGATCCCATTCCCTTCTTGTAAAGCTTTAAGTTTTTCCTTATGTTCTTCACCCAGCCTGTTAAAGTTAGTTTCAGCCTCACCGATCGCCCACCCCTTCCAATAGATCGCAAGGAGCTCTTCGACCTCTTCCCGATCCAAAGTGTCTTGACTTCGCAGTTCCTCAATGCGATTCTGTTCGGTTTCGTTCAAATTATTGGGAATATCTTTATACTCTGTGTCGAGCACATCAAAAATGTTATCCCGTGCTTGCTCAGCTGCCGTTGAATTATCCTGACACAAATCCGAGCAACAGGGGAACATCACGTTTTGGACACTGGCACAACAGTTAAAGATGAAATCGCCAATGCCGCAGCACGGAGCTCCTCCCGCCCCATCAGGGTTAATCACATCGTGTGACACTGTGACGAGCTGAGGCTTATTTTCGACCTGTGAGCAACAGGTGCAACAGACAAAAGCCCCCACACACCAGTTGTTGCACGACTTATTCCCCGTTGCCGTGAACGATAATTGAAACCCTAGATCTCCAATAAGACCTGTCATGCCGCTATCTGATTTTGCCATACCCCCTCCAATTTATTTGTTTAAAGATATCGTTAAGCTTGGTTTTCTGTCAAAGAATTTGTTGTATGAACTTGACAAATGCTTGGTGAAGAGTTTATAAAGTCATCTCAAAAAACAGAGACTGATATGAGATCAACACTCCTGACCCTTTTTTCCCTCCTCTCACTCTTGCTTTCTAGCTGCTCAAACACGTCTCACGAAACCTCATCCACGCTCAATCTCCCCCTTGCGGCCGACCCACCAACTCTCGACCCGCGCCGCCTCTCCGACAACACGTCGATGAGTGTGGTCAACATTTGCTTTGAGGGGTTAACGCGGATGGCTCCCGGTGAGGTGGCTACCTTGGCAATGGCTGAGAGTGTTGAGATCTCCGAAGACCAAAAAGAGTATATTTTCACCTTGAGAGAGGCGAAGTGGAGCAATGGGTGGCCTGTCACAGCGTTTGACTTTGAGGAGACGTTTAAGACCAACCTCACCCCCAACTTCCCCTCTCCCAATGCCTACTTGATGTACATCATCAAAGATGCCAAAAAGGCCAAAGAGGGGCGACTATCTGTCGATGAGGTGGGCGTTGAAGCCCTCGATAAGCGGCATCTCAAGATCACTCTGCGCTACCCGACGCCTCACTTTCTCAAACTCCTCTCCTCAGCGGTCTTCTTCCCCTACCCCAATAGAATTGCCCATTTGATCGAAAAGGAGGGGCGCGTTGTGGGCAATGGCCCCTACACTCTCCAAGGTTACCGATTTGGCCACTCCCTCTCTTTGAAAAAAAGTGACACATACTGGGATGCTAAGAGTGTCTCCATACCCGACATTAAGATGCACATCATTGGTGACTGCAATGCCTCGGTCAGCCTCTACGAAAATGGGGAGCTTGACTGGGTGGGATTCCCCTTAAATAACCTCGATTCTGATGCGACATCGTTTCTTACCGATCACCCCGAGTTCATCTCTCACCCAACGGCGGGGATCTACTACTACGTCTTCAATACGAATGAATTTCCCTTCAACAATGCCAAGCTGCGCAAAGCGCTGAGTTTGGCGATTGACCGTGAGGCGATCTGCGAGCACATCACCCACGAAGGGCAAACACCCGCCTACGCCTTCAGTCTCAGCGATCGGCGCCAGCTCTTTGGGTCAAAAAATATAGACGAGGCCAAGGCACTATTTGAAGAGGCACTTATCGAGCTAAAAATTCGCAAGGAGGACCTTTGCATCGCTCTGACCTACAATAAAACGAAAAAGCACCACCGGATCGCTCATGCTATCTTGGAGAGGTGGAATAAGGTCTTTGGGATCAAAACGGAACTTGTCCAAAAGGATTGGAAGGTTTTTCTTGAAGATGTCCACCACAAACGGTTTTCAGTGGCTAGGATGGGAGAGATTGCCAACTTCTCTGACCCTATTGCCTTCTTAGAGCTCTTCACCTCGGCCGACAATGTCGGCAACTACTCGGGGTGGTCCCAGCCAATTTTTAAAACCTACCTCAAAAAAGCTTTAGAGGAAATTAATTACGAGAATAGGTTAAGATGGTTAAATAAAGCAGAGGAAATTTTAATTAATGAAATGCCAATCGCCCCGATCTATTACTATTCCGATGCTTACCTTAAAAAACCCTACCTTCATGGCGTCTACATCTCTCCAAATGGGAATATAGAGATTAAAAACGCCAAAATAGATTATGATCGCTAAACTCATTTTCAAGAAGCTTTCCTATCTTTTAATCGCCCTCTTCTTTGTCTGCACCCTCACGTTCTTTTTGATGAAGGCGATTCCGGGAGACCCCTTCTTGCAAGAGCAGGCAGTCCCTGAGGAAATTCTCAAGAGTTTACGGGCCCACTATGGCCTCGATCAGCCGATCCTCACCCAATACTTTAAGTATATGAAGGGGATTCTCACGTGGAATTTAGGCCCTTCTTTCAAATATGAGATGCAGACAGTCAATCAAATTATCAAAGAGGGGTTCCCCATCTCTTTTGTCATTGGGGCTGAAGCGCTGACTTTCGCTCTGCTTGGGGGGATCTCCCTTGGAACAATCAGCAGTTTTTTTCACAAAAAAAGCCAAGACCACCTCCTGATGCTCCTCGCTGTTGTGGGGATTTCAGTCCCCAGTTATATTCTTGCCACAGTTCTCCAATATATCGTCGCCATGAAGCTCAATTTACTTCCCGTTGCAAGATGGGGGACGTTTGCCCACACAATTTTGCCCAGCCTGGCCTTGGGGGCCTTGCCTATGGCCTACATTGCCCGCTTAACGCGCGCTAACATGGTCGAAGTGATTGGGCAAGACTACATCCTCACAGCCAAAGCCAAGGGGCTCTCTCCTTTTAAGATTGCGATGCACCACCTTCTCAAAAATAGTCTTCTTCCTGTCATCACTTACTTAGGCCCCCTCTCCTCTTCAATTTTAACAGGGAGTTTTGTGATCGAAAAGATTTTCGGAATCCCAGGGCTCGGTGGATGGTTTGTCTCGAGTATCATCAACCGGGACTATACGGTGATCATGGGTGTTACGGTCTTCTACTCAACGATTTTGATGCTCTCTATATTTTGTGTCGATCTTCTCTACTACTTGCTTGACCCTAGACTCCGCGTTAAGGTTTCGTATGCAAAAGGGTAAACGGGGCATCGCGACTTACTACATCGAAGCGGGAGAGGAGCTGGTCAAAAACCGGATGGCTCTTTGTGGGTTGATTGTCTTGGCAGCCCTCTTTCTGATGGCGCTTATCGGTCCCCACTTAAATAACCATACCTACTTTGACACCCACCTCAGTTTGAAAAATCATCCCCCCTCTCGCCAGTTTTGGTTCGGGACCGATGAGCTCGGACGCGATATTTTTACGCGCATTTGGTGGGGCGCGCGTATTTCTCTTTTTGTGGGTATTTGCGCCGCGTTTATCGATATGATTGTGGGGGTCTGTTACGGAGGGATTGCGGCGATGATCCATCCTAAGATTGAGGAGTTCATGATGCGGTGTGCCGACATCCTCTACTCTCTCCCCCAGCTCCTCTTAACCATCCTTCTGATGGTGATCATGGGCTCGGGGATCACAACGATTTTGATCGCATTGACTCTTACAGGATGGATCAACATGGCGCGGATCATCCGGGGTCAAATACTCCAGGTGAAACAGAACGAGTATGTCCAGGCGGCGCAAGCCCTCGGCGCCTCGCAAATGCGCATCTTAGGGCGCCACCTTATCCCCAACGTCGTCGGATCGATCATCACTACAGCGACCCTCACTATCCCCTCGGCCATTTTTATGGAGGCCTTTTTGAGCTTTTTGGGACTGGGCGTGCAGGCTCCCTTCGCCAGCTGGGGAACCATGGCCTCCGATGGTCTCAACGCGATGCGCTACTACCCGTGGCGCCTCTTTTTCCCTGCGGCCTTCATCAGCATGGCGATGCTCGCTTTTAATATGGTTGGGGATGGACTCCGCGATGCCTTTGACCCGAGGTTAAAGACATGAATCACCCACTCATTGAAGTCTCCAATCTCCACGTCACTTTTTCCCACTCTAAAACTCCTATGCGCGCTGTTAGAGGGGTGAGTTTCTCTCTCTATCCCAACGAAACACTCGCTTTGGTAGGCGAGTCGGGCTCGGGGAAAAGTGTGATGGCCAAGTCAATCCCTGGTCTTTTGCCAAAAACCGCCCTCTCCATTGAAGGGAATATCCTCTTTGGCGGGGTCAATTTAAGAGGCTTGAAAGAGAAACAACTCCGCACCTACCGGGGAAAAAAAATTGGGTTTATCTTTCAAGATCCAATGAGCTCACTCAATCCCACTATGAAGGTGGGAGAGCAGATCGAGGAGGCATGCCGCCACTTCCCTCGTAAAGAGCGGCGCGAAATGACACTTAAGCTCTTGCACTCTGTGGGCATTCCTCAACCCCACCTGCGGATCAATCAGTACCCCCACGAGCTCAGCGGCGGGATGCGGCAGCGGGTGATGATCGCGATGGCCCTTGGCCCCAACCCCGATGTGCTCATCATGGATGAGCCAACAACAGCTCTCGACGTCACCATCCAAGCGCAGATTCTCAAACTCATTCAAAAAATCAAAAGCGAGCGGGAGATGGCCATTCTCTTTATCACTCACGACTTGAGCTTGGTGGCGGGGTTTTGCGACCGATTAATGGTGATGTATGCGGGAAAAATTGTCGAAGTGGGCGCGACAGAGCAAGTATTAAAGAGCCCCTCCCACCCCTACACGCAGGCCTTGATAAAGTCTATCCCCCGCCTCGATAAAAAACGACGCCTTGCCCCCATTCAAGGAGCGCCTCCCGATCTGCGCAAGGTTCTCAACGGATGCCCCTTTGCCAAGCGGTGCCCTAAAGCTAAGGGAATTTGCCACGCAAAAGAGCCTCTCTTAAACACACTTAAAAAGGGCCATAAAACCAGTTGTTTTATTTATGAACAGACTCGTTGAGATAGAGAATCTATCCAAAACTTTTTCCATAAAAGGGCGGACGCTAAACGCTGTAAAGGGGGTGAATATCACCCTGTTTGAGGGGGCCACGCTCGGCCTTGTCGGGGAGAGTGGGTGTGGGAAATCGACCATCGCTAAATCTCTGATCAACCTCATCGAGCCCACATCGGGGACAATTAAGTTTGGGGGGCAACTGGTCAATAAAAAGAGCATCAATCACCTGCGGCGCGACATGCAACTTGTCTTTCAAGATCCCGGCTCCTCCCTCAACCCCCGAATGACTGTCGAGCAACTCATCGAAGAGCCCCTGATCATCCACAAACTCTTTGGCCGTATGCAGCGCAAAGAGAGAGTGAAACATCTGCTTAAGCTCGTCGGGTTACTGCCCCACTACCTCTCCCGTTTTCCCCACGAGCTCAGTGGCGGGCAGAAGCAGCGAGTGAGCATCGCACGGGCTCTGAGCTTAGAGCCCAAACTCCTCATTTTAGATGAGCCTATCTCAGCCCTGGACGTTTCCATCCAAGCGCAGATCATCAATCTCCTCCAAGAGCTCCAGTCCCGCCTCAATCTCACCTATCTCTTCATCTCTCATGACCTCGCCATGGTGCGCCACATCTCAACGCACGTCGCTGTGATGTACCTTGGGGAAATTGTCGAGTATGGACTGAGCGATGAGATTTTTTCTTCTCCTATGCATCCCTACACGAGGGCGCTGATTGACGCTGTCCCCATCTTAGACCCCTCACTAGAGAGGAAACGGGAGCGCTACCTGATCGAGGGGGAACTCATGACCCATCTCAACCCCAAACGGGGGTGCCCCTTTGCAGGGCGCTGTCCTTTGGTTACGGCCAAGTGTTTGAAAGAGAAACCCCCGATGCGATCGATCACACCCTCTCGGGAGCTCTCCTGCTTTGTCGCCAAATTGCCCGCTGAAAGGCCGCCTGCCGCTCAAACATCTCCTCTCCATAGACAACCGAGCAGTGAAGATCTAGCCCCCGTCGAATAAACGGGGTCACCTTCGGGCGCGCTACCGCCTCAAAGAGGAGGTGATGAGATTGAATGAGTTTCAGGGGAATTGGGCTTTGACCGATGTAGGGGGCCATCCCACATGGCGTGGCGTTAACGAGAATATCTCCGTCTAGCCTCTCTATGTCTTTGAGCACACTCCTTCCGAGCATGGTCACTTGAGCCCCTCGCAACGTCGCCTCGTAGGCGATGGCCCGCGCGCACCCTCCCGCCCCAAAAATCACCACTTTTTTATCTCTCACAACGACTCTCTCCTCAATCGCATCGAGGGCGGCCCGTCCATCGGTATTTTCCCCCTCCCCTCGAAAAATTGTGTTGATTGCCGTTGATGGGTGCCCTTTTTTCAGATAGTTTCCCACCTTCATTTTGTGCGGGATGGTCACGGCGAGCCCCTCAAACAGGGGAAGGTAAGTCATAAAATCATCGAGCTCATCGGGCTTGACCTCAATTTTCACAAAGAGCGCATCAATCCCCTCCTGCCTAAAGTAGGCGTTGTGGGCAATGTGAGAGAAACTTTGCTCAAGGGGAGAGCCGATGAGGGCAAATAGTTTAGTCTTTTTACTTAAGCGTGAGCGGTGATAGATCGATTCCATCTCATCAAAGGTCATCAGCCCCACCTGAGAGAGAGTTGAGGGCTTGACAAGGGCGTATGAGCGCTTCTGACCACAGATAGGGGCTAAAAGGCGGGCAAACACTCCCCACCGTCCCATGGGTACCACTGTGAGATCGGGTTTGACAAATGTGATGAGTTTCAATGCATCACAGCTCGACTGTGGTGTAGCGGCGATTTTCACCTCATCTCCCCCTAGAGCTTTGAGGCGCTTGTAAAGGGCGTTAAGATCATCGGGCATCGCTTCAAAGTTGTGATAGGAGGTGATGATTTTTGTCTTTGGAGAGAGGGCGCGCACTTTTGGGAGGAGGCGGGGAAGATCGGCGTGATCGATATCGACAAATTCAGGGGTATGTGCGACAAGCTCAACTTGCGACGGGAGGATCTTAAAAATTGAGGGAAGCTTTCTCAGCTCTGGGCAATAAGAGACGCCCCGATCAAAACGCCACTCAATAGCTTTAGCCCACTTTGAAGCTTCTAAAATATCCAAGGCAAGTTTATCATGGGACTTTTCTTCGAGAATGGCTGTGAGCATACATCCTGACTTTGGTTCAATTTTATCTGGTGAGTTCATCTCGCACCTCCCATCGCGCGATGTGGCCATTATTTCCGATGAGACTGTCGCCTCTTTCTACGGCCCTAAGCTCTGCCATCATCTCAATGAAAATGGGGTGCGCGCTGAGCTTCTCACTTTCCCAGCTGGTGAGCAGCATAAAACACAAGGGGTTAAAACGGCAATTGAATATGCGATGCTCGAAAAGCGCTTTGCCCGCCACTCGGCTGTGATCGCTTTAGGGGGCGGTGTCACCCTCGATCTCGCCGGTTTCATCGCCGCCACCTACCACCGAGGCATTCCCTTTGTCTCGGTGCCAACGACTCTTTTAGCCCTTGTCGATGCCTGTATCGGAGGAAAGACGGGCATCAACACCCCCTTTGGCAAAAACACCATCGGCGCCTTCCACTCCCCGCACACTACGTGGATTGACCTCACCCTCCTCAATACCCTACCCCTCATCCATTTTAAAGAGGGGGCGATGGAGGTGATCAAACACGCTATGATTTGCGATCGCCATCTTTTTGAAACCTTAGAAAAAAAACCCTACTTCTGGACGTCAACCGAAGAGCTTAAGCTGATCATCACAACTAATCTTAAGATCAAAGAGAGCTTTTTAATGCGCGATCCACTCGATCGCCTCGGTGACCGCGCCCTTTTAAACTTTGGCCACACCATCGCCCACGCTTTGGAAAGAGTGGAAGCCTACTCGCTCTCCCACGGCGCCGCCCTCAGTATTGGCCTGATGATGGAGGCCGCCCTCTCACTCCCTGATAGTGAATTAGATCGGGTCATTGCCTTGATTAAATCGTATGAAATCATTCCCAAACTCACCACTAACGTCACACATAAGACGTTGAAAGAGGCGATACGCCAAGATAAAAAAGGGCTCGGGACCATTCCCCCTATCCCCAAGCTCAAGACAATTGGACAAGTAGACTCCACAACTACGGACCAATTGGACCCGATATTAACCTACATTGAGGAGCACCGCGATACCCTTGAAAGTATTTCCCTCTCATCTTTCAGGAGCGCTCACACCGCCCCCCTCTAAATCCCACACTCTCCGCGCCCTACTCTTTGGTTTTTTGAGTCACGGAAATGCGAGAGTCTATCGCCCCCTCCTCTCAGATGACACAGAGGCAATGGTGGGTGCGATCCACGCACTTGGCGGCACCTGCCAATTTAGCGATGATCAGTGTGTAATTAGGGGTTGTGGGGGAGATATGGCCCTCCCCACCTCACCAATTGATGCCAAACAATCGGGGATTGTCTACCGCTACCTCACAGCCTTGATGGCTTTGCAAACTAAGCGCTCTGTCAAAGTTATGGGCGATGTGCGCCGCCCCATCACCCCCTTAATCGATGCGATCAATGGACTTGGCGCTCATGCAACATTTGATCAGTTGGTCACGGTCAAAGGGCCCATTGAAGGGGGCTCAATTGTGATTGATGGGAAAGATAGCCAGCCCGTCTCAGCTCTTTTGCTCGCTTGCGCCCTCTCTAAAACGGGCCCCTTTGAGATCCTAGTGATCAACGGAGGTGAGCGCCCCTGGATTGATTTATCTCTCTATTGGCTTAAAAAGTGTGCTCTCCCTATTGAAGAGCCCACCCCATGGCACTTTTTTACGCCCGGAGGGGGGCACATTGCCCCCTTTGAGACCAGCATTCCCGCCGACTTTTCAAGCGCGGCCTTTGCCATTGGCGCCGCCTTGAGCACAAAGAGCTCCCTCACGGTCGAAGGGCTCGACTTTGACGATGTGCAAGGGGACCAAAAAGCAATCGATGCCCTCATTAGGCTGGGGGCGCGCATCAGCAAGAAAAATAAGCAACTCCGTATCGACGGCACGGCCCCAATCAGCGGAGGGGTAATCGATGTGGCCCCCTTTGTCGATGCCCTTCCACTGCTAACTACCCTTGGGTGCTTTGCAACTAGCCCACTCCGCTTGATCGGGGGGGCCATCTGCCGCCACAAAGAGTCCGACCGGATCAAAGCGATCACCTGCGAGCTAAAAAAGATGGGGGCTGCGATCACCGAGCACCCCGATGGGCTCACCGTCACTCCCTCATCACTTCATGGGGCTAACGTTGAGGGGCAAAACGACCACCGCATCGCCATGTCCCTTGCCGTTGCCGCCATGGGGGCAACTGGTCCCACTGACATTTCAGGGTGGGCGTGCACCCGAAAAACTTACCCTCACTTTAGGGAAGATTTCGCGGCAATAGGAGCGAAGTTTGAGTAATATTGTGCTGCTTGGGGTCAAAGGAGTTGGGAAAACAACGGTGGGAGAGTTGCTCGCAAAGCGCCTGCGCCGCCCCTTTTACGATACAGACCACATCATCGAAGAGCGCTTTGGACAAAGCTGCCGAGCCCTTCACGAGCAGTTGGGCGATACGGAGTTTCGCGCCTGCGAAAGGGAGGCGTTAGCGACTTTAGAGCCCACCGAAAATAGTGTGATTGCCACGGGCGGAGGCACCTATCTTCACAGCCTCAGGAGCCTGCAAGCTCTGGGGCAATTAGTTGTTCTTTCAATCGACGCAAAGACCTTTGCAAAACGCCCTTTTCCCAAGACAACTTCATTAGAGATTGACAACTACTTTACCAAGAGAGATAACGTTTTAAAAAGGCTCAACGCCTTGAAAATTTCTGTTGTGGGCAAGACTCCATGCCAAATAGTCAATAACCTCATCAAAGGGATCAAACATGGGTAGCAATCAGTTTGGACAAATCTTTCGGATCACGACGTGGGGTGAAACTCATGGAAAAGGGGTGGGCGTTGTCATCGATGGATGCCCCGCTAACCTCCCTATTGACGAGTGTATGATACAAAAAGAGCTCGATAGACGCCGCCCCGGCGCCTCCCCCTTCACCTCGCCCCGCAATGAACCCGATCGCGTTGAGATCCTTTCGGGTCTCTTTGACGGGAAGACAACGGGCGCTCCCATCTCCCTATTTGTCCCCAATAAAGATGTCGACTCGTCCAAGTACGAACCGATCAAAGAGCTCATTCGCCCAGGGCACGCCGACTACACCTACGCCCAAAAGTATGGGAATCGGGACCACCGCGGGAGCGGGCGGGCCTCAGCGCGCGAAACCGTCGCTCGAGTCGCTGCAGGAGCCATCGCCAAAGCGCTACTCCAACACTTCAACATAGATCTCGTAGCTCACATCAAAGAAATTGGAGGGATCGCACTCGAAAAGACCCCCACCGACCTTGAAAAACTTAAAAAGCTGAGGGAGGCCTCCGCCATCGGGTGCCCCTGTCCCAAGACCGAAAAGGAGATGGTCAACCTCCTAATGCAGACAAAAGCCGAAGGGGACTCCCTCGGCGGCATCGTCGAGCTCATCACCTCCCCCCTCCCCCTTGGGCTTGGCGAGCCCCTCTTTGAAAAGTGTGAAGCCAACCTCGCCAAGGCGATGATGAGCCTTCCCGCCACCAAAGGGTTTGAGATTGGCTCGGGCTTTGCCGGCGCCCGGATGAAAGGGTCAAAACACAACGACACCTTTGTCAAAAATGACAAAGGGATCCAAACGACGACCAACCATGCCGGCGGCCTCCTCGGAGGGATCACAAACGGGATGCCACTGACTGCCAGAGTGGCCTTTAAACCCACCTCAAGCATCGCCCAAACGCAAAAAACCCTCACCCAGAAAGGGGAATTAAGCTCCGTCACACTGCCCGAAGGCTCGCGTCACGACCCTTGCGTTGCCCTACGCGCCCTTCCCATCGTCGAGGCGATGGCTGCGTTAGTGATCGCCGACCTTCTATTGATGAATCAAACAGCTAATTTGAGTTCTATGGGGAATTATTTGTAGTGTGAAGTAATAGACGGAAGAAACACGTCTTGGGTAGCGTTTGAGAGCTTCGATTTTGACTCAAAGGGGATAGTGCAGCCGCGCTCATCGCACATCTTAAGAATCTCTATCTTGTGCTTCCCCTTAAACCGGCCAGAGAGGCTCTTTTCTCCGTTGTGAATCCGAAAGTCTGTGGGGTGGGCGCGCCACGCATTGTGAGAGGAGAGGACGTGATCGATGGACTCTTCACCTAAAAGGGAGCGGCCATCGACGAGTCCCTCAAACACCTCATCCCCTGTCAGAGCGTGGATAAACGTGGGGAAGATATTGATATGGGAGCCCATTGGGAGAGAATGTCTATGTACCCGATTCGTTTTGAGAAAGATCGGAGCGGAGAGCTGCTCTTGGGAGAGTTGCGAGGCGTGGAAAAGTTGCCCATGCTCGAAAAACTCCTCGCCGTGGTCGCCGGTAAACCCAATCAAAGCCTCATTGTAGAGCCCCTTTTCCTCTAATATTGTGCGGAAGCGTCCGAAGAGGGAGTCGACAAAGTGGATCGCGTTGCGGTAGCGATTTTTGATCTTTTTTAAATCGCGCTTGCTACCGCAAGAGTAGAGAAGATTGACGTCGGGGGCATAAGGTGTGAACGGCGTTTCAAAGTCATCGGGCCACGAGTAGTTAAAGTGGGTCGAGTCCCAAAAAATCAAAATGAGTTGCCCCGATTGATTCTCGGGCTTGTCTAAATCGAGGGCGAGTTGATCCAAAGTTTCGCAGTCAGACTCCCACGCCTCCTTCGGAGCGTAGTGGGGAAAGACATTTAAACTATCGACAAGGGCGTAGTCAGGACCCAAGATGAGCTCATCCATCCCGTAGTACTTAAGCTGAGCGGCGCTGTAGAGGCGGAGCTTGTACCCCATTTTTTTAAACATCTGCAGCGGAGGGGCCCCAAGGCTCCAGTTGGCCTCTTGCATACTCACCCATTTATAGGGGTGTCGCGCGTGAAAAATGGCAAACCACGAGAGATGGGTCGCATTGGCGTTGGCCAGCGAGAGATCGAGAGAGAGGTTCTCATGTTTAAAGCGGGATAAGTGGGGGGCGCTCTTTATCGTCACGAAATCATCGCGCAGACTCTCGGCGACAATCATATAAACATTGGGACGTTTTGCGATCGATGGGCTGTAGTTGGACAGCAAATAGCGTTGCTTCCCTTCATCTGGAGGCCCTTCAAGTGTGCCGGCAAGCTTGAGGATCTCTTTCTTGTGGGGCATGAGAGTCCGCTTCCACGGGAGAGCCTTGGTGAAGTTGTGGTAGTCCACCCCATTGATGAGACTCATGTGAGAAAAATCCCAGGCCAGCATAGCGATGGGAATGAGGAGACAGGCGCCGAGGAGGCGCTTTGAGCTTAAATTAACGGGGATGTGGTGGGAGGCGCGCTCGCTGATCCGGTAGAGAATCACTCCTACAACCGGAATGAGAAGGACAATAGGGATGAGGAGGATCCACACCCAGATTGGGATTCCCGAAAGGTTGATCAACTCAATGAAGTTCTCCATATTTTCATTGATGACAAAGTGTTTCAGAGCGTGCCACATGCTGAGATTGATCATCCTCACACTGATAAAATCGATGAGGTGGGAGAGCATCCAGACAAACGTGAATCCAATGAAAAGGGAGTGGAGCGAGCGATTGAGGCGCTTTTTGATCATCGAACTGAGGAAAATCAAAATCACAAACTCGCAGCAGAGCTGGGAGATTGAGTAAAAAAGAAAGAAGAGGCGCGAAGAGGTGGAGAGTTGCTGGATTAAAAAGATATGATGCACGGTGAGGGAAAGGAGAAGGATGAGAAAGAATCCAAAAAAGAGTGTATTGATGGGCGTTTTGTGCTTCACAAACCCCTTATTAATATAAAATAATTACTTGTCAATGCTATGTAAAAAATATGGGGAAGTTCATTAAGTATTTTGTCAGTATTATTATCATCGTTTTTGCTGTGGGCCTCATCGCCTGGCACATGCTCCCCTCCTGGATCGCCCTAGATCTCTCCCGCCGCACAGGCGTTACAGTCTCCTTCGGCGCCTTTAAGGCGCGATACGACACCATCGATCTTCGGAACGTCACCATCGGCAACCCGCCCGAGCGGGTCTTGCCAAGGGCCATGGCCGCTCGATACATCCACGCAAAAGTCCCCATCACCCGCTTTTTAGACAAAGACATTGTCATCCCCTTCGTCGGAGTGCGCGATATCTACGTCGGGGTGGAGTTCGATCGCCAGGGGAGCTCCCGGGGCAACTGGACCACCATCGTCAACAACCTGAGGCGCTCGCTCGGGGATCAGGCCAAAGGGCGCGAGGCCAACCGCACCGTTCTGATTGAGCGTCTGGTCTTAGAAAATCTCTACATCGAGCTCGCCTACACTAACCAGCCCGGGCGCTCAAAACGGCTCCGCCCCATCCGCCGCATCGAGCTGACCAATGTGAGCAGCACTGGCGGCTTCCCCACAGCGCAAATCATGGATATTATCATCCAGCAAGCCCTTGAGGAGATCTTTAGCATCGAGAATCTGCAGAATATGTTGAGAGGGGTCATAGAGGGTCTGATCGAGCAGCGCGGTGGGCTCTTTGGAGTTGTCGAATAAATATCTAGGGGATAAAATAGACCCCTATGAAGCGGATCATTGGCACCACTCTGGCCTTTTCCCTGCTAGGGCTAACTATTTTTCTCTCCCACACCTACCTAACCCAAGAGAGGACCATTTTCCGCGCCCAGCCCCTCCCCCACAACTTCACCTTCTCCTTTGACACCCCATTTGAAGAAATTTTTATCCATCGCGCCGATGGGGGTGTGGTCAACGCCCTCCACTTTAAAGCCAAAGATCCCAAAGGGCTCGTCATCTACTACCACGGCCGGGGGAAAAACCTCGCCACCCTTTGGGGCAAAAGAGCGCCCACCTTCCTAGAGCCTGGCTTTGATGTGGTCATGATGGACTATCGAGGCGTGGGGAAAAGTCGCGGCGTCCGCAACCAAACGACCCTCCTTGGCGATGCCGAAGCCCTCTATCTTTATATGAAAGATAAAACGCCAAACCTCCCCATCGTCCTCTACGGATGCTCCTTTGGAACTGGAGTGGCAAGCTACATTGCCTCCAAGCACCCCACCGACCTCCTATTGCTTGAATCTCCCTACTACAGCTTGGTCGATCTAGCCACCCACATCAAGCCCTACCTCCCCAAAAGTGTGCTCAAAGTGATGTCGCGCTACCCCATGCCCACCTGTGAGTGGATCGAATCGATCACCTGCGACACGCGGATTTTTCACTCCAATGAAGACACCATCATTCCCTATGCAAGCAGTCTCAAGCTCATTGAGCAAGCGGCCACAGCGCCCACCCTCTACACTTTGACCGATATCGGGCACAACAATCTCACCGATTCGGAAAAATATCAGGAAATTCTGGAAAATATTCTCCGAAATTTTTAATATGTCGCTCCAATTAAGCCCAACCACAAGGAGTGATTATGCAAGATTTACCCCCACCACAACATATCGAAGAGTCGGTGCCCGTTGAGGTACAAAAACCTGGAAAAGAGGAGATCATTGCCTTTGCCGATCACATCTGTGAGACGCTCAAAGATGGCTTTCAGGTTGCCGACATTGGCCCTATCGTCAAAGCCTCAATTGGATACTTAGAGCACTACAAAGGGCTCTCACAGGCTGAGAAAAAAGAGGATATCGTCACAATCCTGTGCTACGTGATCGATCAGACAGATACCCCCTACCTTCCCGATCTATTCACCGACCCCATCTTTAAAGCGGCTGTTTCTCCCTTGATCGATCTCACCTTTGCCGCATTTGCCGGAGAGCTCAATGCCAGCGATCTTTCGGAAACGGTAGATACACTCCCAACGGATGATCAGTTGAGACGTTTTGCCGAAGAGATCAGCGTCACATTTGACGATGGCTTCCAACTTCACGATCTCTCCACAATTGTCCGCCTAGGGATTGAGTATGTCGAGCAATTCACCGCTTTGACAGAAGAGGAGAAGCGCGCTGATATCATCCAGATTGTCTCTTACGTGATCGATATCACAGACATGCCCTACGTGCCAGACCGCTTTGTCGACCCGATTGTGAAGGCGATGCTCCCCCCATTTGTGGAGTTCATCATTGCCATACGCGATGGCCGCAGCGGCGCCCTAGAACTCTAAACGTCACCATCCAAAGAGCCCTTGTAATTAAGGGCTCTTTTAAGTCACACCATAGGTTTTATAACCATTCGTCGATAAGGTTGAGGACTAAACCGCTCCACCCCGTTTGGTGAGAGGCGCCAAGGCCCCGCCCTGTGTCACCGTGGTAGTGCTCAAAGAAGAGGATGTGATCCTTAAAGTGGGGATCGCTCTGTTGCCGCTCACACTCGCCGTAGATGGGGCGGCGCCCTTTTTCATCCTTTTGGAAAAGAGCGATGAGCGACTTTGCAAAGTAGCGCGCCATCTCGTCGGGGGTGAGATCTCCGTCTGTTGTGGGGATCCTCTCTTGCCCCTCTAGGGCCTCGCCGAGGCGCTTGAGCGAGTCGATGAAAAGGAAGCTTGTGGGGAACCAGATGGGGCCGCGCCAATTGGAGTTGCCTCCCTTGAGCAGGGCGATTGACTCCCCTGGCTCGTACTCGATGCGATTTCCGAGCATCTCGTAGGGGTGCTTTTGGTGATATTTTGAGAGGGATCGCAGGCCATATTTGGAGCGGAACTCTTCGGGGTCGTAGACGCGGGAGAGGACCCGTTTGATGTTTTTTAGACTTGTTAGGGCCAAAAGGTACCGTTTCTTTCCATTCACCTCAATTTCTGTGATGCACCGCTTGGTGAGATCGCTCCGGTTGCGCAAAAACCAGTGGAAGCTGGTGGCAAACTCGGGGGTGTTTTTGAGCTCGTCCTCGTCGAGAAAGTCCATGGCGTAGAGAGGGATGATACCAACAAGGGAGTGGACTTTGATCCGGTCTTGGTGGCCGTCGGGGTAGTTGAGGACGTCGTAGAAAAAGCCCTCTTCCTCATCCCAGATTTGGATTTGGCGGTTCTCGGAGGCCTCCATGGCGGCGGCGATGTAGACGTAGTGCTCGAAGAACTTGGTCGCCATCACTTCGTAGTCGTTATCTTTTTTGCTCAGCTCGATCGCAATGCGCATAAGAAGAAGGCAAAACATCCCCATCCACCCCGTCCCGTCGGACTGCTCGAGGCGGCCGCCTCCGGGAATCTCGCTACTCCGGTCGAAGACGGTGATGTTGTCGAGCCCTAAGAAGCCCCCCTCAAAGACGTTGTTCCCACTCGCATCGACCCGGTTGACCCACCAGACAAAGTTGAGGACGAGTTTATTGAAGCATTTTTTCAGGAATGAGAGGTCCCCTTTTCCCGTTTTTTTCTCCTCCATTTTGTAGAGGCGCCAGGCAGCCCACGCTTGGACTGGGGGGTTGAGGTCGGAAAACTCCCACTCGTAGGCGGGGATCTGTCCGTTGGGGTGTTGGAACTGGTCGAAGAGGAGGAGCCACACTTGCTTTTTAGCAAAGGAGATGTCAAAGGCGCCAAAGCAAATCGCCTGGAAGGCGAGGTCCCACGCGGCAAACCAGGGGTACTCCCATTTATCGGGCATGGAGAGGACCCGTTTTGAAATGAGGTGGCGCCAGTGCTCGTTCCGAATAGAGCGGCGCGAGTCGGGAGGGGGATGGGAGGGGTCGTCGCCGATCATCCATCGGTCGACATCGAGCAAATAGATCTGTTTGCTCCAGATCATCCCCGCCGCGGCTTGCCGAAAAATCGCCCTTTCGTCGGGCCCTGCTTTTTTAGGGTAGATCGACTCGTAGTAAGTGTCGGACTCGGCCCGTTTATCTTTGATGATGGTTTCAATATCGCCAAGGGGGTTTTTCATGGGGGTATCGGTGAGCCTAAGATAGACGATGTGGGATGAGCGGCCGGCCACCTCAATCTCTCCAAAGTCGATGGCGGCTTTGGTCCCGCCCCCTTGCTGACACGCCCCTTTTTCCTTGTCGACAATGTGGCGGTGAAAGGCATCTTTTTTGCCAGTTTCGTTCTCGGTGAAAAGGAGCTCCCCTTTTGAGGAGGCGTAGAAGTACCGTTTGCCCAGTTTGTAGGGGAAGTTGAGGAGCTCGAGAGGCGGGCAGGCGCTATCGTCGCTCACTAAGCAAAGGGCGTCATCTGTTTGCGCCCCCTCTTTGATGTGGGGTTTGCCCACCTCTTTTTGCTCGCAGCTCCAGGTGTTGCGGAACCAAAGGTGGGGGATCACGTGAATTTTTGCCGCCTCAGCGCCCCGATTTTTCACCTCGATGCGCGCGCAAATATCTTCAGGAGAGGCCTTAGCATACTCGATCTCAATGTCAAAGTAGCGATCGTTATCCAATACCCCAGTATCGAGAAGCTCATACTCGAGATCCTTAAGACCCCGCTTCCCGTTCTCTTCAATCAACTCTTTGTAGGGAAAGGCGTTGTGGGGATACTTATAGAGGTATTTGAGGTAACTGTGTGATGGGAGGGCATCGAGGTAGTAGTAGAGCTCTTTGACATCCTCGCCGTGGTTCCCTTCATAGGTGTTGAGGCCGAAAAGGCGCTCCTTGAGAAAGGGGTCCTTCCCATTCCAAAAGGCCATGGCGAGACAGAGAATCTGGTAGCGATCGCAGACACCAGCGATCCCATCCTCACCCCACCGGTAGGCTTTGGAGCGCGCGTCGTCAAAGTTGAGGTAGTTCCACGAGTCGCCACTTTCGCTGTAATCTTCGCGCACGGTGCCCCAAGAGCGCTCGGAAACGTAGGGGCCCCACTTTGCCCAGATGGGGACATCGCCCCCCACATTCTCTTCTAAACGTTTCGCCTCTTTGGTCATCGCAGCGTCCTATTTCAAGTTTTCCTTCACCATAAGGGCAAAGGGGGCATCGTGTAAAGTTAAGAGATGGTCGTACCCCTCTTTTTCAAAGGGGCAGAGGGTGCGCTCCTTCGCAAAAAAACGGCGGGCGACAACCAGCAAGGAGCGTTTTTTGTGGCGCCTTTCAAAAGCGATGTGATCACTCCCAAGATCGATGGGATGGTAGGTGCCGTGGAGAATCAACTCGGGGTATTTCTTCCGAAACTTCAGCCCCGCTTCGATCAGTTGTCCCTTAACGCTCCTTTCTTTACTCAAACGCTCAAAATCGACCAGGCGGCGGTTGTCGGGGTCGACCAAACTGTAGTCCCAATCCTCACTCCCCTGATAGAGATCCATCACCCCTGGAGAGCCAATCTGTAGCGCAATCCCCGCTAAAGACTTGAGCTGCCCCATCTCTGAAATTTTCTTGTGAAATGGGAGAAAACTCTCTAAAAAATCGCTATTTTTTAAAACCTGCTCGACAAAGCGGATCACGGCGTACTCGTAGGTGTCGTTGTGGTCGATCCAACTCGTAAAGACTTTAGCCTCGCGCATCGCCTTGTACATGAAGTTCTTCATCCGCTCAAAGGAAATAGGGTAGGCGCCGAGCAAATTTTGGTAGAAAAAGAGCTCTAAGTTGGGCTCGGGGACAAGGTGATCCTTGATCGTTGTTTTGAAAGGGGCATTTTGTTTGCGCCAAAGGGCAAGCATCTGTTCCCACTCGACGGGGATCTCAGAGAGGGCATTGATCCGCATCCGCGTATCGTAGGAGCGTTTCGTGTCGTGAGTCGATAGGGCCGTCATTGTATGGGGCCACTCCTCAAGGCGACTTAGGTTGCGCTGATGGAACTGCTCGATTGTGATCCCAAAGCGCATGGGGTCGCCCCCCACCTCATTCAATGAGACAAGGCGATTGTAGTTGTAGCAAAAGGTGTCCTCCATCCCCTTGGCCATGATGGGGGGTGTGAGCTGTTGAAAGCGGAGGAGAAAGTCGGGGTGGTTGACAATCTGATCTGGCGCAAAAAACGACGTATCGACATTGGGAGCGCGCTCTTTCACAGTGGCAATCGCTGTTTTAAAGTGGCCGCGATCGATGCGACTTAAAGCCGCGTCACCTTTGCGAAAATAGGAGCGGTAGACGGGGAAAGCGGCGCACATGTGACAAATCGCCTCCACTGAGACGCCATTGGCCAGCGAGTCGACCTCACTGCGCATGTTGATGAGGGCAAAGCGGCGCTTAAACTCGTAGAGCATCGATGGGCCATCTTGGGTTTTTCCAATGAATTTGTAAGTTAAGGCATCAAAGGGACCTTCACTCTCTTTTTGGACAAAGACGCTGTTGAGATCGTTGAGAAATTCATACCCCACCGTCCCTGAAACCGCCCAGTCGCTCCGGAGCGACTCGTTGGACTCCAAAATCTTTTCCACGACAACGTAAGTATCTTTAGGGAGTTTCTCAAAGTACCCCTTTGGGTCCAAAAACCCATCGGGGTGATCGATTCTCAATCCCTGAATGCGCCCCTGTTCCACCAGCTCGAAAAGGAGAGAGTGGGCGGCCGCAAACACCTCATCCCGCTCAACCCTGAGCGCCGCCAGCTCGTTGATGTCAAAAAATCGGCGGTAGTTGACTGAAGAGGGCCCCTCCTGCCAGTACGTGAGGAGGTAGTGTTGCCGTTTAAGCACCGACTCTAGCGAACCCTCAAAGGGGCCACTTGCAGGGAGGTAGTGGTCCTCATACCGGATGAAGTGATTGCCATTTTCTTGAACAAGCTGAATCTCCCCATCCTCGATGGTCTCTTTGAGCGTCGCTCCCAAAATAGGGATTAAGATCTTTCCCTGCAGATCGCGCCGTTTGGGGTGAAAGTTGATATCGAAATAATGGCTAAAGGGAGAGGCTTCCCCTTTTTTAAGGACGTCGCACCACCACGGATTGGCCGGCGTGGCCGCCATGTGGTTGACGACCACGTCAACCATCTGTTTGAGCCCTAACTCGTGAGCTTTTTCTGTGAACTCTAGATAAGCCCCCCTACCTCCGAGCTCGGGATTGATCACATCATAAGAGCAAACGTCGTAGCCGTGTTGACTCCGCGGCTTGGGTTGAAAGATAGGTGAGAGGTAGAGGGCGTCGACCCCTAGCTCAGCAAAGTACTCGAGGAAATCCTTGGCACGCGAGAGAGGGAAAAAGGGACCCAACTGAAGGCGATATGTGGATACGATCATAAACTATTTATTTTACTTTTCACCTGATAAAATAAAAGGGTATAATATCCCCCATGAAGATCGCCGTAGGAATGTCTGGAGGGGTTGATAGCGCTGTCACGGCGCTCCTCCTCAAACAGCAGGGACACGAGGTCATTGGCCTCTTTATGAAAAACTGGGACGAGGACGCGTGCCCAGCCGCCGAGGATGCCCACGACGTGGCCCGCATCTGCGACCTCATTGGGATTCCCTACTACACCTTCAATTTCACTGAGGAGTATTGGGATCGGGTCTTTTCCCAGTTTCTCAAAGAGCTAAAAGAGGGGCATACACCCAACCCCGATATCCTTTGCAACCGAGAGATCAAGTTCAACGTCTTCTTTGAGAAAGCCCTCCACCTCAAAGCTGACGCCCTCGCCACAGGTCACTACTGCCAGTCGGTCGATGGGCAACTGCTCAAAGGGAATGACCCCAATAAAGACCAAAGTTACTTCCTCTACACCCTCAAGGAGGAGATTCTGCGCAAAGTGCTCTTCCCCATTGGCCACCTGCCGAAAAGCGAGGTGCGCCGCATCGCCAAAGAGCACAATCTCCCCGTCGCGACCAAGAAAGATAGCACCGGGATTTGCTTCATTGGCAAGCGGGACTTCCGCCCCTTTGTCGCCCAGTACCTCAAAAAGAAAGAGGGGGCGATCATCTCTGTCGAAGGGAAACGCGTTGGCACCCACGAAGGGGCCCACTTCTACACCGTGGGCCAGCGCAAAGGACTCGGCGTCGGCGGACCTGGTGAAGCGTGGTACGTCGCGGGGAAGGAGATGGCGACAAACACCGTTATCGTCGCCCAGGGTGATGACCACCCCGCCCTCTACGCCCCCTCACTCACAGCCACCGATGTGAGTTGGGTTGCCAGCAAGGCCCCCACCTTCCCCCTTAAGTGCAAGGCCAAGATCCGCTACCGCCAAGTCGAAGAGCCCTGTGTTGTGACCCAAATTGCCCCCGATCATATCAAGGTTGAATTTGAATCTCCCATGCGAGCGATCACGCCGCGCCAAGCCGTTGTCTTTTATAAGGATAACGTGTGCCTCGGTGGCGCACTGATTAAAGATTGAATTAAACTAACTTTTTAGTTACAATTCTTTCTATGAAAAAGGCAAATTCTCTCCTCATTAGGCGGATCGCAGCCCGTCTCATTGATTACCTCCTTATCTATATGGGGTCGTCACTCTTCTTCACCTGGCCCCCATTGGCGCTCATTGCTCTCCCTCTCCTATTCATCCCATTTGAAATTATTTTTACCAAACTCTTCGCCACCACCCCGGGTAAAGCTTGCTTTGGGCTCCGGGTGACCACTCCTTCTGGAGAGAAGCTCTCATGGGCTCAATCAGCCATGCGAGGCCTTTTAAAAAATGATTTACTTCCTGTCGGCATCATCCGCGCCCTCATACTCCTTATTCGGAAGAAAGACTTCCTCGCCACAACTCCTTTCGAACAAACTGTCACCCAAGTCAAAAAAGGGAGACGGAGCTTCCTCATTGGAGCCGCTGCCCTCACCCTCTCAATCGGCGGAGCTACCTACATGAGTCCGATCGGCACAGCGATCCAAGAGCAAGGGGCCTTCATCCACAACGTCGGCCTAGACTCGAGCTGGAAGAGTGTCGATATTGACGAGTTCACTATCAAATTCCCCAAAAAACCTGAAGAGACAGCCACCGAGATCCCCATCTCAGGGGAAGAGCCCCTCGAGATCCGCGAACACAAAGTGGAAAGCCGCGAGGACATCGTCTACTCGGTCAGCTATACCAACCTCCCCAAAAGCGCCCTTAAGTGGAAAGATGGCCTTATCCTCAAAGGAGTGTCGAAAATCATCGCAAAGCACCTCAACCTCTCTCTTCTAGAAAAGCAACTCAACTACTCACTCCCCCACCCCGCCCTCGACTTTGTCATGCAAAAAGGAAGCCGCCTCATCAAAGGACGCCTTATCCTTATCGATGGCAAACTCTATAAGGTCGAAGTGAGCTACCCTCAGGATCAAGAAGAGAAAGCTCTCGAGACTGCCCAAGCATTCATCAACAGTTTTAAAATCTAAGCTTATCCCATTCTAGATTGCGAAAAATAGACAGAATGCTTATCCTTCCGACTCAAAAAATTGAGGCGAAATGACACCACTATCCACGAATACTTCCACTAATGTCACTTTAGCTAAAGAAGCCCAGGAATATATTGACAACAAGGATTGGAAAAAGGCTCAGGAAACAATCGAAAAAATACAGAATGCACACTTTGTCAAAGTATTGTCAGAGAGGCTAGAGCTAAAAAAACTTAGTCAAGAACTTGGGAATAACTTGTATTGAGTTCTAGGTTTCTTTTTCGGCGCTGCTGTTGAGCTTTTGATAAATGCCTAGACCTACGATGAAAAATGTGGCCGTAAGGAGAACTGCGACGGGATAGAGAATGTTGCGAATGTCTGACTTGGCAATCTCAATTGTCAAAACAAGCCCTTCGAGAGAAAGTGCTGTGGCTATGATTACAGCTAGTTTTGTCAAGGTATGGCGCATCTGCTTAGGACTCTTTTGCTCCCGGGTGCGCATGATCACCTCTTCCATAAGGAGGTACTTGCCCACATCAATGACCGCCATCGCAAAGACAATCAAACCAACCTCATCCAAGACTGAATAAACTGAAAAACTCGAGCCAATCAGATCCTGAAAAATTGTCCAGATTGACGATCCAATGATCAACAGGGCGATCAGAAAAAGGATGCTACATCCAATGATGTAGCCGATATTTGTGTAACGGTGTAGTGAGTCAGTTTTTAGTGCCATAGTTTATGTTTTACATATAAACTATTTTTGAACGCAAGAAAAAATCGCTTTCATAAAGTCGGGCAAGTCGGGCGGTTTGCGCGATGAGATAATGTGACCGTCGACCACAACCGCTTGATCGAGAAATGTGGCCCCTGCATTTGTGAGGTCGTCTTTGATGGCAATGTAGCCTGTGACCTTCTTTCCTTTTAAGATGCCTGCTGAGATGGGGACCCACCCTCCGTGACAAATAAATGCGATCACTTTTTTCTCGCGGTCAAAACTCTGGACGATCTCGAGCGCTTCCTTATTTTGTCGGATCTTGTCAGGGGCAAAGCCTCCGGGAATGACAAGGATGTCATAATCGGAAGGGCTTACATTAGAAAACGAGATGCCGGAAACGATGGGGTAACCCCATTTGCCAATGTAGCGCTCCCCTTTTTCTTTGCCGGCTACTATCACCTCTATCTCCTCTTCGTGAAGGCGGAGGCGGGGGTAGTGAAGCTCTAGGTCTTCGTAGATTTGATCGACTAAGATGAGCGCTTTCACTGTTTATTCACCTTGATTTTCTTAGGCCCCTTACCCGGTTTTTTCTTAAATTTAATCGCCATGACCCCGTGTGAAAAGGTGGCCTCGGGCTCAACGCTCTCATCGATATTTCCGGGAATGCTCAAACGGTAGGAAAAGGCGCTAGAGGCTTTGCGGTAGTATTTTTTGTGCTTGTCCTCTTTCTCCTCTTTTTTCTGGCCGTGGATGCAGAGAATGCCCCCTTCAAAGGTGACGTCGACTTCGTCGGGAGGCACGCCGGGAAGTGAGGCTTCGACAATGATGTGCTCCCCCTCTTCAAAAATTGACAAACCAGATGGGTAGGTCGCCCCGAGCTCCTGATCCTCTTCATCCCAAAATCCCGAAAGGTGGGAAGGAAAGTCAAAAAATGGTCGGGGTAAGAAACGGCGTCTAGACATGAAGGTAACCTCTTTTTTGAAAAAAAGTAATCTTTTTCCATCTATTTGTCAATATGGTACAATACTCTCATGGAAACTCCGATTCTAGACGCCCTAAAGGGCCTTTTTCCCGACTCATCAAAAAATACACTCCTCTCAATGATCAAGCAGGGGCGGGTCACCCTCAATGGGATTCCCGTCAAAACGGTAAAACATTCGTTGAATCCCACCGATACACTTGACGTTCTCCCCAAGAAAAAATTTGGGAAGGATCAGCTCGATATTGTTTACGAGGACCGCTATTGCGTTGTGGTGAATAAACCCCGAGGACTTCTCAGCGTGGCCGATGAGGCCGGGAAGAAGAAGAATCTCCATTCCATCCTCAAGCGGCGCGCGAAAAAGGAGCGGGTGATCCCCATCCACCGTCTCGATCGGGACACATCGGGACTCATCCTTTTTGCCTATGGCGATAGAGCCAAAGAGCGCCTGAAAGAGGCGATGTTTGAGAGAAAGATTGAGCGGGAGTACCTCGCCATCTTGGAAGGGCAACTTAAAGAGGAGAAAGGGGTTTGGAAAAGCCGCCTGATAGAGGATAAGGATCTCTATGTCCGACCTCACAAAGATGGGAAGGAAGCGATCACCTACTTTGCGGTGACCAAAAGGACCAAGCGCCACACCCATGTGCGGCTCACGCTCAAGACGGGGCGAAAAAATCAGATACGGGCTCAGGCCCTAGAGCACGGCCACCCCATCGTCGGCGATAGAAAGTATGGCTCGACCGAAAACCCATTCGCTCGCTTAGCTCTCCACGCCCACTCCCTCTCTTTTAATCATCCCATAAACGGACGTCGTCTAACTTTCAAAGCGCCGTTTGAAATCAAGTGATTGGGCGATGCGATTTTCTGGGCTCGGATGCGTCGAGACAATCCCAAATATTGGTTTGTGCGGGTGATCGAGATAAACACTCCCCTTGTCGGCTCCAATCTTTTCAAACACGCGATAATCAACGGCATACTCAATCTGTTGTTGGATGATGTTGGCTCCCAAACGATACACAACCAGTCCGACAAAGTACATGGGTGGGAAGGTCGCGAGAAAGAACACATTGATGACAAAGGCGACGATTTCATAGCCTCTTTGAAGAGTGACGAGCCCTTCAAGCTCCTCATCGTGGTGGGAGATTTCATGTGTGATCAATCCCTCAATGTAGTCGTCTGATTTTCCTAAAGCACCGCGGCCGACAACGAGGCAGTCAGCTCCCCACGTAAACGCGCCACTCCCGTTTTTAAAATAGATGGACTCTATTTGTGAGAGCTCTTGAATCTTTTGGAATTTCACCGCCTCGTCAGTGGTCAACTCTATCTCTTCAGCGCGCCCCAAAATTTTGCACTTAAGGAATGAGGACTGGATCCACTCGTGGCTTAAGACAAACTCCCTGAATTCGTATTGAACACAGTTAGGGCAGAAACTGAGCAAGTTTGTCGGAATGTACCAAATTAGATCGTGCGTATAATGAGAAAAGAAGACATTGAATGAATTATAAAGCGTTTCAGTTACTGAGACAGTTTGCGTCATTTAGATACCATTAATTGAATTTGCGCGACTTATAAAGGATTTGCTATTTTCTTAGCAAACAAAAGTGAATTCTGTTACCTTAAGGGTAATGAAAAAGTTATACCGCGATCGCTGGAACAAAAAACTTGGAGGAGTCTGTGGGGGCTTGGGGGCCTATTTCAATATCGATCCTGCCTTCATTCGTTTTCTCTTTATTATCTCCCTCGTCTGTTCGATGGGACTCACATTCATCCTCTATTTGGTGGGATGGATCCTTATGCCCGCCGGCCCTGCGGCCTATATTCAACCCAAAGGGCGGCAGCTCTATCGCTCCCGCAAAGATCGAAAGATCGGGGGCATCTGTGCGGCATTGGCTCGCTACTTTCGCATCGATCCCACCTGGATGCGGATCGCTTTTGTGGTGGTCACGCTTCTCACGGGATTCTTCCCCGGCCTCGTTGTCTATTTCCTCGCTGGCCTTGCGATTCCGGAAAAGCGTTTGCCCTGATTTAAAAAAGTCATTAGGATGAAGTCAAAGAATTCAGTAGAGTCCTATGCGTTTTTTTTGGCTTTTAACCTTTGTCCCCACATTTTTATTAGGGGCGATTGAGATCCGGACCTTTGATCCGATTCTCATCCTCAACTCCATCATCACCACACAAACACTCCCCCCTCACTACCGCTCCACTCACGATCTAAAGGATCGTGAGGACGACTACTCTTTTTCAATGAGTGGCTTGAGTGATTTAATGGTTTCAGGGAGCGCCCAATTTTCTGTTGAAGAGCTCAGGGCCATGATTCAACACACTGAAGGGAAGGGACTGATCATCTTTGATTTGCGAAAGGAACCCCACGGCTTTATCAATAATTTTGCTGTGAGTTGGTACGTTCCCAAAAATTGGCTCAATGTCAATCTCGGTTTTGACGAGTGTGTGAGCGATGAGAGGCGCCGCCTTGATGAGGCAATGCAAGAAAAAGATATCATCATGCACAAAATTGTCGAAAAATCGTACGGTGAATCATATGCCACAGCGATTAAGCTACCGATTAACGCCCACCATATGAGCACCGAAGAAGCTCTTTGCCATAACTTAGGCGTAGGTTACGTGCGTCTTTGTGTGACAGATCACTTAAGACCGGGCGATGACATGGTCGATCTTTTCATTAAAGCAGCGCTCACACTGCCCGATGAAACGTGGGCTCACTTTCACTGCAAGGCGGGCAAGGGGCGGACCACAACCTTTATGGCCCTTTTCGATATGATGAAAAATGCCAAGCGTCTAAGCCTCCAAGATATCGTCATGCGCCACTGGGCTTTGGGGGGAACGAATCTTTTTGCAACACCTCCCAACACGAGCTGGAAGTATGGCCACCACACAAAAAGACAGGAATTTTTGGCCAAATTTTACGAATACTGCAAAGACCAGGCTCCCCACTTTGATACCCTTTGGAGCGAGTGGAACGCCACCCACTATCGCACCTACCAAGAAGAGGTCCTATGAAAGAGCTTTTTATCCTCCGTCACGGTGAAACTGCCTGGAGCAAAAGTGGACAGCACACGGGATCGACAGACATTGAGCTGACAGAGAATGGGGTGAAGCAGACAGAGGCTTTAGCAAATCGCCTCAAACGACAAACCTTTGATCACATCTTCACAAGCCCTCTCATCCGCGCCAAAAAGACGTGCGAGGTATGTGGGTTTCTCAACCGAGCAAAAGTGATGGACGAGCTCAAGGAGTGGGACTATGGGTTATACGAAGGGCTTAGAACTGATGAAATCCTACAAAATGACCCGACCTGGCATCTCTTTAAAGATGGAGCCCCTCAGGGGGATTCCCTCGAGTCTATCGGCAAACGGGCCGATGCGATCCTCGCAAAAGTGACCCAATTAGAAGGGCGCATTGCCCTTTTTACCAGTGGACACATCTCCCGCGTTATCGGAGCCCGCTATCTGGGCCTTAAGGCTGAGATGGGGCGCCTCTTCTACTTAAGCACGGCCTCAATCTCTCGCCTTGGGACCGAGCACGAGATCCCCGTCATTCTCACTTGGAACGACACCGCTCACCTTGACAATATCTAAAAATAGGGTATACTCTTCCCCATGAGTCCGGTCAAAACAAAAACGCAGATCATCATTCTCCTCGGCCCTCCAGGTGTGGGCAAAGGGTCGCAAGCCCATTTGATGAAAAATGAGCTTGCCCTTCCTCATATTGCCACAGGGGACCTTCTCCGCTCCCAAATTGCCGCGAAAACCCTCTTGGGCCTCAAAGCGCAAGCGGTGATCGAGGCGGGCCACCTTGTGAGCGACGCTCTGGTTATGGAAATGATCGAGGAGAGAGTGACCCAAGAGGACTGCGCATCTGGCTACATCCTAGATGGCTTCCCCCGCACCCTCGCTCAAGCCCAAGCTTTTGACGCCTTAGTTGCCGAGGGCTCTGAGCTGCGCTGCATCAACCTCTTTGTTGACAATGAGACCCTCATCAAGCGGATCATTGGACGGCGCCTATGCAAGGCGTGCCAAACCCCCTACCACATTGACTTTGCCCCTCCCAAGAAAGAGGGTGAGTGCGATCTGTGCCAAACCCCTCTCTTTCAGCGGAAAGACGACAACCTAGAGGCGATTGAAGTGCGCCTTAAGACCTACCGCTCCCAAACAGCCCCCCTCATCGACTACTACCGGGCAAAAGGGGCCCTGACCACCATCAATTGCCAGGGTTCAAAATCAGAAATATTCTCACAAATTGTTAATCACTTGCAAATTAATTAGTAATATTCTACCCAAAAGATAGAATAAACTAATTAAAAAGATAGGTCCATGTCTAAAAAAAAGGCTGATAAGCTAAAACAAGATCTTGAAAAAGTGAGTCACGATTGGGAAGAGCTCATTGGCGAGGAAACATTGAGCCACAACGAAGAATTCCTCGACCAGGTCGCCCACGACCTCATCAGCCTGAATGAAGACGCCAAGGCCTTAGAATCTGATGAGGATTTCAATGAGTCGGCCGAGGTGATCACTCACCTGCTCGAGACCCCCTGGGGCGCTCCGTTCGTTTCCAACCTCACCCTTCTCGATGCGGCCCTTAACTACGAAGACCAAGATCCCCTCCAATCTGACCTCTGCCACCTCATGGAAGACTTCACACGATATGGCCATCAATTTGAGAACCAGCTCTTTAAAATCTTTGAAGATATCCTAGACGATTTCGAATATCAGAGTTTCTGAGATCGCCCCCTGCCGCACAATTGTCGGATTGGGGGTCGTTAGATCGACCACTGTTGAGGCGACCTGATGCCTTGTTACCCCTCCATCGACCACAGCATCGACACTCAGCCCCATCGACTCAAGCGATGTCGGACTCGCCTCGCCAGAGATATTGGCCGACGTGGTGACGAGGGGCTCACCGACCCCTTCAATCAAAGCCCGAGCGATGGCACACCCTGGGATGCGGAGTCCAATCGATGGGAGGCCACCTGTGACAAAGTCGGGAATGTGGGGGGCCTTGGGGACAATCAAGGTGAGCGCCCCGGGCCAGAAGGCCTGAGAGAGATTAAAGAAAGTCTCGGGAAGGTCGGGTGAGAGCAAAGAGGCCTGCTCAATTGACGAGATCAAGGCAATCAATGGGCGATTCAACGGGCGGTTTTTGAGTGTAAAGAGACGCTTGACCGCCTCAACATGGGAAAGGGCCGCGCCGACCCCGTAGACCGTATCTGTAGGAAATACAGCCACACCCCCATCTTTTAGGACTTTGATGGCTTGCGTTAAATCTTTCATGCCCTCTATTATCCCCCTTCAGACCTAACGAGACAAGGGGTAAAAAAAAGTTGAAACTCAATAGTTTTATCATGTTTATCACAGGGATCATCACCCTTTTTGGAGGGGGGATAGGGTACCTTACAAAAGGGAGTGTAATCTCCCTCCTAATGGGGCTACTTTTTGGGATAGCCCTTTTGGTTTGCGCCTATTTCACTCACAAAAACCGCATTCCCGCTCAATATATGGCGATGCTACTCTTGGGGACACTTGCCCTTGTCTTTGCCTATCGATATTTAATAGCTTATCGATTCATGCCGGCTGGGCTAATGCTGATTGTGAGCGTGACGGGACTGATCCTATTGCTGGTCAATTTTAAGCGAAAAGTCCACTAAGCGAAGAAGGGGTTAGCGCTCTTACAGTCGACGCTCAACCTCTTTCCAGTTGATGTTCTTCATGAAGACATCAATATAGCCAGCCCGATCGAGACCAAATTCTGTGATATAAGCGTGCTCCCATACATCCATGACGAGAATCGGCTCTCCTCCAGCCAGGTGTCCTAAATCGTGCTCATTGATCCAAACAATGCGTAAATGGTCATCTTGCGGATCCTTGTAAAGAATCACCCAACCAATGCCCCGGATAAGCCCTGTTGCCTTGAACTCTTGAGCAAAAGTCTGGTAATTGCCAAATTCTTCGACTAATTTTTTATAGAGTTGCGATTTTGGATCTAGACTCTCCCCATTGCCCCCTAGATTGGAAAAATAGAGTTCGTGAAGGCGCATCCCATCAAACTCCCATCCAAACCGACGCTTGAGCGCCCCATAGGCTGCGGTCCGATCCTGCCTTTTCTCTCCCATCTCCTTGAGCTCCTCAATGAGACCATTGGTGTTCTTCACATACCCTTGGTAAAGCTTAAAGTGCATATTAAGTAGTTGGGAATCAAGACCTTCGACCTTCTTTTCCAAATAAGAGAAGTCGCGGGGAGTGTACTCCCCTCCAAAAAGGGTCATAGCGCAAGCTAAACCACAAAAAATCAAATATTTCATATATAACCTCACGGGTGATTCTTCAGGATATATATAATAAATATTTTAATCAAAGGTAAGAAATTTGTTTTAAGTTTATGTTTAAGTTTTTTTATGGTAATATTAATATTATGAATAATATATCAATAAATAAAGTTACCAGAGTTCCGATCAATTCTCTAGACATTGGGAATGAAGCGCACCATTACAGGGGGCTTCAGCCAGGCATATCGAGTCTTTTAGTGGGGCCTGTCTATTCATTCCAGATGATGCCCCATTTTACAAGGGCTATTAATGCTAGAGATTTTAGTGAAAGCGCCCGCCTATTTCTCTGTCTCTATAACTTTTTAGGGGCCACTTGTTACGGTCTATTTGACGCTGCCAACTATGTGACAACTCCTATGCAAGTGTTCAATATCTATTTACCGTTTGGGACCTTTATTGGCTCTATTATTCCTGTCTTTGGCACAATCGTAGCCACTCTGTGCTCGATTATGGGCAGTATAGAGCTATTCCGCAGCTTCCGTCTTCGCATGCTTGTAACCCCTGTCGATAAAACCTCACCTCAAGAGGTCCTCAACACGCTGAAAAAAGTCCAAGAAAAATACTTGGCTGTCAGTGAAAAGGAGGGGGACAAAATTTGGGAAAAATGTCGCACAAGACATCCTGACGCCTCTGAAGAACAACTCAAAACATTAGTTGAGAGTGAATTGCGTAAAGATCTCGAGATGCGCTACACGCGCCTCACCTCTCGGGTAGGGGTTAAATGCGCCGACAAAGTTCTCGAAAAGCTCCCGAACCTGATCGAAAAGCTTCAAGAGGACGATCAAGGAGCTCTTGGAGAGGCCAATGAATTGCTTGGCACTTTGAAAACGCAGTGTTCAAAGAAGATGCTCTTTCAGGGAGTGGTGTTAGTTTTGCTGGGGTTAATGGTCACAAGCTTTATATTGACGCCTATCGGTCTTCCCTGGGTCCTTGTAGGGATCACAGTCTCGACAACAGCCATCGCCCTTTTAAATACCACTTACAGAGTGGGTTTTATTGATGAGGAGGGGTGGTTTACCTTTAAAGCCTCAAACTTCATCCCTGTTGGCCTGCAAAACCTTCTCTCTAGAATCAACGGTATCCCTATTACAATCGAGTAATCCCATAGGGACATAAATCTGTTGATGGAGTAGACTTTGGGTCTATGTCCTCAAAGCTCAAACTCATTCTCATTCTTGCCCTGCTCCTCGTTTTATCGTTCATTTGGATCGATCACCCCCTCACCCTTTTTCTCAAAGAGCATAGCACAAAGACTCTGCGTGATATTTGCCGCTTTCTTTCCTTTCTTATAGCTCCGCTACTTCATTTGATACTTTGGCCCGCCCTTTTTCTTTTAGCCGCTCTAAAGCGCAGCAAATGGCAAAAAAAGCTATGGCACTTATCGATCAATCTCTTTGTCATCAACGCCGCGATCACCATCCTCAAGATCGCAGTTGGACGCCCCCGCCCTAAACTCTTTTATGCCAATGGGATCTCCCACTTAACCCTCTTTTCTCTCGATAGCAACTTTCACTCATTCCCATCTCGGCACACTGCCACAATATTTATCGTTGCCCTCTTCTTTGCCAAACTCGCCCCTTCAAAAACTTGGGTTTTCCTACTGACCGCTTTGATCTGCTCTCTATCTCGTATCCCCCTCAATTCCCACTATTTAAGTGATGTAATTGGCGGTATGCTCCTGGCAATGATCGTAGCCCCTTTCACCCAAAAGATCTTAACCAAGGAATGGTATGGAAAAAAGAAAGCCAACTTACCCGATCAATAAACTGATTGTCGAGCGCTGGTCTCCCCGCGCGATGTCGGGTGAACCTATGACGGATGATGAATTAATGCCCCTATTTGAAGCCGCTCGGTGGGCCCCCTCTTCGTACAATGGGCAACCTTGGCGCTTCATATACGGTAGAAGGGATACATCTCATTGGGACAAACTCTTTGAGCTTCTTGTAGAGGGTAACAAAGAGTGGGTCGTCGATGCCTCAGTTTTAGTGTTAGTGATTTCACGCAACCTATTCACGCACAATGGCAAACCCTGCCAAACGCACTCATTTGATACAGGATCGGCCTGGGAGAATCTTGCATTAGAAGGGGCATCGCGCGGACTCGTCGTTCACGGCATGCAAGGGTTTGACTATAAAGAGGCTAAAGAGGTCTTTGAACTTCCCGATCACTTCACTGTTGAGGCAATGATTGCTATCGGTAAGAAAGGGAAAAAAGAGACTCTTTCTGAGTCTTTGCAGAAGATAGAAGCGCCTTCGAATCGACTCCCACTCAGCCAAATTGTCTTTGAAGGGAATTTTAAAGAATAAAGAAAGAGCAGGGTTTAACCTGCTCCTTCTTAAAAAGTTAAACTAGTAATAGCTTATCTTTTAGCTGTTTTGCGAACGCGTCGTTTTGCTGGAGATTTTCTCTTAGCAGTTGTCTTACGACCAGTTGTTCTTTTAGCAGCTGTTTTGCGCTTAGCAGGTGCTTTTTTCTTAGCAGTTATTTTACGCTTAGCAGGTGCTTTCTTCTTAGCAGTTGTTTTACGCTTAGCAGGTGCTTTCTTCTTAGCAGTTGTTTTACGCTTAGCAGGTGCTTTCTTCTTAGCAGTTGTCTTGCGCTTAACAGTTGTTTTACGCTTAGCTGGCGCTTTTTTCTTGGCAGTTGTCTTGCGCTTAGCTGGCGCTTTTTTCTTGGCAGTTGTCTTGCGCTTAGCAGTAGTTTTTCTCTTAGCTGGCGCTTTTTTCTTGGCAGTTGTTTTGCGCTTAGCGGGTGCTTTACGCTTAGCCACTGTTTTGCTGCGAGTTGTGCGTTTCGCAGTTGTTTTTTTCTTGGCAACGGGCTTCTTGCGAGCCGTCGTCTTCTTTTTAGCTGCTGGCCGTTTCTTGGCCGCAGTTTTTCTCGTGGTAGCCATAATCTTCTCCTATTCTGCTACTTTTTTTGTTATATAATTTATATATTAATTACTCTTTATAACTTCAATATAACAATTTTTGAAAATAAAATAAAAAAAATTCTTATTATATTATATTAATTCATATAATAGCGTAAATAAAAAGTGGCTCATAATATGTTTTAAGCACGATTTTCATAGAAAAAAATAAATTGCAAATTTTTATTTTTCAAACCCTTATTTTGTTAAAAAATGTAACAAATCGGTTTGAATTAAATTGTTTTTGCGTTTATTGTTGAAAAACAAATTCTAGCCTTGTAAATTTTGCCTATCTTATTTATAATGAATGCTTTGGTTAACTCGAGATAAGGAGATAAGAAATATGAAGCCGTTGGTATTCAGTATGTTAGCACTTTTAGCTTCTGGCCCCACTAGTTTGACCGCAGCGCCAGCTGAAAGTGTAGAGATCTCACAGGTCGAAGAGCACAATCTAGTGCTTTACTACCGGCCCACTTGCCCTTATTGCGTGCGGGTGATCGACTACCTAAAGCGCCACAAGGAGATCAAAGTTCAGCTTAAGAACATCTCCAGCGATGCAAAAGCTCGCAAGGAGTTGATCGAAATTGGGGGGAAACAGCAAGTACCGTGTCTCTTTATCGACGGGGTTCCCCTCTACGAATCGCGAGATATCATCGCCTGGCTCTCTGAGAATTATTCATAAAAAAGCCACACTGAGTGTGGCTTCTAGGTTTAGTGGGTCGTTCGCCCTCGCCGTGTGCGGCGGGTGGCGGCTCCCTTCTTCCGCCCCTGCCTCTGCCTAGGCTTTTGCTCTTGCTCTTCATAGAGCTGATTGTGTTCGTCAACCTGGCGAGATTTTATTCTGTGTTTCATATAACCTCCTAAAGTTAAGTGTCTCACAAATATCTACACGATGCAGATCACATTATTAATTTAGTCGAAATCTAAATAGAAATAAATAATTTTTTTCTTGATCTTGTGCGATCAAATCGGCATATTGGTGAGATATGGCTGAAATTCACACTCCAGGCTCGAAGCGCGTTGTCACAACGTTTGTCCTTGTCATGTTCAACATCTCGATCATGGCATCTCTGCGCAACCTCCCGCTTGTCGCTGATTATGGGTATAGTGCCCTCTTTTATTTTTTCTTCATCGGTTTAATTTTTCTGATTCCATCGGCTCTCGTATCGGCCGAACTGGCGACGGGTTGGCCTAAATCGGGGGGAATTTACATCTGGGTCCGGGAAGCTTTCGGCAACAAATGGGGCTTTTTCTCCGTTTGGATGCAGTGGGCTCATAATTTAACATGGTATCCCGCTATTCTCTCATTTGTAGCGGCAACAATTGCCTATGTTTTTTTCCCATCGATGGCAGAGAATAAGGTCTATATTCTCTCCGTTGTTCTCGTTGGTTACTGGGCAATGACCTTCCTTAACTTTTTAGGGATTAAAACCTCATCTCTCTTCAGCACAATTGGTGTGATTGCCGGAACAATCCTCCCCGGAGCATTGATCATTGCCCTTGGAATTTCCTGGCTGATTATGGGAAATCCCTCACAAATCACATTCCAAGCAGCCGACCTCGTGCCCGATTTTTCACGCCCCGATAACCTCGTTTTCCTTTCGGGATTTTTCCTCGCTTTTGCCGGACTAGAGGTCTCAGCCGGCTATGCTGGCGAGGTGAAAAATCCCCAAAGGAACTACCCACGCGCTATCATCATCGCAGCTCTTGTCGTCTTCTTACTTTTCATGTTGGGGAGCCTCTCAATTGCCTTTGTTGTCCCCCGTTCTGACATCAGCTTAGTCACTGGATTGATGGAAGCCTTTAAGGTATTTCTCACAAGTTATCACCTTGAGTGGATCCTTCCTGTGATTGGTGTTTTGCTCGTTTTTGGCGCCATTGCTGAGGTCAATGCGTGGATTATTGGTCCCGTCAAAGCTCTGGCGACGACCTCTGTTCACGGGAATCTCCCTCCCTATTTTCAGAAAACCAACGAGCATGGAATGCCGACGCGCCTTCTCCTCTTTCAAGCCATCATTGTGACCGCTGTCTCCTTTATTTTCCTCTTTATGCCCACGGTGAGCACAAGCTATTGGATTCTCTCAGCAATGGCAGCCCAGATGTATCTCATCATGTACATCATGATGTTTATCAGTGCGATAAAACTCCGCTACTCAAAGCCCCATATTCCTCGCGCCTACCAGATTCCCCACCCGCATAAGGGAATGTGGATAGTCGCAAGTATAGGAGTTTTCGCCTCACTATTTGGCCTTATTTTAAGCCTTCTTCCTCCCGCCCAGCTCAATGTTGGGAATATCTACCTCTTCGAAAGTTTCATTATCTTTGGTTTAGCAATTATGATTGCAATCCCCTTCATTATCTACTCACGAAAACAACCCGATTGGCTGATCCTTGAAAAACCTGACCTCCCCTCCCCTAGCTGAGCGCCTCCGCCCCCAAAAGTTAACCGATGTCTACGGCCAAGAGCACCTCACAGCAAAGGGGGGCCCTCTCCACCAGATTGTCGAAAAGAAGCGCCCCCTCTCTATACTATTATGGGGGCCACCCGGCACTGGAAAGACCACCATAGCCAGGCTCTACGCCAAAAGCTTTGATGCTGAATTTATCCCCTTTAGCGCTATTTTTAATGGTGTGAGCGATCTAAAAAAGATTGTCGCCACCTTGAAAAACAACCCCTTAATGAAGCGTCAGACACTCCTTTTTGTCGATGAAATTCACCGTTTTAATAAGGGGCAACAAGATGCCTTTTTGCCCTTTTTGGAGGATGGCACCTTTATTATAATAGGGGCGACGACCGAAAACCCTTCGTTTGCCCTAAATAATGCCCTTGTCTCACGGCTCCGCATCTTTGAGCTTAAGCCCTTAAGTCAGGACGCACTGATAAAGATTGTTAAGAGGTACCAGACTCTCAATGGTCCTCTTAATCTCACACCAGATGCCAAGAAAGCCCTCTTAAAAACGGCTCATGGGGACGGGCGGCACCTCGTCAATATGCTGGAAAATCTCAATCTCTTTGGGGGAAGCGAAACCATTGATCTCAACCGCCTCTCTCAAATGGTCCAGAAAAGAGTCCCTCTATATGATAAGATAGGCGACTCCCACTACAACCTCATATCGGCCCTGCACAAATCTATCCGAGGGAGCAACCCCCACGCCGCTTTATACTATCTCGCCCGTATGATGCAGGGAGGTGAAGACCCCCAATATCTCCTCCGTCGTTTAACCCGCATGAGCGTTGAGGATATTGGTCTCGCTGACCCAAATGCTCTTAATGTAGCGACATCGTCATGGGATGCTTTTAACAAACTCGGTTTAAAAGAGGGTGAGCTCATCTTAGCTGAGCTGGTTGTCTACCTAGCGCTTGCCCCTAAGAGCAACCGGATCTATACAGCCTATAAAAGGGCGCAGAAGCTCGCAACGAAGACGAGTGAAGTGGCCCCTCCTGTCCACCTCACCAATCGCCCTGATAGTGGGTATATCTATGATCACGACACCCCCAAAGGTTGGGCCGATCAAGAGCATTTCCCCAAGGGACTGGAGGGCTCTGAGATCTACGATCCAAAGGAGTGGGGGTATGAATCTACCCTTAAAAAGCGCCTAGACTATTTTAAAAGATTGAAAAAGGAGTAGGGGTAATACTTCAGCTAAGAGATAGGGCCTGAGATAAACCCATAAAGCCCATTCTCGTTTCTGTCAGAAAACCTGATGAACTGAAGCAGAGACTCCCCAAGTGAGAAGACCTCATTCAACCCCTACAAATGTTATTATAATATAATTATGATTTAAATAGGGCAATTTCCTCATCCCCATTAAGCTCAAGGTCTTGGTTAACCGACTTCGCCACCCAATTATACTGTTTGACAAGATGCTCTAATGGGCCCTGATCTAAATACCAATTCATCTGCTGACGGAGCCAGTTGACCTGGTCTCTTAAGTGAGAGGCAACTGCTGGATGGGTGAGGTTTTGATCCAAAACCTCTTGCATTTTAGTGAGTTCACAATTAAACGCCCCCTCGACAAAGAGGAGATGCTCGACATTGTGAGGTTCTTTGGGGTGAGGTCTAAAGTGTATGTGCGACATAATTTCTCCTTTATTTAATAGATAAAACAAATAAAGAAGAAAATAAATAGGTAATTTAATTAATCAACAAAGAAAGAACTGAACTTAATACAGAAACAGCGGCCGCAGCCCCTTTGTTTTCTAAGAGAATCTGCTCTCCAGTGGGCTTTGGCCCTTCGGGTCTCTCGGGTCCAGATCCAGAAATAGGGGTTGATCCACTCATTTACGCCTCCAATCAATATAATTGTATCTTAGCGCTAGCTCCCCTTTCCCGGCAAGGATCGAATTCTGGAATTCGGGGTATATATGGGGGCTCAATCACAATCCGTTCGTTACCAATATAAAGCCCCTTCATTCTCTCTGTCCGGTTTTCAGGAAATAGTTTCATCATCTCGTTGATGAATTTAAAGATAGGGACGGCTATGTAGCGTCCTGCATACTGGCGTACTCTCTCCAGTAAGGGAAATTCATCTTGGGAGAGGAGGTCATTGATCTCCTCTTGTGAATGCCCTCCACCAAATCCCGGATACTGTTGGATGACTAGAGGGGCTGACATGTGGGGGATGATCCCTCTCCCTCTCACCTCTCTATAATCAAGTGGCACATTATCTGGACTGTCATGACCGAGTCGTCTCTCTCCCACATAGTGGACAAAGTCTCCATGAGAGGTCCAGGTTGTGATAGGAAGAGGGCGATTGAGGTTTTGGACCCTCTGGTTAAAGGTATTTTGCACATGCCAGGGAACTCCAGGTGCTCTAATTGTAGTCAAATGACTCACCCTTTCAGGGTGATGAGCGACGATCCATTGCGCAATAGCACCCCCAATGCTCATTCCCGCTACGTGAAATTGGACATTGAACATGTTGGCAATGAACTCCTCATAGGGTAACCCTGATTCATAACCTGTGCGGCCAATTTCCTCTTCGAGATCTGTGAGGAAGTGGTTGATCGGATCAAGTCCACTGATCGAGAATGTGGTTCCCCTAACAAGTCTAAGATAAGGGAGTTGACTTGAGGCAGACATGGGAACGAGGAAGAGACTCACCTGCCCCTGCCCGGTGACAAGTTTAGCGGCAAGCTCGTAAAACTGGGGGCACCCCTCTTCATCATTAGGAGCGGGAAAGAGGGTCCCTATCTCTCGCTCTTCAAAAATTGAGGCGTTGACAGAGACAAGCTCAATGAGCTCATCAATTGAGATCCGATCGAGCTTGGAGATCCCTAGAGCAAACTTTCTAACACGCTCAAAAGGGGTATGGACAAACCTTTCGGCAATGAGGGATAAAATCCCAAAAATTGTCTCCATCCAAGTCTCTTCAACCTCGCCAATGACAAATAAATCGTCAAAGGGGTGGGTAAGGGCCCAATAAAAGGCGGCAAAGTCTTTTTGATCTAATTGACTGAGACAATTAGCTCTCATTATGGCATTTCTTAAGTTTTCATCTAAACGCTCTGTCCATCCGGCCTGAAAATGCACATCGCTAAAGGCATCTTTCATCTCTTGCTTTGTGATGATTTTCGTTGTCTCGATCAACTTTGTCACTGTCCGCCCTGTGAGAGGGAAACTATTAGCTGCTAAATCAATCTCCAAGCGACGGGTGATTTTTCCCATCCGATTTATCCCTACATGATCAATAACAGTGTCTCTAAACCATTCCCATGTTCTTTGATTGTCAGGGTTGGAGAAATAGGGTTCCCAAGACGATGTTTCAACGAGCTGAGGTCCATCTGTAACTACGAGTTTGTGATTGAATTGTGAGAAATTGATCGGCAATGGAGTCATCATAATTAATTGATAAGTAAAATATGGGC
>Ga0180433_10000544_pt1 | contig 64716 bp, 74 predicted proteins | sample SS_ome_8_FD_132980 | JGI IMG/M metagenome (GOLD analysis project Ga0180433, IMG submission 132980) | Hypersaline lake sediment archaeal communities from the Salton Sea, California, USA - SS_1_D_1 metaG | ecosystem: Environmental > Aquatic > Non-marine Saline and Alkaline > Hypersaline >... | reverse complement strand
TCAGCAATCTCCATCTCCATAGAAGGGGCAACTACGTTTCCCCTTTCTAAACCCCTTCCTTAATACATTCAGTAATATCAATCAGCAATCTCCATCTCCATAGAAGGGGCAACTACGTTTCCCCTTTCTAAACCCCTTCCTTAATACATTCAGTAATATCAATCAGCAATCTCCATCTCCATGTTAACTGCTTTAGGAATCTGAATCCTCATAATCAAGCGCAAAGCACGCTCATCAGCACTCATGTCAATAACGCGCTTATGAATCCTTAACTCCCAATTCTCATAAGTCTCCCGACCCTCACCAGAAGGGGCTTTACGAGTAGCCATTCGAATAACCTTAGTCGGCAACGGGATCGGACCCCTAACATCAACACCCGCGCGCTTAGTAATAGACTTAATCTGCTCGCAAATGCTATTCAATTGCTCAGGTTCAGTACTACTCAACTTAATACGAGCTTTAGCATTCATAGGAGTTAAATAACTAAGACCTCTTTAAAAAGGTTATCTTTCATTTTTTAAATATTCATTTAAGTTTTTAGACAAAACTCTATCTTGCTTTTCTAACTCTAAAACGCGCTTTATCTCACGAATATAAATTAAATTAATTTTTTTAATATCAATATAACAATCATAAACATTACTTAAAGGAGTATCTTTAAAAAACACGGGTGCACGCTCACCTTCCTCCAAACTACGAGCAAAATCTGATTCAATTCTTAATACAGCTTCATAAAGACCACGACCAATTAACCCAGTAGCTCTTAAGTTACTAAGATTTGCTGAAAAAATCTTAAAATTTGATAATTCTCTCTTAATCATAAACAAAAAAGTATCAAGATGCGCAGACAAAATACTTAACACCCCGCCATCTTCACTCATAAAAAAAAGAATTAAAAAACCCTTTTATAAAGTTTTCTTTAAATTAATTTAAGTACTAATAAATTATTTAACTAACAAGAATTGTATTATATTATAATAAAAAATAGACAACCTAAGAATAGTTTTCTCGCTGTCCTAAAACACGCTTTAGCTCACAAATATACCATAAATTAATTTTTTTAACACTAATATAAGAATTATAAGCATCACTTAAAGGAGGCTCTTTAAAAAAAACTGCTTCAGCCTCATCCTGCTCTAAACCATTAGCATACATTAAACTCATAATCTTTAAATCCTGAGGTCTCCAATCCCCAATAATAAAATTAAGGCCAGAATCTTTAAAGGCCTTAAGAGCTCCTGAAAGAGTCTTAGAAAAAGATAATTCTTCATCAATCATAGTCAAAAGAGTATCAAGCTTTTCAGGTAAACCACCCTTCATTAATTGACTAGCAATCTTAGTCACTTTTTTATCAAACATGAACTAAAAGAATTAAAAAACCCTTTTATAAAGTTTTCTTTAAATAAATTTAAGTACAAAAAAAATAAAAGAAAAACTAAAAGAAATTATCGGAATTAGTTTTTTAAGCCTTCTTCTCTTTCTTAGCTGCAGGAGTCCATTTCTCAAGCACTTTCATGCACATACCAGCACCAATCGTCTTACCCATATCCCTAATAGCGAAGTTACTTAATTGTGGAATAGTGGCTTTCTCTTCAACAACCATTGGCTTTGAAGGAGTCACTTCAACAATAGCAGCGTCACCAGTCCTTAACACGTCAGGATTCTCTTCCTTAACAGCGCCAGTCCTAGGGTCAACCTTGGCAAGCAATTTAGTGAAAGTACAAGCAACCTGAGCAGTACCGCAATGGAACACCGGAGTGTAACCAACAGTAATGACAGTCGGGTGATCAATAATGATCACTTGTGCCTTGAACTTACTCGCAACAGTTGGTGGGTTACTCTCGTGACCACAAACATCGCCACGCTTAATATCATTCTTACCAACACCCCTAACGTTGAAGCCAATGTTATCACCTGGCTCAGCTTGAGGTACTTGCTCGTGATGCATCTCAATAGACTTCATCTCGCCCTTAGCACCACTAGGTAAGAACACAACCTTATCACCAACTTTCACAACACCAGTCTGCACTTTACCAACAGGTACAGCGCCAATACCAGTAATGCCATACACGTCTTGGATTGGAATCCTCAAAGGTAGGCTAGTTGGTTTCTCAGGCATCTTAATGTTATTAAGAGTTTCAACCAGAGGCTTACCATCATACCAAGACATTTTCTCACTCTTATCAGTAAGATTAGCCTGATCAATAGCACTAACAGGTACGAACGGCACTTCAGCAGGGTTGAAACCAGCGTTCTGCAACCATACTTTCAAGCCATCCTTAACCTCTTTGTAACGATCCTCTTTATAACCCACTAAGTCCATCTTGTTAACAGCAACAATCATTTGCTTAATACCAAGGGTACGACTAAGGAAAATATGCTCCTTAGTTTGAGGCATAACGCCATCCTTAGCATCAATAACCAAGACAGCCGCGTCGCCTTGAGAAGCGCCAGTGATCATGTTCTTAATGAAGTCCCTGTGACCAGGCGCATCAATAATAGTGAACATGTACTTATCAGTCTCAAACTTCTTATGAGACAATTCAATAGTTACGCCCCTCTTACGTTCTTGCTCTGTAGCGTCTGTCAAGTAAGCAAACTCCCAAGTCGCTTTACCGAACTCTTGTGCTTTGGCTTTAAACTTATCTAATTCCTGTTGGCTCAACGCGCCAGTCTTATGGAAAATCGCACCAATCAAAGTGGACTTACCATGATCTACGTGGCCAATAAATACCAAGTTTAAATGTTCTTTCTTTGCCATATAGGAGTTGAAAAAGAGAACGACTTTAAAAGCTTTACTAATAGCTTATTTTTGGTTACATTAAGGTTATAAAAGCCTCGTCAAGAGTCCTTGCTTTGAAAAGATTACTTTAAATGTCAAAGTGTCAATAAAAGCTGATCACTTATAAAACATCTCACGCACTCTATCATAAACCTCAATGCTTGAACCAACAAAAATTGGTTCACCAGACTCAAGAGTGCTTGAAACAATACCCCCAGCTTCACTAACAATAAGACTGCAAGCAACCTTATCCCATTTTCCAGCCTCAAGATTAATATAAGCATCAAAAACCCCTTTAGCCACGTAACAAGCTGCAAGCACAGTGCAACCAAGATATCGAACCATCCTGAAACCAGCCAATAATTGAGCTAAAGAACCAATAAATTGCTCCTCATTAAGACTTGAATAGTGGCCAAAATCACAAACCAGAGTAGCGTCACTCAATAACCGAGGGTTAACTTTTAAGCACTCACCATTAAGGAATGCACCTTTACCTTGCTCAGCAATGAATAACTCATTTGATAAAGGAGCATAAACCCCGCCAAGCACGACCCCATCACCTTTTAATAAACCAATAGACACACAAAAAAATGGTAAGCCATGAGCATAATTCTTAGTCCCATCCAAAGGGTCAATAACCCAAGAATAATCAGAACCATTACTAATAGAAGTCCCTTCCTCACCAAGAAGGTTATGATCCGGGAATTCTGCCAGTATTAAATCCTTAATCAAAGACTCAGACTCTTGATCAGCAATCGTGACAATATCACGACCCTTAACCCCATAATCACTAACACTGCCAAAATGCTCAAGCAATACTTCACCACTAGCTCTTAAAGCATTAATTAAAGTCTTTTTCATTAAAAAAATATTAGAAAACAATACTTAAAAAACTAAGTGTGAAAAAAATTCAACAAAGAATAAATCATTGATTTGGTTTTAAACCCTTACGAGTCCTAATCTTCTTAACAACCTCATCCTGCAAACTACTAGGCAATGGCTTATAAGAAGAATCCTTTAAGAACCAGACCCCACGACCATTAGTTGCAGAACGCAAAGTACTAGTAAAACCAAAACTCTCAGCCACTGGAATCTCAGCCGTAGCCACAATGTTACTACCCTCAGGATCCATAGCCATTAAGTTACCACGACGACCCTGCACAAGCTTAGATATATTGCCCATAAACTCGTTAGGAGCGTCAATCTGCCTTACTTGGACAGGCTCAAGCAATCCAGGCTTAGCAGTCTCAAAACACAACCTAATACCCTCCCTAACAGCAGGGTAAACCTGAGCCGGGCCCCGGTGAATAGCATCCTCATGTAATTTAGCATCAGTGAATACAACCTTAATGCCCTCACAAGGCTCCTTAGCTAACGGGCCAGCATCCATAACTTGTTTAAAACCATCCATTACAAGACCCAATACTTCATTGATCTGAACAATACCCTTAGTTCCATCAACAAACAAGTTCTTCTTATAGATAGATCGAATACGTTTAGCTTCTTCACGCTCAACACCCAAATCCATCAACTTCTCCTGAGTAACCTTATCCTTCTTCTTAACATCCATATCAGTTAACCCACCTCTAGCTAAGGCCTCATAAATCTCACCAGTAATTGGTTCAAGCCTGAAAAAGAAATGATTATGCTTATTAGGGGATTTACCAAACTCTTCATTACTAGGCTTACTAATACTCTCCCGATAAACAACAATAGGTGAACTAGTAACAATCGGGATCCCATGATCACGCTCAATCTTATGCTCAATAATCTCAAGATGAAGCTCGCCTAAACCTGAAATAAGGCATTGACCAGTCTCCTCATTAATTGAAACCTTCATCGTAGGGTCCTCTTGCTGCAAAGCTTTCAAAGTCTTAATTAACTTAACAAGCTTCTGAGGATCCTTAGCCTCAATACTCTTAGTAACAACCGGGTCAAACAAGTGCTTAATCTGCTCAAAACCCTTAACATCAGGATCCTTAGTAACAGTTTCACCACTACCAGCACCCTTTAAACCAATAACAGTACCTATATTACCTGCAGGCACGCTCTCAACAATCTCACGCTTATCCAACTTCATAATAAAGACTTGCTGGAACTTAGAAGTAGTACCATTATTAATCAAGTAAACATCCTCACCCTGCTTAAGAGTGCCACTAAACACGCGACCAAAAGCGAGCTCACCAGCCTGGGGGTCATTAATGATTTTAGTAACAACAAACATTAAAGGACCTTCAGGATTACAAGCCAATAAAGACTTACCAACCTCAGAGTCAAGATCACCCTTCCAAAGAATCGGGATCCTCATCTCCTGAGCATCAACCGGGTTAGGCAAGTGCTTAGCCACCATATCCAACACAACCTCATGAACAGGTGCTTTATGACTTAACTCATCAACCGCTTCCTTACCACCCTCATAATAAGCATCAATAACATCCTTAAAAGAAAGACCCTTCTCTTTCATCACAGGAACACTCATGGCCCAGCGATCAACTGCAGTACCAAAAGCCACAGTTCCATCATTAACATTAACCTGCCACTTATTCTTCAACTCCTTAGGAGCATTATCATAAATAATTTGGTTAACCTTATTAATCATTTTAACAAAACGCTGCTGCATAGCCTCAGGCGTTAACTTCAACTCTTTCAAAAGACGGTCAACCTTATTAATAAACAAAACAGGTTTAACACGCTCTTTCAAAGCTTGCTTCAACACAGTCTCAGTCTGAGGCATAGCTCCCTCAACAGCACAAACCACTACTAAAGCACCATCAACAGCCCTAAGAGCACGAGTAACCTCACCACCAAAGTCAACATGGCCCGGAGTATCAATCAAGTTAATCAAGTAATCCTCACCACTCACTTTATGAACCATAGACACACCAGTATTCTGAATAGTAATACCACGCTGTTGTTCTTCCTCAGTTGTGTCAGTCATCCTTCGAGTACCAGCTTGCTCCATACGCATCATACCAGCGCCAGCCAGCAAACTATCAGAAAGAGTTGACTTGCCATGATCAATATGAGCAATAATACCCATATTACGAATATTAGTTGGCTTCCTATGTAAAACCTTAATTTGTTCATCAAACTTAGCCATACGAGAAGTGAAATCCTAACCTTTTTTAAGCATTACGCTTTACCAAGTAAGTATCATCCTCATCAATAAAACCCAAATCCTTAACTAAAGATTCATAACGAGCAAAGAAACCATTATGAGCTTCGATAGTAAAAGGGTGAATTAATGGCTTAATCACTCTAAAATCATTAAAACACTCTTGCTCAAGCAATTCACAAACGGTTTGTAAAACAAAAGCCCGAGGGTCCATACCAAGAACCCGGCACAAACCATGATAATAATGATTATACTTCCGAGCATCACTCTTAGAGTAAAGATTAAACTTACGGGATTGAATAGTGAAAAAATAAGCCGTAAAATTAGAAACATCAGCAAAAAAAGTAACCTTAGACACGTAACCAGCAACCTGAGAAGGCATTGACAAAGAACTAGGATGAACAAAACAACAAACACCATTAGTGTCAGCAAACTCTCCTTCAATAACCTTAAGAACTAAGTCACCAGCAAGACTTGAATTACAATAAACCCTAAAATCATCAATAAAAGAACGAGTCTCATTAATAATTCGATAATTATCCTCAATCTTAGAAGCAACACCCTCAAGTGTAGGCTTCCTAAGTCCATGAAGCAAGAAGTAAGGGTGAACACATAACTTAGCCTCAGGGTCAAAACTTTTAAGCAAAAAACTAACAACCCTGCACAAATCCTTAATTGAAGAACCATCATCCAAGCTATCATAAGCATCAAAAAGTAATGAAGGAAAAACCCTCAAATCCTCAGGAATCAATAAAGGATCATTAGAGTAATGATTAATTAATAACTCAAGATAAGATGGGTTAACAACCATTAAAATAAATTAACTTAAGGATTTTTTAAACATTACTCTTAAACAATAATACTTAAAACAAACAAAAAACCAGAAATAATCAATGAAACCTGAAAAAGGTAAGATAATAATGAAGACAAGAACCATAAAAGGCTGGCCAGACGAAGATGAAGAAGAACCAGAAACAACAAAACAATCAAAAATGAAACCTGAAAAAACAGTCCATCACTATAAGCCAGCACCAACAACTACAGAAGAACCAATAATAATTGACAAAACCTACGAAGGAGTCTACCGCAGAGCAGAGATATCAATACTAAAACAATACGCTTTTGGCAACCTAAAAAGGTTAAGCAAATTCATGTTCAGTAAAACACTTGATGAATTCACGGGCAGTGACCAAGACTTAGAAACAAGACTCAGAGCAGAATTAATCACTAACTTAATAGGCCCATTCATTAATGACGAGACAAGACTAAAACAAATAATAGACAAAGGAGACCTGCCATTACACATGATAACAAACCTAAAAAGTCTAGCAATAACAATACTAGAAAAATATAAATTAAAAGCATTAAATGAAGACCATGCTCAAGCAATAGAAATAATTAAAAAATACTTATCAGGAACCGATGCTTACTCAATGCTTAAACCATTATTCCATAAACAAGAACTTAAAAAAATCACACAAGGATTATTCGAGTATAACAGGGAAAAACACGAAGAAAACCCAATAAAATACTTAATCAAATTCAACTTCCTAACAAAAGTAAACACCCAAGACTACTACGCATTAAACCCGGTTAAAACAGACAATAAAATAATAGGCCTTATTGAACGAATACAAAGCACGCTCATAAAACCAAAAGAAACAGATTACACAAAAATAATTAATCAAAAACTAAAAGATTAATCACCGAGAAGCAGCAGCCTGACGCTCAGTCTCAAACGAAGGGGCTCCGCCCCTCTCGACACCCCGTGACAATTACAAACCAATATAGAATAAAAACCGGCTCCACCCCTGCTCAAAAAACCAAAGGTTTTCTGGCACCAACACTTCGCAACGGGTTTCGACAACCCATTTTATCGAGAAGCAGCAGCCTGACGCTCAGTCTCAAACTTCTTAGTAATGGCTGTACTCTGACGATCATTATTAAAAGCCTTAACAACCTCATCAGCTAAGGTCTGCCAAATATTACGCTTACTCTTATTAGACTTCTGGAAAGCACCCTGACTCATCCAACGCAACGCAAGATCAATTCGACGCTGAGGCGCAGTATCAACAGCCTTAGGATGCTTAATACCACCATACTGGACAGTCGTGACCTCCTCACGAGGAGCAGCGTTCTCAACAGCCCGAACAATCACTTCAATAGGATTCATCTTAGTCTTACGCTCAATCTCCTCCAAAGTCTTCCTAATAATCATAAAAAGAGTATGACCCTCACCAATCTGCTCAGCACTACTCCAATAATGCTTCTTACCCTTATGACCAGAAGTAGGAATCTTATTCATCAAACGCTCAACAATATGTTGCTTACTCTTCCAAAAACGAGTACTCTGGTTACGACCAAAAGTCTTAGGCACGATCACTGGATCAAGATTAACGTAACGCTTCAAACCAGGATCCTTAACCTCAATTCCAGTAGTAACCCACTTATTAAACAATTTAATATCAGAAAAGTCAATCTTAACCTCCTCACCCTTCTTAACAACCTTCTTCTCCGCAATCTCCTTAGCTTTTTTTAACAAATCTTTTTTACTAACCAAACAACATCACCTCTGAGGTTTCTGCTTCCTACCAGACACTACTTCAGGAAGACTAACTCCATTAACACTCACTACCTTAAATTTAACACCAGGCAAGTCACCCTTAGAACCACCACGAGGACCACCAATACGCTCAATAACCACTGAATTATGCTCATCAACGTGCTTAATAGCGCCAGTCCCAGGCACGAACGCAGTAACATTCTTACCATTCTTAATTAATTGAACAACAACACACTTCCTAAGAGCTGAGTGCGGTTGCTTACAAGAAATATTACGCTTCAACATCACAATACCCTTAGCCCTAGGCGAACCCTCCAAAGGATCATGCTTGCTTCGAAGCCCAAGCTTCTTCATCTTACCACTCTTATAACGATGCTTAAACTTCTTACGACGCTTAAGCAAAGCACGTCCAGCAAACAAACCATTAGGCTTTTTCATACAACACTGAAAAACCCATAGCCTTTTTAAAGATTACTACTAAAACAACTAATCAACCTATGGTCACGTCATCAACATCAAAGTACTTCTTCAACAAAGGCCGAGCCTTCTTAATCTTACCACGAACAAAAGCTTTAGGACTAATCTGCGACGGGTCAGCCTCAACCGAGACCTTAATCACCCTCTTATCATCAGAACGATCAACATCCTCAACATCAGTAACCTTCACAGGCCTAAAAATATTATTAAGAAATAAACGCAAGTCATCATTAAACTCTAAAACCTCAATCTTCTTCTTAATTAACCGCTGAAGATTACGAATATTAACCCCACCCTTACCAATCGCAAGGCCAGCCTGACCAGGATTAACAATAAATAACACACGATCATAATCCATAACACAATCCTTAACCGAAGCCTTAGTCACTGACTGAAACAAATTAATATGCTTCAAACACTCAACATCCAACTTAATCTTAACAACCATTACTTTGATCCCTTCTTCTTAACCGACTTCTTCTTAGACACTTTTTTCTTAACAGTTAAAGCTTTAGTAGGTTTCGATCCCACAGTAACACCCTTACGCAACCCAAGAACAGCAATACTAAAAGGCATCTTACACCTAACACCCAACTCACGAGAAGAATCATCAAGCAATTTAACAGGCACGCTACCAGACACTAACTTAAGCTTAGGAATAAAAGAACGACCATTAACTGAAACAAAAACCTCACTAACAACTCCTTCATGCAAAGCCTTAATAACACTCTTAAAACCAACAATTAAAGAACCAGACCTAACAGCCTGATCAATAACACTAAGCCCACCACTAACTTTTTTTCTTTTTACCATGCTTCATCACCAATTTTAAAGTACCAGTACCAACAGGCGCTGGCTGATTAATCATAACATTCTCAACAATACTCGTCAACTTATCAACCTCTCGATTAGCAGCAGCCTTAAATAAATGCCTTAAAGCCACCTCAAAAGAAGCCCTAGCCAACACAGAAGCCTTATGCTTCAAAATACCATAACGATTAGTGCCCTTAATAGTGCCAACAGAAGTCATGGTATCAGCCACAAGCATTAAATGACGATCATCAACAGTTAAACCCTGATCCTTCAAAGTAGCCTTAGCCTCATTAATAATTGCTTGACGAGCAGCCTCAATACCCAAAACATCAAGCGTCTCAAACAAATCATTAGTCACAGTCCGAGTCTCATCAACCTCAGGAATCTTCAAAGCCTCCTTAAGATTAGAACCACCAGTCTTAATAATCCACTCATCAACCTTCTTAACAGGCAACACCTGAGCAATACCATTAACACCCTGAATATGAACATCCTTAACCTTAGCACGCAACTTATACAACTTACTAACATCCTCCTTAGGCCCCTTAATATTAACCACATTACCCTCAAAAGAACACTCAACACCCCGAACCTTCTTACCAACCTGACGACTAATCTCCTCAGCTGATATCTCAAACTCCTTCAACTTAACAGCATCCAAATACAAAGTAATAACATTATTAACAAGCTTAACAACCAAGCGATCCATAACATCACTAACCTTTAACGCAAGCATCTTAGTAGCAATACTCTTAACCCTAACCTCATCATTCTTAAACTCCTCCTTCAAGTAAACAGTCATGGACGGAGTCGAAGGAGTACGCCTAGCATCAAAAATCTCAATAATACGAGGCAAACCAAGAGTAACGTCAAGCTCGGTCACGCCAGCAAAATGATGAGTACGCATGATCATCTGAGTACCAGGCTCGCCAATAGATTGAGCAGCAATAGTGCCAACAGCTTCACCAGGAGTAATCTGAGACTTTTCATAAAGCTCAACCAACTCCTTAGCCTCAGCTTTAGGCAAACCAGACTTCATACTCTTAATCTTATCAGGCAAATCACTCACTTTAACTCACCTCGAAGGGGTTGCACCCCTCTCGACACCCCACCATAAAACATAATCATTTTAACTCACCTTTAATAGTTTTAGACACGTCAACCCCATCCTCACCATACTTAAACTGTATAATATGATCATTACTATCACGAACAGTCCCATCAAAACCAACCTTAATATCCTGCAACGCATTAATCAACCGACGCTGCAAATAACCACTCTTAGGTGTACGCATACTAGTATCCATCAACGAGTTACGACCAGCAATAGAATGGAAAAAGAACTCATAAACATTAAGCCCAGCCTTATAACCATGACTAGAGAAACCATGAGGTTCAGCACTCAAGTCATTCCTATCAAAATGAGGCAAAGCACGCTCATAATAACCTTTAATAATACGCTTACCACGCAAAGCCATCTGACCAATACAAGCAGCAACCATAGATAAATTCAATAACTTACCACGAGCCCCACTCTCAGCAATCAACACAGTACCATTATCATTTAAGTGATCCTGAACAATATGAGTACACTTATTACGAGCCTTACTTAACGAAGCCAATATCTTAAACTCAAGGGTCTCACGCTTAGTCTTACCAGGGTAAGCCATTATCTTACCAGCCCGGTAATCCTCAATCAAAGCCCTAACCTTACCCTTATAATAATCAAGAGTTGACTTAATCTTCTTAACACCCTCAACAGGCAAGTCAGAATCACTAGGCGCAATAGTCACGCCAACACTCTGCAAGTACATAATAAACAAGATCGTGGCCTTATTAATGAAGTCAGCAGCCACTTTAGGACCATAAGAACGAATCAAGTGCTGCAATAATAAACCATCACCAGCCCCAACACACTTCTTATTAATATAACCAGACACTAACTTACCCTTCTTAATCTGCACGTGATTACCATCACTAGTCTTTAACTCAAAATCAAAATCCTTAGGCAATAAGAAACTAAATAATTCACGACCAGTCACTTCCTTACTCTTAAGCTCAGTAGAGACGCCAGCAATCATTAATAAATTCATAGCCTCCTCACGACTCAACCTAACATCATCCTGGGTTAACAAGTAAGCACCAAGAATATGATCATTAATTAAACCAATCAAAGGCAAACCATAACGAGGAGTAACCAAGTGCTTAGTAACATCCAACAACATACGAGACTCAGCCCTAGCCTCAGGAGATTGAGGCACGTGCAAGTTCATCTCATCACCATCAAAGTCAGCATTATAAGGAGGGCAAACACACAAGTTCAACCGAAGAGTCTTATTATCAAGAATGCGAGTCTTATGAACCATCATACTCATCCGGTGAAGACTAGGCTGACGATTAAACAATACAGGGTCACCATTAATTAAGTGACGCTCAACAACGTAACCAGGCTCAAGCTCCTCAAGAATAACTTCCTGAGACTCAGGAGTAATCTTCTTACGCTTACCATCAGGCGTGATAACATAATTAGCCCCAGGATACTTAACAGAACCATTCTTAATAAAAGTCTTCAACCAATTAACATTCCACTCATTAACCCGCTCAGGAATAGTTAACTCAAGAGCCATTAACTTAGGAATACCAACCTCATTAATCTTAATAAAAGGATCAGGAGAGATAACACTACGAGCAGAGAAGTCAACACGCTTACCAGCCAAGTTCTTACGGAAACGACCCTGCTTAGACTTAATACGAGCACTAAGAGTCTTCAAAGGCCTGCCACTACGATGACGAGCAGGCGGGATTTGACTAATATTATTATCAAAAAAAGTAGTAACATGATATTGAAGCAAATCCCACAAATCATCAATAATTATTTCAGGAGCACCAGCCGACAAGTTCTCATACAAACGCTGATTAGCACGCACCAAGTCACCAAGCTTATGAGTCAAGTCATCCTCACTCTTAGTGCCAGACTCAAGAGTAATAGAAGGCCTAACAGTCACTGGAGGCACGGGCACCAAAGTAAGAATCATCCACTCAGGCCGACCAGCCAAAGGATTAAAACCAGACAACATTAAATCCTCATCACTAACCCGTTCAAGCCACTCACGAATATCAATAGGCGTTAACTTCTTTTTACCCTCATAAAAAGTATAAGGCTTATTCAACCTAATCTGCTTCTTCTTAACACTACAATGAGGACACTTCTTACGATTAGAAGCAGTCTTAGGAGAACCCATTTTACGAGCAACAAATAATAACTCAAGAGGTTTGTCAGTCTTTAACTCGGCCTTTAACTTATCAATCTCCTCATCACTAAGCATAACCCGACCGCAATCACGACAAGTAATCTTCAATAAACGATAAATCCAAGGAACATACTTAACATGAATTGAAGGCCTAGCAAGCTTAACAAAACCAAAATGACCAGGACACTCCTTAACCCGCTCACCACAAGTACGACAACGCATGCCAGGATTAATCACGCCCATACGCAAATCCATCAAACCACCATCAATAGGGTAACCATCAGCATCATACAATTCAGGATTAACCACTTTAACAACGCTCATAGCCTCAATAACCTGAGGGCTAAGAATCCTGAACTTTATACTTCCAACCTTATCACGAATAACATCCATTTTTTTTTCACTCCTTTGGCACAATATCAAGCTGCGGGTAAATACATAAAGACTTAAGCTCGTCCAACAACAACTTGAAAGCATAACTCATCTCCACTAAAGCAATCTCACTCTTATCACCACAAACAGGACACAAACCCTTATTCTTAAACTTATTAAAAATCGCTATCAAACCACACTTCTTACAAACAGGGATAACAGCTCGATCACTGCTAAAACGCTCCTGCAATAATAAACTACTACCATGACTAACCAAACAATCCTTCTCCATCTCACCAAGCCTAAGACCACCCTCCTTAGCCCGACCCTCAGTCGGCTGACGAGTAAGTAATTGCAGAGGGCCACGACCTCGAGCCTGAATCTTACCAGCAACCATGTAACGAAGCTTCATGTAAAACATATTACCAATCATTATCCGAGCCTTATACATCTTACCAGTCCGGCCATCATACAAAGTCTCAGTACCATTATCACGAAAACCAAGATCAAGCAATTGCTTCCTAAGACCAGCCTCATCAACCTCTTCAAAAGGAGTAGCGTCAATTGACTCACCATTCAACGCAGCAACCTTACCACCAAGACACTCAAGAACCTGAGAGTAAGTCATACGAGATGGGATAGATAATGGACTAAAAATAATATCAGGCACCACGCCGCCAGCAGTGAAAGGCATAGACTCCTGAGGCACGGTAAGACCAATAACGCCCTTCTGACCATAACGACTAGCAAACTTATCACCCAACTCGGGCAAGCGCTCATCACGAACCACAACCTTAATCATCTTATTACCTTCACCACTCTCAGTAAGCATAACCGAATCAACAATACCAGATTCGTCACCCTTCATCACAGTACTAGTCTCCTTACGAGCCTCAACACCAACGCGAAACTCCTCCATACTAGTCATAAACCTAGGAGGACTAGTCTTCCCAACCAACACGTCATAAGAATCAACCTGGGCTTCAGGGTGAATAATACCATCCTCCTCTAAATGAGCATAAACGTTCTCAGTTCGATAACCACTAACATCCTTATCAGGAATACCAATCTTATCCTTAATACCACCAGCATAACGCAATTCCTCACTCTTATAAGGCTTAAAATAAGTATTACGGAACAATCCCCGATCAACCGATGACTTGTTAATAACAATAGCGTCCTCAATATTATAACCATCCCAAGGCATGACAGCCACGACAACGTTCATACCAATAGGGTGAGTATTATAATTCATTAAATCATACATACTAGTCTTAATCAAAGGATTCTGAGGGTAATGAAGAATATTAGAGTTAGTATCATCACGAATAATGTAATTACTAGCATAAATACCCAATCCCTGCTTCAACATTTTAGCACCATAAATAACCCTAGTAGCCATGTTATGCTGAGCATAAGGAATCATAGCAGCCTGATTACCAAAAATAACTAACGGACTAATCTCCAAATGAGTATGCTGAGTTGTTAAATCAGACTCGTTTAAAGCAATCTTAGTATTCTCCTCCTCAGTAGCGTCAAGGTACTCAATAACCCCCTGCTTAACTAAGTCATCCCATTGAAGCTCACCTTTATCAAGCTTAGCCAACACTTCCTTAGTCAGTTTAGACTTGCCCTTCTCAACAATAATTAATGGCCTGCGAGCACGACCCTTCTCAGTTGAGACTTCAATATTATCATACTCCTCATCATAAAATAAATTAAGCATGTCAGTAATAACACCCTTGCGTCGCTCAACCCTCAATTGCTTAATAAAATCCTTAGGCTTATCAGTCTCCCCAAGAAAAACACCATTAAAGAAAACATCAGTCATACCTTAACCTCCTTAAGGCCAACACCCTTAATAGCCTCAATAACTTTATCATTATCATCCTTACCAACATTAGTGCTAATCTCACAAGTAATGGCAAGCGTCTTCCTTAAACCAACATTCTGACCCTCAGGCGTCTCACTAGCACAAAGCTTACCCCAATGAGTAGGGTGCAAGTCACGAGCCTCAAAATTCTCACGAGAAGAACTAAGAGATGAAACCACGCGCCTTAAATGAGAAATAGTGTCAACAAAATTATTACGCTTCAAGTGCTGACTAACACCATGACGACCACCAACCCATTCACCAGTAGCAAGACTGCTCTTAATACGAGAACTAAGCAATTGGCGACGAGTAATAGCTTGCAACCCAGGCAGTTTACCACGCTTAACTAACCGCTCAAAATTATACTTCATATCACTAGCCAGAATCCTAAAAGAATAACGGAATAATGACTCCATCATGTCACCACACAACCTTAAACGCTTATTTGAATAATGATCCTTATCATCCTCCTCAATCAAACCATAAGATAACTTCAATAACTTCTTAACCATCTTAGCAAGATAATGAGCCTTAAGCAAGCGATCAGACTCTTCATGACCAATATGAGGAAACAAGTACTTATCAATCATCTTCAAAGACTTATCAATCCTAACATCCTCACGCTTACCACCAGATAACTTCTTACCCATAGTGATTAAAGCATCCTGCTGATCATTAACAGAAGCAGTCTCGTAAAAATTAATATACAACTCACTCATCATCTTATCAGTTGGCTCAATAGCTTTAACAATATCCTTATCACCAGTAAGGCCAAGAGACTTCATTAACAAAGTAAAAGGAATATTCTTCATCCGAGTAAAACTAACAGTAATCAAACCACTCTTATCCTTCTGAACAACATGAGGAATCCTTAACTGAGAATCCTCAGAAAAGACTTTACAAACCTCAGTGTAACGACCAGTAGTTTTTCGCTCAACAAAGAACCGGTTAGGAGCCAAATCCTCAATAATAACGATTACGCGCTCAGTACCATTAATAATAAAATAACCACCAGGATCCTCAGGATCCTCTTTACGCTCAACAAGCTCGTCCTTAGTTAAACCATTAAGAGTGCAAATATCACTCTTAACCATAACAGGAATATTACCAACGTGAATAGTCTGCTTCTCACTCTCAACCCCATTCTTAACATAAAACATTTCAAGCAGTATCGGAGCCTCATAAGTCACGTCCCTAAGCCTAGCCTCCATTGGAGCAATCTCTTTACGAGTGCCATCACTTTCCATAATAAAAGGCTTCTCAACCCAAACCTTACCAAATCTTATCTCAAAATCCCTAACCTTTGGTGGAAGAATATCAGGGACAACTTTACTAACCTCATTAACAACTTCTTGAAGCTTCTCACCAATAAACTTATTGTAAGAATCTATGTTAAACTGATTCAACAACCGACCTTCATAATATGCCCTTAATAATTTATTATTACTCATCCTTAATCATCCGATAATAAACCGATTTACCAGCAGTCGTGCTGCCACGCTCAATCTTAACCACGTCACCAGGCTTAACCCCACCAATACTCTTAATCACAGGATCCTTAATACTAATTTTAGGCAATTGCTTAACCTTAATCCCATACTTATTAAGAAGTTCGTCTCTTTCCTCATCAGAAAGAACCCGGTGCGGTGGCACTAAAACATGAGCAGTAATTGGCTTCTTTAAATCCTTTAAATCCTTCTTTACGTCTTTCTTTACCTCAGGATTCTTATCAGTAGGAGCCATTAGTGAGAAAAGAAACTTACTGCCCTTTTTAAATCTTTCTATAAACTAAGTTTTGCTTTTAAAGCCTCAAACTCATCCTGGCTTAACTTTCTTGACTTCCAAGCCTCTCTATAATATTCACCATCACCCTCAACTCGAGGAATTAAGTGAACATGAAAGTGAGGCACTACCTGACCAGCCTGTTCATTATTATTCTGTAAAACCTTCAAGCCATCTGGATCCAACTCTTGCTGCAACTTCAAAGCTAAACGCCAAGCCACTTGATAAATATGACCATGAAGTTTTTCAGGCATGTCAGTTATGGTCTTATAATGACCTTTTGGGATCACTAGTAGATGGCCAGGGTTAACAGGGTTAATGTCAAGGAAGGCTAAGCAATCCTTATCCTCATAAACAGTGTAAGCCGGCACCTCCTTAGCCACTATCCGACAGAAAATACAGGGCTCTGTTGCTTTCATGCTAAATACTTAATAGTAAGTTATTAATAAAATATTGCTAATGAGCAATAAGCTATTAAGCATGCTTGAAATGGCTTCAATGGGTTTCCCGCAAAACGAGTTCTACGCTCTTGACTTAAGAGGAGTAAAAGTTGAAGAGATTGAAGGATTCCTGCAAGACGGCTTAAGAAATTTTAAAGCCAAAGTTAACTGCCGAAGCATTCTAATCAGAACAGGGATGGCTGGTAAACCAGAAGCAAAACTATACTTGGGAAAAATATCAGACGCTAATGATAATGAATTAATAATCAATAAGATGAAAGAAGCGCTAGCATTCCTTAGCAAGCGATTCAATGGTTATGGTAATGGTTTCATCATAATTCAGGAATGGACTCCAGAAGAAGAATACCGATACTCGCTTAACTTAATGCCAACCAGTGAATCACTGATAGTTGAAGCAGTTAAGGGCAACCACACAAACCTTGATCGTAAAGAAGAACCACCAACTATTCTTAAGATTAAACCAACAGGCATTACTACTTTAAAACAAACCCTAAGCCATAATGAATTATTAGACTTGAACAGGTTATTAAAACAATTAGTTAATCAATTCATCTTTAAAGAAAACAACGTGTATGAACTATCATTACTGAATGACCGAGCATCATTCTACCAAATAAAAGAACCAGGCAAGTTATACAAGAACCCGATAAGCAAAGATGACTTCTACAAAAAATTAAGGGATAATAACATCAAGTTCAAGAACAGGATCATGAGAAAAAACCTATAGAAAATATTATAAAATGAATGTAACTTTCTTTTTTCTAAGGGCCCGTAGCTCAGTCTGGTTAGAGCACTTGGCTTTTATTAACAACAAGTTGTTAATCCGCTTAACAATTTTTGTTAAGGAGTAACCAAGGTGTCGGGGGTTCAAATCCCTCCGGGCTCAAGTCGAAGACGCAGAGACTGGAGTTATTCACGATTAGTGAATTTACTCCGGGCTCACTTTTTTCTAGGGGTTCAAACCACGTAAGTGGTGCCTGAACGAAGCGGTAGCGTAGTTCAGAGCATCCCTCCGGGCTCAAGTCGAAGACGCAGAGACTGGAGTTCAGAATAATTCAAAGGCTTCAGGGTGGTTATGTATTCGGGACACATTTACCTTTTTGGTGATGGGGATGGACTTTAAGGTTTTCCTAATCATTTTTCACAAATGATTTGCCAGTTGCCCCATTTTACACTCCACGCAATAACCACGCCTGAAACCTAACAGGAAATAAACATGAAATTGGTCGCCTAAGAATGGTACTCAATCAACACCTTTAAAGCCTTGTTCTATTAAAAGTATGAAAACAGGAAAACAAGTCATTATCAGCTAATAAAATGAGAAAAAATTCTGAACAGAAAATTATATAATTTAAACAATAGAAGACTTATTAGGAATGCTAGATATATACTTTAATTTCATTAAGGACTCTGAAACAACCGAGGGGTGTATAGACCTTCACACGCCATTACATTATAATTTAACCACCAATCAATTACACTTCATTAAGTCACCTTGCACTTCTGAAATAAACATAGAAGGCTTAGAACAAGACCCCTTTATTAACATCTTAAGGGAAGCATTAATACCTTATGTAAGGCACTTCCCAGGCAGGACAGTTAAGAACTTAAAACTAAGCTTGAATAATGACCAATACATAGTTATCAGCACTCACTTCCCGCAAATAATCAAAGAATGGTTTGGCCTAACAATCTACCGAGTAGAGAAGAAATTAATGCCAATCAAAAATGAATTAGAGTTAAGCGCAAAGATTTACCAAAACGCTGATCAATGCTTCCAACAAGAAGATTTTAGTAATTTCTTAACAATAATACAACAAGAATTAAGTCTGTTCCAAGGACAAAGACGAGTATCAAGGTTAACAGATAATCTGGCCAAGATAAGACGCGGTCGGGGTGAAGAATTCAGCCTAGAAAAAGTGATAAGCCCGAGAAGAGGTTGTTCAACAAAATGGGACTTCTTCATCACAAACGCTGGAACACCACTAACAGGCATACTAAGGTACTATCATGGAGGATTCCTAAAACTAGATTTAAAACGAGGCGTTAGCTTACTTGATTACAAAGACCCGTTAGAGGAATTACACAAATATCATTGCCGAGAACTAGGGGGTTGTTACACATTATGCAGGGACTTAGGCTCAATGCTAGGGATAGGAACAACACAACTAAGACATTTATCAACATTCCTAGAGAACGCTTCAGGCACAGGCTTCACGTTCATAGAAGAAGGGTTAATTGGTGATTACCCAATAATGTTCGTGCTAGACGTAAAGAACAAACTGCCTGAAGGCAATAAATACGCTGACTACTTATTTGGTAATGAACGAATAACAATTGAAGAAATAAGAGATGAAGTAATCAAGTCACTAAACCCAGAAGTGGTGGCTCCAAAAGGTTTACTAAGAGAACAAGAACTAAGAGAACAAGAAATATTTGAAATAGTTAAAAGAGTAATCAGGAAGAACTCAATAATCAAAGAATAAAAAAAATTACCCGCCCTGGCCGGGATTTGAACCCGGGTCGCCGGCTCGACAGGCCGGTATCCTAAACCGAGCTAGACTACCAAGGCAATTATGTAATTTAAGAATTGAAATCACAATTACCTTTTTAAGGCTTACTATAATAAAACAAAACTAAAATGAATATTAGTTATCATCCAAGTCTGAAAAGAGTAGCAGAAGAGTTAAGGGAGTTTCTAGAAGAACAAAAGATTACATTAGATATTAACTGGATTATTGGAGGTGATGGTTCATTATTCACTTACCTTGATCTAGAAAAACCAAACTTCCTTATCAGCTCAAGCAATAGTGTTGGTTTTTATGCAGGAGCGCGAGTAAGTGATTATAAACAAAAAATCCTGGATTACGTTGCTAACCCACAACAAGAGGAGTATAATACTATTAGAATAATAATTAATGGACGAGAACTGCCAGAAAGAGCCTTAAATGACATTTTAATCACTGAAGGCTTGCACCGCTTATCAAAAACAGAGTTAATCAACAAGTTAAGTGAAACCATAGTTTATAAAACAATAGAAGTTAATTCAGGCTTACTAATTTATACACCCCATGGTTGGAACGCTTTTGCCAAGAACATTGGAGCTGAACAACATGAACCACTAGGCGTAATGGGCATAGCAATTAATAAAGGCACAAAAAAGAGCCGGCAAGCCAGTGACTTAGAAATAAGGATTAGCAAGCGAAACCGTGAAACAGAATTCAAGTTATTCATAGATTGCAAAGACATTAAACCATATGACCCTAGTTGCACTGACAGGGAAAGGGTATGGCACATGCCTTATAAGTTAAAACAAGGTGACGTGGTAAAGCTTAGCTTAGGCAAGCCAGTGAAGATAATTAAATAGATTCTTTAAGAATAAAACTATGCTTAGCTTCATAATCAATCACGTTATAGATGCAGACATCCTTTAAACCATCATTATTAATAACAGTCTTACAATCACTCTTATTACAAGACTTGAAACTGCGAGTCAAGCATTGAGTGGCCACAGAGTAAACACAAGAATTCCTTAATGACTCAGAACTAATCTCACGACAACGATCACTATTACCAAAGTACTTGCCCCAAATATTAAGGCATTCATTACGATTATAAGCGTCACGGCAAATCAATGGGTCATTCATGACATAAGCAAAATGAGCAAAACAACGATCCCTACGAGAACCATTAAAGTCATAACAATAAGAAAGATCCCTATCCCATAAAGCCTCACACTCATCATATAAGAAAGTGGTTAAGTTATAAACATTCTCAATAGCTTCACAAGGGTTAACAGCGTCATTCTTAACATGGTAAACATAACAAGAGAATATCTCCTGGTAAGTAGTACTATTATCATCAAAGTCGAAACGCTCACAAACACTAACATTACCTAAGTGGTTATAGTAATTATTATCATTATACGTTCGGTCACAATTAGTTTTAATAGCAGTGTTATTAATGAACTGACAGTAATAACTATCATTCTCAATAGTTGCCCGATTCTTTAAGAAAGCGTCAATAGTGGTTAAACATAAATCCCTAATTGAAGGCTCAAGCCGATCACAATAAGAGTCATCAATATCCAAAGCAGCATGACAAGAATTACGAGCCAAAGAAGTATTAATTAACTCGCATAAAGAATGATTCAAAGTAATCTTGGCTAAGTCACTAACGCAACCCTCAAAAGAGTCTTCCAAACAATAACTAGGATCCCTAAGGTATAACACGTTACACTCAGCGTTTAATGATTCATCCTTAACTTGATCACAAATATTCTCAAAAGTACATGATTGATTCTCAACTGGTTTACCCTCTGTCGTATTACAATCATTAACGTCAACACAAGTCCTAGTCTGCAAACCATTATTAGAACACTCAGACCAGTCAGTGCAAGTCCAATTAGTAGTGCAAGTTTCACCATTAGTATCATTAACCACCACTACATCTGAACAAACCCACTCGCAATTACAATCAGGGTAAACACCACTAATATTCCACTCACCAACACACTGTATGTGAGGTTGATCAACACAATACTCCTCGCAAGTTAACTCCTCAACTTGTTGAGTGCAACCAACCAAGAATAATACACCAAGTAAGATCAAAACCTCATAACGCATAAACAATAGTATAGGATTTAAGGATTTAAATAAGTCCCGCCTAAACTAACTCAGGTTTTTAAACACAAAAAGACTGTTAACTAATTAATGAAGAGTTTAGTTGTTTATTACTCCTACACAGGCAATACTCGTTATATTGCAAAAATAATAGCAAAAGAGTTAGGAAGTGACTTATTAGAGTTAAAGCCGGAAAAGGATTTAATAAAATCAAAAGGTTTCATGAAGTACTTTTGGGGCGGGAAGAAAGTGCTTATGAAAGAAAAGCCAAAACTAAAACCTTTAGATAAAAACCCTAATGATTATGACCTTGTGATTATTGGCACTCCAGTATGGGCTTGGAATTATACCCCGCCAATAAGGACTTTCTTAAACAAACATAAGCTTAAAAATAAAACAATTGGCTTGTATTGTTGTTGCATGTCAAGCCATGGCAAAATCTTCAAAAACTTAAAAAAAGAATTACCAAATAATAAATTCATTAGCGAACAAGTATTTATAGAACCATTAAACAGTAAAGCAGAAAGTAAGAAAAAAGCAATAAAATGGGTTAAAAATAATTTCTCAAAAAAATAAATGAGTCCCGCCTCCCGGACTTGAACCAGGAACCTCTCGGTCACCACTCAACCTCTCGCTTTTCCTCAACACAAGGTATTACCCTGGTATTGAACTACAGCCGAGCGTTATAGATCCAACAACAATTTAATTGCCAGGATTCTCTACCAGATTGAGCTAAGGCGGGATAAAAACTAGAAAGTTATAATCAGTTTAAATACATTACTAAAATCATTGACCGCCCTTAATCAAGTGAATAATTGGGGTGTTACTCTTAGTTATTTGAACCTTGTCACCAGCCCGGTACTTAATAGTAACTGGCGGCAACCTAACCCGTCCAATCAACTCAGTGTCAGTCTTAAACTTATAAGAGACTAACACTTCCTCCTTAGGATCTAATCGACCAGCATTAAAAACAATAATGCCCTTCTCACGATTAACCTCACCCTTAATACTGCCAAAACCACCAACCTTTTTAGCGTAAACAGGCAAGTCTTCAATAATCCTAACATCCTTAATACTATTAAGTGACACGTTCTTAACACTAATGCCAACCTTAACCATTAACTCACCGTCCTCTTTCTTAGCCTGAATAATCTCCTTAAAAACCGTCACCCGCTTAGTAATAAAAAACCAGCCAACAATACTAAGAACAACAATAAAAGGGATAACCAATAAGAAACCATAATTAAAATTTAACACTAACTCAGCAACCTGGCCCGGACTAAGAGTCACGTCCTCGCTAATAAAACCATCAACAAAGACAACCGTTTCAGAACTAACAACACTATCACCCTCAATAACATTTAACAAAGACCTACTAACAAGCCAAGGCTCAATTAAAGAAGCAGAATAATTAAGGTTAACAGAAACAATTGAAGTACCATCATTAACAACAGATTTAACAACACTCTTACCAAACAAGTCCTCCTGATGATCAATCGTATGATTAATTTGAGAATAAGGGTTAACCATCAAAGAACCAGTACCCTGATTAACTAGGATGTCAGAGACAACAGCTTCAACCAACACCTCATAAAAACCTGGAAGGGTTTTATCAGGTAACTTAACACTCCAATCAAAAACATTAATGCCCCTAGCTAACTCCTGAATACTATTAGACTCATAAATAATACTAGAGTCACTAGATACAACAACCTTAAATAAAGGATTAACTGATTCAACATTACATAACAAAGTAATAGTTAAGTTAAAATCATTCAAAGGATTAATAGTTGAAGGCGAGATAATAGTAATGTTCTGTAATTCAATAGGCACAACAGCCTCACTCATAATCACTGCCTCCAAAGGAATCTGATCAGTAGTATTAGCATAAGATACAAACAAAGTAGTACGGTAAAGAGTCCGGTAAATACCTAAAGCCAACTCCTCAGAAACAGGAATACTAATATTAACAACCCTAGACTGGTTAACAGGGATAACCAAGTTAATAGAAGGCTCAATATCAATATTACGGTCAGTAAAAGTATTATCAATATATAACTTATTAATGTAAACTTGACGACTCAAGGTATCATTATTAGTGATATTTAAACGATACTCAAGCGTCTCATTAGGAAAAGCAATAATCCTAACATTCTCGATATCATACATTAAACCAGCAGAAGCACTAAAAATAATTAAACACAAAGCAATTAATAAAGCACTCCTCATAATTAATACTCTTTAATAAAGTCTTAATTAAAAACGTTTTCCTAAAAGAAACACAGTAGTTCTAGGGTAACACAATAAATTTAAGTTAAGCAAAACTAATTCTATAACATGCGTTTAAAGAACTTTTTCAAGAAATTCATAAAAAAATTATTCTGGAAGAAAAAAGTATTCAAACTAGGAATCTATGGCCCACCAAACGCAGGCAAGACAAGCCTAGCTAACTGGATTAGCAAGGAATGGACTGGTGAAGAAATGGGCTTAGTAAGCAAAGTGCCACACGAAACTAGAGAAGTAAACCTAAAAGAACAAATTTCAATAGAAAAGGAAGGTAAGAAATTAGAGATAAACCTAGTAGACACGCCTGGAATAAGCACAAAAGTAGACTTTGAAGAATTCCTAAAATATGGTATAAAAAGAAATGAGGCCAAGAAAAGAGCCAGGGAGGCAACTAAAGGAATAATCGAAGCAATCAAGTGGTTAGATGACATGGACGTGGTACTAGCAGTTATGGATTCAACAAAAGACCCATATAATCAAGTAAACATCACAATATTAGGCAACTTAGAGGCTAGAAAAATACCAGTAGTAGTGGTAGCTAATAAAACTGACCTAAAATCATCAAACATTAAAAAAGTAAAATCAGCCTTCCCACAATACAGGGTAGTAGGTTTAAGTGCGAAAAAAGGCAAAGGATTCAATAACTTATACGAAACACTATTTGAGGTTAGCAAAGAGGTATAAAATGGCTAAACTATCACTAGACTTCATACCAATAGAATCATTAAGCAAGGTCTCAATGGATGAAAGAGTAGAACTAATACTAAAAAGAATTAAAGAAAAAAAGATAATCATCCTAAACTCAAGATTCAATCCTCAAGAAGAAGCAACCCTAATCCAGCGGACAATGGAAAACGTCAATAAGTCATTCCCAGGCATTGAGATCTGCTCTTTATCAGCCTCAGAAATGAATAAAGAAGAAAAATTATTAACTAAGGTGAAGAACTCAATAATCAACCTCTTAAGTGGTGGCAAACGAGGCATCACCATCATAGGCCCTGCCAAGATAATTAAACAAATAAAAAGAGAACCAGACAGGATCTCATTACTAACAAAGTGAATCAAATATGCCACATCAATGCGTTCGTTGCGGGAAAAAAATAAGTGATGGGTCAAGAGAACTACTAGAAGGTTGCGGTTCATGCAGCGGCAAATTCTTCTTCTATATTAAGGATAATGAAACAAAAACCAAAGTTATCAAAGAAAACCTATCAAAAAATGATATAGATGAAATGGAACGAGATGTTAGGCAATTAATGGGCAGTAAAAAACATGACAAACCAATAATCCTTGACCTCGAAACAATCAAAACCTTAGGCCCAGGCAAGTTTAAAATAGATGTTAGCGCGTTAATGAGAGGTGAGCCATTAGTGATAAACATAAGTGATGGCAAGTACTTCATAGATTTAAACAGCGCTTTTAATAAAAGCGGTAATGCTGAAATAATAAGTCACTTAAAGTAAATTATTAACAAGCTCTCGGGTTTTTTCTTGCAACTCACTCATTGAACCATTATTATCTAAAACCACGTCAGCCTCACTTAAAGTCTTACCTAACTCGAATTTCTCATCCTCTAAGCGCTCATGCTCTAAGAACTTATCAAAAGTATCAGGGAATCCAGGCCTAGCTCTTAACTTCATCCGCTCAAAACGAATACGTGGTTTAACCTCAACCTTAACAAAGGTTATATCAGGAAAAGCCTTACTGAACTCTTGAACATCTAATGGCCGCCTAATCCCATCAATAAGCCATCGGTCATGACCAGACCCTTTAATCTTCTTAACTGCTTTCTTAATAAAAAAAGCAGGGTCCTGGCTAAGCAATTCAGTGCTAACCCTAGTAGTAACTTCGCGAGTTGGTTCAAGACCACGATTAACTACTTCCTCACGAGCAAGGTCACCCATGGTGATACTCTTAAAACCAAACTCGTTAATTAAAACATCAGCAACTGTGCCCTTACCTGAACCAATACGACCCATTAAACCAATAACATTCATAACCAAGCACCTCTCAAACTCTTATGTAACAATGAATAACCAATAATGAAACCAACAGTCTCTAATAACCCAATAAAGAAGAAGTAAACTAGTGAAAGATTTAAATCATAAACTAAGTCAAGACTAATAAAGCAAGCAACAATCAAGGCTAAACCAATCACGATAAAAACCCTATCACCCTTATCAACAGTAACTAACTCGTTAAAACGATTCTTAATATTAATTACTTCACGCTCAATTGACTTAAAAGCAGCGCTACCCTGAGAACTCATAACCAATCACCAGTTAAACCTTTATGACTTAACATGAAACCACCAATCATTATTAAAATAAAAACAAAAGATGAACCAAATAATGAAAGATAAGCGAGCAAAGTTCTTTGGCCTCTAAAAATAACTGCGATCGTTAATAAACCACCACCACCCAAACCCATTAATAAATAACCAATAATAGCAAAAAACTTACTGCCCTTATCTAAATCCCTTAACTCATAAATCTTATCATTAATGTCATTAAGAGTCTCCTCAATGTTAACAAGAGCTTTATTCAATTGCTTACTCCTAGTGCGTTTTAACTTAACCCCTTTACGCTTCATTAAGAGAAAAGTAAAGCAAGTAAATTATTAAAACCTTTACTAAGTCATTAATCCTATGAAGGACTTCATTATAACATTCTTTATTATTGGCAACATTTTAGCCTTCTTCACTTACCCAGCGTATTATGGCAGTCAATTATCAAACATAAACCCTTTATTATGGATTTTTGTAATAGATTGTCCCTTAGCAGCATTAATCTTTGCAATATTCATGTTTACATTATTAATAAATAAAGAACAAGAATGGATAACCCAGCTTAGTATAATGACTGGCTTAAAGTATGGGCTCTGGACTTTAATAGCCTTACTGCCAAACCTTGAATTTTATGGCAACAGTATTAACTTCTGGGCTTTAGTAGCCTCTCACTTAGCATTATTAACTGAAAACTTATTCTTTATTAAGAAACTAAAATTAAGTAAGGCTTCAATAATAGCAATAATCTTCTTAGCATTAAATGACTTGTCAGATTACTTATTAGGCACTCATCCATTACTACCCCCTTACGCTGTGCCAATAATGAGTATTGTAACTCCTTTAATGACTTTTAGCTTAATTGGCCTAAGTTACTTAAACAAACGTAAGTTTTTCAAACGATCCTGAACAACCCTTATTTCAGAACTAACCATTGACTTAATAAACCCTAAACGTTCATAAACACCCTTAATGGTTTGGTAAACAAGGCTTAAACCATTATTATAATTAGCTGATTCAAGGCCCATTTCTTGATATAATTCCTTACGATCAGCAATGCCTGGCTCTTCAAAAATCATGGTCTTATCATCATTTGTTTTTAAGAAATCCATTATATAAGAAAATGAATTAAGTTTCTCACCAACAACTACGCCATCAATTAAATCTTTTAACTCAGTTTGTGAACTAATTAAGTCAACAGCTTTGTAAAGAATGTTAAAACCTTTAGCCTTACCAACAACCCTCTTAAACCATTGAGGGAATTTAACCCTTAAAGACTGTTTCTGAAATTCATCATCAAGGAATCGGTCAACAAGTGTTTCAAAAAAATCATGAAGCCCTGACTTCATGCAACGATCAATTTTACTTTTAAAGAATAAAGCCATGTTATAATATTTCTGCAAGTCCTTTAATTCACAATAATGAACTAAATCCTTTGAGCCATCAATGATTCCAAAAACATAAGATAAGTCTAATAAGTAAGCCTCATTAATTGAAACCTGAGTTAAGATCATTGGACTCTGAACTCACTAATTAACTTATAAGTTTTTCCTAAGTAATTCATCAATCAGTACAGTAGCAAACGATCCTTTAGGTAGTTTGAATTTAAGGATTACTTCTTTATCACCATAATTAATCATTAAGTCTTGCGGTTTAACCATTACTTCTCGCTTCCCACCGCGAGTTTTAAGAAAGGGTAATTTAATAACAGGTAATTCAGGTTGAGGGTCTTGATTCCAGACTAATGCTTGATAACCAGCCACTAATAACTCGAGCTCGGTTTTAGGGATCTTCTTAATAGCCGTTAAGTAATCCTTCTCCCTTAAAGGCCTTAAAGTAATGTTCTTTTCAAGGCCCTTCAGTATTGAATAACACTTTTTCATGTCAGGCCAGTGCTTAAAGCATTCTTTGTAAGCTTTCTTTAACCGCTTACCTGCATATTTTGATTTATTAATGTAATAGCGAAGCAGTGCTGTCTCATAATCCCCTTTAAGAGCAAAGTAAGTAAAGGACTTAGGAATAATCTCATGACCAGTTCGTTGCTTGCCAAACAAGTTAATGAAACCCTCATTCACTCTTGGTTCATTAAGCTTAATTAATTCTTTCTCTTCTTCAGAAACTTTGATCGTGATAGTGAATTCATTCCCTAAATGATCACCCCTTCTTAAATGCTTACTTGAGTAACCAACAAACCTTATCTTAAACTTAAGTGTTTTGAATTCTTCACCCCTGGGCAAGGTTATGTATTGAATAGTCTGAGCATGCTTATCTTTTAAACCACAATAACCAATATCACTAAATTTAAGCTTAAAGTGTTGAGCAATAACCCTAAGGCATTCATGAGTTGTAGCTTTACGCTTAATAAGCGCGAAAACCTTAAACCGGCCCTTAGTTTTAATAAAATCATGAGGCAAGATTTCTTTCACTATGAAATCCTCAGGCCTAGCTTTAATCCTCATTAAATAAGTATTAAATAAAAGGTTTATTTTAATACTTCTGGAATGAAGCATTACTTAATACCATTTAAAGGATTTGATTTTAAAAAAGCGATCAAAGAGGCAAGTGAAGAAGATAAGGAATTCTTAATTGAACTTGAAAAAAGAATTAATGAGATCGCAGATACTTATGATAGAGTTCATAAAAGATTAAGTGATTTCTTAAAAACTAAACTAGATAAACCAGTATTATACATTGTAAATTACCTTAAAAGATTCTTCAAGATTAAAGGCAAAGCAACATATTATCAGAAAAAAGGAAAGAAAATTATTCAATTAAAGTTTGATGGAAAAAAAGATTTTGAAGAACAAATGAGAATCAATCACTTAATATTAGTTCACGAGTTATGCCACATGTACACTAAAGCAGAATTAATAACTAAAAAAGCCCTTAAGCGAATAGGTTTATCAGGTTCTATAGTTTTCTTAATAATGCAGTTATTCCCGCCAGCAGCACTAATTGGTGGTTCAGTTATAGCTTTATACGCTAAGAAGAAAAAAGTATTAATTGAAGGCATAGCAGAATTCTTAACCAAATTATATAATGAAAAAGAAAAAATCATTGACCCAGAAGACTTTGATAAAAAAATTTCAGGTTTACAAAAGAATTATCATAAGTGGAGCAATAAGTACGCTAAAAAGTTTAGCAAATTCAAAGGCACGCTTAAAGAATTCCTAATAAAAGAGACAAAAGTAAAAATAGAATAAAAAAACTTCTAAGCTTTACGCAAAACGGAAAGGGTTAGCCTCGGGCGAGATTTGAACTCGCGACCTCTGCCTTACCGTGCTCTAATAGAGAACGTACCGGAGCAGCGCTACTAACCACCTGAGCTACCGAGGCAATAAAATTTAGAACGCTAGATCACTTATTAAAAGATTACTATTTAATGAATCTTAAAATCTACCGGTTCAAGCAAAGACTGGTTAATCGATTTTAATTTATCCTTCACATAATCTATGAACGCTCCATTAACCATCATTAAAATCAAATCATTAGTTGATTCTTTTGAAACTAGTTTAGTTAAGGCATTATAAAACTGGAACTCCCTAACAACTAATGGATCAATGCTTGACTTACTAACATAAGACCATCGTTGCCCATGCACTCCTTTACAACCACTATTCAAGTGAATTGAAGGCTCACCCATACCAAAAATAATGAACGGGTAAGCACGACAGATCATTGGCTTAGCATTAAGTGATAAACCTAAACTCTTGAATAAAGATAAATTAATCACTTTATCATAAATAGTGCATAAACCATTACTTAACAAAGGACAAGTACCATCAGCCTTGTTTTTAAACAAACCATAAGGAATATTAGTAACAGAATCAACATACATCCTAATAGAACCCTTACTGAAATGATAAGCTGAATCATTAAAAGATAACTTAAAAGACTCATTAAGCCTCACTAAATCAATCATTGATAATTTTAACTCGCCTTGACAACAATTATTAGGGCATTGATCACACAAGCATTTGAAATCCTTACTATTATTCATTACATTAATACTAATAGTGAAAAGATTTATAAGGGAACTAGATTTTTGGTTGTGTATGGCAAAATTAAGACCTGCAGCGTGTTACCGAAAGCCAAAAAGAGCTTACACCCGTGTATCAAGGTACAGGGAGATATCATATGTTAAAGGTGTGCCAGGTATGAAGGTCAGGAAGTTTGACATGGGCGACCCATCAGGCGATTTCCCATGGACTATTGAAATAGTAGTTAGGGATAGCTTGCAGATAAGGCATAACGCTTTAGAAGCCTTCCGCACAAGCGCTAACAGGAACTTGGAAAAGAAGTTAGGCAGGAAGAATTATCATCTTAAAGTAAAAGTTTACCCTCACCAGATAATGAGGCATAACCCAACAGCCAACTTTGCAGGCGCTGACCGATTCTCAAGCGGTATGAAACATAGTTTTGGCAAACCATTAGGCAGGTCAGCTATAGTTAAGAAAGGACAAGTAATTAGTTTTGCCAGAGTAAACGCTGAAAAAGACGTAAAAGCGGTTAAGGAAGTATTCAAGATAGCAGTTCAGCGATTACCATGCAAGTGTTACATTGAGATTAAACCCCCAAAGTAAGTTTTCTATTAGAACAAACCTTATAAAAAATAAGAGAATCCCTTGAATTATTAATGAAAATTATTGCTTGGTTTAATGAGCTCGATAAATCGAGCATCGGCGTTGCAGGAGGGAAAGGAGCCAACCTAGGGGTTCTAACTAAAGCTGGTTTCCCAGTGCCTCCAGGCTTTGTAGTCACAGCCCAAGCATTCAAGCACTTCCTTGATACAACAGGAGTTGATAAAGAAATTTTTGAGATACTAAACCAATTAGACATTAATGACACAGAAGCTTTACAAAAAGCTTCTAAACAAATCAAGACCATTATTACTAGCGAGCAAGTACCAAAAGAGGTTAGGGAAGAAGTAATCAAAGCTTATGATAACATGTCAATGGGTGGCAATCGCTTTGAAGGCGTTAATGAACGAGTAAAAGAGTTAGTGAGCGCTAACAAGAGCAAGGAACCATTCGTGGCTGTTCGCAGCAGCGCCACAGCCGAGGACTTACCTCAAGCAAGTTTTGCAGGCCAACAAGAAACATTCCTAAACGTTAAAGGTGGTGAAGCAGTGCTTGAATCAGTTAAGAATTGCTGGGCTAGTCTTTACACTCCAAGAGCAATCTTTTATCGAGAAAAAAATAATTTCCCACATGAGAAAGTATTAATCGCGGTCATAGTCCAGAAAATGGTTGACAGTGAAAAAAGCGGGGTGGCCTTCAGCATTCACCCAGCAACAGGAAATAAAGATGAAATCATTATTGAAGCAGGTTGGGGTTTAGGCGAGTACATAGTTAAAGGAGTAATCAACCCAGATCACTACGTCATTGATAAAGGAACTTTTGCAATAAAAGATAAGAAGATTCAGCGGCAAAGCAAGATGTTAACCAGAGACCCATTAACTGGCAAGAACATTGAAATAGAAGTGCCAGACCAGAAGCAAGAGAAGCAAGTGCTTGATGATGAACAAATAATAACTTTATCAAGAGTGATGAAAAAAATAGAAGACCATTATCAAGTAGCCCAAGACGTTGAATGGGCTAGTGAGAATAATCGATTATTCATTGTTCAATCAAGACCAGTCACTTTCTTTGGTAAAAAAGAAGAAGAGACAATCATTAGCGAGCCAAGTGGTGAGGTTTTAGTTAAGGGTTTAGGTGCTAGTCCAGGCAAGGCTTCAGGTAAAGCAGTAATAATTAAAGATGAAACAGAGCTTAACCGAGTGCAGAAAGGAGACATACTAGTCACTGAAATGACTGACCCAGACATGGTGCCAGCAATGGAGCGGGCAGCAGCAATAATCACAAATGAAGGAGGGCTCACTAGTCACGCGGCAATAGTATCACGTGAACTAGGCGTGCCAGCAATAGTGGGCACAATGGAGGCAACTAAAAAAATAAGCGATGGTGAAATAATAACTGTTGACGCAAACCAAGGAGTAGTGACTAAAGGAGGCCAAGTAATACCTCAAACAATGACTCAAAGCACTCCTCAACCAATAATTAAAAAGGATTACACAGCCCCTATCACGGGCACTAAAGTATTAATGAACCTTGGAATCCCTGAAAAAATAACAGATTATGCTAACCTGCCATTTGATGGTATAGGCTTAATGCGTGTTGAATTCATAATTGCCAGTAAGATTAAAAAACACCCACTTGCAGCGATCAAGGATGGTGAAAGCGAACAATTCGTTAACTCATTAGCTGAAGGTATATCAATGGTTGCTAGTAAAGTAAGGCCTCGGCCAGTAATTGTACGATTCAGTGATTTTAAAACTAATGAGTACGCTGACCTTGAAGGCGGTGAAGCTTATGAGCCAAAAGAGAATAACCCAATGATTGGTTGGCGAGGCGCTAGTCGTTACATTAGCTCTGAATTTGAAAAAGCGTTCAGGCTTGAATGCAAAGCGATTAAGAAAGTAAGGGATTCTGGCTTAACTAATGTCTGGGTAATGCTACCATTTATTAGAACTATTGAAGAAGTAAAAAAGATTGAGTTAATAATGAATAGTGAAGGATTACACCGCAGTAATGACTTTAAAATGTACTTAATGGCTGAAGTGCCAAGCATGGTAATACTAGCTGATGACTTCAGCAAGGTCTGCGATGGGTTCAGTATTGGCAGCAACGACTTAACTCAATTAACTTTAGGCGTTGACCGAGACTCAGCAATGCTAGGGCAAATGGGTTACTTTGATGAAAGAGATAAATCAGTTAAAGAAAGCATTAAATTATTAATTGAAAAAGCCCACGAGAACGGGGTTAAAGTAAGTATTTGTGGTCAAGCCCCAAGTCAGTACCCTGAATTCACTGAATTCCTAGTAGAGCATGGGATAGATAGTATAAGCGTTAACCCTGACGTTATTTACTCAACCCGCGACTTAGTTTACAGTGTTGAAAGGAAGATATTACTAAAAGTTGCTCGTGAAGATAAACCAGAAGAAGTCTCAGAATGGGTTGATGAATCAGTAGATGAAACAAAACAAGACTCAAGTTTTGCTCAGGAAGAACCAGAACAAGAAATTAATACTCGCTCTAACTTCACTCAGGAAGAATCAGAACCAAGCAATGACCCTCGAGACCACGAGGATAAAGGCATGTTTTGGCCTTGAAAAGGGAAACTATCAGCCCCCACCACAAAAAAAACCTTTTAAAACAATATCTTCATGTACTCTTTAATATCTAAAGTGCTGATCGAGCAACCACTCTTTTTTAAACCCCATAAAGCACCACTAATGAAATCCTTCATAGTCTTATCACTCATGCAATCCCTAACATAATCCCTAAGCAAGCCTTTTTCATGAGCAATCGCTACTAGATCAGAACTCTTAATCACAGTTAAGTCATCAGTTAAAGCTTTAAACTCATCAAGGTATTTTTTATTAATTGTAACCTTCATGTGTAACCGGTTCTCAAAGATTTGCTTCAATCGATTAATATCAGTTAATAACTTCTCAACAATACGCTCATCAATAAGCATGAACTTGCTCTTCTTAGCTAAAGCTAAAGGAACTAAACCCATCTCGCCTTTATGAACAATCTTATAATACTCACCTTTAACAGTGAATACCTTATTAGCCACGTCTAACACTTTATTAGTAGCCACAGGATTAGTCTCCTCAACTTTAATCACCCCATTACCCAAACGCTTCAAAACCCTTACCGCGCCAAGCCTAAAACGCTCAATCTTCAAAGGTTTATCAACCACTTCCTTACGAACATCAGGAGTCATAATTAATTGAAGATTAGTTTCAGCCCTTAATTTATCAAGAATCCAAAGCAAGCAATTACTTGACAAACTAATCAAACTACTACTATCAACCACTAAATGCTTCATTCAAAAAAACCTCTGACTTTTTTTAAACGATCACTAACAGTGCTCTTCTCACGGTCACGATCAAGTATCTGAGTTTTACCAGCATAAGACCTTAACTCCCATTCAGTCACGCCAAATAACTCAGCCACACGCTTAATACTAATACCATGCTCATGAATCTTAGCCCCCTTCTTTAACTTAGCATTATCAACAACATAATCAGCATAAACCATAAAAGACTTATCTAAAGCAACAACTGCTTTCTGCAAGTTAAGAATATTACTATTAAAAGCCTTAAAATCATTCTTTTTCAAGTTCCTAATAGCATGAACTAATTCATTACGAACAGTTGTTTCAAAAGAATTCCAAGCCCCTTGAGGGTAACGCCTAATCTTACCCCGAGCCATTATCTTACCAATAGAGTAAACTACAATAGCTACTCGAGAAGTATACTTCTCCTGATGAATACTAGCAGAGTGAATAATGTGATTACTCCACTCCATGATCTCATCAGCATTATAACGCTTAAAAGAATCCTCCACTCCTTCAAGAATAAGAAGAACATCCTTCCTAACATTAGGATCCATGAAAAAAGATTAATAACTACAGCTATTTAATTTTTCCTGAATTAACTCCCACTAGTTTTATAATTATGACAAGCGGTTAATAACTCAGCCCGATAATCATCAATTAACTTACACTTCTCACTAATGCCCTTAAGAAGCGGGGTAATCTTACTTGATGAACCATAACCAACAATTAAAACAGCCCTATTTAACTCAAGAGCTTCCTTTTTAGCCTTAAATAACTGCAAGATACTTTCTAAATCACCACCAAATAAGTCAACAACTTTTTTCAAATTCTTATCAAAATCATCAGTCTCGTGTAAATCTTGCATAACCTCAAAAAAGTTCTCAACCAAATAACCTAATTTATCAGCACTTACCTCAGAATCACCATATAATACATTAAATAATTCTTCATTCATAAAATTCAATTAGTTTTAACAAGTATTTAATTGTAATGGAATCAAGTTAAAATCAACCTCATTAAGTAAGAGTAACGACATCTTCATCTTGCAATTCATGCTTTAAACTAACAGTAAGGCCTTGATGCTTAACACTCTTACCCCACACTTTAGCACTATCATAATCCTTTCTTAACTTCTTAATCACTCGCTTAACAGTAACATGACCCCTTAAGATAAGAGGGTCATCAAGATCAGGTTCCTTACCAGGCCTTTTAAGGTAAACTCGCTTGAATTCAAGTTTTTGCCAAATAGCTTCCTTTAAACCTTCAAGCCCAAGACCCTTCTCAGCACTAACAAATAAAGCATCATGATACTTTTTCTGCAACTTCTTAACCTTAGGTTTAGATAATTGATCAACCTTATTAACAACCACTATTGAAGGAACATAAACCCGATTAACATTCAAAGCGTCAATCAATCGGTCATCAGTAACGTTCTCGCGAATAATTAATTCAGCATTAACAAAACCAAACTCTCGCACAATACTCTTAATAGTGTCAAGACTAAGTGATTGATCAACAGTTGATTGAACCACTAAACCTCCCTTAGTAGTGCGCTTAACCTGAACATCAGGTGGTTGAACATCAAGCCTGATAAGAGCATCATATAACTCGTCAAGAATAATATCCAAACGATCCTTAACAGGGTCAAGTAAGATTAAGATTAAATCAGCATTACGCACAGCCCCAATAATCTGACGACCCAAGCCCTTACCCTTAGCAGCCCCACCAATAATACCAGGCGCGTCAATTAATTGAATCAAGGCTTTACGATAATGAAGCATTCCAGGAATAGGGATCAGAGTAGTGAATTCATAAGAAGCAGTCTTACTATGAGCCCCAGTCAAAGCGTTAAGCAGTGTTGACTTACCAACAGACGGGAACCCAACCAAAGCAACAGTAGCGTCACCCTGCTTCTTAACCGCATAAGACTTACCACCAGTCTTACGAGAAGTATCCTTAGCCAATAACTTAGAAAGACGAGCCTTAAGATTGCCAATATAATGCTCAGTAGCCTTATTCTTCTGAACCCTAGATAACTCATACTTAACTTGCTCTATCTCATCTTCAACACTCATTTAATTCACCTCATAATAAGGGGGGGGGTGGATAGCTCCAAGGAGGGGGCACTCCCACTCCTGGAGAACTTGCTCTATCTCATCTTCAACACTCATTAATTTAATTAAATTCCAGAAGGTTTTTTAAAGGTTAACAGTGAAAAAAGTAATAATGGATTATGTTCAAGCATTAATAGCGATCAAGGAATTCTACATAAATAAACCATTAACCCTGAAAGAGAAAGGGTTTAAACTTGACAACATAAAGGATTGGAGCATGGCTGAATTACACTTAACACTTGAAACAGAGTTAGAGCAAGCTTATAATTCAATAACAACAATTCCCCTTGAAAGCTTAGAAAGTAAACTAAAAGAGAAGTTAGATGTTAGCGACCACATAAGAGTGTTAATAGCATTAAGAAAACTAAAAGAACAGAATAAGCCAGGCCCAAGAGAAGCAGACTTAAAAGAGATTAACTCACAAGTTAATGAATGGTACCTTAAAGGTGAATCAGAAGAAATAGTATTAAGTATTTATTACTCGATCTGCAGTATTAAACCAGGAAAAATAATAAAAAAATACTGGCAGATGATGGGTTTAAAACCACCAGGCAATAAGATAAGAGTGAAAGCCAGTGATTACAAACCAAAAGAAAAAAATGACTTAACAGATAGAAACATAAGATTCAGTTTAAATAAATTAAAAGGAATAATTGCTCAATACCAAGCCAGGCCAGGAGGGTTCAGTGAAGTTGAAATAAAAGCCATGATTAACTCAGGAATGGATGCAATAGCAGAGAAACTAACAGAAGTATTCTATGACGGCCAACACATTGAGGCTAGGGAGTCAATAATGAGTCAATTCCCATTAATGAAAACAGTAATAGAGTTATGTGAAAAAGAAGAACAAGAGATCAATGAAGAAGAATTCTCAAGCATAAGTGATTATATAATCTACTTAAGAAGCAAGTTCTTACACACTATTAAAGAAAAACTAGAAGGCTTATCACATAATTTCTGGCGAAAATTCTATAACATAGACAGCAGCAAACTAACAACCCTTAAACAAGAAATTGAGCGATTCAGAATAGATTAAAGAAAAGGTTTTTAAAAGAGTCTAAGTTATTCTTCTCTTATGGCTCGAATGCACTCCCGAAGAAAAGGTAAAAGTGGCAGTAATAAACCAATTAGTAAGGAAAAACCAAATTGGGTTAAACAAAAACCTAAAGAAGTTGAAGACATAATCACTAGTTTAAAAAAGAAAGATTACTCTCAAAGCAAGATAGGCATTACTTTAAGGGATGCTCATGGAATCCCAAGCACTAAAGCAGTAACAGGTAAGAAAGTTGGAAAAATACTGGAAGATAAAGGCTTAAACCCTAAATTCCCCGATGACTTAATGTTCCTAATGAAGAAAGCAGTTGGATTACATAAACACTTAGAGTTAAATAAACATGACATTCATAACAAGAAATCACTGCAATTAATTGAAAGTAAGATTCATCGATTAGTGAAGTATTACAGAAGGACTAGTAAGTTACCAGAGGGATGGACTTACAGTTATGAGAGGGCAAAACTACTGGTAGAGTGATTCCAATGGAGTCATTCAATAAGTTAGTTAAGGAAAAAGCACAAGAGTTCAAACAATTACTAGGAAAAGAAGAATTCTTCAGGATTTACTCACACTTAGATGCTGACGGCATCTCAAGCGCTACAATAATGATAAGATTGCTTAAAAGTCAAGGCAAAGCTTTCCAGTTAACAATCATTGAACAATTAACAGATGAGACAATTAAAGAGATTAATGAAAAAGGGCCACCATTAATATTATTAGATTTTGGGAGCGGACAATTAACTAACTTAAAAAAAATCATCAAGAACCGTCAAACACTAATCCTAGATCATCATCAACCACAAGGCGATTTAAAATCTAAAAACTTAATGCACATAAACCCTTGCCTAACTGGCATTGATGGGGGCACAAACGTTAGCGCTAGCGGAGTCACTTACTTATTCTCAAGAGAATTCATTAAAGATGGTTTTAACGCCTCACTTGGGGCTATAGGTGCTCAAGGCGACTTACAAAACATGAACTCAGAAATAAACTCTTTAATCATTACTGAAAGCACCCTAACTGAACGACAAGACCTGGACATTTATGGCCTTAACACTAGGCCAATACATAAAGCCTTAGAGTATAGCGAGATAATCCCTGACTTAAATGATGAAACAAGCATAGTTAACTTCCTAATAGAAATTAACATTCCTTTAAAGGAAGGGTCTGACTGGCGAACAATTAATGACTTAACTAGTGAGGAAAAACAACGATTAATCTCAAACATTATAGTAAAACGTGGTTCAGAAGATATTTTCACAAACGTTCATGAATTAAAAATAGGTAAGAAGCGAAGCTTAAGCGAGTGGTCAGCAGTGCTTAATGCTTGCGGTCGAATGAACATGCCCTCAATGGGCATAAGCGCTTTATTAAACCCTTCATATGAGAAGAAGATTGACGTGGTATTAAAAGAGTACAAGAATACTATTGCTGAAGGATTAAGGTGGTTTGATGAGAATAAAGAAAAACACTTAGAAACAAACAAGGCCTTATTCTTTATTGGTAAGGAAATGCTTAATTACAAGATAGTTGGAACCATTTGCTCAATCAAGAGCATGAACACTGACAAGGAATTCATAGTTGGGTTCGCAGATAACGCTGATAATACTAAAGTATCAATCCGCCGATCAACAGAAAAAGGGTTAATGGCTAGTGAACTAGCAAGCAAGGCTTCACAAGGGCTAGGCGAGGGAGGAGGTCATGCTCAAGCTGCCGGCGCCACTATCAAAAAAGGCAGTGAAGAAGAATTCATCAAGCGATTCAATGAATTACTAAAATAATACTTCTAAACTAAGATATAATGATAAGTAAAGAGCTATTTCACTCCAATGCTTTCGCAGAAAATTTAATACTTTAACAATTGGTTCAACCTTCTTATACTTCTTATTAACTTTATCAAACCGATTCTTTAATCGATCATAAAGACTCTCATAAGGGTAATACTCTGGCTTAACCTGAGGCTTGCGACTATCATCAATAACGCTATCCAAATGATAATAAATATTAAGCAACGGGTGATGATCAACTTCAGGATAATATAATTCGTCTTCAAGCATTAAACACTCACCTCAATAAGTTTTTGCTCAAGCGATCTCTTTAAATCCTCATAATACTCAACTAATACAACATTTAGAACAGAGAACTTGAAAACACTATAATCCTTATACCAAACTTGCTTAAAGGAAGGCTTACTCTCATCTATTTTCGAAACACATTGATTATAATATAATCGGTCAACATCAATCATTAAGAAAAAATTCTTCTTACGAGCTAACTTTAAAGCACTATCAAAAGAAGAAACATAACAATCTAATTCAGAAATAATTTTCTTAATAAAATTCTTCTCTAATAAGGCTTCAACATTACGAGCATATTTTAAAACCATAGAGTAATGCTCATCCATGTACAAGAATTCACTGTAATTACTGGCTGCTTTTAACCGATCAATAATGATTGGCTTCTGAGCATAACTAAACTTATTCTTATAAAAGGCTAAGAACTTGCTTTTAAATAATTCAAAATGAAAAGGGAACTCACTAAAATCCAAGTCAGGACTAATGAACTCTTCAAGCAACTCAGGACGATGCTTTAACTCTTCCTTAACTAGTTTATCAGCAAGAACAAGATCTTCTAAACTGAAATCCAAAATACAATACAAGTTATCCTCCATCTCACGCAAGTGAGCTTCAAGCTTATTAATATCTAATTGGACAAGGAACCGCTCTGAAACAGGTTTAACATTCAAGTTTAAATCAAAAGAATCTTCATGTTTAACCTCAGGTTTAACATAACGAGCAGCATTAATAAAAGATAATTCAGGACAATACTTTAAGAGGTCAGCTAATTTATCAAACTTATTGGACTCTAAATTATCAAATTCTAAATTATCTGGCTCGAGCTCCTCAAGAATCACTTCCTTAAACTTAAGATTAGACTCTTGCTCCTCAGCCATTAAAGCCAGCATTTTAACCAAATTCTTATCCTGTTCAGACAATTCATCAGGAACTGGGCAAATAATTGAATATAATTCATCAAAGTCAGGGCTTGGTTCACTTACACTAACCTTAACATCACTAGGGATTATGTCTAACTTAGGTTCAGGCGCTGGTTCTGACTTAACATTATCCTCATGATAATGAAGTTCAAAATTAAGAATCAATGACTCAATAAACTTAACTACTTGTTGCTTGCTAAGAATAGGGTTACGAGGTTTGTAAGGGTGAATAGGTTCATAATAATCAACAAGTGATTCATCAATAAAATTCACTTTATTAGATTTAACATTATTAATGAAAGGCTTAGGCTTTTTCAATGACTCAGCAAATAACTTAGCAGCTTCATTATCATTAAGCTTGTTAAATAAATTCTCTTTCAACTCACTAAATTTTTTCATAGGCATAAAGAACTCACCAACTAATTAGAAACAAGTCTAAAGGAGTAATCAATGAATGGTCCGGAAAATCCTTAAGAAACTAAAACCAGGTTTAACGAGTGGTCCGGAGCCTCCGCTCGCCGCCTTCCTCTTTCAGCATTAACAATTTGTTTGATTTCATTGTTAAATGTCACCTAGCAAAGATTTTATTAGAAAACTCTGTTTATAAGTTTTTCTTAAACCTTTAGAGAAACGTTTTTAAAAGAACGCCAGTTCTGATTGGTTTAAATGGCTAAAAAGAAAAGAAAATGGTATAAAGTAACCTGTCCAAAAGTCTTTGGAACAAGGGAATTAGGAGAAATAGTTAGTAATGAACCTAAAAACATTATAGGACGAGTCCTAACAGTTAATGCCAAAGAATTAACTGGTGACTTTAAGAAATCACACATAAGCATTAAATTAATAATTAAGGAATTAAGTGGGGATACTGCCCTAACAGAAGTTAAGGGTTACGAAGTAAGCAGGGGTTACTTACAACGATTCATACATAAAGGCTTAAGCAGCATTGACATAATCCATGACTTAGAAACCAGTGATAAACACAGAATAAGGGTTAGGTGTATGGCAACAGCTAACGGTAAAGTCCAGACAACAAAAAAGAAACTATTAAGAGAAAAGTTCATCAAGGAATTAGAAAAAGTAATGAATAACATGACCCTTGACAACATTATATTCATCTCGACCACTAACAAGATACAAAAAACATTAAGTAATCGATTAAAGAAAACACACCCCTTAAGGTTTGTTGAAATAAGGAAGATTAAAGTCTTAGAGCGCAGCGCTCCTGAGGCCAAGAAGGCAAACGCGTGAATCAGGTTTCTCGTCAAGCAATTTAATACCCAAATAATTAGCTATTTTCTCTGCAAAAACTTTAACCTCAGAGTGTAAAGGCATTCGATCATAAGGTAATCGCTCACGGGCGCCACCAACACTCATGAAAGCTTTAACCTCAACCCAGTCAGGAGCCGCCTTCTTAATAAGATTAGCGTAACCCTCAGGGTCCTTCATATTCAAGTCTTTAACTAAGGTTAAACGGATCACTTTACGAGTCTTAAGCTTAGGGAATAATTCAATAGTCCTTAAAATATCAGACCATGAATCAACTCGTGGGGCACAAGTACGCAAATAAGTATCATAATCAGGGGCTGGTAAAGTCATGTATAATTGAGTGGGTAATTCACTTAATTGTTCAAGAACGTCAGGGTTAGTGCCATTAGTAACTAAGAAGACAGTGCAACCGCGATCCTTAAACTCCTTAATAAGACCACCAATCTTAAAGTAAGTGGTTGGCTCGCCAGCCAAGCTTAAAGCAACCTGATTAGGATTTAAAGCCTCCTTAAGCTTAACCTCATTAGCTACTTTACCATAACCAGAAAGGAATTCACGCTGAGCCTTAATCATTGCATCAGCAATGAATTTAGGGTCATCTTCTTCAGGAATAAGGCAAGCTTGAGTAGTCTCAAGAGGCCTCCAACAAAACAAGCAAGAATGCTTACACCAAGAAACAGCAGGCGTGCATTGCAGGCAACGATGAGACTTAACCCCATAAAATTGTTCTTTATAACACACGCCTTTATCAAACAATGACTTTCGAAGCCAAGTGCAAGGCTTAACAGCAGAGTGCTTACCAACTAGCTTATAACCTTTCTGTTTCAATAATAACTTATGCTCATGAGAGATCATTAAGAAATAGAACAATCACCAGCATTTTTATAAGTTACTTTTATAATATGTCAAAGTTATTCTCTAATGAAGGGTATAAACGCTCTTTAGGCGCGCTTAAAACAACACTAGTATTAGTCCGCTCAGCACCAACTGTTTTCTGCAAGAAATCCCTAATAAAATTATTCAACTCATTAGTGTTAGCGAACTTAGCCATAACAATTATGTCAAACTCACCAGTTACAACATAGACCTGACAAACATTAGGGTGTTGCACTAATCGTTGCTCAACCTCGTGCAGTGAACCCTGCTTAGTAAGGATTCCTAAAACAACTGTTAAGTCATAACCAATCTTCTCAGAGTCAAGTTTAAGCGAGAAATTCTTTATAACCCCATTATCAGTTAACTTCTTAATTGTGTTATGAACAGTACTAATAGCTACCCCAGTCTTCTGAGCAATCACTTTATAACTCATCCGAGCATCCTGCCTTAACAAAGCAAGGATTTGGCGATCAGTTTCACTTAATTGAAAATTTTTCATAAATAACTATTAAAAACACGTCTTTTTTAAATTTTTTCCAAAAAAATTGAAGAAATACTTAATAAAGGCTATTGTTACTATTAGCATCATGAGAGTAGACTTTATGAAACCAATGCTAGACACGGGCTTTACTGAATGCCCTTACTGCGGTAAGATGGTCTCAGAAAGCAACGCTATCCAAGGCTTATGCCCTGACTGTGCAATGCAAAAAGATTGACCACAAAAACCAAGATAATCCTTCAATAACCCTAGGAACAACGCTCGCCCCCAGCTCCATAACACTCATAGAAACTGTTAAAAAAGAATCTTTTCTTTCAAGAGTAATATATTGCGACTGTAGTCTAGCGGTAGGACTTCACCCTGCCACGGTGAGGACCCGGGTTCGAGCCCCGGCAGTCGCATAAAAAATCTTTTAAATAACTATTAATAATTAAACTATCAATGGCTTCACTAGTTTTTAATCCCAGACCAACAATATATAAACCACCAATAATGATCTATGGATTCACTCAAGTAAATAATGGTAAAACATTAATTAGTGATTTAAAAAGATTAATTGAAGATTTAAATGACCAATTAAATCAAGCTTATGATCTTTACACTAAAGTTAAACTATTCAAAAAGAACTCGTGTAATATAATTGGAAGCATCACAAGCCTTGAAGGCTGTATAGAACCAGGATGTCATGACAGAAGATTATGGCCTAAAAGTAAAGAAAAATTATTACTTAACAAGTTATTAAGCAAGGGGTTTGAATCAGGAATACTAATTGATGAAAAAAACAACGGATTCCACTATATCCAGATTCTACCAGAAGTATTTAACCCTGAATCAACCATGACCTTCATACTAGGAATAGAATTAACAACACTAACACTAGCAGGCGAGAAAACATCAGAAACCAAAGTATTCATTGATGAAGGCTACTTAAAAAACAGGATACAAATACCAATATATAACTACTTCATTTAATAAACTCCAAAAAGCTTTTAATTAGATAAAGAACTATAATTCTAATAGTTGAGCTCGTGGTCTAGCTGGTTATGACGTCGCCTTGAGCTCAAAATGGGCTGGTGATCTAGCTGGTTATGATGCCCGCTTGACGTGCGGGAAATCGAGAGTTCAAATCTCTCCCGGCCCACTTATTTAATTTTATTTAATATCATTTTTGCTCTAACCCTCTTCAAAGGGTGCAGAAAAGGAATTTTATTAAGAAAGGATTGTAAGACTTCTTTAGAACCAATATAAATCCTCCATTGTTTTAATTGTCTCCTCCTGTCACTAGGTGAATTAGTAGATAACCATCTTAAAGGTTTATTTGCAGGAATACCTAAATCAAGCAAGGATTCATACACCTCATAAACTAAGTCCCTATCAGCTTGAGTAAAAACAAAAAATAAACTCTTTGTCCCATTTTCTATATGAGACAAACTACCATCAGTATCAAACAAACCACTAAGATAATGCCTAATTAATTCTTGATCCGCAAGAATACACTTAGGTATATTCAAAAAACCTTTTTTCTTGCCAACAGGACAATAATTTGACAAGAATGAATGGACCACTTTACTACCTATCTCCAAACGATAATAAGTTTCCAAATCAATAATACCACCCTTTATATTAAACAATTCTAAAAATAATTGATTAACTACTCCAGAAAGAAATTCTCTACACTCTTCAGTAACTGTAATAACTTTACCATTCTTGTTAAAAGAACCATCTCCATGAAGACAACCAATAAGATAAGCCAACTTTCTTGACATTTTTCTAGGCAAAACTACTTTTTTCTGACCTGCTGAAAAAAATAATTGTTTAGTGTATGCCTCATTAATATCAGGAAGAATTTGCTTAAGATAACCTAACCTAACAGGTGTTTTACCCTCTAACCAATAATAATAAGTTGAATAATGAACCTTATCAAACAATAATCTAGGATTATGATATTTCCTTAATAAATCATGAACTCCAAAAACAAAAACAGAGTCATCAAGATAATTAAGATAATTAATATCCATAACTAAAAATAATAAAGTTATAGTTTAATAAACAAAAGGAAGAGCACATGACCGTTAATCATTAATATCCGGCCGAGCTCACTTAACTTCTTTATCACAATAAAATTCATTAATTAGTACAGTTAAAGAATTAATTGTGAACTACCTTTCTGTAGCTAAGCGCTTAGGGTTAGATAAGGATGTTAAACCAAGCACTGAATTAATTAGAGATACCTCTTTTTTAGGCCTTAACCCAACTGAAGTCATTATTAAGGCTAGGCTAGGAATGTTCATAACCTTAATTGGTTCAGCAATAAGTTTGGCATTTATTGCAGGAGTAATGGGCACATTACTAAGCATTATACCAAGCTTAATCACTTATTATTACATTACTGAGAAACCAAAGAGTAAGGCTCGGGAAGAACGCTTGAAAAGCCTTGGCCACGCCCCAGAGATAATTACAGTGTTAGGCACTAGTCTTGAATTAAACCCCAACCTTGAAAGAGCTGTTAGGATAGCAGGCGAGACTTGTGAAGGACGGATCAGTTATGACTTTGCTAAAGCTTACAAGGACTCAATACTAAAAGGGGTTGCCTTAAGAGATTCTTTTAAGTTAATCATTAATGAATGGGGCTTGCATAGTGAAGGCTTTAGGCAAGGAATGCAATTAATTAACACTAGTTTGATTAGCAAGGAGTCAAGAGCTCAAACAATAAACAACGCCTTAAATAATTTCTTCAAAAACCTGATAAATGATTTAAAGAAGTTCCTGGCTAAAACTAAAACCCATACCTTAGTTTTATTCTCATTTGGAACAATAATCCCCTTAATATTAATCTCAATGCTCCCAGTTGTTAACTTATTAAATTTTGAAAGCAATCCCTTAATCATTAGTTTATTATTAGGTGCTAACTTATTGGGGATAAATTACTACGCTAATTACATAATAAATAACCGACCTGCTAGCTTCAGTCAAGTAAAAATAAAAACAAGCAAAAGTTTTGTAAACAAGACTTACGCAATAGTGTTATTCCTAGTGATCTCGTCACCAACAATATTATACTATGGGGCAAAAACCCTAGGAGGGGTTTTCCCAATACCAAGCAATTTTGCTTCAATGCCCTTAATCCTTGGTTTAGCAGTCTCTATTAGCACTTACTATTACATGAATTCTAAGGATTTGATGAAAAAAAGATCCAAAGCCTTGAAAGCAGAAAAAGAATTGCTTAACATTACTTATAATATAGGCACTAAATTACAGGAAAGAAGAAGCTTTGAGAGCGTGCTAAAAAAAGTAATATTAGAAGGCAAGAACAAAGAATTAAACAATCATTTAAGAAGAGCTTATAATAATATTAAAGACTTGCAGAAACAACCAGAAGAAGCAGTAATGAAAGAATTAAAGAAAACAGGGTCAAAAAGGGTTAGCTCAGTTTTCAAACTAATATTCCACGCTTTAAGGCAGGGCGTTGAGCAAAGCGCTCAAAGCGTTCTAAGAGTTTATGAGCACTTTAACCAAATGATCCAAGCAGAAGAAGAACATAAAGCCTTAATCGAACAAGTATTATCTATGATGAAGGTTACAGCCTTAATATTTGCGCCAATAATCAGTGCTTTCATAGTAATAATGCAAGGAATGATAGAAGCTAATATACCAAACACTGAACTACCAGGCTTATCATTAAACTTTAGTGGCGGGATTAGTTTAGAATTAATGCAATTAATGCTAGGCTTATACACTATAGGCCTAGTGATAGTGTTAACCAAGTATTACGTAAAGTTAAGGCATGGACCAGATAATGTTATTTTAAAACACGAATTAGCTAAAAGCGTCATGACTTCAACCATAATATACCTAGGCGTGCTTACAACAAAATTTATATTATTCTAAAAACAATAACAATACTTAATGAATCGTAAAGGAGTGGAGGGGCTGCCATTAAAATACATCATTATTGCCATTGTAGCAGCACTAGTGGTTGGAGTCCTAATAAACGTCACGAGCACTATTGGCTTAAGCATTGAAGACGCTGCAGGCATGTTCGTAGCTAAACTTGAGAATTTAACAAACACCAGCCTAGGCTGAACCAATGGAAACAACACTAAAGCTAGTTGGCACTTTAATAGTACTAACTATAATACTAGTTACTAGCTTCAACCTAGTAAACACTTTTAACCATTACACAAGCATTAAAGTGTTAGCCAGTGACTTAGAGAACTTAAACTTAGTGATGAAGTCATTAAAAGAGACTAGCAGTCAAGGTAGTTGGCAGCAAGTAAACCTCTTAATCCCAAAAGGTTACACACTATTCTTTAATAATGAAACAGAAAACCTTGAAGTAATTGGTGAAGAAGAATTCAACATAAGCGTTAACAATGACTTATTATACGAAGTGAACTTAAGTGCTGGAGCCCACCAATTACAATTATATTATGGGCAATTATCATTTAATGACTTAAAAAACGAGACCCTGGTGTTTAAATGAACCCTTATGAAATATTCATTATCGCTTTATCAGGAGCGTTAATAATACTATTAGTTAATAATTTCTTAACAGAGTTAAGAACCATTAAGTTAAGCACTACTGATGAAATAGACCTACTTAACTTGCTTAACATACATTCTGATGGCTTAAACAGTAAATCAGAATTTAACGCGACTTACAAGCCAGTTAATAATGGAACTCTAGAAGTCACTAGTGAACTTATAAGGTTAAATAATGCTACCAGGCCAAACCCAGGAATCCAGGAATTAAAATGTGATTATAACACAATAATGATAAGTAAAGGTGAATTCAAGTGCTTGAGTCTGTAATAAAAACTTTCCTAGCCTCAATAATCATTTCATTTTTCCTAATAATAAGCCTGCGATCAATCAATGACTCTGCACAGTTAATCATCAATGATGTTAAACACTCACAAGCCTTAAGCGAATTAAGGAATCATTCATTCAGTGATCCAGGAGTTAATGGTTACCAAATAGTGATTGGTGAAGGTTCTAGGTTAACTTGCAAGCCAAGCTTAATAAGTAATCATGCAGGGAGGGTTTGCATTGCGACGTAGCCAGTCATCACTAATAGAATTATTAATCATTGCAATAGGTGTTAGTGCTAGTTTAACAATACTATTATACAATAATTACTCAAGCATTGAATCATTAAGGTCAGTGAGCCTTGAATCAGAAGAAGTGCTAATAAACTACTTGAATTATAAACCAAGCCTTTACAATGAAACAAACCATTTATTAATCACTCAGCAATGCAATAATCATACATTCTATGAAATAGACTCCTACTTCTTTAATGAAACAAGGAGGGCAATAGAATGGTTGAATGATAATAATTCTTTTATAATATTCATTAATATAAGTAATAACGCTTGGAAAGTGTACAATAATCAAGAAACAGTATGCCTAAGACAAGCTAGGTTATCAAAACAGGAATTAAGAACTCCATGCGGTGACGGATACATAATCTATGGCTCATGGAAAGGAGAGGCTCCATTAACATGTTAGGAAGTAATAAAGTAAGATTCTTAGAAGACATGGTAAAAAGCCTAGCTATCAGCCTTGAAGACTTAACCTCAAAAGTAGAGTTACTACGTCAGGAAATCAAAGAATTAAAAAACCGAAAACCTTAAAAACTAAAAAACTGAGGTTTAGAACTAATGAAGAAGGAATCAATGAGGCTAAAAGATGGCATTAATTACTGATGAAATAAGAGATTACATTAGTGAAACAATTCAAGAATTCTATGATATTGGCCCAAGTTTGGGCAGGATTATTAAGAAAACAGTTAAGAAAAACGTCCAATTAATTGATTCATCTATTGCATGGCAAGGAGGCGATTCAATAACTAAATCAATAGATAGAGTTATATCATACTTTAAAGCAGATATAGAGCCTTTTTTCAAATATGATATAGAAGATTTAAAACTACCTGAAGATGAGTGCAGGCCAATACTAGATGAGGTTTACTTAATGTTATGTAAAAAAATGGAACAATACGCTACTAAAATACCAATAGTTGACAAATCATTAATCATCAGGGAAGCTATAAAAGATTCAAGAAGAGTAATTGAAGAAAATTATGAAAAGAGTGAAACAACACTCAAATTATCAGCAATAATGAATCACGTTGTTACAATAGCTATTGAAAAATACTTAATGTACTGCGAACAAATCTACCTATCAAAAAGTAAAATAGAGGATGAATGGCACAGGTACTTATTTGAACAATACTGCGGATCATACAATGAACCAGGAACACTAGAGTATGAAATAATAGAGCACTTCACAGGTGATAACTTAAAAAAGAAATTATTAGAAAGCATTAGTTTACCAGAAGAGGATAACCTTATTTTCAAAGGTTATGATGAATGGTTAGAAAAAAATTATGAAAACTTAGTAATAGGATTCTATAAATGGAAAGAGAATAGAGAAAACTTCATACCATCATTTTCAGGCTTAGTTACTGCTTCAATACTAGACTTGCTAAACGCTCCAATCGGTGATAAAATAATATCAAGGGATCGTTTCTCAAGAATCGCAACAGAAATGATCAAATTCTTTGTAAATGATAATATAAAAGAAATATTCTCAAACTACACAGGAAAAGACTACTACAATTATGTTATACTGTTAAAAACATCAATAAGTTATTACTTAGAGTATTCAAAAACAAAAACACCAGACGCAGAAGTACTAAACCAATTCTCAGCAAACATAACAACACTCTTCCTAAATCAATGTAAAAAAGCATTAACTTGGAAAACAAGACGATTCGAGCAAGAAAGTGGTGATTACATGACTACTTACGCAAAATGGCTTAAACTAATTTCAGATAAACTTATGACCCGCCTTAGAAAAGGAGTTAGTGATTCCTTTTTTAATCATATCACAACACAAGAGATTGATGAATTCTTTGAAGTTGATCCTAATAAAATAAACACTATTGCGGACTTGCATACAATTAGATCATCATATGGTAAACTTGAAGGAATAATTGGTGAGATATTAAGGAGAAGAGCACAAGCTCATGGGATAATTGATGAAGAGGATGTTGAAAAAATGGTTGAAAACTTTATTAAAACAAGATGGAAAAAGTATTTGGAGGAAAAACAATGACAGTCGAACACTACGAGATCATATTCCAAGAATTTAAATTAAAAGATGCTAGAAGAACTAGCTGCCTAATAGATGGGCGTTTTAAAAAAGGCTTCAAATTAGATAATGTTAGATCTCAACTAAAAAGTTTAGACATAACCCTAAGTCAATTAAGCACAAAAATAAACCTGATAAAATCATCAAGAATTGGTGGAATAAAAATACTAGGTATTAATTACTCAATAAACGCAAGACCTCAAAGCAGGACTTCACCAAGTATAGGAAGTATTACTTATAGTGCTCAAGAACTAGAAAATGTTAGCTCATCACTAATTGATATTTCTTTAATCCCAAGAGATGCATTAAGTCTGAGGCATATAATCAGCCAAGGAAACCATGAACTAGAAAAAAACATAGGATTCATAGGTGATTTAAGCACTTTAGATGACATAATAATTGAACGAATGATTGATGAAGTAGTAATTGAAAATTTTTGCAGTATAACAGAAGATTACAAAGAGTTATCTTATGAAGAAAACTGGTCAAAAATAAATGATGGTTACATAAGATTTGGAATAGATAGACAATTAATCTGTGAAGAACATTGCATAGGAGGAGATCATCATAATTTAAGGTTAAGTGATCTTGATATACAAAGACCATGGGCTTTAGAGCAAGCAAGCAACTGTGATTATTGTGATAGCAGAATGATTATGGCTCCACCATACACTATATTTAATGAAGAGTACGTGGACCCAAAAACAGGTTTAATCATACCAGATAAAAGAGATCCTATAAGAGAATTATTCATCTCAAAAGAAACAACTGAAAGTAAAACAATAAAACATGCAATTAGAAACGCTATTAACTTAGGTTTTGAAGCAGCTTCAATGACTAACTTATTATTTGAAAGAGAGTTAAAAGAACAATTAGATATATACAAATTAATGATCCTGCCAAGAGAAATATTCTATGAATCAAATGGCAGAGAGTACAAGATAATGTTTGATCAATTATCTGACAGGCAATTTAAGTCAACACTTGCAAGAGATAAACCAAACATATTAAAATTCAGAATCTATGAAAAAACACAAACTATTTAAAGTAATCAAATGAAAATGAATTTATAAAAAAAAGGAGGACTAAAAAAATGGCTTTAGAATTACCAAAATTGTACTTAAACGAACTTAGCGAAGCTAATCTTGATAGTGGTAATGGTATCACTGTTCTAGGAGATTCTAGTGTTGGTAAAACATTTGAGATCCTAAGAGCAATAAGAGGTGTTGGCCTTAGTATAGATACAAGATCTACAGATGAAGCTGATTTACTAACTGTAAGGTACCCTATGTCTGTAGAAGTCCCTTTAGATGGATATGAAAATTGTGAAATAGTATACAACAGGCGAGGAACTTTAACCAAGGCTCAAGCATCTATTAGAGATCTTGCTGGCCAGTATAAAGGCGAAGAAGCAACAATAAGAACAAAAATGTTAAACACAATGCTAATAGATAACGCAAAAGTTATTGAAATGATTGCTGACACAACTCGACCTGAAACCCTAAATTCATTAATTGAGAACTGGATACCAATGATTGATGATGCTAGAGGTATTGAAAACGCAGTGATCAGCATTTACTTTAGTAAAGCAGCTATTGGAAAAGCAGATTTTGATGTTATTAAATTAGGCGATTATGAAACCTTACTTGAAACGTTTCCAGAAACAACTAAGTTAATAGAGACTATGGAAGGAAAAAAACATAAAACAATGACTTTCATAGGAGACATGGATGTAACCATTAATGGCCAAGAACATCAAACAGAAGTTTACTTGCTAAGAACAAATGAATGGGTTGAAGACCCAATAAGCGTTCCAGTCAAAGGCCCTAAAGCACTTCCATTTATGAAGTACTTTAACGATCAAGGCCAACTATCAGATGGAATGCAAGAATTAGTTAGTGCAATTGAAATGAATTACGGCAAAATAATTAGTTATTGATGAACTATGAGCAAAAACTTTAATTTTTTATTGTTGGGCATGTCAGGTGCAGGGAAAACTGAGTATGCACATAGAACTTACCAGATTAACGTCACCTCACAAGCCTCAACCATTTTATTCAACGTATTCTCATCCATATTACAGAACTTATTTAAAGAAGAGGATCAAGAAGAAATAGGTGAATTATACCTTAGAGGTGAAAGAGCAGACGCGAGTTTATGGGATTTCTCAGGTCAAAGAAATGAAATAGGGGTTGTTGGTCGATACTTAGATGAAATGGATGGCATTATCTACGTTATTGACGGGGCTAAACCAGTAACAAAAGAAACAATTAAATGGTATGAAACACTTGATAAAGAAATAACCATAGAGTATAATCGTATAGGAAAAACAAAACCACCAGTTACTTTATATGTTAGTAAGTGCATGAAAAAAAGCTCAAAAGTAAACCTTGATTCAGCATTAACAGGCAATTATCAATTAATAAAAATAAATGATAAGCCTTACTCATTTGAAGAATTACTAATTGAGGATTCAGAAACCAATGAATTACCAAGGATAAATGATTACTTAAAATTATTAAAAAATAAAACAATAGATGATTACTTAAGTTTAACTAACGAGTTTGTAGAAACATTTGAAGAAGTTAATTATTCAGAACTTGGCAGATTATTAAAATTAAGCCAAGATTTAAATGCAACATTATTTATTGGTGACTCAATAGGGCCTAACCCTCCAGAAATAAAACCAGAAGTATACTTAATTAAAACATTTGATAAATTATTAGAAATCCCAGTACTAACAAGTATTCATGCATTAATGACTGTTAATATTATATTACCAATTCTTAAAAAAGAAGGAAAAGGAGGAAGAAAAATAAGATCACTGGAAGAACCACTCGTAGAACAATGCATGGAGTGCGGCTTAGTATGAAAGAGGTGATCTAATTGGATATCACGCTTCAACAAATATACTCTAAAGGTAAAAGCTCAAGCGAAAGATTCGACTCAACTGATTTTGAAATAATAAAGTATTATGTTGATAAATTACTAAATCTTGAATGGAGTGAATTTAAAGAAAAATTCAAAACAGCCTTTAAGAGAAACCCTTACCAGACGTACACGGCTTTAACAACGCTTAGTTGGATAGCAATTTATGATTTTGACTTAATCTCAGAAGGAAAGGTTGGTAAAAAAAGCAGAAGTGGTGAAATAAACTTATCTGGAATAACTTATGAAAACTTGCCAAAAAGTGAATTAAGTGAGTTTTCAGAGTTATTTACTAAAGAAAGTTTCAAAGCATACAAGACTTTACTAAAAGAATTAGAGATTAGGGATCTAGATATGGGTTATGTTATAACACCAGCAGAGTTTAGTTTTCCAAAAACAGATAAGAAGCTTGAAGAATTAATAACCAAAATATCTGGTTGTCCAGAATACCTAACAGAGATTATAGAAGAACAATACAATTTAGGAGGAGACGCTAGTAATAATAATGCTAGAACATTATTGTGCAATCTATTATATGATGGAAATGTTGATCTTGACAACATGTTAGAAAGATTAAAACCAATTTATGAATTCCTAAGAAATAAAGGTTTCTTAATCTTAACAGACTTTCTAGCTAAGTATCATGAAAAGTATAAATGTTACCCTAATAGACGAAACCTTGGGTCATCCTGGATTCCAGGATTAGATAAAGCTGAAGAAATGCGCAAAGCAAGATTTTCATGGGATATAATAGAATCCACTAAAGAAGTAAGTTTTCCAAAAGCGATAAAAACTTATCTCAAAAAGATACCTAAATTAAAAATTAGTGAAAAGTCAAAGGAAGAATTAAGAGAATGTTTTGAAGAATTAAAAACGCCACCAGATGAGTTGATTGAAAAAATTAAAAAAGAAATAAATATTCCAGCAAGAAATGTCTTAATGCGTCAAATACAATCAATTAAGGATTATCAAGCAGAAGTAAAAGAAAATGAAGAAAGAAAAGAAAGAATAGAAGGCCTTGAATTTCTAATTGAGACAAGCCTTTACCTTGAACTAGGAGATGTTTGCAGGATACTAGAGAAAAAAGAGTTCATAGAAACTGTGAGTGACTTTGAGGAAACCATTAATGGTTTAGACTCTTATAACCCTTCAAATCACATTATAATAGCTAGGAAATTATTAGAAATTGAGGAATTGGGTTTTGAAAAAACAAAACTAATTAAGGATGGTGAAGCACAACCTGAATTAATCAGGATAATAAATTATCATAATGCCCTAACACTAGATGAAGAACCAGCACCAACAATGATCACAATAAGTGATTATGAATCACTAAGAAAAGCTGCTAATGGATCCCGAATCCTAACCAAAGATGAGTTAAAAAAATTATTAATTTATGATGAAATGATAGATGACTTATGGACTGCAATGAAACAAAGCAGTCATAAGATTATACCAAGCTATGAGTTAATTGAACAATTATGCAGTCACTGGTCTCGCTCAAGCAAAACCAAAGAAGAATTAATGGAGGAACTGCCAATACTAGAAGAAAGGCAGTACGTTGACCCTGGAAGCCTTCTAAGGCTTGAATGGATTAAATTAGTAACCAGAAACATTTAAAAGATATTTAAAACAAGAAAATTATGATGAACTACGATTTCGGCCGGATTAAAAGAGAAGTAGATTATTTCTTAAGCCAAAGCTGGACTGAATTCAGGGAAAAAATGATAAGCGCGTATGTTAAAAACCCTGAAAAAACATACTCAATACTAAAAGAACTAGGACAAATAGTATTATATAATCTAAACATAACAGGATCTGAATTAGAAGGAAACCAATCTTTTGGAGAAATAGTTAAAAAATATTATAGTGAACGAGGAATAAGACTTGAATCATTAGAAATAGAAGGAAGTGAAGTAATAACTGATTTAAGACAAGATATAACAGATGTTAGAAAAAATCTAGAACAAATAGATAAAAAAATAAAAAAGAAAGTGGAAGAAGCTGAAACAGCTAGATACGAAAAAGAAAAATATGAAAGATCAATTAACCAAGCAACAACACCTGAATTACAATTAATTTTAGAAGAAGTTGATGCAATAACAAAAAGAGATACATATGAACAATTAGAAAACGACCATTTAATTGAAAAAGAACAATATGAAAAAGAAAAAGAAAAAATAGAAGCACAAATAGAAGAACTTGGGAAAAAATTAGAAACCATTGATAACCCATTCAAGTATTTTAAAGGAAGTTTTAGTCCTGAATCATTCAAAGCGTTCAAGAAATTACTAATCTACCTTGATGAGCAAGAAGTGTCATTTAATTATGGAAAATTAGTAGAACCAAGATTAACTGAAGAAGAAATCCTCAAACAAACCAGAAAAGTAATGCCCTTATTCTTACTAGAAGAGGAGACAAAAAAACAAAAAGGTGAGAAACTAGTTGATTTAATAAAACCAATCTATGAAGTACTGCAAGAAAGCATTAACATAATTATTGAACACGTTAATAACCATGATAAAGAATTATTTGAAACAGGAATAGATAAAAAATTAACATTAAAACTAACAATTTCAAGACCAGATGCTAAAGAATTATATGATCAAAGAACAACTCTTGAAGAAAAAATTAAAGAAAAAGAACTGGAAAAAGAAGAGATACTAGATAACTTTTATAAAAATTTTGAACAATTTGTTGAACACCTCTCTATATATAAAAAAAGCTCAGAAAAAATTAAAGATTTGATCGAAAAAATTAAAAAAGAAACCAAAGAAAATGAAAAAAATTATTTAGATCTAATAAGAACAATTAAAAAATACCTAACTCAAATAGATAAATATGAAAAAATAATCAATGATCTTGAAACAAGAAAAATATCTAAAAAAACAAAAAGTGCTTATTATCCAAGAATAGCAAAGTGTTTACTAGAAGAAGGAGAAAAAAATCTGGAAGAGTTAATATTAAAAACAATTAATCCTAAAGGAACTAAGATAAGATATGAAAAAGGAACAGAAGAAGAATTAATAAAAGAACAACGCTATAAAACCTTAACAGATTACATTAACGGATTAAACTTAAATTCTGAATATAAAAATATAATAATTGATGAATTAAAAAAGACCCTATCTAGTGAAGCATTAAGTGAATTCAAGCCAAGCCAAGAATTAATAGGTTGTATAAGAAAATACATCATACCAAAAGAACAAAAGGAATTCTTTACAGGAATAAAACAATCAGGTTTTGATGAAAAAACAAAAAATGATTTATTAAACATAATTTCAAGAGCCTGGCTTGAAAACTTCTACACAGAAATTAATTATGAAAAAGTAAAAGAAAAAATAAAGGAAAGAGCAGGAAAAGCAACAGAGTTCATAAAAGAAAAACAAAAAAAGACAGGCGATTCCTGGGAAGGATTTAAAGAAGACTTCAGCATCCCAAAAATGAAGATAATCCTGATGAAATACACAGATTCTTTCACAGAAACAGACGATCAATTTATTGTTCATCTAAGCAAATTAGAAACAAAATTAAGGATGGATTTCATAAACAGAATAATAGACTCAATCATTTCAGGCTTTATAGAAATTGAAGGTCCTGAAAAAAAATTCCTTAGAAAAATAACAAAAAAAGAATTATACCCTAAATACATATTCAAAGAATTAAGAACAATAGAAACACAGGTTATTGATGATGAATACAAAAACAAACAAACAGAAATTGAAGCCTTAGAAAAAGAACTTAAAAAAATAAATGAACAATTAGATGAAAAACTAATAGAAACGCACTTTTATACACAATTACATAACCTAATAAGCAACCTGCCAGAGAAAACATCAGAACAAGCTAGCCCAATAACTCAATGGTTAATAATGCTAAGAAAAATTAGGGAATACGAAGAAATAACAAAAATAGCAAGCGCAATAGAGATAGATGACTTACTAAGAACAACATACAAAGTTAAAGAACCAACAATAAAACTAAACAGCATGTTAAACACAGCAGAGTATTATTCAATAACAAGCATAGAAACAACAAGACCAATAAGCACTGAAGAATACCTTCAACTAAAAACCAAACTAATAAAAGGCGACCAAATAACCCCAACAGAGATAAAATCAATAATCAATTATGATGAATTAATGAAACACTTATGGACCACAATCAAACAAAGCGAGTTCAGAAGAGCACCAAACTATGATTTAATGGAAAAATTAATCAACAAATGGAACCAAGAAGACGAACAACCAAAAGGAGTACAAGACCTAAAAGACTTATTACTAACCCGCTTAAGTGAATGGCCAGGCCAAGAAATAACAATAACCCATAAACCATTAAGAGAATACCAATCAATAATGCAAGAAATAAGACAAGCATTAATTAATAGCGGTCGCAGAAGAATACCAAACTACGAGTTAATGGAAAAAATAGCCAATAAATGGATGCTAGAAGGCAAAAACAAAAAAGAAATCATTAAATTGCTCGTGCATTAAAACCCTCAAGCCTCAATAACTGAGCAAAAGACTCACTAAAACCATGATGAGTTAACACTTGATCAGGCTTACAAGCCTTAACAAAACGCAACAAGTCAGTAAAACAAGCATGATCACTCAACCTAAAACAATCACTAACCCCACGAGCACCCCAACCAGTAAAAGAGTAAACCCTAGACTTAGGAAACCGATCCAACTCCCTGCGATCAGGCGTTATGTAAACAAAACCCTGATGACCATTCAACTCCACAGTCTCAGGAACATCAAAACCATGAATCCTGCAAACACTATTAACACCCCTAACCTTAGGGTGAGCACAAGGCATTAAATCACCAACCAAACTAGTTAACACCTGAGCCTTACCAAAAGCATAACCCCACAACACCACGTTAAAACCACGAGCCAAGTCATCCTCAATAACATCACGAGCCCGAGCCAAAACATCACAAGGCTCATCAAAAACGTACTGAGGCGAGCCATAAGTAGACTCAATAATCAAGGTATCACACTTAACAGGCCTTAAACCATTAAGGAAAAAACGATCATGAGGGCAGAAATCACCAGTATAAAAAACAGTCTCATCACCCCTAACCAACAAGGACTTACCCCCAAGAACATGACCTGAATCCAACAACTCAACACCAGGCAAAGAGTTAACAACATTATAATCACAACCCAACCGGTGCAAAGCAATATCAGCAGTTAAATTAGAAGAAAGAACAGGACACCTAGCCTTACGAACCAAGTGATCAGTATGAGCATGACTTAAAAAGATTAAGTCAGTGCTGCTGGACTGTGAATCAAGACCAACGTTAAAACCATTAAAATCAAGATTAACTCCTCGCCCACTAACAACCCTCATTCAAAAGGGTTCCAGGAGAGGAGCCTTTAAAAGTTTAACCAAACAAGGCCCCTAATCCAGCAGCAGCTTCTTCTTCACTTGGTTTATCTTCCTCTTCCTTAGCTTCTTCCTTCTTCTCTTCTGCAGGCGCGGCAGCAGCAGCAGCCGGAGCAGCAGCAGCCACAGGAGCAGCCTTACTAACCGCTTCCTTAATATCAACACCTTCAAGAGACGCAACCAATGCCTTAACCCGAGCTTTATCAGGCTTAGCACCAGCAGCAGTGAGAACCTTAGTAACAGCGGCCTCAGAAACCTCTTGTTCAGCAGAGTTCAAAAGAAGAGCTGCATAAACGTATTCCATTACTCTTTAACCTCCCAATTTATAGTATTAGCCAAAGCCAAAGCCTTAACCTTGGCAGTGAGCATAACCTCGCCAACATTATCACTAGTTAAAATACCCGCTTCACGGGCAAGGTTGCGAGCATGAATTAAACCCCTCAATAATAATAACTCAACAGTGAACTCATTAACCACTCCAGCCTCAACAGCTAAGTTAAAAGCCCCAGAATGAGCTTGACCTAACAATGAAATAAAATCATGAGCATTAAAGGATAAATCATCACTAGAGAAAACAGTCTTATCCTCAAAACCAGCAATAATAGCTAAACCAGTAGTCACAGGCTTCAAACCCATATCATACAATAACTCAGCAACCTTAGAAGAAACCTTCTCACCAGCCTTAACAATAACAGCTGGTTCAAGAATAGTAATCTTACCACCCTTAGGGCTAACCTTAACCCCTAACTCAGTAAGATCAGTTAAGACTTCACCAGGCATTAAAGCAGTAGGCCCCTCCTCAAGAACAATATCCTTCTCAGCAATCATTCCACCCTTAACAAAAGCAGGCCTGCGAAGACCAGAAAACTTAATCGCTAACTTAAAAACACCCTTATCACTTAATAAAAGCAACGCGCAAGAACCCTTCAAGTGATCAACAAGCTTCTCAAAACCCTTACCAACACTCTCCAGAGCACGCTTCATAACATTACGAGACATAACCCTCAAGTCAAGACTTAAGTCACGCCTAATAGATTGCAATTGATCAGTAGGTAAACCCTCAAGACTAACAACAGCCACAGCCTTAACCCCCTCCAAATCCTTAACCAAAGCAGCAACTAACTCCTTCTTACGCTTAATAGCCGGCCTCATAACCTCACACTCCGACTCATAGTCATCTTAACATAAACCTCACTAACTTGCTCTTCATGACGAGGCAACTTACTAACAACCACTTTATAAACAGCTAAGATATTATCAGCTAATTCACTATCAGACATGGATTCAACACCAACCCTAACACCAATAGTTGGTTGATCCTTAACCCTAACAATAACCGTACGCTGCATTTTATCATAAATAGGCTTTAATAAATCCTTCTTAGGCGGGATAACCCCCCCAGCCTTAGGATCAGGCATCCGACCCTTAGGTCCAAGAAATTTACCAAAAGATTGAGCCACTTCACCCATCAAATTAGCCTGGGCAACAAAAACATTATGCTTCCGAACCAAATTCTTAATCTCACGCTTCTTCTTAAACAACTTAAAATCATCCTTCTTAATCACTTCATCAAAAACCTTAGAAGCAGGCTCAACCAACTCCTTATCAACAAAAATAGCAACCGAGACCTTCTTACCAAGGCCATGAGGCAAGATCACAACCTCCTTAAGCTTATTCTCAGGCTTCTTAACATCAGTATCCTTTAAACTAATCTGCAAATCAATACTTTGAGTAAACTTACGCTTAGCAGAAGCTTCCCTTAACTTCTTCAACCCATCTAAAACTTGTTTCTTATCTAACACTCGGCATAACACCTCCTGCTTAAAGCAGTAATTGAAACTAAGATAAAACCCCTTTTTAAAGATTACTCTTTAAGCAAGGAATCATGCTGGCCATCAAGAACTTCCTGCTGAACAACCTTAGGATCCTTACCCTCAACAGTTAAACCCATACTAATACAAGTACCAAGTACTTGAAGCACAGCCTTACTCAAGTCAAGACCAAGAACTTCACGCTTAACCTTAGCCACAACTACAACCTTATCAAAAGATAAGTCACCAGCCACTGCTTCACGATCACCAGCAGCTTTCTGCAAACCAGCCTCCTTCAACAATAACTGACTAGTAGGTGGCAAGTCAACAGTGATCTCATAATCCTTAGTTTTTAAATCATAAGAAATAGTAATAGGCACTTTCATACCAGCATGCTCTTTAGTAGCACTATTAATATCAGCCACTACCTTACCAATATTCAAGCCAGCCATACCCAAAGATTGACCCAAGGCAGCAGCAGTAACACTACCAGCCTTAACCAAAGCCTTAATCTCAGGCATTCAAACACCAGCCTCCTTAAACTTATCAATAGCACTACCACCCTTAGATTCTTCAGGAGCCTCAGCAGACTGGATTAACCGAACACTATCAATACTAACAGTCATAGGAATAGGCACCGCAGCCTCCAATAACTCAACAACCACTTCTTCCTTAACCTTATTAATACGCTTAACCCGAGCCTTCTCACTCTTAAAAGGAGTGCTAATTAATTCAACAATATCACCCTCCTTAAGCGTAATAGGCTTAGGAGCAGAAGTAATAAAATGCTTAACCTTATCAAAAGGCACCGGGGACTCAATAACCCCTTTAACATGATGCAAACCATAAACAGCGTTAACCACGTCCTCACGAGAGTCAGCCTCAACAAACAAGTAACCCTTAATCATCTCAGGATGCAACACAGACTTAATCACGCCAGGCTCCTTCTTAGCTAAGATGATAACGCGCTCAGCCACTTGACGCTCCCGACCAGCCGTAGTTCGAACAATAAAAACACCCATGATTACATAACCGCCCTAATAATAAATTGATATAATAATTGAATAGCAAAGCCAACAGCACCCACAACCAAGATACCAAGACCACTAATCTTAAGAATAGACATGAACTCCTCGCGACTAGGCTTGCGAGCAATACTAATAACACGCTTATACTCCCTAAGATTACGCTTAAGCTTTGAAGCAAAACTCATAATAGAAAAATGAAATCAAACACGGTTTTTTAAAGGTTTCTAAAATATTTAATCAATGAATTCAATACCCAACTCTGACTCCATTTCAGTCTTACGCTGTTTACTAACAGTCTTCTCACTGCCAAAGATTTGAGGCGATTGAACACCAGTAACAACAAGCATAACACGAATAGAATCCTTCATATCATTAGCTAACTGGGCACCCCAGATCACGTTAGCATCCTCATCCAACCGGTCACTAATAGTCTCAACAACAGCTTTAGCCTCATCAAGACTCATAGAAGGACCACCAACAACATTAATAAGAGCTCCACGAGCCCCAGCAATATCAACATCAAGAAGAGGATTAGTAACTGCTTTCTCAACAGCTTCAATAGCCCGATTCTCAGTATCAGACTCGCCAACACCAATCATGGCCACGCCACCCTGCCTCATAACAGCTTTAATATCAGCAAAATCCAAGTTAATCAACCCAGTCTTAGTAACAAGCTCAGCAATACCCTTAACAGCGTTAGTTAATATCTCATCAGCCACTTTAAAAGCAGTATGCAACGGCAAGTCATTAGCAATCTCTAATAATTTATCATTAGGAATAACAATCAACGTGTCAACTGACTCTTGCAAGCGTTCAAGACCCTCCAGAGCGTTCTCCTGACGAACCTTACCCTCAATAGTGAACGGCATAGTCACAACCCCAACAGTCAAGGCACCCATCTTCTTAGCAACACTAGCAATAACTGGCGCAGCACCAGTACCAGTACCACCACCAAGACCACAAGTAACAAAAGCCATATCAGCGTCCTGCAAGATCTTCTTAACCTCACTCTCAGACTCCTTAGCAGCTTCACGACCAATCTGAGGGTTATTACCAGCCCCAAGACCACCAGTTAACTCCTTACCAATCAAAACTTTCTTATCAGCTAAAACGCAAAGCAAGTCCTGAGCATCAGTGTTAACCGCGATGAGTTCAGCACCCTTAATCCCAACCTCACTCATACGCATAAGAGTATTACCACCAGCCCCGCCAACCCCAAAAACCTTAATAGTAGCCTTCTTACTTTGAATCATCTCCTCTAACTCAGCGTCAATATCACGAGTCTTACTCATCTCAGGAGAATGAACTTTAAAAGTAGAGGCTGGCAAAGATTGCTCCCTTCCAATCGCGTTATTGATAATAGAGTCCATTATAATCAATTCAATCCTATTTTTCACTTATATATTTTATGCTTCCAGCGACACTCTTTCCGAGAACGCTCACTAATTCAGTCTCAACCCGATTTTTAATATTTTCTGGTAACCCAATAGTATCTTTAATAAGTATACTTTCACCCTCACGCTTAACAATTAATTCTTGACCAATAAAAGAGTTAACAACCACCCTAACCTTAGCAAGATCATCCTTAACTAACTCAAGAATCTTAACCTCAAAAGACACATCCTTACCAGCCAATGGGTGATTAAAATCAACCATTACCCGACCAGGACTAGCACTAACCACTTTACCCATAAGCCCATCAACATTAACAACCAAACCCTTAACCGGTCGAACATTATTAGCCCTAAAATACTTAGCAGAGATCATCTTAATCAATGAACGCTGCCTAGGCCCATAAGCCTCATTAACGCTTAACTCAAGCTTATAAGAATCACCAACCCCGTGCTCTAAGAAAGATTTATCTAAAGCTTTATGAACATAACCCCTACCCACAGGCAACTCCTTAATCACTTCCTCAATTAACTCACCCTTACTAGATGATTTAACCTTAACCTTAATCACGTCATTCTTCTTCATACAGGCACCTCAGTTTCATTATAAAAATCTAATGGATTAAAATCAGACGGCAACTCACCAGTCTCATTACGTTCAACACCAAGAATAACCAGTATTTCATCCTCATCAAAAGGTTCAGGCTCTGACTCAACACTAACCCTGACCAAGCTATTATAAGTTACTTCAACAGCGTCATCTAAACCAATAACCAGCAAAGTATACTGTAAAGGATAACCAGAACCTTTATCAAAACAAGCTAATATCCTAATATAATTATAATCACTCATAAGTATGTTCTTCGGGATTTCATCAATAATTTGAGCATTAAGCAAGTAACAAGGAATCTCATTAAGGTAATCCTCAACCTCACTTAGAATGCTTAACTTCATGTAATCCAATAACTCAGAAGGCTTTAAATCATAAAAAGTCCCCTCAATACTTGAAAGAGTATTATTCCAAACTACTTGATCATCACTAAACTCATAATAAGCCACGCCCTCACTAAACTCGTGCTCACCATTAAAGAAACCAGTATAATCAACCTTATAAGTAGCATTAAAATCTTGCCCAGCCATCATTAAACGCTCAATACGAGCCAGCATTTCATCATAAGTTGGCTCCCTAATAATATTATAAACTAGGAATATTGTAAGCACTAAAATCCCAACTAACGAACTAATCAAGACTACCCTCTTATGATCCATCATCAACCACTTCAATAGCTTTTGAAGGACAACTAGCCTCACAAGCCCTACAACCAAAGCACTCGCCTTTAACAACCACGGCCTTACCATCCTTCAGTTTAAACAACTCGGCCGGGCAAATATCAACGCAGTTGCCACAACCAGTGCACTTAGCTTTACTAACAATAGGTTTAACCATTAATTAATATAAGAGTCATTAGAGTTTATAAAAACCTTACGTAGTCCAGGAGGCGTTCCCCCTCCTTGGACCAAACCTCCCCCTTTTACTTTTTATAATTTAAAAACAGGAGGCGTTCCCCCTCCTTGGACCAAACCTCCCCCTTTTACTTTTTATAATTTAAAAACAG
>Ga0180433_10000543_pt1 | contig 64860 bp, 52 predicted proteins | sample SS_ome_8_FD_132980 | JGI IMG/M metagenome (GOLD analysis project Ga0180433, IMG submission 132980) | Hypersaline lake sediment archaeal communities from the Salton Sea, California, USA - SS_1_D_1 metaG | ecosystem: Environmental > Aquatic > Non-marine Saline and Alkaline > Hypersaline >... | reverse complement strand
GCGATTAAAATAAAAAATATAAACAAGAAAAATATTCAAGACATTGTTCTTGAAAGAAACTTGTATATAGCTGAAAATAAATTATTAATGAAAACATCGCCATTTTTTTATGAATAGGTCAGGATAATAGAAAAATTAGAGAATTGTCCCTGTTTTTTCTATATATGCCAGGTGGAAAGGATAGGAATGTAAGTGATCAGGAGTACAGATATCAACTGGATAAAAAAGAAAAGGAGAATACTCCGATAAATTTTCTGCATGGGAGCTTCGAATCGGTAAGAGGCAAGGAACAGATTTAGCCCGACAGGAGGAGTGAGGTAGCCCAACTCCATATTAGCCAGGAAAATGATCCCAAGGTGTACAGGGTGTATTTGAAAAACATGTCCCAAAGGAATGATAAGGGGAACAATAACCAGAATAGCTGAAAATATATCCATAAAAAAACCAGTGATTAGGAGACACAGATTTAAGAGGAGCAGAAATAAATATTTGGATCCGATATTTGCCTGAACCCATTCTGCCAGCTTTAATGGAATTTGAGCATCTACCATAAAATAGGACAGGGCTTTGGCAATAGCTATGATAGAAAGCACTCCCCCAATGATAGGGATACATTTTTTTATGATGTTGGAAAGACCTTTTATTTTTATATCCCTGGTTATAAACAGTTCCACAATGAGGATATAGACCACAGCCACAGCCCCGCTTTCGACCAAGGTGGTGAGCCCCCCAAAATAAGAACCGAGTATGATCACAGGAAGAAGTATTTCCCAAATAGAAATTTTCAAAGACTTGGCGGCTTCTTTTAGTTTGAATGGTTCTCTGGGGATCTTTTTCTTAAAAGAATAGACTACCCCTATCATCACCATGGCCAGTATCATAAGGGCTCCGGGGAGAAGTCCTCCTATAAACATGTCTTTGATGCTGATTTGAGCGGTGACTCCATAGATAATAATGGGAAGGCTGGGTGGAAATAAAAGACCGATGCTTCCTGAAGCTGTAAGCAGTCCGGTGCTGAACTTTTTTTTATAATTCCCTTTTATGAGAAGCATGAGCAGAAAGCCCCCCAGAGCCAGAATAGTAACACCTGAAGCGCCGGTAAAGGTGGTGAAAAAAGCGCATGCCAGCACACTCACAACAGCAAGACCCCCGGGAAACCAGGAAAATAAAGATTTAAACAACCCTACAATACGTTCTCCTGCTTTACTCTCTGAAAGAAGAAATCCCGCCACTGTAAATAGGGGAATGGCAGGGATAGAATGACTTATAAGAAGAGTATAAGCTTCATTGGGAACTACTTCGAGGGGGAGACCGCCTCGGGCAAAAAGAAGATAGGCGGTGCCGCCGAGTATGATGAAGATCCTCATACCAAAGACTGAAGTGAGGATCAGGAGTATAATTAGAGGCCAGGCAGCTGATAAAAGCACTGCTTCATATCCAGAGGAGAGGTTTTCAAATATTTCTGGGTATTTTCCGGTCAAACCTATTATGGAGTTCAGTAAAGGTTTGAGTCCCAGAAAGGTCCCTAAGAAAAAACCTGAAAGAGAAGAAATAATTTTCAGAATTTTTGTTTCAAGTTGAAAGCTGAATCTCAGAGCCATCACAAAATATCCTACAGCCATCAGAAGGATGATGTATTTCAAGCTGAATATTCCCAACTTTTGTTCTGTAGTGAAGCCATTTATGGCAAAAGAAAGAGAAGCCCAACCAAATGCAGTAGTGAAACAGGTGGCCAGAGAGGAAACCACCAGATGAATGAAAGATTTGGCTTGTTTGGAAAGATTGAAGCTGAGGCTCAGAGAGAGGTGTTTTTTCTCTCTGGTTGTGATCATTCCTCCTAAAAAGGTTAAAATAAGGACAAGATGATGAATATAATCAGTGGAATTGGGGATTCCTGTGCGGAATAGTTTTCTTGCCACGACTTCCATCACAGGAATTAAAGCAAGGAGGAAGACAATGAGAAAGACAAGCTGGTCTTCAAATATGTGGATGATCTTCAGAATGTTCTTTTTCATTTATTCTTTCAAATTCATTCAAATGCTGTTTTAGTTTGTTATAGATTTCCCTTGAAAACACACTGCCTACAAGCACTTCCATTCCTTTCTCTGCTGTTTTTTTCCACTGGCTTACAGCTTCTTTAGGAACTTCATTTATTTTAAGTCCATGTTCTTTCATGGTTTCCAGAGCTTCTTCTTCCAGTTCTTTTCTGTCTTTATTCAATTTGTCAGAAATTTCCTGAGCGGCTTCCAGCATTTCCTCTTTATACTGATCTGGGATTCTATCCCAGATTCTATCAGTAATCACAATACCGCCCACCAGAGGGGCGATCTTAAGAGAACACATATTCGGAGCCAAGGGGAAATACTGACCAGAGGCTGCCACCAGAGGAGTTATATAGAAGGAGTCCACCATTCCACTCTGCAGAGCCATCATAAGGTCTTTTAGGTCTGTAGGAACAATATGATATCCCGACCTCTTCCATGCTTGTTCCAGCACTGGCTCCCCGGTAGTAAAGGAAAGCTTGTGTTTTTTTAAATCTTCCGGGTAAAGGACTTTGTCTTTTGAAAAAATATGAACCCATCCTGCTATGGACCAGATGATGATTTTGAATCCTTCTTCTTCTATTCCATTTTCAAAGACAGGCTTCATTTTATCTAATACATAGCTAAGTTCTTGGCTGGATGAAATAAGAAAAGGGATATTGAGAACATAGATATCTGAATAGATCTTGGTTAATCCTCTGTTGGTAAAAACGCCTCCCCCCAAAATTCCTATCCTCATCTTTCTCAACACATCAGATTCATTTCCTGCAATACTTCCAGGATAAATCTTCAACTCGACTTCCCCGTTTGTGATTTCATGCCATTTCAAGTTCAGCATCCTTAAAGCATCGTCCCAGGGCGACCTTTTGGGAGCAATACTTCCGATCTTGATGGTGATTGAACCAGGAGAGGCATAGAGAAAAGCGTATAAGAATATTACTGAAATAATCAGTGTTACTGCCTTTTTCTTCATTTTTCATCCATAATTTTTTTATTTTGGATTATTCATACTGGTTTTTGAATAATCCAGATTAATCTATTTCTACAAAATAATCCTCAATATGGTCAAGCATCCATTTGGCTTTTCTTTGATAGATGGTATTTTGGAGCCGTAAAGGTTTGTATTTGTCAGGGTCGATCTGGAGGACTTGGTTTAAAAGATTTTTGAATTCTTTGATGTTTTGTTCTTTTATAGAAACAGTGGAGGCTAGGGATAGGTAAGGTGATGCGGACCGTCCCTTTGATAATCGTACTGCTTTTTTGAAATGGTCTCTGGCTTTTTTTGAGCTTCCTCCCATGTAATCAGGCAGAGAACCATAGTATAGGATTAAGAAATCATGGACTGAACCGTTGTTGAAGTCTCCGTCCAGTTCCAGAACCTTATTCATCATGGCTTCGGCTTGGGGAAGTGTGATTCCAAGTTTCATATCAAAGGGATCAATGGAATAGGCGGCTACCCAACCCGCTGAAGCCCAGTAAAGGTCGGGGACATCATCCAATGTAAATTTATCCAGAGCCTGTTCGTATTTTTTAGCCTTGAGTTCATTTAAGAAACCAGGATGTTTCATTTCAAGCAGTTCGAGGATGTAATCTCTTCCTCTTAAATAGAGGTTTTTTGCCCTGTCCAGCATAAATTCTTTTTTTTCAAACTTCTGGTCAGGAAGCTGTTCAGCCGGTGATTGAATGAAAGCGTTGGCATACATAATGTAAAGCATACCGGTTTGAAGCTTTAATCCGTAATGTTCCGGTATGGACGCCATCAAAGATTCATACATTTTTATGGTAAAAGGAAGAGCGTCTCCGACTAATTGAGGGTCATTATCGCTTAGAAAAACATTACTGGTGCCTTCACCGGTTAAGGCATCAGCTGCTTTTTTCAGTGCGAATTTTTCTAAAGAGCAGGAAGAAATAAGAATGATTATGAATAGAGTTATGATCCATGAATTCCTTGTGCATGTTTTTTTTCCTGTTTTCATTTCCCTGTTTTCTGATCAGGACTTACTTTTTTCTTTTCTCCAAATCTTGATTTAAAATTTTTTGAGCCCGATCTTCTGAGTCATGATATTTTTTTTGAAGGGAATCAAGTTTTGATTTGAGTTCAGCCGCTATATTAGAATAGGAAGGATCGTGGTAAACATTATGGAGTTCTTGAGGATCTTTTTTCAGGTCATACAGTTCCCACGCATCGATATCATAGTAGAAATGGATCAATTTATATTTTTGGGTGCGAATACCGTAGTGCCTTTTGACCATATGAACGCTGGGATATTCATAATAGTGGTAGTAAATAGCATCCCTCCATTTATGCACAGGCTCTCCCTTTATCAAGTTGGCTAAAGATATTCCCTGCATTTCTTCTGGGATGATTACGTCGGATAATTCTAGGAATGTGGGAGCAAAGTCAAGATTGGTTACCAAATGTTGGTCCTTTTTGCCGGGTTGGATATGTCTGGGAAATCTCATTAAAAGAGGCATTCTCAAAGATTCCTCATACATGAAGCGCTTATCAAACCATCCATGGTCTCCGAGGTAGAAACCCTGATCCGATGTATAAACTACTAAGGTGTTGTCGGCCAGACCTGATGTTTCCAAGTAATCCAGGAGCTTCCCGATATTTTCATCAACACCTGCTATGCAGCCTAAATAATCCTGCAAATAACGCTGGTATTTCCAGCGTACCAGATCTTTTCCTTCGGGTTTTTGTTTATAAAAGGCTTCTCTTTTTGGACCGTAAGCTTGTACCCATGCTGACTTTTGTTCTTCTGTCATTCTTTCAGGAGGGGGGCCCATTTTAAGGTCATATTTCAAGCGCATGTGCTCTTGGAGAGTCATTTCCTGCTGCTGTGCTGCTCTGGATCGGGTGGAATAGTCATCGAATAGAGTATCAGGCACAGGAAATTGGGTATGGTCATATTTTGTGAGATGCCTTATTGCTGGCTGCCAATTTCGGTGTGGAGCTTTATGGTGGAGCATCATGAGAAAAGGCTGGTCTGGATTTCTTTTGTTTTCCAAATAATCAACCGCCATGTCTGTGAGGATATCTGTAACATATCCGCTGTGATGCTTTTTCTGCCCCATTTCAATAAAGTCAGGATTATAGTAATGACCCTGACCTGGAAGAACATTCCAGTAGTCAAAGCCAGTGGGAGCACTCTTGAGATGCCATTTACCTATCATAGCAGTCTGGAAACCAGCCTCCTGTAATAACTTTGGAAAAGTCATTTGAGTGCTGTCAAAATCCAAAGTATTATTCCAAACTCCGTTCATATGGCTGTATTTTCCCGTTAGTATGGTGGCGCGGCTGGGAGCGCATATGCTGTTAGTACAGAAACAATTATCAAAATGGATTCCTTCTGAGGCGATACGGTCGATGTGAGGGGTTTTGTTTATTTTGCTGCCGTAGCAGCTTAGGGCATGAGAAGCATGGTCGTCAGTCATAATAAAGAGGATATTGGGCTTTTGTTCAAGAAGCACATTTTGGGTCCTCCGGTTGCATTGAGAGGCAGCAATGGATGCCACTCCCAAACCAAGAAATTCAATAAAGTCCCGTCTTCTCATTTTTATGAGGTTATTTGACCTGGTTATAGGACCATTCAAGCCACTGAGTGATGATTTCTATATCTTCCTTGTCCACTGTGGCTCCGCACCAGAATCTGAGACCTGGGGGAGCGGCCCGGTAAGAACCGCAGTCATAAGCCACATCTTCTTCTGCCAAAAGCTCCACAATCTTTTTGATTTTTTCTTCGGGAAGGTCAACACTAAAGCACACACTGGTGTTGGAACGGATCTCTTTGCTTTCGGCAAGAAAGTCAATCCAATCGTGCTTAGCCACAAACTCTTCAAAAGCTTTTAGGTTTCGGTTGATTCGTTGGATGAGCCCCGGAAGGCCTCCAACGGATTCAGCCCAGTTCAAAGCAGCAAGATAGTCTTCATTGGCCAGCATAGAAGGAGTGTTTATGGTAGATCCTTTAAATATTCCTTCATTAAATTTTCCTTTTTTCATCATACGGAATATTTTGGGCATTGGCCAGGGTGGAGTGTAGGTCTTGATTCTTTCCACAGCTCTCGGAGATAAAATCAGTATCCCGTGAGCTGCTTCTCCTCCCAGTACTTTCTGCCATGAATAAGTGATCACATCAAGCTTATGATAGGGTATTTCCATGGCGAATATGGCTGAAGTGGCATCACATAAAGTAAGGCCTTTTCTGTCATCAGGGATCCAATCGCCGTCCGGAACTTTGACTCCGCTGGTGGTTCCATTCCATACAAACACAACATCATTGTCAAAATCAGTTTGGGAAAGGTCAGGCAGTTTGCCGTATTCTGCCTCGAACACACGGACATTTTCCAGCTTGAGCTGGTCCTGTATGTCGGTAGCCCATCCTTTACTGAAAGATTCCCAGACAAAAACATCTACACCTCTAGGACCTAACAGAGACCACATAGCCATTTCAAAGGCACCTGTGTCTGATGCCGGCACAATTCCTACCCGATAATCAGAAGGAAGTCCCAGAATTTCTTTAGTTCTTTCTATTGATTCTGCAAGTTTTCCTTTTCCAAGGGAGCTGCGGTGAGAACGTCCCAAAGGGGTGTCCTTGAGTTCATCCAGGGAATATCCAGGGTGTTTAGCGCACGGTCCTGAAGAATAGCACTTATTGTTTGGTTTGACTTCAGGTTTCATTATTATTTCTCCTATAATACTAATTATTTATTTATGTCAGAAATTTGGCTTGTTGATATAGGTTAAGAATAATAAAATATTTGGGGCTCTGTCAATGAAATAAATGAAACTTAAGTGCGGTTTGTGCTTCCTTCCCTAAGTTTTAACAAATGAGATTTTTATTTGCTGCTTTTTTTCTGTTTTTTGAGGATTTTGGCCCAGGTGTCTCGTAAGGGAACAGTCTGATTAAAAACCAGCTTGTTTTTGGTGGAGTCAGGATCCACACAAAAGTATCCTTTCCTTAAGAACTGAAACCGGTCTCCTGGACGGGCTTGAGATACGCTCGGTTCCATCTTGCAGGAGGGAAGAACTTTTAAAGAATCAGGATTTAGGTTTTCCTTGAAATCTTCACCCTCTTTGACATCTAAGGGATTTTTTGTGTCAAACAAACGGTCATAAAGTCTTACTTCTGCTTCAACCGCGTGAGAAGCTGATACCCAGTGCAGAGTTCCTCTTACTTTTCGTCCGTCTTTGGACCATCCCCCTTTTGTTTCAGGGTCATAGGTGCAGTGAAGCCTGATGATTTTGCCAACATTGTCTTTGACCACTTCTCTACATGTGATGTAAAAGGCGTGTTTGAGCCTCACTTCCCGACCCGGAGCTAAGCGAAAATATCTTTTGGGAGGGTTTTCACAAAAGTCCTCTTTTTCGATATACAAGCGTTGTGAAAAGGGTATTTTTCTTTTCCCCATGGTTTCATCTTCAGGATTATTTTCAGCGTCCAGCTGCTCCACCTTTTCTTCAGGATAGTTATCAATAATCACTTCAAGGGGATCGAGAACAGCCATGATCCGTTGGGCTTTTTTATTCTGGTCTTCGCGCAGGCAGTGTTCAAGAAGTTCTATGTCCACCATACTTTCCCTTTTGGCTAATCCTATTCTGTCACAAAAATCACGGATAGACTCTGGAGTAAAGCCGCGCCGTCTGAGTCCTGAGAGTGTGGGCATGCGGGGGTCGTCCCACCCGTCCACATGTCCTTGTTCCACCAGCTCAAGCAGTTTTCTTTTGCTCATGACAGTGAAACTAAGATTGAGTCGGGCAAATTCGATCTGCTGGGAGCGGAATACATCCAGCTCTTGGAGAAACCAGTCGTATAAGGGTCTGTGGTCTTCAAATTCAAGGGTGCAGAGGGAATGGGTGATATTCTCAATAGAATCACAAAGACCGTGAGCAAAGTCATACATGGGATAGATGCACCATTTGTCTCCAGTCCGGTGATGGGAGGCATGAAGAATTCTGTATATGACCGGATCTCTCATGTTTAAGTTTGGGGACGACATATCTATTTTTGCTCGAAGCACCCGGGAGCCATCTTTGAATTCTCCTTTCATCATCCTTTCAAACAAATCGAGATTTTTATCAGCCGGTCGGTTCCGGTAGGGACTTTCTCTTCCTGGCTCGGTCAAGGTCCCCCTGTATTCTTTGATTTCCTCTGCGCTTAAGTCACAGACAAAGGCTTTCCCTTTTTTTATCAACTGCAACGCATATTCATAGAGCTGCTTAAAATAGTCTGAGGCATAGTATTCCCGATCTTCCCAGTCAAATCCCAACCACCTCACATCTTTTTTTATGGACTCCACATATTCCACTTCTTCTTTGCAGGGATTTGTATCGTCAAATCGGAGGTTGCATTTTCCTTTGTATTCCTCTGCCAATCCAAAGTTGAGGCATATGGATTTGGCATGGCCGATATGAAGATAACCATTGGGTTCTGGGGGGAACCGGGTGTGTACTTTTCCCTCGTTTTTGTTGGCTTTTATATCTTCTTCTATTTGGGTGCGGATAAAATCCAGCATTATATCTTTATTTTTTTTCATTTTGTTTTTATAAGATAATAGGAAATCAAATTATAATCAACCGTAATCTTGAATTTCTATAAAGGCTCTGATGGTCTTCATTCCATTCTTTTTTTGACTGTCTCCAGTCTTTTGTTGATATCCATTTTTTCTCCTTTTTCGTTCACAACATAGATCCCCCCATCAATGAGTTTGGTGTTCCAGTTGATCCCATCAGAGAATTCATCCCGGCATTCCCACAAAAAAGGAACCGGGAAGTATCCTGATTTGAAGACTCGGTAGAGACCTCTGCTTGAGTATAAACTTTTTATATTTTTTTCCATATGCTGGATCATGGATTTTGATTCCTCAAAAAGCTCTTGGGTTTCACTTTGTATTTCAGGATTTGATATCAAATCAATAACCGCGTTTTTTTGTCTGTATTCTGGATAATTCTTTAGGGCAGTTTTGGTGATTTGGATGCTTTCATTAATGACTTCTGGTGTGGCGAGAAACAGCGCTTCAGAGTAGCTCACCACATGGATGATAGGAGGACTGTTGGGTTTTTCCGGTTCAACATCTGACATCAAAGCAGTGACAGCAGCGAGCTGAACTTTGGCTTTTTTGGTATCTGGAGAGAAGTAATCCAGCCCGGCTCGAGGTTGATAGATCACCTTGAAATTCCTGTCTTCCAAACTTCTCACCATCTTCAACAACACCCGGGCTTTTATTAAGTCCCTGACTCCCCATGTGGATTTGGGTGTGTTGAGCATATTCTGAAGAACCAGCACTTGAATCCCCAATTTTTTGGCGGTTTTTGCGGCAAGATAGGCTGACACCACATAGGTGATGTCATCAGCTCCTCTGAAGGCGAAGTGATGGGGGATGTTGGGCTCAAAAGGTTTTTGGGCGCTGGCAATGTATTTGATGGCATCCAGATGCTCTGAAAGACTTTGCTTGACACTCAAAGGTCCACGGCCGTCTATTTGATTAAACCACCACAGAGATAGGGCATGCCAAGCCATATTCAAGTTTTTCTCCAGGATATAAGCCATGCGTGTGATATCTTTTGTTCCAGAATAGGCTCTGACCAACATGGGAGATGAATCCTCACGGATGGCCTGGAGCTCAAGCTCGCTGTTAAAAGGAACTCCTCCTCCGTTGGGCAGGCTGTCCCAATCCTCTCCAAAATGAGACTGACTCAATTGGGAGGAACCCACAGAAACAATATCAAGATATTTGGTTCGGGAAAGTGTTTTTAACCATTCTGAAAAAAGGGCCAAAGCTTTTTCCCTGTCTTCCAAATAAGGTCCCACATGGACCCTTGTCAGCGGCAGTCGGTTATATCCTTGGGCTGCTTTCAGGCGTTTGGAGAGGTGGTCATTATCTGTCCCATAATCTTTATAAGAATATTCAGGGAGCTTTGGAATAAGCTCGTGTTTTTCTTCTTTAATTAATTTTTCCCCGAATTCAAGCCGCACCTGATCATAAACAGAGCCTTCTTGGATGGATTTTGGGATCAGAGCTTCAGGGACATCCAGTTTTTCAAGGGTTTCTATAGGGGTTTCATCGCCTTTGAAGGTTTGGAATCGACGGCCGAATTCTTTTTTGACTAGCTTACAAGCCTCAGGAAGGCCGGCAAAATAAATTTTTTTAACAGTTCTGTTTTTTTGGGGAGAGAGGATGTTATCATTTTCTATCCGGGACACTAATCTTCCAAAAGCATGGAAACCCTGTTTAGGGTCCAAGCGATAGCTGAAACCAAGATGGGTGATATGATTTTGGATGATCCATTTCTTAATGATTTCAAAATAGTGAAAAAGGGATAGCTTATCCACAGCTGACGAAACTTCAGCGTTTGAAATGTGAACCTTAAAACCGCATTCCTCGAGGAGCTGGCTTATATGTGTAAGTCCGAGGGTATGAGCATCGATTCCTGATTTCAAAAAGCCATAGGTTCTTTCTTCCATACCCTCAATCCTCTAAGCAAAAATTTTTGCTGTCATTATCACACGGGAGGGACATACCGTCAATATAGCCCTAGATCTCTATTTCCCTCTAATTTTTATACTGGTCCCTCAATCGGGTCTGGATGCTCTTCATAGGAATTATTTTCCCGTTGATGATCACATGAAATGCCCTGGAACTCATTTGAAGGGGGGACCCGGACCATACTACCAGGTTAGCGGTTTTGCCCTCTTTTATAGATCCCACCATTTGCCCAATGCCTATTATTTTGGCAGGATTGATGGTCAGTGCCTCTAGAGCCTTCTTTTCATCCAGCCCGTAAGCTACAGAAAGACTGGCTGGGACAGGAAGGTTCCGCACATTCCGGCTCTCCAGCCTCCCTCCGCCGGGATCAAAAGCAAATAACACTCCTTTTTCTGCCAGAACTGCGGCTGTATGGTAATTGAGATCAAAGGACTCCCATCTTCCGGGAATACCAGAAGTCCCTGACCAGATAACAGGTATGTTTTTCTCACTTAAAATCGGTGCGTATTTTAAAACTCCTTTGCTGGCTCTGATGATTCCCTTGAGGTTATATTCATCAATGATTTTCAGAGCATTCCGAATGGAAACTTCATCATTGGTGATAAACAGGGCAGGAACCTCCCCTTTTATCACAGGGATCAGGGCTTCCATCTCCAGATCAATGCTGAAGGATTTTTTCCCATTTTCGGTTTCTTCTTTTTTGTCTTTTTCCTGATTTTCTTTTTTCTGGAGGTATTGTTTGACTTTATTCAGTTTCTCCTCAATAAAAGATACCACACCTGGAAGAGTAGAAGGATATTTTTCTTCCCTCTTGGCTCCCATGTTAAAAACCTGAGCCGCATATCTTTTTATGACCAGATCCTGAGCCAGTCTCCCTTCCAAATTCATGATGATGGATTTTCCGTTGATAGGACTTCGAGTTCCGCTTGCGGTCATAACTGTGGTCACGCCTCCCAGACGGGTGACTTTAATGCAGGGATCTTCAGGATTGATAGCATCATAAGGGTCCATTTGGGGAGTGGACACTCCTGTTTCATTGATATCACTTCCTGCCCCAGGGTATCCGGTTACACCGACCCCGGTCATCAGAGCAACCATTCCTGGATACACATATTTTCCAGAAGCATCAATAATATGGGCGGAAGAAGGGGGTGTTAGCTCACGTCCGATTTTAACAATTTTTCCTTTTTCAATAAGAACGTCTGTATTGTTCATAGGATTCCCTTCAACCGGAACCACAGTGGCGTTTTTTATGAGTATCTTTGGTCCATCATAGGAATAGACTAAAGAGATACAAAAAAGGCCTATGATTAAAAAAACGAATATTTTTCTATTCATAACCAGCTCCTTTTACCGTGACACTTTCTTTGGCATAATCAAAATAAATTTTTCCCTCCACAATAGTCATCAGACACTTGGATGTGGAATCAAGAGGATATTTATCAAACACAGCGATATCTCCGTCCTTTCCTTTTTCGATACTGCCGGCTCTGTGTTCCATTTCAAGGGCATGGGCGGGATTAAGAGTGATCATCTTTAAAACCTCTTCTTCAGGGATGTCATTGTATTTGAGAACTTTGGCAGCATTGAGGTAAAGATAACGGCCTTCCACAGGACTGTCTGAATTGATTACTATTCTCACTCCAGCCTTATGCATCATATCAAATCCATAGGGACATCCGTCATAGGCTTCTTCTTTAAAGCCCCACCAGTCCACCCATCCTCCATAGCACACATCCGCCCCAGCAATCACATCCGGAACCTTGTATCCATCGATGCAGTGACTCAACTGCAAGAGGTCAAGATCCCATTCCTTACAGAAGTTGATGATCCATACGATCTCATCAGCCCGGTACACATGGCAGTCGATCCCTAATTTTTTCTCCAGTACCATTTTAAGGGTTTCCATTTTCAGATCTTTTTTAGGGGGCTTGATGTCCTTTTTCCCCTCTTGTTTTTGCCTTTCATATTGATCCCACTTTTCCTTATACTCCTGAGCTTTTATAAAAGCGTTTCTCATAACATAGGCATTGCCCATCCGGGTGGAAGGGATATGGCCTTTTCCTCCATAAACTCTTTTGGGGTTTTCTCCCAGTGCCATCTTGATCTGCTGCCGAACTCCCCGGACAATCATATTTTCCACTGGTTCGTTGTACTTCAACTTGATGGTGACGTTGACTCCGCCTATGATATTAGCGCTGCCGTGCATAGTCTTGACCATGGTGACTCCGCCTGCTAAAGTCTTTTTTATGGAGTCAGAAGAGGGTTCCAGAGCTTCACGCATCCATATTTGGGGGGTTACAGGATCTGTGGCTTCATTGACATCGGTTAGGGCAATGTGAGAATGGCTGTCTATGATACCAGGCATAACATATTTTCCGTTCACATCAATGACTTGGACTCCGCTGGGGATGGGAATGTTTTTGCCGAATCGGGTGATTTTTCCGTCTTTTATCACCACTGTTCCATTTTCAATAACTCCTTTGGCGATGGTAAGGATAGTGCCTCCTTTGAGTACCAGGTCCTGCGAATAAGTCAGACCGGTCATCAACAAAAGGATTAAAATAAAAACTACAAAGTTGTTCCTCAAATTGGCCTCCTCATGTTTATTTTTAAATTTAAGCTTAATAAGGAAGAGCCAAAAAATCAATTATTCTTTAAAAAAGCATCCTTATAAAAAGCAGTAAAGATAATTTCCTAATGATGAGGAAGTTGACGTTTTCTCTCTAACGTTTTATTATTAATAAACCATGTCGGAACAGAATGATTTTCAGGCGACCACTATTTTGTGTGTCAGAAAAAACGGACAAGTCGCATTGGCTGGTGACGGCCAGGTGACCCTAGAAAAGACCATATTGAAATCAAAAGCCAGTAAAGTGCGGAGATTGTATAAAGGAAAGGTTCTGGCTGGATTTGCAGGAGCCACCTCTGATGCATTTGCGCTTTTTTCCCGATTTGAAGGCAAATTAGAGGAGTTTCAGGGAAATCTCGCCCGTGCTGCTATTGAGCTGGCCAAAGACTGGAGAATGGACAAGGCTTTGCGAAGGCTGGAAGCGCTCATGATTGTTTCGGATAAAAAAAATTCATTTTTGATTTCCGGCACTGGCGATGTGGTGGAGCCGGATGACGGGATCACTGCCATAGGTTCAGGAGGTGCTTATGCTCTTTCTGCAGCCCGCGCCCTGATAAGAAACACTGATTTTTCTGCCAAACAGATTGCTGAAGAAGCCATGAAAATAACATCTGACATATGTATTTATACCAATAATCAGATAACCATCGAGGAATTATAAATGTCTATAGAACTTCCCAACAGTTTCAAACTTCTAAAGGGGGGTTTTGGTGAGTCAGAATTGACCCCCAAAAAGATCGTCGAAGAGTTGGACAAGTATATCATAGGCCAGGAAGATGCAAAAAAATCCGTGGCTATCGCCTTAAGGAATAGATACCGGAGGAGAAAGCTGCCCCCTGAACTCAAGGATGAAGTGGCGCCCAAAAATATTCTGATGATCGGTCCTACGGGCGTGGGAAAAACTGAGATATCACGCAGGCTGGCAAAATTAACCTCTTCTCCTTTTTTAAAAGTGGAAGCCAGTAAGTTCACTGAAGTCGGCTATGTAGGCCGGGACGTGGAATCCATGATAAGAGATCTGGTTCAGATTGCTGTGGGATTAGTCAAGACCGAGAAAATGCAGGAAGTCAGAGGCAAAGCAGAGAGAAATGCCGAAGAAAAACTTCTGGATATTCTTCTTCCTAAACCCAGGGTCAGGGCCGGAGAGGAAGAGAAAGATGCGGAAAAAAGATTTCAGGATACCAGAGAAAAACTGAGAAGCCAATTAAGGGCAGGGCTTTTGGATGAGCGTCAGGTGCAGATCGAGGTCAAAGAAAAGTTCAAATCACCCTTTGAGATATTTTCAAACACTGGAGTTGAAGAGATCGGAATTCAAATACAGGAGATCATTCCCGGGCTGGGAGGAAAGACCAAGAGAAGAAAGGTCAAAGTCAAAGAAGCCGTGGAGGTCCTGACTCAGGAGGAACAGCAGAGACTGGTGGATATGGATCAGGTCTCCCGATTAGCCGTAGAAAAGGTGGAAAATTCAGGAATTATATTCCTCGATGAAGTTGACAAAATATCAGGGAGAGAGTCTGGACGAGGGCCTGAAGTCAGCCGGGAAGGCGTGCAGAGAGACCTTCTTCCCATTATTGAAGGCACCACAGTGAACACCCGTTCAGGGCTAGTGAGAACAGATCATATTTTATTTATAGGGGCAGGAGCCTTTCATGTCACCAAACCTTCTGATCTGATTCCCGAACTTCAGGGAAGATTTCCCATACGGGTAGAGCTTTCTTCTTTGGATAAAAAAGACTTTATCCGCATACTCACCGAGCCGGAAAATGCCCTACTCAAGCAGTATAAAGCGCTTATGCATACAGAGGGCGTGGAAATCGAGTATGAGAAAGAAGCTATTGATCGGATCGCTGACATCGCTGAAAGAGTGAACAGCCTTAATGAAAATATCGGAGCCAGGCGGCTTCATACGGTTATGGAAAAGGTCATGGAAGAAATATCCTTTAATGCTCCGGATGATGTGGAGAAAAAGATTACCATTGACCAGGATTATGTTAACAAACAATTGGAGGATATTATAGAAGACCAAGATCTCAGCCGGTTTATCCTTTGATGAGAAAATATTCATTCATCTTTTTTTTGGTGAGTATTGTTCTGGTCTTTCTTTGCTGCGGGAAAAAAGGGCCGATTTTGCCCCCCCTAAAAAAAATCCCTAAAAAAGTCAACATTACAGAGGCGTTTCAGCGGGGCGAAAAAATATGGCTGAAATGGAAAAATCCTTCCACCTATCTTGACGGAACTCCCCTTGCTGAAATTTCCAAAGTGGAAATATGGATCTATAAGAAACAAATTGAGGAAGGGGAAGATAAATCTGTTGATTTGAAGACCTTTAAAAAAGAGTCTGCACTTTTGAAATTTATCCTAGGCAGCGACCTTCCTGAATACCGAGAAGCAGAAACTGAGGATTCCCTGGTTTATGTTTATAATATCGGGATAGACATCAAAGAATTTCAAGACCATGTATTTTTTTTCAGGATGAAAGCTGAAGATAAAAAAGGAAAAGAATCAGAATTTTCTAAAATGGTTTCCATAGAACCAAAAGTTGCCCCCCTTCCACCTCATAGATTGAATGCCGGGGCATTAAAGGACCGGGTGAAGCTTGAATGGGAGACTCCAGAGAAAAATACAGATGGCTCTTCTCCAGCCTGTGTCACAGGGTATCATCTCTACAGAGCGTCAGAAGAAAGTCCTTTTGATAGGATTAACGAGGAATTGATCGAGGAAACTGAATATGAGGATGAACAAATCATATTTGGTGAGGAATACAAATATTTTGTCAGAAGCTCTGCTTCTGAGGAGTCCCCATTCTTGGAAAGTGAAAACTCAGAAATGGTCAAAGTGACGGTTAAGGATGTCATTCCGCCGGAAAAACCCCAAGGACTAGTGCTGGTGGCTGCTGAAGACCGAATCACCATAACCTGGGATGATGTCAAGGACAATGACCTCAGTGGATATTATGTCTATCGGAGGGTCAAAGGGGATGAAAAGTTTTTTCTGATTACTCTAAAACCTGTGAAGGAAAACATATTCCATGATTTCTCCGCTGAAAAAGGAATCGAGTATGAATACAGGGTCTCTGCTTGTGATCCTGCGGGAAATGAGAGCGAAAAGTCAGACATTATTACAGGGATTCTGAAAGGATACAGGTCATGAAAATATATCGCTTCAAACACAACCATAACATCCAGTATGGATTTTTGAAAGAGGATAAGCTTATCCCCTTACAGAGATCTATTCTGGGAAGATTTCGAGAGAAAAAACAGGAAATACCCATAGGAGATGTCATGATTCTTCCGCCGGTTCTTCCTTCAAAAATAGTGGGGGTGGGCCGGAATTATAAGGAACATGCTGATGAGAGAGGACAGAGGGTTCCTGAGAAACCTTTGATTTTCTTAAAGCCTCCTTCATCTGTGGTCGGGACAAATGATATTATCATCTATCCTGATGCAACCAAAAGGCTTGATTTTGAAGGAGAGCTTGCTTTGGTGGTGGGAAAGAAAGCATGGAAGCTGGAAAAAGAGGCTCCTACAGAGGATTATATATTAGGTTATACCTGTATGAATGATGTGACAGCCAGGGACATCCAAGACAAAGATGGACAATGGGCTCGAGCCAAGTCCTTTGACACCTTTGCTCCCATAGGCCCATGTATTGCCACAGATATCGATCCCTTTCATTTAAAAATAAAAACTTTTTTAAACGGGAAGCTCAGGCAGTCCGGAAATACAGCCAATATGATTTTCTCTGTTCCTGAACTGTTAAGGTATGTTTCTCATGTCATGACTTTGATGCCAGGCGACATTATTACCACTGGAACTCCGTCCGGAGTCGGTCCTATGTCTCCAGGGGATAGAGTTGATGTTCAAATCCAAGGAATCGGGACTTTATCCAATACAGTGATGAGAGTCAAGAAGTAACTGCAAACAGACTGGACATACAAGCCAAAATAATATAAAAAGATGACATGGCGTTGAAAAACACCAGGAATGGAGGGAATTATGAAATTTTTTTTAGACACTGCCAATCTTGAACAGATAAAAGAGGCTGCATCATGGGGTATTATTGATGGAGTCACTACTAATCCTACCTTGTGTTCAAAAGAAAAGGAAAGTTTCAATGACCTGATAATAAGCATTTGTGAAATTGTTCCCGGTCCAGTGAGTGTGGAGTGTGTGGAAAGCAAAGCCGATGACATAGTGAAAGAAGCCAGGAGACATTGTAAAATCGCAGAAAACGTTGTTGTGAAAATTCCCATTTGTGTGGAAGGCCTCAAAGCCACCAAAAAGCTTTCTGCTGAGGGGATTCATGTCAATACCACATTAGTGTTTTCACCCACTCAAGCTTTACTGGCGGCTAAAGCAGGCACCAGATATGTGAGCCCTTTTGTGGGCAGATTGGATGATATCTCGAGTGATGGAATGGCCTTAGTGGAACAGATGGTTCCTATCTTTAATAATTATGACTTTGAAACAGAGATTATTGTGGCCAGTATCCGGCATCCTATGCATGTGGTGGAAGCTGCCATGATGGGAGCGGATATCGCCACACTCCCTTTTGCTTCATTAGAAAAATTGGTCAAACATCCTCTTACTGATATTGGAATCAAGCGTTTTTTGAGTGACTGGGAAAAAGTAAAAAAATCAATGGGATAGAAGTAATGATGACTATCAAAAAGAAAATAGAAGACATCAGAAAAAAAGAGAAGCTTGCTGAGCAGGGTGGAGGAGTAGAGAGAATCAAAAAGCGCCATAAGGAAGGACGGCTGACTGCTAGAGAAAGGATTCATACTCTGCTTGATCAAGGCTCCTTTCAGGAAACTGATAAATTCGTAGTCCACCACTGCACAGATTTTGGCATGGAGAAAAAGCGTATCTACGGTGATGGGGTAGTTACAGGTTACGGTACTATTGAAGGAAGGAGTGTTTTTGTTTTTGCCCAGGATTTTACTGTGTTTGGGGGATCTCTGAGCAGGGCGAATGCAACTAAAATCTGTAAAATAATGGATCTGGCATTGAAAGCCGGAGTGCCTATCATTGGTCTCAATGATTCCGGGGGAGCCCGGATTCAGGAAGGAGTATCCAGTTTAGCCGGCTATGCAGATATATTTTTGAGAAATGTTTTGGCTTCTGGAGTGATTCCACAAGTATCAGCCATCATGGGGCCTTGTGCGGGAGGGGCGGTTTATTCTCCTGCTATTACCGATTTTATCATAATGACAGAAGGAATAAGCAGGATGTTTATCACTGGCCCTGATGTGATAAGAGAAGTGACCCAGGAGGAGGTCACTATGGAGGAATTGGGAGGAGCTGAAACCCACAATAAATTAAGTGGAGTGGCTCATTTTTCTGGAGAAAATGAGGAGCAGACACTGGCTCTGATAAAAGAACTTCTTTCTTTTATCCCGGATAATAATATGGAAGATCCCCTGGAAAAAGAGACTTCAGATCCTTTTGAAAGGATGGATGATGAACTCAATATGAAGGTGCCGGATGATCCCAATCAGCCATATGATATACGGGAAATCATAAAGAGAGTGTTAGACGATAATTACTTTTTTGAAGTTCATAAAGACTATGCCAAGAACATTGTGGTTGGCTTCGGGCGACTGGGTCGGAAATCGGTAGGAGTAGTGGCCAATCAACCCGACCATCTGGCTGGGGTTCTGGATATTAATTCATCTGATAAAGGCGCACGATTTATTAGATTTTGTGATGCTTTCAACATCCCTTTGATTACCTTTGAAGATGTCCCTGGTTTTTTGCCAGGTGTAGCGCAGGAACATGGAGGAATCATCAGACATGGAGCCAAAATCCTCTATGCTTTTGCCGAAGCTACGGTTCCCAAAATAACCGTTATAACCAGAAAAGCATACGGGGGAGCCTACTGTGTCATGGCCTCAAAGCACATCCGAGCTGACATCAATTATGCCTATCCCACAGCAGAAATAGCGGTCATGGGACCCAAAGGAGCCGTGAAGATTGTCCACAGAAGAGAGCTGAAAAAAGCGGATGACCCTGAAGCTTTGACACAGTTAAAGATCAAAGAATTCAGAGATAAATTCGCTAATCCTTCAGTAGCTGCTGAAAAAGGATATATTGATGAGGTTATCGAGCCCAAAACCACCAGACCGAAACTAATTGCCGCGCTCAGGATGCTGGAAAACAAGAGGGATGAAAATCCTCCCAAGAAACATGGAAATATTCCTCTATAAATGGTTGGGGATAAATGAAAAGGAAAGCGGTTTAACCCTGAAAGCCTTAATCTGCCTGGACAAAAACATAACAAATGCAGTAAACTTAATCAGAAAAAGATGTTTAATAAAATACTGATTGCCAATCGGGGAGAGATCGCGGTTCGTATCATAAGAGCATGCCGGGAACTCGGGATCATTCCCGTGGCTGTTTATTCTGATGTGGACAGCAAAGCCCTGCACGTCAGACTTTCTAAGGAAGCGTATCTGCTTGGAGGCTCCAAGCCTTCAGAAAGTTATCTTAATAGTAATAAGATCATTGATACTGCTAAAAAGGCAAAAGCTGAGGCCATCCATCCAGGATACGGGTTTCTCGCTGAAAACCCCCAGTTTGTGAAAAGATGCGAAGAGGAAGGATTGGTGTTTATAGGCCCTTCTTCCGAGTCCATACGCATTATGGGGAATAAGACAGAAGCGCGCCAAAAAATGGTCAAAGCAGGAGTACCTGTTATTCCTGGAACCCTAAAGCCGTTATCAGGAGAGGATGATCTTATTGATAATTCAGAAAAAATAGGTTTTCCCCTTTTGTTAAAAGCTTCCTCTGGAGGAGGGGGCAAAGGATTGAGGCTGGTTAGGGATAAAAAAGATTTGCTGTCTTCCTTTAGAATGGCCAAATCAGAGGCTGAGTCAAGCTTTGGAGATTCTTCTGTATATATAGAAAAATACATCCAGGAACCCCATCATATAGAAGTTCAGATACTTTCTGACAGTTCCGGACAAACAATATCTTTGGGCGAGAGAGAATGTTCTGTGCAGAGACGCTATCAAAAAGTCATGGAAGAGACCCCTTCCCCTTTTCTTGGCCATGAAACCAGGAAAAAAATGGAAAAAGTAGCGGTCGAAGCAGCCAAAGCTGTGGGGTATCAAAATGCAGGGACGGTTGAGTTTGTGGTTGACGGGGATAAAAATTTCTATTTTTTGGAGATGAACACTAGACTTCAAGTAGAACACCCCATAACAGAAATGGTGACAGGGATTGATATCGTCAAATCTCAGATAAAAATAGCTTCTGGAAAAAAATTGGAATTTTCCCAAAAGGACGTGGTAGCCAGGGGGTCTTCTTTGGAGTGCCGCATTTATGCTGAAGATCCTTACCATAATTTCATGCCTTCACCAGGCAAGATAAGAAAATTGAGGTCTCCGACAGGCGCTTTGGGACTTCGGTATGATAACGGGACTTATGAGGGGTATGAGGTTCCCATGGATTATGATCCTCTGCTTTCAAAGGTGATTACATGGGGAAACACTCGGAAAGAAGCCATACATCGTATGCACAGGGCTTTATCCGAATATCAGGTATATGGAATCGTGACTATCATTCCTTTTTTCAAGCGGATCCTTTTCCATCCTGACTTTTATAATGGAAATTACAATACCCATTTCTTGGAAAGACTGGAGAAGGAAGACGAGAAATTAGGGATGGATGAACAGAACGTGGCTCTGATTGCAGCTGGGATAAAGAGTTATAAAGACAGCCTGAAGTATTCTTTTAGGTCGAGAGAAAAAAAGTCTGTAAGCAACTGGAAAATCCAAGGACGCATGAAAGCGTTTTCAAAGAATTTGTAAAATGAATATAGCTCTCTTATGCAACAAAAAAGAATTCAAATTAGACCTTAAAGAATTACAGAATGGACATATTCAGATTGTCATCGGGAAAAAGAAATATGATGTTTCAGCGGAGTTTGTAACCAAAGAGGAGATCCTGTTGAAGATCGATGGAAAAGTCTACGATGTGGTGGTCAATCAAAATTCAGGATCTTATGACGTATGTATGACCGGAAAAAGCATTCGAGTGGACAAAAAATCCCCTTTCCAATTGATCAGAAACAAAGTAGGAAAAGACAAGAAAGCTGATGTAAAGACTTCCATGCCAGGAAGAGTGGTTGAGCTGCTAATAAAAGAGGGAGAAGAAGTCAAAGAAGAAGAGCCGGTTCTGGTATTGGAAGCCATGAAAATGCAGAATGAGATAAAATCTCCCCGGGCGGGTAAGATAAAAAGCATCTATTCCAAGCCCGGAGAATCTGTTGAAGCTGGGGCAGTATTATTCACCGTCGAATAAATTTAGCCATTTCATAAAATCATTGAAACGTGAAACGTAAAAGGTGCGATGTAAGGCCTTATTTTTTGTATTTCACCTTTCACCTTTCACCATTCACCTTTCACCTTTCACCTTTCACATCCAAATTTGTATTTTTCAGGAAAAATGATATATTTGTAAAGTAATATAGAGAGAAGGTTGTATGAAAAAGAAAAAAAGACTTAAGGGATTGATTTTCCTTGGGATAACCCTGATATTGATTTTCGCGGTTATTATCCTGATAAGAAATGTTCTATTGATTCAGATAAAACAGAGAATTCGGTCAAGCTTTAATTACGATCAGATATATTTTTCATCCTTTCCTCCCTCTTTGATTGTTAAAGAGGCAGAAACCTATTCATCAGATCCTTATTTATCAGCCCGGAAAATATCTGTACGGCTTTCAATAAGATCGATTATTTCCAGAGGGAAGCCCTTCACTATCGTGATTGAAGAGCCTATCATAAGGTTATCAAGTTTAGAAAAAAAGCCCTCTTCTCCAGGATCTAAGGCGACAGATTTTACTATCCCTGTTTTTATAGAGAAACTACTTTTATGTGAAGGGCAGTTCACCTATGAAAGCAGAGGACTTCAACTGCATTGTAAAGGGATCAACGCTGTTTTTACTCAGAAAAAAAACAACTTTACCCTGTTTTCAGAAATAAAAGAAAACCATTTATTCATAAACGAGTTTAGTAAAAACGTCAGAGGTTCTTTATATCTTGCACTGAGTGGAAGAGGGGAAAAGATAAACCTAAAACGATTTCATGTCAAAGGTCCTGATGGAGTCATAAAAGCATCCGGGACCATCAATGACATTTTTCAGCCAGAGATAGAATTAAAAACATCCAGCTTCATAAATTCTTCCTTGGTTGCCGTTCTGTTAAGGCTTCCCTTTAATTGGGAAGGGGATATAAAGGAAAAGGGAGTATTTTTAAGACGGGAACAAGAGATCTTATATCGGAGCGAAATATCAAGCCCCTCCATAACATTGAACCAGGTCAAGATGGGAAAAGTGAACGGGAAAGTTAGATATAATGATTTGAAAGGAGGGGATGTCAATCTTTCCCTTAAGAAAACAATGGGAGGCAGTGGTCATATTTCTATTGAATTTGATAAAAAGGAGGTTCTGGGTGAGCTGCAGCGGATTTCCCTTCAGCCCATAGCTCATGAAATTTCTGTACCCTGGCCTATTTATTCTGAGGGATGGGGCGAATTTTCTTTAGCAAACAAAAAGCTTATTGCCAATGCGGAGTTCAGAGATAGCACAGAGAGAGTGAGTTCTTATAAATTCCCGCTGAACGGATCAGTCAGGGTTGAGTGGGATGGAGAAAAAAATGTGTTGTTTTCCTCTCAGGATATCAAGTCGAGTTTTGGAGATTTAGAGGTTGAAGGAGGGTTAAACATAGACCGGAATTTGGATATCACCATAAAGGGGGAGATTAAGGATCTTAAGCAGGCAAGAGAATTCACTGGATTGGTTCTGGAAGAAAAATTCGAGTTTCCTGAAATTAGAGGGAATGGAGAAGCAGAAATAAATATTTTTGGTGACTTTCATATGCCTCAGGTTAAATCAGATTTTTTGATGTCTCAGGCTGGATTTGATGAATTTAATGCCAATTTTGTAAAAGGAAGCATTGAACTTATCAAAGAAGACTTTTTCGGAAGATTTAATGTGGAAGACCCCTCTTTTAGAGGTATTGTGGGTTTATTCACAAATCCGAATGAAACAAGAGTGGAAGTCCGATGTTATAGAGGAGAAACAGGTGTGATTCTTCCGGGTTTGGATATTTCGCTTCCTATCCATGGTTCAGCTTCGGGCAGTTTTGAATATCGAGAAAAGAATGACAAATCTGAGTTCAACGGAATGTTTTCAGGAGAAAAAATAGACTTCGCTGGTCAATCTTTATCCAATGTGAATGGGAGAATCAGAGGAGATGAGGAAATTGTGGAATTTCCTGAGTTGAGTTTCGATTTATTCCAAGGGGATGTCCAAGGAAATTTAAGACTAGACACCTCTTTAGAGAGCCTGGATATTGACTTAAATGGTGACAAAATTGATTTATCTTTGATAAGCGAAAGTTTGAAAGGAGTTTTTTCTCTTGACCTTAAAGGAAAGGTAGAGATTGGAGAGGATTTGATCCTAGGCACCTATAATATCAAGAACCTACAGTTTTCTTCGCTTCCGGAAACAGGGACCCAAGGTGAAGTTAGAATCGAGTATGATGAGAAAAATATCAATATGCAGATAGATGGGAATTTTACTCCGGGAGAAAATGAGTTTTTATGGGAAATGGAATTCCCCTTAGAGGGAGGGGATGTTTCAGGAAACATTGAAGGTTCTATCCATAATTTAGATCTTATTCTGCCCTGGAAAGGCGCTAGGGGAGAGGTCAATTATCTGTTGGATTTAAGAATCCCTTCGGGGAAGCCTGAAATCAAGGGAGTGATTGATTTTCAGGGTTCTCAGCTGCCTTTTCCTCAATTTGCCCATGCTCTGGAAGATTTTTCAGGCCTTGTTTTTGTGGACAGCAGCACATTATCTATTCGCTCCATTCAAGGCAAGATTGGAGGGGGGCCTTTGGAGGCTTCTGGGAATATTCGTTTAGGGAAAGCCGGTGCTGAGTATATAAATATCATGGCTCATGCCAATGAGATGATGCTTTCTATCCTGGAAAGGACTCGAGCTTTGACTAAAGGAGACATGAGTCTGGTAAAGGATGAGGCAGGATTTGTTTTTAAGGGAGATTTTTTTGTGGAAAAGCTGCTGTGGAGAAGAGAGCTGGATGAGGAGATTTCATTTTCATCAGAAGCCTATCCTTCTTATTCCCAGGAGCCTGGGATTTTTGATAATTTGAATTTGGATATTCGCCTGAGAGCAGACGAAAACGCATGGATAGAGAATTCATTAGGAAGCATTCAAGCTGGTTTTGATTTGAACATTAAGGGAAATGTTTTCAGTCCTGTGCTTCAAGGTGAAATAGAAGCCATAGACGGGACAGTTTATTTTCAGGACAGAGAGTTTAATCTGCTTCAAGGACAGGTGAGTTTCTTTAATCCTGCGAGTATTGATCCATATATTAATTTTAAAGGGGAGACTTATGTAAAAAACTATCATGTGACTTTTTCTCTGGATGGTCCTTTGAGTAATCTAAGACCTGAGTTCAGTTCGTCTCCTCCTCTTCCTCCAGAGGATGTTCTGGCTCTCCTGGCTTTAGGTCAAGCCTTCAGAAGGACCTATCATTATGACCGAAGCATTGGTCAGAGTACTGCCTCTCTCCTTTCATTTCAAATTTCAGAGGAAGCCAAAAAAAGAGCTGAAGAGCTGTTCAGTATAGATAGATTTCGGATTGATCCTTTTATAATGGGTTCTTCTACTGAAATGACAGCAAGATTAACCCTGGGAAAAAAGCTGTCAAGAAATTTATTCATTCTTTATTCAACCAATCTTGCGGCTCAAAGAGAAGATATCACTCGTATAGAGTGGGAGCTGTCAAATGCTTTTTCCATAGTAGGAACCAGGGATGAAATGGGAAGGATTAGTTTTGATGTCAAGATTCACAGAAGGTTCTAGATTGAGTCCTGTTTTTCGTTTCTTATCGCTTCTTCTCGTTATAGCAGTGGTCTTTATTGTCAGCGCATCTGTATTATATGGAGTTCCTGAAAATCAAGTGATTATCAGCCGTGTTAATGTAGAGCTCGATGGACAATCTGCAGAATTAGAAATCACAGAATTAATCACTGTAAAGGCAGGAGATATCTTGTCTTTTTTCAGGATAAATGAAGCGATAAAGCAGCTCTATAAAACAGGTCTTTTTTCTGACATTCAAGTCGAAAAAAAGGGTGAACAGCAGGCAGTCCTCACGTTTATTTTAGAAAGTCAGCCTTATGTGCAGAGCATTATTATCGAGGGAAGTGATAAGATTTCCCCTTCCAAGCTGAAGCGAGATTTGACAGTCATAAAAGAGGGGGATCCCTATTATGAAGGAAGGTTGGACAGAGCAGCAGAAGAACTAAAAAAAATATTAAAAAATAGAGGTAAATTTGATCCACAAATTAATGCATATATGAAGCCCACTGATGAACCATCCTTGGTTAATGTCTTTTTTAATATCTCAGGCATAAAAGAATATTTGGTTAAGGACATCCTTTTTAAAGGAGATGTCACTGTTTCTGAACCCAATCTTAAGAAAGAGATGAATACCAAGATTGGAAGGTCTTTTGTAAGCTCACTTCTCCAAAGGGATATAGAAAGAATAAAAGACCTATACAGCACTCAAGGTTATCAGCGCGTGGAAATAAGTATCAAAGAAGATTTCCATGAAAAGGAAAATCAGGTTTCTTTAGTCTTAAACATAGAAGCTCATGAAAAAATAGAGATTATTGTCAAAGGTGTTGATGTCCCATTGAGTCTTTTAAGGCCTATATGGGAAGCAAATATTTTTATGGAATGGGGGATTGAACAGGGAAAAGCAAAGATAATCAAATATATGCATAAGAAAGGATATTTGTTTTCCAATGTCCGCGGTTCTGTACTCAGAGAAAACAACAAGATAAATATTGTTTTTCAGGTATTTCCAGGAGAAAAGTACAAAATCAATGATATTATTTTCAAAAAATTAGAATATTTCAGTGCTGATGAATTGGAATCACAGTTAGCCCTAAGAGAAGATACCATCCTGCTGAGTAGCATAACAGGAGACAGGTTGTTTGAATTGCCTTCAGAAATCGAATCTCTTTATGAAGCTCAGGGTTTTCCGAATACCAGGATAGCCTTAAATTTCAGAAGATACGGAAAAAAGATTGATGCTGTATTTTTTATTGAAGAAGGGGTTCAGAATATTACTGAGAAGATTTCTTTTAAGGGAGCAAAGAATATTAATAGGGAACAGCTGCTTGAACCCATAGAGACGTTCGAGGGCGGCCCTTTTTATCAGCCCAGGATTCAAAGAGATGTGGAGAATTTGGAAAATCTTTATTTGAATATGGGATACAGAGAAACTGAAATCAAATCAAATGTAGAAAAAGTTGGAGAGAATTCGTTTGATGTTGATTTTCAGATCAAGGAAGGGGACAGAGTAAGAATCAAGAATATTATTATTGCTGGCAATAAAATAACCCGAAGAAATACCATCCTCCGTGAAGTTTTGCTTCAGCCTGATGATTTTGCTCGCTATGATGAAATAAGGACTACCAAAAGGAGGCTTGAAAATCTGGGAATTTTTACCAAAGTCATGATAGAAGAAATATCTCTGGATCGAAGATGGAGGAATCTATTAATAAATGTAAGAGAAGGCGATAGAAACTATGCAAGTTTGGGTGTGGGCATGGAAACCAAAAACGAACCGCGTTCTTTTCAAGCATGGGACAGTATCATAAGACCCAGAGGAACAGCCGAACTCATAAGAGGAAATATATTTGGTACAGGAGCTCAGTTAAGTGTTGTTGGACAGCTCAGTCTTAAAGAAAAGAGAGCCGTGGTTTCTTGGGAGCAGCCGTATTTTTTCGGGATACCGGTTGATACTTATCTGAATGCTTGGTTGGAAAGAGAAAGCCGCAAGAGCTATAGTTTTGACCGAAGAGGTATTACCCTTTCTGCTATAAAACCTATAGCTGGGGATGAAGACAGAGTATTTATGCTCACATTAAGGTATGCAAGGACTTCATTATTTGAGTTAAAAATTTCAGAATCAGAAGTGGATAGACAGTTCTTCCCCTTTTCTGCAACCTCGATTTCGGGAAGTATTATTTGGGACAGAAGAGATGATTCCTTTAATCCAGAGGAAGGGTATTTTGCTTCCACGGTCTTGGAATGGGCTTACCCATTGTTTCATGCAGAGTCAGATTATCAAAAACTTTTTGTAAAATATCAGCATTTTTTTCAGATCGTGCCTAGAGTGACATTCAGTTTGACGTCAAGATTGGGATTAGGCAGGGGAAGAATGCCTATTCACGAAAGGTTTTTTGCGGGAGGGAGCAATTCTTTCCGGGGTACTTCATTTGATGAATTAGGACCTAAGGATCCAGTGTCTCAAGAACCTGTGGGGGGCAAAGCATTAATATTAGTCAATTTTGAACTATCATTCCCTATTATTTCTTATCTAAAAGACCTTTATGGAGCTGTTTTCTATGATAAGGGAAATGTGTTTTATAAAAGAAGCCAGTTTGATTTTGTAGAGCTTCAGGATGCAGTGGGCATAGGACTTAGGTATAGGACGCCTTTAGGACCAGTTCGTTTTGAACTGGGTTGGAATTTTGATGCTCCAGCAGAAAAAAAACAGCCTCTTTTGATCATTGCCATAGGTCATGTGTTTTAAGATGAACAAAAAAGCAAATATTCCCGTTTTTATATCGCTATTAACGTCATTTGTGGTTTTGTTTGTCATCAATTCCTTTACACTTGGTTTTTTTGAAAAGATTGAGGGGATTGTGGCTGTCATAAACGAAGAAATAATAACAGTCACTGATTTGAGAATCGTCAAGGCATTTGACCTTTATGATTTGTACACCCATTCAGAGGGAAAGTCTTCATACCGTTCAGTGCTTGAAAATATGGTCAACCAGAAGCTTGTTCATCAATTCACAGGGGGTGATGTCAATATAGAAGAAAAACATATTACCCAGTTTTTATCTGATTTAAAAAAAAGATTTAAAAAGCCTGAATGGGAAGAGAGATTAAATGATTTGGGAATGGGTTTAACAGATCTGAGAAAATACTGTGAAGAATACCTTTTATACAAAGAAATTATATCAGATAGGTTTAGACGCTCGGTTGTAGTTAGCCTAGAGGATATTGAAGAGTATTACAATCAAGTATATGTTCCTGAACAGAAAGCAAAGGGAGAACCCATTAAACAAATGGTGGATATTCTTCCTGAAATAGAATCAGCGGTTAAAGAAAAAAATACCAGAGCCCAAGCTGAAGAATGGATAGCAACATTAAGAAACAGTGCAGAAATCCAAATCCGGCTGAATAAATATAGGGATTTTCTTAAAGAGATGGAAAATGAAAAATGATATAAAAAATTGTTATTAAGGGATCGAAAATAGAAAAAGGAGAAGATATGACAAAAGCAGCCTTTTTGTTTCCTGGGCAGGCCTCTCAGAAGGTAGGAATGGGAAAAGAATTTTATGAGACTTCCCCATTAGCAAGAGAAATCTTCTCTAAAGCAGACGAGATACTTAATTATAAAATCTCAGATCTATGTTTTAAAGGGCCGGAAGAAGAACTCACTCTTACAGAAAACACTCAACCCGCTCTTTTGATCGTGAGTGCGATTGCCTTCCAACTTTTAGGGATTAATCCGAGTATTGCCGCAGGTCACAGTTTGGGAGAATATTCTTCTCTTGTGGCTGCAGAATCACTAAGCTTTGAGGATGCGGTGATGCTGGTTCATAAAAGAGGCAAGTACATGCAGGAAGCGGTTCCTGTAGGCACGGGAGCTATGGCTGCTGTACTGGGGGCTTCCTACGAACAAGTTGAGAAAGCTTTGAAAGATGTGGATAAAGGAGTAGTAAAGATCGCGAATTGGAACAGTCAAAACCAGATTGTCATTTCTGGAGATAAAGAAGCTGTAGAAAAGGCAGTGGATCTGATGGAAGCACCAAAAGCAGTTATGCTTCCTGTCAGTGCTCCATTTCACTGTGAGCTGATGATGAGTGCTCAGGAAAAACTTTCCTATGACTTGGATCGCGTTGAATTTAAAGACCTCAAATTTCCCATTATCACAAATGTCAATGCTGAAGTTATTACAGATGGAGATTCAGCAAGGGAGGCTTTAAAAAAACAGGTCAGCCACACTGTTCACTGGTACCGTTCCATGAACCTTCTCCAGGAAAAAAATATAAATACCATCGTTGAACTGGGTTCAGGGAATGTATTGAGCGGGCTCATGAAAAGAATCTCACGGCGTTGGAAGCCGCGGCCTACTATCATTAATGTTGAAGACAACCAGACTCTGCAAAGGGCCAAACAAGTTTTAATAGAAGATTAGATTAAGTATTTGGAATTCAGATGAGGCTGAAGTGACAATAAAGAATGGAGTTAAATGTGAAAGGTGAAATGTAAAAAGTAAAGCAAAAGTTTCTTGCATTTACATTTCTCATTTTATATTTAACTGCATATCCCATACATTTGATCAAAATGACATGAACAGAGCCTTGGTGATGCATGAAATTTATATGAATCAAGTGATAATTTTTCCTACATTTTCAGCCACTACTGTGGGCCTTTTTTTCAATTGAGCCGCCTCTTCAGCAGTGGTCTCTCCGCTCAGCACCAAAAAGAAGTCACACTTCAATCGAAGAGCCAGCTCCATATCTGTATAGATTCTGTCTCCGACCATCACTACTTCTTTGTGGGTGACCCTATGTTTTTTCATTATGTGTTGGACCATCTCAACATTGGGTTTCCCAAATATTTTCAGTGCTTTTTTACCGGTCGCTTTTTCAAAAAGAGACAGCATAGCTCCGATATCAGGTATAGGGCCTTCCGGAGTGGGGCAGACCAAGTCAGGATGGGTGGCTAAAAGAGGAATATCTTGGAGTAAAAAGAGAGCGGCTTTCTTTAATTTTTCATAAACCAGTTCTGTGTCAAATCCCAACACTACATATTCAGGAGAAGGGGAGTCAGGATTGATATCCGCGTCTCTAAACATTTTAATCATGGAACGGGTTCCCACAATATAAGTGTCTTTAACATTTTTTCTGATGAGAAAGTCGATCACTCCATCTGTAGAAAGAATAATTCTGCTTTCAGTGGTGTTTATTCCCAAATGAGAAAGTTTTTTAACATAGTCCAGTTTTGAGCGGGAAGAATTATTGGAGAGAAAATAGAAGTTTATTCCTGTGGAAACCAAATGATTCAAAAATTTCTTAGAGCCCTCAATCAATTTGTTTCCAAGGTATATGGTTCCGTCTAAATCCAAAAAAACAATTTTTTTATTATTTAATGGGTTTTTCATTTTTTTTGACAAAGGCTTTTACAGCAGAGGCAACATACTCAACAGCAGATAGTAGAGTCACTATAATGAGAATCCAGGATAAGAAATAAAAGCTCCATTTTCCAATATGTCCCCAGTATAAGGGCCCAAAAAGTGCGGCAATTCCTCCTACAGCCTGAAAAGTTGCTTTTATTTTTCCGCTTTTTTTGGCAGATACAGAATGACCTTTTTTAGCTAAAATGATGCGGGAATAAGCCACTGTTATATCTCTTAATGCCATGCAGAGAGGTAGGACCAAAAGCACTAGTCCTGAGATAGCCATGGAAAAATACATGATGATTCTTGATATGCTGTCTGCATAAGGATCAAGAGTAGCTCCGTATTCTGAGCTCAAATTAAAATGTCTGGCAATAGGACCGTCAAACAAATCTGTGGCTTCAATAAGAAGCAGAATGGAAAGAGTAAGCATAAAACGTGTTTGCTGGTGGGTTAAGGTCAGCAAGATGATTGCAAATAAAATTGACAAAGGTATCCGGAGCAGAGTGATGGATTGGATTATGATAAAACTTGTCTTTCTTTTTTTTATCTCCCGTTCGGTGATTGTTTTGGTTTTATCGCTCATTTGATCAGCCTGACTCATTCATGAAAAAACGCTGATGTTTTTATTATTAATTTCTATTTGGGGATATGCAAGATTTTTTTAATGATACAGATTCAATGTGAAATAAAAAATTTGAAAAGTAGCTTTTACATTTAACATTTCACTTTTCACCTTTTTCCTTTATCTTTCTTGGATTTTAAACAGAAGCTTGCCAACAAATTTATTTTTAAATACCATAGAACAAAAGAAACATGACCAATAATAAATCCAATACTCCTATGATGGAGCAGTACTTAAGGCTGAAAAAGAATCATAAAGATGCTTTTTTATTTTTCCGTTTGGGTGACTTTTATGAGCTTTTTTATGAAGATGCAAAGAAAGCTTCTTCTATTCTTGAAATAGCCCTCACCTCAAGACAGAAAGTACCTATGTGTGGAGTGCCCTATCATTCTGCTGATTCTTACCTCTCAAAGCTGCTCAAACAAGGCCATAAAGTCGCGATTTGTGAGCAGGTCGAAGACCCCAAAGAATCAAAAGGAGTGGTGAAAAGGGATGTAGTCAAGATACTAACTCCTGGGACAGCTGTTGAGATTGAATCTGAAGACACCAAAGAGAGTACCTATGTAATGAGTATTGTTTTTGAGGAGAAAGATTGGGGGATGGCTCTTATTGACTTGGCTTCGGGACAGATGAATACCACCCAGAATATTGGAGAGAACCGGAAAAATCTCAAAGACGAATTGTATAAATATTCACCAAAGGAAATAATATTTCCTCAAGGTTGTGAGAACAATATAGAGGAGCTTCTTTCCAAAAATGGAATCAAAGAGGTTTTAAAGAGTCCCCAAGAGGATTGGATATTTGATACAGCTCAGGCCAAAGATTATATAAAAGAGCACTTTGAAGTCAGCTCCTTAGAAGGATTTGGAATAGCCAATAAAAAGCTGGCTGTTTCCGCAGCTGGGGCTCTTCTTTATTATCTGAAGAAATTAAGAAAAGATTCTTTGTCTTTAATCCAAAATATATCTTATATGCATTCAAGCCAATACATGATACTGGATGCCAATGCAGTGAAAAATCTGGAACTCATAAAAAATTTAAGGGACAACCAGCGTTCTGGTTCTTTTTTGGATGTTATTGATTACACAGTGAACTCTATGGGAAGCCGGTTGCTGCGCTCTTGGCTGCTTTATCCTTCTTTATCCCTGAAAACCATTGAGGAAAGGCAGGAGGGAGTCCATGATTTCCTCTCTCACACCATAGAAAGACATGAAGTAAGAGAAAAACTGAGACATATATCTGACCTAGAGAGACTCAGCAGCAGGATTTCATTATCAGCATCCAATGCCAAAGACTTGGTTTCCCTAAAGATTTCATTGCAATCTCTCCCTGAAGTGAAGGCCTTACTCGAGCCCTTTCATTCAAATATAATAGAGAATATGAAACAGGAATGGGATGATGCGGCTGACCTGGTGGGACTTATTGATGAAGCTATTAAAGATGAACCTTCTTTCTTAATAACTGAAGGAGGGATTATCAAGAAAGGATATAGCCAGGAACTTGATGATTTGAGAGATATTAGCCGATCTGGAAAGACATTTATCACAGACCTTGAAAAAAAAGAAAGAGAAAAAACCAAGATTCCAAATTTGAAAGTCCGTTATAATAAAGTTTTTGGATATTACATTCAAGTAACCAAATCGAATCTTTCCCGTGTTCCAGACCACTATATCCGAAAGCAAACTCTGATCAATTGCGAAAGGTATATAACTCCTGAGCTCAAAGATCACGAGCAGAAGATACTCCATGCTGAAGAACGTATAAACGAGATTGAATATAAATTATTTCAGGAGATAAGAAACAAGATATCTGCAGAGACTACACGGCTCCAGAAAATCGCTTCTAGGATAGCTCTTCTGGATGTATTGACCTCTTTAAGCGAACTGGCTTCTCAGCGTTCTTACAAAAAACCTCATGTCCATCCAGGAGATAATATCAGTATAAAAGGTGGTCGTCATCCTGTTATTGAGGTCACAGAGGAAGAACCTTTTGTCCCTAATGATACCTATTTGGATAGAGACGAGGACCAGATACTGATCATCACCGGTCCTAATATGGGAGGAAAGTCCACGTACTTGAGACAGGTTGCCTTGATCTGTATCCTTGCCCAGATGGGATCATATGTCCCTGCAGAGGAAGCGGAAATTGGAATGGCAGACAGAATATTCACGAGAATAGGAGCTATGGATTTCTTGAGCTTGGGCCAGTCTACTTTTATGGTGGAGATGCTGGAAACAGCAGGCATATTAAACAACGCCACGGAAAGGAGTCTTATTCTGCTCGACGAAGTGGGGAGAGGAACTTCAACTTTTGATGGTTTGAGTCTGGCATGGGCAGTGGTGGAATATCTTCATGGAAAAGAGCGGGTAAGACCCAAAACTCTGTTTGCCACCCATTATCATGAGTTGACAGAGCTGGCTATGACCATGGAGCGGATCAAGAATTATCATGTTTCTGTTAAAGAATGGAAGGATGATATTATTTTCTTGAGAAAAATAATTCCGGGTCCTTCTGACCAGAGTTACGGAATACATGTGGCAAAACTGGCAGGTATCCCCAAGAAAGTCCTGGAAAGGGCTAAGGAAATCCTTTTTAATCTAGAAAAAAAGGAACTGGATGGGGAGGGGGTTCCAAAGATTTCATATCACCAAAACAAAAAGGATGACAAGGATCAGATGTTTCTCTTTGGGAGAGACCAGGATTACGAAAAGCTGAAAAAAATGAGAGATGAGATCAGTGAATGCGATGTGTCTCATATGACTCCGTTGGAAGCGCTGAATATGATTGATAGGCTTAAGAATAAAATCAAAAAAGAGGAAGAATAAACCGTATTTGAATCATTTATTCATAATGCAGAGAGATGATAGGATCGACTTTGGATGCTTTTTGGGCTGGGAATATGCCAAAGAAAAGACCCACGGATATAGACACGAAAAGCCCCAGAGCAATGGACCAGGGTGTGACAGATGCAGGCAAAGGAGTTGAGATTCTCACAATAAAGGCAATGGCAAATCCTATCACAAGGCCCATGGCCCCTCCTACTCCTGTTAATATAACCGATTCAATGAGAAATTGATTCTGGATATCAGAAGAACGCGCTCCGATGGCTTTGCGTATTCCTATTTCTCGGGTCCTTTCTTTGACAGAAACCAGCATGATATTCATGACCCCTATCCCTCCCACCAGCAAACCAATAGATGAGATGACGATCATGACAATATAAGCCGCTCCTGTCAACTGGTTATAGATATCAAGCACTGTCTCTTGTCCGAAAAGGGCAAAGTCATTGGGTTTCCCTACAGGCACATTTCTTCTTCTGCGGAGAACATTGATGATCTGTTCTTTAGCTTGTTCATAATACTCGTGTTTTGTGGGGACAGCTACAATTTCTATATTGCTCAAATCATAAGCGAAGTGCTTCATGGCTGTGGTAAAAGGAATAATCACGATATTATCTCGGCTCTGGCCAAACATGGATCCTCTCTTTTCCATCTCTCCGATGACTAAAAATCTGTGGGCTCCGATCCTGATTTCCTTTCCAATAGGATCAGTGTGTGGAAACAGGGTTTCTTTGAGATCAGCTCCGAGAACACACACCTTGGTGCGGTGGGTCATATCCGCTTTAGTGATGAAACGGCCTCTGCTCGGAAGATAGACGGATAGGACTCTGGGAAAGTCTTCATTGGCACCAAGAATGATAGTGTCAGCGGATGCCTCTGTTCCTCGATATTTAATAGGAATGACTTCAAACAATGATACTGTGATGTCCACAGCCACAGCTTTGATCAAAGGACATTCCTTTTCTATGGCCTCAGCATCTTCAAAGGTTAGGTCTTCTCTTTGTCTCTCTTCTTCTGATATGTTTCCGACTGTAATCCCTGGTTCATATTTGCTTATCATGATGACATCAGGACCCACAGATTCCAGTTCACTCATAAATGATTTATTCAATCCTTGCACCACAGAGATCATAGCGATGACGGTCATGACTCCGATCATGATTCCCAATAGAGTGAGAAAAGACCTCAGTTTGTGTGACTTTATAGAGTCCAGCGACATTTGGAATATGTCTTTAAGGATTCCTGTTTTCATAGACCTGTCCTTAACGCTTCTATGGGATCGAGCTGGGATGCTCTATTTGCAGGATAGATGCCGAAAAAAATCCCTATGGAGGCAGAGACCACCACAGCAATGATAATGGATATTGGGTCCACACTTGAAGGCAGTGATGTGGCGGAAGATATAATTTTGGCGAGTATAAAACCCATAATAATACCTATGGCGCCTCCGATGGAAGATAAAGTAGCTGCCTCTATAAGGAATTGAAAAAGAATATCTGTTCTTCTGGCTCCCACGGCCATTCTGATTCCGATTTCATTGATTCTTTCGGTCACAGATACCAGCATGATATTCATGACCACGATTCCGCCCACGACCAGAGCTAAGGAAGAAATAGCGATCATGGCAAAATAGATCCCTGTGGTAGCGCTCTTATAAATCTGAATAAACTGGTCTGAGGTCTGAAATGAAAAATCGTCCGGTTCATCGAACGGGATATGTCTTTTGGTTCTAAGAATGGTCCGTACTTCTTCTTGAGCAAGCTTTAAGTGTTCTTGAGATTCCGTGTGTATATTGATGGTGATGGTATTTTGGGACCCATATATTTTCTGGAAAGTGGTGATAGGAATCCGGACATAATTATCCTGACTCATTCCGAGTATTTTCCCCTTTGCTTTAGCGGCTCCAATGACCCTAAAATGGTGATTTCCCACTTTGATCAATCTCCCTATGGAATTGAGATGGGGGAAAAGCCTTTCAGAAACATCAGCCCCAATCACACAAACTCGGCGTGAATGGTCTTCCATCTCTTTCAATATGTGGTGTCCTGATTCCAGCTCTTCCACACTCCCGATCAAATGGTCCACATAAGTGGCTCCTCTTATAGAGACATCCTTTAAGGATTGATTCCTGAATTTAACGGTTCGGGAGGTACTTACCGAAGCTCCTACCTGATCACAGTATTCGCATCGGTCGCGGATAAGCCCCATGTCATCCAGGGTCAAGTCTTTTCTTTTGAGCTGTTCTCTGAAATCCTGAAGGGAACCTCCGACAAATGAAAATTTGGAAACTGAGAAGTCATTGGCTCCATAAAAAGACATCTTTTCATACACATAGTCATTAAGTCCCTGAATAATGGAAACAACGGCAATAATAGTGAGGACTCCGATGATGATTCCCAGGAGAGTGAGAAATGTTCTTAGTTTATTGGCCCATAAAGAACCAATAGACATGGAAATGGATTCACCTATATGAACTCTGGCCATTTTGGATCTTTTATTCTCTATCGAATATGATACTTCATTCTACAATATTTCTACGTAATGAAAAAGAAAAGGTTCAAATCAGAGCCTGGTGTATGATATGATTCGAGTCTGATCCGCAAAGAATGTTAAGAGGAGAAAAAAATGGAAGAAGATCAGAGAAAATGTACCATTTTTGAAAATCCGGGAAAGGAAAACACTCAAAGGGCCTTAGAAATCGCCGCCCAAAACGCCCAGGAAAAGGGAATCGAAAATATTCTCATTGCCTCTTCCTCCGGAAAAACTGGTTTGAAAGCCGTTCCTTTTTTTAAGGAAAGAAATCTGGTGGTGATTACTCATTCCACAGGTTTTTTGAAACCAGATCACCAGCAGCTTGGAAAAGAACAGAAAATAAAGCTAGAACAAGCCGGAGCAAAGATTCTGACATGTCAGCATGCCTTGGGAGGAGTGGGAAGAGCGGTGAGGAAAAAACTTGGGACATACCAGTTGGAAGAAATCATTGCCTACACATTACGGATGTTTGGAGAAGGGACAAAAGTGGCTGTGGAGATAGCCTTGATGGCGGCTGATGCCGGACTTATTTCCACAAAAAAGGAGTGCATTTCCATTGGCGGAACTTCTCAGGGAGCAGATACAGTTGTTCTTTTAAAACCAGCCCATGCCCAAAACTTTTTTGATATAAAAATCATAGAAATATTAGCCAAACCCAGTCTTTTATAAAGAATTCCAGATCTGCAGAATGATCAACTTGGGGATAATCCGTTTTGGTTTCATGCATTCTTATTGCACTTTGATCAGCGCTTGAGTAAAATAATCAAAAGGATAAAGCAAATTCATTCTTAGGAAATGATAATGAGAAAGATACTTATTTTTTGGGGATTGATTTTTTTCACTACTGTTTTTGCTATGGAAATAAATGCACAGACAGGAATTTATATTGGCCCCCACCTTGGATTATCATCGCCCAAACCAAAACTTGAGGATATTGAATTAACCACAGATACGTCATTTCTCTATGGGTTAAGAGCGGGAATAAAAATAGCCATGGTTGGTTTGGAAGTCAATTATTTTCAGTCAGCTCATAATCTTGACCTTGAGCAGGTCGCGCCTTTTGGATGGGACGAACGAGAGGTAGATTACAACTATTTGGGCCTTAACCTCAAATGGTTTTTTCCCATACTCTTTATTCATCCATATATTACAGTGGGTTATGGATACTATACTGCAGACATAACCACAATTGATAAAGACACCACCAGAAAGTTAAATGCAGGAGCAGGGGTGGAAGTCCACATAGGAAGTAAGTTTTCCATATTAGCCCAGGGAAAATATCAAAGTTTGAATTTTGATTTGGACAACCTGGATTTCAATATAAAAGATTTTACTTTCAGCGGTGGGTTTAATATTTATTTTTAATGAGAATTTTTTAGATTGAGGCACTCACTTTTGTATGGGTCGTAGAAGTGCGTTTGAATAAATTCCTTGCCAGAGCTGGTATCACCTCAAGAAGAAAAGCTGATGAGCTTATTGAACAGGGAAGAGTCAAAGTAAACGGAACACCTGTTACCCGACTTGGGACAAAAATCAACCAAAGATCAGATAAAGTGGAAGTGGACGGGGAGGAGGTTAAGGCGGAAAGCAGGTATTATTTGATTCTCAACAAACCCCCTGGTTATCTGGTGACTTTAGATGACCCATTTGACAGGCCCACCATAAATGAACTCATGCCTGATTTGGACGTCCGACTGTTTCCAGTGGGAAGGCTGGATTTGGACAGTGAAGGGCTTCTTCTTTGCACCAATGATGGCGAACTTGCCCATCATCTCATGCATCCCCGTTACGGGATAAAAAAGGTCTATTTGGTCAGAATAAAAGGACATATCCAGAGAAAAAATTTAAAGACCTTGTCAGAGGGAGTGATCCTGGATAATCGAAAAACCTTTCCTGATAAGCTCGAACTCATCAAAAAAGATCCTGATTCTACTCTTTTGAAAGTGAACATTCATGAAGGACGAAAAAGAGAGATCCGCCGCATGTTTCAATCAGTGGGTTATCAGGTAACTCGATTAAAGCGGATCCAATTCGCTGGATTGAAATTAGGGAATTTGAAAAAAGGCCGATGGCGTTATCTCAAGCCAAATGAAATCAAGAAGCTCAAGCAAAAACAACAGGCAGTCACCATGGATAAAAGAAGTGATTATCAATAATATCTTATATCTGCTTACTTTTTACTTTTTTTCTCAGATGCAGAAAATTTTCTCCAACTTTCAGCCAGTCTCCTGAGTTCCTGATCAACAAGATAATTGACGGTGTCCTGTTCAAAACTTCCGTCTTTCCTCTGTTTCCCGGCTTTTATACCCGTCAGTATTTCTATGCCCTGGTCAATGGTTCTGATGGGATAAACATGAAATTTTCCTTTTTCTGCCGCTTCTACTACATCTCTTCTCAGCATCAGGTTTTTTGTGTTTCCCTGAGGAATGATCACTCCCTGTTTTCCGGTCAGTCTTTTTGATTTGCATACATCAAAAAATCCTTCTATCTTCTCGTTGACAGCCCCGATAGACTGGACTTCTCCCTTTTGGTTGAGAGATCCTGTGACCGCAATATCCTGCCTTAGCGGAAGGTTTGATAAGCTTGAAAGTATGGCATAAACTTCAGTTGAAGAAGCGCTGTCTCCATCCACTCCAGAATAAGATTGTTCAAAAGCTAAACTGGCAGAAAGGGCAAAGGGCTTGTTTTTGGCGTATTTGTTCCTCAGATAGCCAGCAAGAATAAGAACTCCTTTATTATGTGTCCTGCCGCTGAGGTCAGCTTCTCTTTCAATATTGATCACTCCTGCTCGTCCTACCGCAGTGGTGGCGGTGATCCGGGTGGGTTTGCCAAAATAAAACTGCCCCAGCCTGAAAACAGAGAGCCCGTTGACTTGACCCACCACTGATCCGGATGTGTCAATCATGAGGGTTCCCTCTTCGATCATTTCCTGGATTTTATCTTCAATAAGGCTGACTCTTTGGAAGCGTTCATCAACTGCTTTTTCAATATGCTTTCTGCTGATTATTTTTGCCCTGGATTTTTTTGCCCAGTAATTAGCTTCGCGTATGATATCAGCCACATGATGGAAGCGGGTAGAGACTTTCTTTTGTCTTCCTGCCATCCTTATGCATTCTTCAATCAGTGCTGCCATTCCATACTTGTTCATGGGCTTCAATCCATCTTCATCAATTATTTTTTTGGTGAAATCAGAATAGCTTTTTATGACTTTATCATTCAGCTTGGTTTCTGAATCAAATTCTGCTTTTATCTTGAATATTTTCATGAAGTCTACATCCTGATAGTAAAGAAGATTGTAAATGAATGAATCTCCAATGAATATGACTTTGACGTTGATTTCTATGGGCTCTGGTTTGGGTCCTTTGGCGGAGAAGAAAAGAAGAGAGGAATAATTTTGTATTTCTAAGGTCTGGTGTTTTAAGGTTCTTTTTAACGAAGGCCAGACCCCAGGCTCAAGCAGGGCGTCTAAGGCACTGATAACAATATAACCTCCGTTTGCCTTTAAAAGAGAACCTGCTTTTATCTTTGTGAAGTCAGTTTCCCATAAACCGAATCGGTTTACACTGGATTCAATAGATCCGAATAGGTTCACGTAATTCGGATTTTTTTCCATTATAATGGGAGCCCCTTCCAATTCTGAGTTATCCACTAAAAGATTGACTCTGTATTTAACAAAAGGATCAATGGGCAGCTTTTCTTTTTGTTGAATCTTTTGGCTTTTAAAGAGATTGATATTTTGAGTAAGGTTTTCTTCCACATAATCCAGATACTTCTCGATTTTTTTTGAATCGTACTTGCCCCTGACTTTGGATACGATTTCTTTTATAACCGGAATGATTGATTTTTCATCCCATTTTTTTAACTTCTCATGAGTTTCTTCTTCAATTTTCTTCAACTCACTGAACACTTTTTCAAGCTTGTCCGTAAGGGCTTCGTATTTTTTCTTAAGCTCATTAAATTTTTGCTTTGGGAATTTGTCTTCTTTGACTAATTGAGCCAGCTTGTCGAATGGAATGGGTTTTTTGTCGATAATAGGAACCAGGTCAGGTTTGACAAAAGTGCCGATTTGGACCTGAATGACCGTGAATCCTTCCTTTGATACTTCATCCTCAAACTTCTGCAAAATATTCTTTTGTTTCTTTTGCTGATTTTCAACAATGTTGTTTCTTTTATCTGCATAGAATTGACTTTTGAGAAGTTCCGGGATATCTCTCTTTAACACCCGGATCAGGTTATTCATATCATCTCTGAAAAGTTTGCCTTTTCCAGCAGGAAGTGTTATGAGAGTGGGTTCATCTGCGGATTTGAAATTATGGACATACAGTATATCATCAGGGGTGGCTTTGGTTTTTTCTATTTTATCTAGGAATTTTTTTATGGTAGTGGTTCTTCCGGTTCCGACCATGCCTGTGATAAAGATGTTATACCCTCTGCTTTTTATGTCCAGTCCAGTTTGTATGGATTTTAAAGCTCTTTCTTGACCGATTATTTCTTCGCATTTTTTACAGGAGTCTGTGGTTTCAAAAGGAATGGAATCAGGGGAAATTTGTTTGAAAAGTTTTTCTTTAGACAGTTCTATAAAACGGGATGCAGATTTCATGTTATGTTCCTTTCTTGTCTTTATTTATAATTTTAATCTTCATTTTTTCACCTTAAAAGTAAGCTAAAGTTAAATTTGAATGAATCTCATTGAGCTCATATCAATCTCGATTTTTTGAATAATAATGGCTAGTTTTGAATGTTTTGCTTAATCTTTTTAGCATAAAAACAGGTGAACCTCAAATCATTTTGATAAAAAATAGGAACAACTTATTTGAACACTCTATATCTTAAAATCTTCGTGCAATAGGATTCCTTATTTGATAAGATATTTTAACTAAGGAGGAATCATAAATGAGTGATATTCAGATTAAAAGGGTTAAGTCCAGAAAAGAAAAAAATTGTTTTATCCGCTTTCCGTGGGAAGTATATAAAGATGATTCCAATTGGGTTCCACCACTGATTTCTGATATAAAAGAAAGGTTAAATAGAAATAGGCATCCTTTTTTTGAGCACGCAGACATAGATCTTTTTCTTGCTTACGACGGAGAAGAACTAAAAGGTAGGGTAGCTGGTATTTTGGATAAAAATCATAATAAACATCATAATGAAAAAGTAGTGTTTTTTGGTTTTTACGAAAGTATTAATGATTTTGATGTGGCCAAGGCACTGCTGGACAAAGTATGTGAATGGGGGAAAGAAAGAGGAATGAATATTTTAAGAGGCCCTGTGAATACTTCTTTGAATGATGAATGTGCTTTTTTGCTGGAAGGATTTGATTCTCCCCCTGTAATCATGATGCCTTATAATCCTCCCTATTATATTGATCTTATGGAAAAATATGGATTGAAAAAAGCCAGGGATTTGTATGCCTTTTTTATGGAACAAAATGAAAAAGCAGAAGAAAGGATGAGAACCATTGCACAGAAAGCGAGAAATCAAACAAACATCAAGTTAAGAAGTGTTGATTTGAAAAAAGTGGATGAAGAAGCGAAAAAAATCAAATATATCTATAATCAAGGTTGGGAGAACAACTGGGGCTTTGTGCCTTGGACTGAAAAAGAGATGGATCATATGGCAAAGAAGCTGAAGCAAATCGCGGATCCAGATATTATTATTATGGCTGAGGAAAACGAAAAACCTGTAGGATTTGCATTTGCCCTTCCCAATTATAATGAAGTACTTAAAGATATGAATGGGCGTTTGTTTCCTTTTGGGTTTATCAAATTGCTTTTGAATCGGAAAAAAATCAAGGGAATCCGTGTTTTGGTATTTGGAATTCTTAAAGAATACAGAATGACTGGGTTGAGCTATCTTCTTTATTCAAAACTATATAAAGACGGTCTTGATAAGGGATATGAATGGGCTGAAACCTCTTGGCAGCTGGAAGACAATGAAGCGGTTAACAAGTTTGTGATGTCAGTAGGAGGGAGAATATATAAGAAGTATAGAATATATGAAAAAAATATTGGATAATGGTATAAAAGTAAATGCGAAATTCAAAATGCAAATTGAAAAAAAGGGAGATTTAAAAAAATGGAAGAATATAAAAATGTTGAAACCAAAAAAGAGGAAAACATTGGTTGGATAATAATCAATAGGCCCGATAAGTTAAATGCTTTAAATCAGGAAACAGTCAAAGAACTGTACGAGGCATTTTTATCTTTTCAGGATGACCATGACGTTAAAGCTGTATTATTAACAGGTTCAGGAGAAAAAGCGTTTGTAGCTGGAGCTGATATTAAAGAGCTTTCTGAGATGGATCATTCATCAGGCAAGGATTATGCTTTAAATGGTCAAAGATTAATGAGTCTGATTGAAAATTTTAAAAAGCCAGTCATTGCAGCGGTTAATGGGTATGCTTTGGGAGGAGGAACAGAATTGGCTTTAGCCTGTCATGTGAGGATAGCTTCAGAGAACGCAAAAATGGGGCAGCCTGAAGTTAAGTTAGGTCTTATCCCGGGATTTGGAGGAACTCAGAGACTCCCAAGACTGGTGGGTAAAGGGGTGGCCATGGATATGATTCTATCTGGAAAAACCATTGATGCGCAGGAATCTTATCAAATTGGATTATTGAACAAAGTGGTTCCCCAAGAGGAACTTATTCCAACCTGTAAGTCATTAGCCCAAAAAATGGCTGTCAACGGGCCAAAAGCTATTGAAAACTGTATAAAATCTATAAACAAAGGGCTGGAAAAAAAATTGAGGAATGGGCTTATTCTGGAAGCTGAACTTTTTGGAGAAACATGTGCTACTGAGGACAGTAAGGAAGGAACTCAAGCATTTTTGGAAAAAAGAAAACCTGAATTTCAAGGTAAATAGAAGGAGAAGAAAATGGAAACATTTCAAGGAAAGTTAAAGGCTGAGGATCTAAAAATAGGAATTGTATTGAGCCGGTTTAATCAGTTTATCTCAGAGAGGCTGCTGGAAGGAGCTTTAGAGGCATTGGAAAAACTGGGTGCAGATGAAAAAAATTTGTCTGTTTACAAAGTTCCTGGTTCTTTTGAATTACCTGGGGTCACAAAAAAGTTAGCACAGTCTAAAAAGGTGGACGGAATTCTCTGTCTGGGTACTCTTATCCGCGGGGATACCCCTCATTTTGAATATTTAAGCGCGGAAGTTACCAAAGGGTTGGCTCAAATTTCCATGGACCAGGGAATACCTGTCTCTTTTGGCATTCTTACCGTAGACACCATTGAACAGGGAATAGAAAGAGCCGGAACAAAAGCAGGTAATAAAGGATACGATTCAGCATTTGCTCTTGTTGAGACTTTAAACTTGATGAAAGAAGCAGATTTGGATTGATCAAATTATTGGCTGTCAAGAATGGGGAGAAGAGAATCCAGAGAGAGAGCCCTCCAAATTCTATTCCAACTCGAATTTGATGACAAACAGGAGGCCTTGTCCTTAGATTATTTCTGGGAAAAAAAGAAAAGCCCAGATACAGAACACACAAAAAAGCTGGTCAAGGGAGTGATTTCAAACAAAGATGAAATTGATTCCCTAATTCAATCGCATTCGAAAAACTGGCGTGTCTCCAGGATGCTTTACATAGACAGGAACATACTCCGGTTGGCTGTCTATGAACTAATTTTTGAGGAGGATATAGCGGTGGCTGTGGCTATTAATGAGGCGGTAGAATTAGCAAAAAAATTCGGAAACAATGAATCAGCAAAGTTCATAAACGGTATTTTGGATGCCTTGAGCAAGGACCCAAAAACAAGAAAAAAAAATAGAGGAAACACAAATGGATAAAAAGGGAGAAAAGTCATCTGGAAAAGTCGCTCAGAAAAAAATAAGAAAAGAGAAGATGAAAAAGTTGTCCCAAAAAGGAGTGGAGCTTTTTCCTCACAAAATTGATGTGACTCATTCAGTCTATGAAGTGGCATCAAAATACTCGGATTATAAAGCTGAGAAGTTAGAGAAGGAAAAAAAAAGAGTCATTGTAGCCGGAAGGATCACATCTATTAGAAAGATGGGGAGAGCTGTTTTTTTTCATGTCAAAGATAGCCGTGCAAAACTCCAAGGATATATACGTAAAGATCGGGTAGGGGAAAAAGAGTTTGATATATTTTCTTTATTGGATATTGGAGATATCATTGCTATAGAAGGCCAAGTTTTTAAGACCAGAACTGGAGAACTAACCGTGCTCTTAGATTCATTTGATTTCCTCGCAAAATGTCTTTACCCATTACCGGAAAAATGGCACGGCCTCCGTGACATTGAACTCCGATACAGGAAAAGATACCTTGATTTGATCGTTAACCCTGATGAAACAGAGGTTTTTAGGCTCAGAAGTCGTATGATCGCTAAAATACGAAATTTTTTCAATAACAAAGGATATGTAGAAGTCGAAACTCCCATGATGCATCCTGTCCCAGGAGGAGCCCTTGCCAAACCTTTTAAGACGTTTCACAATGCTTTGGGAATGGATTTGTATTTGAGAATCGCACCGGAATTGTACTTAAAAAGATTAGTGGTCGGGGGTATGGAAAAAGTATATGAGATAAACAGAAATTTCAGAAACGAGGGAATTTCTTCGGAACATAATCCTGAGTTTACCATGCTCGAATTTTATGAAGCCTACTGTGACTATGACGACATGATGAACATCACAGAAGAATTGATCCATATGCTGAGTATAGAACTCACAGGCAAAGAAGAAGTGACTTATGGAGAGGACAAGATTTCTTTCAAAAGACCTTGGAAAAGAATAAGATTTATGGATGCTTTATCCAAGTACAGCGGGCTGTCCCCAAGTCGTTTTAAGGACAAAAAAGGGATTATCCAATTTGCTTCTGATGTGAGCGGCGAGGATACCTCCCTTACTTATGGAAAAGCCTTAGATGGCATTTTTGATAAATATGTCAAGCCCAACCTTATCCAGCCTACCTTTGTCATTAATCCTCCAAAGGAAATTTCTCCTCTTGCCAAAGCATCCAAGGACAATCCAGATGAAGCGGAGAGATTTGAACTGGTCATAGCTGGTATGGAAATAGCCAATGCTTTTAGTGAGCTCACAGACCCTAAAGAACAAAAACAGAGATTTCTCCAACAGGTCAAAGAAAGAAAAAAGGGAGACCAGGAGTCCCATGTAGTGGATAGCGATTATGTCCAGGCACTGGAATACGGGCTTCCCCCTACAGGAGGCGACGGAATCGGAATCGATCGGTTAGTTATGATTTTTACTGACCGGCATTCCATTAGGGAGGTCATACTGTTTCCTCTTCTCCGATCAAAAGGAAAAGAGAAAATTCAAGGTTAACCAGAAAAATCACACTAAGGTCTAACGAAATGAAGTTTGAATGGTTTGTGGCTAAAAGATATCTGACAGCCAAAAGAAAACAGGCGTTTATATCTGTCATTACTTTGATTTCTGTGGTGGGAATAACTATCGGGGTCATGGCCCTAATCATAGCCATTGCTTTGATAACAGGATTCCAAAGAGATGTCCAAGATAAAATACTGGGGGCCACTTCTCATATCATGATATCGGATCTATCAGGGGGAGGCATCCCAGATTATGAGCCTTTTATAAAAGAGATAGAAAAAAATGAAAAGATAACTGAGGTGAGCCCGGTTGCTTATAAAACTGTACTTATAAAAGGACCTTATAAAAATTCCGGAGTGGTCTTAAGGGGACTTGATTTTCGGAGGGAGGAAACCTCCTCTTTTTGGAAAGAAAAATTAGAGAGAGGCACCATCCCAGACTCTGGTGCAGACGAAGGAAACATATTGCTCGGATGGGACCTTGCCTTTGAAATAGGCGCGGGTGTGGGAGATACGGTCACAGTCCTTTCTTTATCCAACAGGCTGACACCTATGGGGTTATTTCCTAATATAAAAAAGCTTCGAGTGACTGGGATATTCCGGACAGGATTATATGAATATGACGCTTCAACCGCTTTGGTGAATTTGAAAACAGCTCAGGATATTATCGGCATTGATACCAAAGTCAACCTGGTCCAGATAAAAATCAAAAATATTTTTAAAGCTCCTGAATTCAAAGAGGAGATAATGAATATTTTGCCTCCAGAGACTTATGCCACTACCTGGATGGAGATGAATGAGTCTTTGTTTTCTGCTCTTAAGCTCGAAAAAAAGCTTATGTTTTTCACCATAGCTTTGATTATTCTGGTGGCTGCGTTGAACATCATTGCCACTCTCATCCTGATGGTTATGGAGAAGACTAAAGACATCGGTGTGCTTATGGCTATGGGAGCCACCCCCAAAAGCATAAGAAAGGTTTTTTTCATTCAAGGGGCTATAATCGGGATTTTAGGAACATTCATCGGCACTTTCCTGGGACTGGCATGGTGTTGGTTGGCCAACACATTTGAATTGATAAGAGTCCCTGTAGATATTTATCAGATTCCCTTTGTTCCTTTCAAAATCAGTATACTAGACTTATTGATTATTATATTTTCCGCAGTTCTTATCAGTTTTACTTCAACTCTATTCCCCTCTCATAGAGCCTCCAAGATTGATCCCGTGGGAGCATTAAAGTATGAATAAAGTTCTTGAGATCAAAAAATTAGGAAAGAATTATCCTCTCCCCCAGGGAGAATTATGGGTTTTTAGAGACATCAACTTTGCCCTAAAAAGAAATGAACTGGTAGCCATCATGGGTGTTTCTGGAGTGGGAAAGACAACATTTCTTAATTTGTGTGGAGCTTTGGATAAACCCACCATGGGAAAAATATTGATTGAAGGAGAAGATTTGAGTACAAAGGATCAAGAGCAGAAAGCAAAAATCAGAAACCAAAAAATAGGTTTTATTTTTCAGTTTTACCATCTTCTTCCTGAGTTTAATGCCCAGGAAAATGTAAGCTTTCCTCTTTTGATTAACGGTTATAGTCATGATGTGGCAAAGGAAATGGCATTGGATATGCTAAAAGAAGTTTATTTAGAACACAAAGCTTTGGTTCGTGTTTCACAACTTTCTGGGGGAGAACAGCAGAGGGTGGCTATTGCCAGAGCTTTAATAAACAAACCGGTTATTCTTCTCGCAGATGAGCCCACTGGAAATATGGACTGGGAAACAGGGAAGAAGATTTTAAAACTCATAAGAGAACTCCATAACAAAAAAGAACTCTCTTCTATCATTGTGACACACAATGAGAAAGTGGCTCAATTTTGTGATAAGATTTATCAGATGGAAGCCAAAAACTTGAAACTTTTTAACTCCAGATAAAGTTTGTATTAATGAGAAAGGAGTTCTTTATATGTATTTTATGAGAAGGAGAAGTGGAGCTTTCTTTATTTTTAGAGGTAAATATGTTATAAGGATAACATAATGAGAAAAATAATTTTAATACTTTTAGTGGTTCTTTTCCCTTTAGTTATTTACGGCCAGGAAGTGATTGAGAAGATAGAAGTTATAGGTAATGATACTGTTACTACAGACACTATTCTTTATTATCTTACTTTTGAAAAAGGTGACTATTTCAGTCGAGCGGTCATCAGAGATGATCTAAAGATCTTATGGGCCACTGGTTATTTTTCGGACATAAAAATAGAAACTGAAGAAGGAGAAAAGGGAAAAATTGTCAGGGTTTACGTCGAAGAAAATCCTGTTATCAAGAAAATCACATACAAAACAGGCAAAAAGCTCAAAGAAAAAGATATTGTAGAGAAGCTAGAAGAAGAAAATGTAAACATAATGCCTTATTCCTATTACCGGCCCTTTTATATCAGTAAGATAGAAAAAACCATTAATGAGATCATGGAAGAAAAGGGATTGTCTGCAGGAAAAGTCAAAACAGAAGTGAAGAAAAGAGGAGACAATGAAGTCGAAATCATCTTTGATATTGATGCTGGGCATAAGATAAAAATCGGAGACGTTGTTTTTAAAGGGAATCCTAAGCTTAAAGAAAGCACCCTTATGAATGCATTAAAGGAGAACAAGGAACACAGCTTCATATCATGGGTAACGGGTAAGGATACCTTTAAGCCGGATCAGCTGGAGGCAGATTCTTCAAACTTGGTTGAAAAGTTCAAACAGCATGGTTTTATGGAAGCTCAGATCGGAGAACCGAAAGTAGAGGAAATAGAAAAGAGATCGATTTTCTTCAGAAAACAGACTATGAAAAAAATCATTATCCCCGTTGATGCAGGGTATCTGTATTTTGTGGGAGATATCAATATAGAAGGCAATGAATTTTTTAACGAAAAGAATTTGCGGACTTTGATTCCTCTGGAACAAGGAGAAGTTTACAGCATTGAAGATAGAGGAAAAGGAGTAGAAGAAATCAGCAAACTCTATCAAAATTTCGGGTATATGTACGCGAGGATCATTCCTGTTGAACGGCTTGATCCGAAAAACAAAAGAGTGAATGTGACTTACAACATTATTGAAGGTGAGGTCGCCTACATCAATAGGATAGAATTCAAAGGAAATACTTTTACCAATGACAAGGTTTTGAGACGTGAGATGATGGTCAGAGAGGGGAGCCGGTTTAGTTACGAACTGTTTAAAAACAGCATCCTTAGAATCAATCAATTGGGCCTTGTAGAGATCAAGCAAGATCCGGCCATAAATCCTGACCGACAAGACCCATCCCAGGTAGACATTACTATTAATGTAAATGAGTTACAGAGAAATAATATTCAGTTTACGGCAGGGTACAGCGGATACCAGGGAACTTTTATATCGTTAAGTTACTCTACCGTCAACTTTTTAGGAGCTGGAGAGAAATTAGAATTGGTAGGTATGTATGGTAAGCGGATAAAAAATTATTCATTTGGATTTACCGAACCCTATGTATTTGATCTTCCTGTAAATGCTGGTTTTAGTCTCCATAATCAAGAAATGACTTATCCCGGATTATTCAACAGAAAGGGAAAAGGGATAGATGTCCATGTGGGGGGAAGAATAAAAGGATACTGGCAGAGCAGACTTTCTTATGGATTTGAGTTATTAGATATAAGTGAATATAAGGGAGATGACCAGCCATTTTTTGATCCATACACTGCTTCCCTATATGGTTATGGGTATGGTTATAACCCCTATTATTATGGCGGAGCATATGGATATGGAAAATACAATATCAGCAGTATTTCCTCCGTGATATCCAGAAATACAGTGGACAGCCCTTTGACTCCTTCAAGGGGTTCTCTTTATCTCGTCAGCTGTAAATTCGCAGGAGGAATTCTAGGCGGGGATGTTTCCATGATCAAGCCTCGTCTTGAATGGACTTGGTATAAGCCTGTTATCAATAACACATCCCTTGGTTTTCATATTGAATATCAATTCATCAAACCCATGGGAGATTCTGATATTCCTTTTTGGGAGAGATATTTTTTGGGAGGAGAAAGGTCAATCAGAGGGTATGATATTTATACCATTGGACCTAAGAGTGAAAAAGGCATTAATATGGGCGGAGAAAAAGCCTTGGTTCTTAATACAGAGTATATTGTGCCTATTGGAGGACCTGTCTATGCCATATTTTTCTATGATTTGGGAAACGCCTATGCTTCTTCAGAAAGGATTAACATCAATAATATGTATTCTTCTGCAGGACTGGAGGCAAGAATATTTGTTCCTGCATTACGAGTTCCCTTTAGACTTATTTTCTCCTACAATAATCGGATAGCGCGAGCGGGAGATGCGAATTTTAGATTTCGTTTTGCAGTAGGAACGACATTTTAATTAAAAAATGTACTTTTAAATTATAAATAGGAGGCTAACATGTTAATAAGGAGCACAGGCAAGATTCTTTTGCTTCCACTTGTTCTTTCTCTTTTGTTTTCAACAGGTTTTGCTCAAGAGAGTTCAAAAATAGCAACAGTAGATTCACAGCAGATCCTTGAAAATTCCATTGAAGGGAAAAAAGCACTTGCTCAGATCAGGGAAAGAGAAAAAGCGAACCGAGAACAACTGAGCAAAAAAGATGAGGAGATCCGTAATTTGGAAAAAAAGATAAGCACTCAGAGTTTGACTTTAACCCAAGAAGCAAGGATGAATCTCAACTCAGATCTGGAAAGATTAAAGACGGAAAGACAAAGGATGTATGAGGATAGCCAAAGAGAAATAAATGAAATGGCAGCGAGGCTTTTCCAGAAGATTCAGAATGAAGTGGTGCCTATTATTGAACAGATCGGCAAAGAAAGAGGATTGGAAATTATTTTTGACTTACAGAGAAGTGGTACCATCTATGCGAGCCCGACCATAGATATTACGAGAGAAGTGATACAGAGATATGATGAACAAAAAGCCAAGCAATAAAAATAATTTCATTCATATAAAAGAAATCCAGAAAATCCTGCCTCACCGATATCCCTTTTTATTGGTAGACAAAGTGTTAAGCCTGAAGAAAGGGAAGTCTATTGTGGCATTAAAAAATGTAACATATAACGAGCCCTTTTTTAAAGGACATTTTCCAGAGAGCAAAATCATGCCAGGAGTTCTTATTATCGAAGCACTCGCCCAAACTGGGGGGATCCTAGTGTATCATTCCATACCCAATCCTGAAGACAAAGTCATGTTGTTGAGCAAAATAAATAATGCCAAATTCAGAAAGCCGGTCATACCCGGGGATCAAATCGAATTTCATGTTGATTTAGTCAAGCAGAGAAAAAGATTTTGCGATGTAAAGGGCCGGGCTTATGTGGATGGAGAAATTGTGGTTGAATCTGAGGTTATCGCTTATTTGTTGAGTCGAGAGGAGATGAATGAACAAGGGTGAAACTTATATTCATTCTTATGCTGCTGTCCATAAAGATGCCCGACTGGATAAAGGTGTTTTTATAGGTCCTTTTTCAGTCATAGGCGAGCATGTATGTATAGGTAAGAACACTCGGTTAGAAGCCAATGTATATATAACCAGTCATACTCGAATCGGGGAAGACTGTCTTTTTTCTCCTTATGCTTCCATTGGAACCGAACCCCAGGACATTTCTTACGAACAAGAATCCACCCGAGTCCTCATAGGAGACCGGAATATATTCAAAGAGTTTATCACTGTTAATAGGGGAACAGTTAAAGGAAGGGAAGAGACTCGAATCGGGGATGATAACTATTTCATGGCCTATTCCCATATTGCCCATGACTGTATCGTCGGAAATAATGTTATTTTTATTAACGGAGCTACCTTGGGAGGGCATTGTTTTATTGATGACCATGCTCAGGTCGGAGCTTTTAGTGGTTTGCACCAGTTCTGCAAAGTTGGAAAGTTTGCTTTTATCGGTGGTTATTCCGTCATAACTCAGGATGTGTTGCCTTTCTGTCGGGTAGCAGGTAGCCGACCCCCTCTTTTTTACGGCATAAATGCTATTGGTTTGCGAAGAGAGGGATTTTCCAAGGAAAGAATACGAATTATAAAGAAGATGTTTAAGTGGTTGTATTATTCGGGTTTGAATACCAGTCAGGCAGTGGAGAAGATAGATGCCGAGATAGCACCAAGTCAAGACAGAGAAGAAGTACTTGAGTTTATCCGTTCTTCAAAACGTGGGATATTAAAAAAAAGCAGTGAATAGAAAGAAAAAACTTGGACTCATTGCTGGTTCGGGACAGATCCCTCTGATCGTATGCCACAGGGCTAAGCAGTATGGATATACTTGTGTTGCAGCAGGCATAAAAAAAGAGTTTGATAAAAAGCTCAAAGATCAGGCTGATTTGATTAAAAGTTATGAAGTCAAGGATTTTATAAAAGTGCTCGCTTTTTTTAAAAAAAATAATGTGAATAAAATAATATTTGCAGGAAAAATCAAACATGAGACTATTTATTCAAAGGAAGCCCTTGGTTCTCCGTTATCATCTCTTTTTGAAAACACAAAGAGCAAAAATCCGGATGAAATTGTGAGAGCTGTTTTTGATTATGTTGAAATGCAGGGAATAGAAGTCATGGATTCTTCCGGGTTCCTTTTTGATTTGTTCTGCGAGTCAGGGGTTTTGACCAGGAAACCAGTGTCTTTGAAAGTGAAAGAAGAGATAGAATTTGGCTGGCCCCTTGCCAAAAAAACAGCAGACCTGGAGATAGGCCAGACTGTAGTGATAAAAGATAAAGGTGTGGTTGCTGTCGAGGGCATGGAAGGTACGGACAAGACCATAGAGCGGGGAGGGCATATTGCAGGAAAGGATTGCGTGGTGATTAAGGTGGCCAGAACCCACCAAGATATTCGGATCGACCAGCCCACTGTTGGGTTGAATACTGTTAAGAGTCTTATCAACGCCAGATGTTCCGCCCTCTGCATAGAAGCAGAAAAGGTGCTTTTTTTGGATAAAGAAAAAGCTTTAAACCTGGCAGAAAAAAACAGAATTTCCATTATTGCCAGAAAGTAAATCAAAGAAGTTAAAATGATTTGAATATTTTGCTCAAAGGAATTAAACTATAGGGCCAAAAAGAATAACTGGAAATCAGATTAGAAAGAGTCAACATAAATGGCAAAGAAAAGAGTCGGAATTATTGGAGTGGGTTATCTTGGAACCCAACACGCAAGAATTCTTTCCTATCTTGAGAAAGCTGATTTGAAAGCTGTTGCAGATATTGACAAGAATAAAGCCATGGTCATTGGTAACCGCCACCGCGTTCCTTATTATGAAAATTTTGAGGACATGCTTGAAGACATTGATGTGGGGATTGTCTCCACCACCACAAATGAACATTTTTCTATCGCAAAAAAGCTGCTCCAGAAGGGAAAGTCAGTTTTGGTAGAAAAGCCGATTACAGATACGGTTGAACAGGGAGAAGAGCTGGTTGATCTTGCCAAAAAGAAAGGACTCATACTTCAGACTGGGCATTTAGAAAGATTCAATCCCGCGGTTGAGGAGCTGAAAAATCTCATTACAGAGCCTAAGTTTATAGAAGTCCAGAGACTGGGTTCTTTTTCAGCTCGTTCATTAGACACTAATGTGGTTCTGGATTTGATGATCCATGATTTAGATATAATTCTAGATTTGATCAAAGATAAAGTGGAAGTGATAAGGTCTTCGGGCATACATGTGCTTTCAGAAAAGTTTGACATTGCCAATGCCAGACTTGAGTTTAAATCAGGGTGTGTGGCCACCTTAACAGCTAGCAGGGTTCATCAGGGCAAGGTCAGAAATTTAAGGATATTTGAGCCCACCTCCTATTATTCCATAGATTACATTGACCAAGAGATCAAAGTCTTTCCTTTGAACGGACGACAGACTGATATTAAGTCATTAGACATAAAAAAAGAAGAACCTTTAAAAAAAGAGCTTATCAATTTTTTCAAATGTGTGGAAGATGGCAAACAGAGGAAAGTAAGCGGAGTTGAAGGAGTTCGCGCCCTTAAATTAGCTCATCGTGTGTTGGCAGAGATAGAAAAATAAAAACCAAATAAAAAACATTCAATCAAAGAGGAATGTCAGCTCATCTCTTGGGATCAATTCATTTTAAATAGGGGATCTTTTAATCCGGTATTGTATTTTATGTCTGTGAGAGTGGACACCATATATTCTTCACCGTCTCTGTAGGAAATAATAGAATGAGCTACCATGGTTCCCTCTACTTTTTTATAATCGGAGTGAAAGGTCTCCACCAGAGCTTCGACTCCAGTTTGATCTATGGTTAAAGATTTGGTCTTTGTGGTTAGATAATTGTCTTTATTCACATAGAAAGTTACTTTAAATCCATCAGAAAAATGCTGATTGAGAACATGATGTTCTTTTCCGTCAATGACTTCAGTTCCTTCATAAGTATAATGAATCCCGTATTTTTCCGGATTAAGTAGAGAATCGTTTCCTAAAGCTTGTCTTTTTAGGTCAGCAGCCATATAGTCTGGCAGCTCTTCATTTTCTCCTGTTTGAGGATTGAACATCCAGGCCGTCTCTCCATCATAGGCTTGGGTGATGAGCATTCCCATCATTTCCATATCCATGCGCATTTTGTCTGGTTCTTTTTGATAAAGAGTGAGGGTGCCTTCCATTCCCATCTGGGTTAACTCCATGGTTCCTGTAATGGTCATGTCCTCGATTTTTTTTATTTGTTTTCTACCCCCTTGTGCCTCGATCATCTTTTCTAGGATTTGAGCGGCTTTTGGGTCTGTTTTCTTTTCTTGAGCCGGGCAAAATGAGGGAGAAACAAAAAAGCTGATAATCAAAAGAAAGGCCATTGATATCAAAAGTGTTTTTTTCATTAATTCCTCCTTTAGATTTCTTATTCTAGAATGATTTTTTTTTATAGTAAAGCAAATTTATTCCACCAGATTTATAAATACGTAATGGATTTGAAATGGTTTAAAATGAAAGTAAAGACAAGGTTAATTGGAGAGCCCGAATTTTTCGAGTTTTTTGTTAAGCCCTGGAACAGATATATTGAGTATGTGAGCTGTTTTTGTTTTATTATTGTTGGTGATTTTAAGGAGGTAAACAATATATTCTTTTTTTAATTTATCAAGAGTAGGAAGTTGACCAGAAGGAGAATTAAAATTTTTTATAACAACCGAGTGATAAAAAAAGTTTTTCATATTTCTTGAATTTAGGCTATGTTTGGTTTGATTTTTCATAGCAATGATTTATCTGTTTCTGAATTCGTTAATATGAGCCATATTGCTTGACACCACATAGGATAAAGCTAGGTTACTCACTATACTCAGGATCCATCCTATGGTTTTGTTCTTCTTGTAAATTTTTCTCATTGCAAAATGATTGCTCACAGTAAGGCCAATTTTCACAGCTGCAAAGGTCATATCGTTTTTTACAAAAGGTTTCATTAAAGGATTTCCTTCCTGGAGTCCTTGATATTTCAATGCTTCCCTAGTCGAAAAATAATCAGCAGCATGAAGAGCCAGATTAGCTACCAAAGTTGCTTCAAATAAAGAGTCTTGGAATTCAGGTCTTTGTAAATTGTTTTGAATATACGCATATGTTTCTAAAGATTTTGTTGAGTGGAACTCAGGTATGATGGTATCTATTGAGAAGTCATAAGTCCTGTAGTTTCTGGATAATACATGAATGCAAGAGTTTTCAATGGATGATTTTTCTAAAGAAGTGGGGATTTGATGAGTGACTATAGTGAAAACAATCCCTTCTTCAGCCATTGCGGCTTCGGTATTACTATCATTTTTTGCTTGTAAGGGAGCAAAAGCCAAAAGCGTCCCCATAATTAAAATTGAAAATGCTTTTTTGTGTCGGTTTTGTTTTTTATTCTTTAACATGACATCCTCTTTTTTGGATTTGCTTAATTAAAATGCAAGAAGGATGCCATGAGATTAAAAAACTGCAAATAGCTTATAATAAACAATTTACAAGGCCAACGCAAAATGGGACAAAGAAAACAAGTGTTTAGTTAATGAACACTTTTAGGGAGATCTTTTCATAAGCTCTTTAAAATAAAGGAATTATATTGAATTTCAAAAATATGTTCAGAAAATGAACATATAGCTCCTTTAATGAGGGATTTCGTACTTTTTCAATTTGCTGTAAAGGGTTGTTCTGGATATATTCAATATCTGAGCGGTCTTTTTTATATTATGGTCTGTTTGATTTATCAAATATGTAATATAATCTTTTTCAAGATCTTCCAGAGAAGAGAAACTCTCTTTATCTATAAGAGACTCACTTTGTTTTAAAATCGAAGTATCCCTTAGATATGATGGAAGGTCCTTTATGTCTATAAACTCCTTTTTTGTGACCAAAGCAGCTCTCTCAAGAACATTTTCAAGCTCTCTGACATTTCCAGGCAGTTGTATTTTGCAAACACTTTTTGGACCTTCATTGAGATTCCCTTTAAATTTTTTTTGACTTTCTTACTTAAGTTTTCCAAAAAATGACGGACGAGAAGAGGGATATCCTCTTTTCTTTCTCTCAACGGCGGAAGATGAACCTCCACTTTATTGAGCCTATGAAAAAGGTCTTCCCGGAAAGTGTTGTTTTTTATGCAGGCTGATAGATCTCTATTCGTGGCTGCGATTATCTTAACATCCACTTTTTTAGTTTCAGTAGATCCAAGAGGTCTGAACTGATGACTTTCCAATACTCTCAGGAGTTTGGCTTGCACAGATAAAGGTATTTCTCCTATTTCGTCTAAAAAAATAATTCCTTTATGAGCAGCCTCAAACAGTCCTTGTTTGTTGTTATTCGCACCAGTAAAAGCTCCTTTTTTGTAGCCAAACAGCTCTGATTCAAATAAGTTTTCTGGAATGGAGACGCAGTCACATATGACGAGATTTTTCTCTCGCCTAGGGCTCAGGTCATAAATGGCATGGGCAATAAGTTCCTTTCCTGTCCCGGTCTCTCCTGTTATTAAAATGCTGGAAAAAAATTTTGAAATTTTCTCGATAAGAGAAAAAATTTCCAACATGTAAGGACTTTTTCCTATGATTCCTTTGAATGAATATTTTTCTTCAAGTCTTTTCTCAAGAATGAATGTTTCTTTTCTGAGGTTTCTCTTTTCATTTATTGAGCGTAGTGTTGTTTCAATAGCTTTTTGTTGGATTGGTTTTTCAAGATAGTCAGTGGCTCCTTTTTTTATAATATCTGTTACGTTTTCTGCAGATTTGGCTTCTCCGATGAGAATGATGTCAATGAGTGAATCAAAGCTATGGAGTGCTTTTATGAGTGATAGAGCTTTGTTTCTGTATCTGTCCAGGTCAGTCATGATAACATCGATATCATGATCTTTTATGTATGTTAAGATGGAATCTGTATTATTAGAAAAGTAGACCTCACATTTTTCAATAAGAGGGGAATGTTTGACAACATCGTATATTGACAGGCATTCGTCAATCAAAAGAAGGTTCATCTTTAAATGCATTTATGAAATGAAATAAGCAAATCTGATTTTTTTATATTAACAGTTTCGCTAGGGTTTGACAACTATGCTGAATGAATCAAAATAAAAATCAATTTCCCCTTGACAGAATCATTGATTTTCGCTAGGGTATACAAACATTGATGATTGACACAAGGTACAATATGTAGTACACAAAAAGAAGAATGTTGAATATATTGTAATTTTTATTGAATTTAAAAAGAGAAAACATTTATAATAATAAAAAATAATACATAAGTCAGCAAAATGAGAAAATTTATTTTGAAGAACATAAAGTATATTATCGTCATGTCATGGTCTGTTTTCCTTTTGATTGGTCTTCCTATGGAGTATGGTAGTGAAAAAGATTTTTTCCATGGATATTCGATTCAAACTCCGGTGATTAGAATTGGATTAGAGTTCAATCTCAGGGACATCAAGATAACCTCTTCTTCTGGAATGAAGATATACGAAGTGGGCAAAAATTATGAATTATTAACTGAGGATGCGAAAGAAGCATACATTAAGGGGACCAAAGAGAAGCTGGATGAAAAATATGTCGTTCAAGTCGCTTATTCAGATGAAATTGAAGAAGCAGAATTGATGGCTCAAGAGTTAAGGAATAAAGTTTATCATAAAGTTTTTGTATCAAGAAATACAGGTGTTGAGATTACTGGGAAGTTCCGGATTATGGTTGGAGATTTTCCTAACCGAAGTGATGCCCTTGGATTTATCGCCCGGTTGGAAGAAATTGGAGAATATGACCCGTGGATTATAAGAGAAGAGATTATGGACAATGATTCAAGACCTCTATGGATTATGGTCAAGGACAAAGTAAAGAGCTTGGACGAAAATACTGTTCTGTATTTTATCCCTTCAAGTTATCAAAGCTATTTGTCTTATGAAGGTCGGGATTATCGGGGCATTTTTGTGTTGAAAAAAGGACATAAGGGAATTACTTTGGTCAATACTCTTTATATCGAGGATTACTTGAAATCAGTAGTACCTAGTGAGCTTTCTCCGTATGAATTTAGAGAGATCGAAGCTCAAAAGGCTCAGGCTATAGCTGCCCGAACATATGCGCTTAAAAATATCAAGCTGAACGATTGGCTAGATTATGACCTCGACGACACCCCAAATTCTCAATTTTATAAAGGGATGCAGGCAGAACATTCATTGACTACTGAAGCAGTAAATCAGACAAGAGGTAAAGTTGCCGAGTATAATGGCAAGTTGATTGAGGCCCTCTATACCAGTACCTGTGGAGGAAGAACAGAAAATGTGGAGAATGTTTTTATGGGTCCGGCTCTCCCTTATCTCAGAAGCACAGAGTGTACTTATGAATCACAAAGAGAATGGTCATTCAAGACATCAAAGAAAGTACTGCCTAATTATTCAAATTCAAGAAATATTAGTTATGAAATGGCTGCCCTTTCCAGTCTGGGAATCCTTCCTGAAGACAAGGAGCCTGATTATTATAAGCAAAAAGCCTCCTATCTTGAAGTCAGAAACTGGATTCAGCGGGCAGCAAAAGTTTTGGGATTAAAAGAAGTGAAGGAGTTTCCAGAAAAGAATTTGTTAACCTATCAAAATTTTACAGAAATAGTGGTTTTTGCGTTTGACTGGCAGAAAAGAGTGGAGAATCTTTTGTTGGATTCTGAAAAAAAGTATCTTATGACAGAGATGAGTGAATGGACAGGAAAAAATCAATCATATGCAGCTTACTTAATTCAGACAGGTGTTTTCCCTTCTATAGAGGAAATACAAGATGCAGATAAAGGAATGACAAGGAGGGAAGCAGCTTATTATTTATGGAGAGCTATTTTGGTTCAAGGGTTCCCCTTTAAAAACGGGATTTTTAAGGAATTCGATAATGGTGAATTAGTGATGGAAAAAGATAATAAAGAAGCCAGGTTTCCCATTGCGGATGATGCTTATTTCCTTAAAAATTATGAGGGTGAACGGACTTTTGTTTCCCATCTTCGGATAATGGGAGGAGAACAAGTAAGAATTATCACCAACCAGAAAAAGATGGTTTTCATTGAAGTTATCTACCCTCATCAAACCAATATTTTAGACAGGAAATCCAGCCATCATATATGGAGAGTCAGAAAATCGACTGAAGAAATAGGCCGAAGAATCAACCGGTTTTATCCGGTAGGAGATGTTCTGGATATCCTTCCTTTAGCCCGAGGAGATTCAAAAAGGATCTCGAAAATCATTGTCAAAGGGACTGATTCAGACGCAGAAGTCAGCGGATTAAGAATACGAAGAGTTTTGGGCCTGAGAGAAACTTATTTTGTCATAGACAGAGAGTATGACGAAACCGGGAAGGTTAAATACTTTACTTTTAACGGAAAAGGATGGGGGCATGGAGTAGGTCTATGTCAAGTTGGTGCTTATGGAATGGCTCGAGCTGGTGCGGATTATAAAGAAATATTAAAAAAATATTATCATGGGATTCAATTAAAAAGAATCTACTGAGTTTCCTTATTCTTTTTTGGTATAAAATTATAATTTTTTATTGATTGGCTGTTTTTTTCTGTTTATCATGACAAGATAAGTCTATAAAGGAGAACAGCCTTGAAAGAAGAAAAATACAAGTCAGCGCTTATCAAAATAATAAAAGAAAAATCTTTAATAAAAAATGTAGATAGAGTTCTGACTTCAGGAAGAAAAAGCCGTTATTACATTGATGCCAAAATGACCACTCTTGACCCTGAAGGTGCTGATATAGTGGGGCGTCTTATTTTGGAGAAAATCAAATCTTACAAAATAGATGCCATAGGCGGTTATACACTAGGAGCTGATCCTATAGTCAGCGTTGTTGCGGTGTTGAGCTTCCAGACCGAACGTCCTATTTCCGCTTTTATTGTGAGGAAGGAATCTAAAAAGCACGGGGAGATGAAGACGATAGAGGGGCCTTTTGGACCAGGTTGGAGAGTTGCTGTGGTGGATGATGTTGTGACCACAGGAGGTTCCACTTTAAAGGCATGCCAGGCTGTAGAAAAAGCAGGAGGGAAGGTGGAGCTTATTTTAACCATTGTGGACCGCTTAGAAGGGGGCAGAGAAAATCTGGAAAAGGCGGGATATACTTTTATTTCGCTTCTAACTAAAGACGATCTCTTTTTGTGAATTATTCATAAAATATGTATGCATTTCCATACAGATTTATCATGATTAAATCTTTTTTATGTCTTATTAACCTGACCTATTCATAAAAAAATGGCGATGTTTATATTATCCATTTTGTTTCGAGGAATTTCACTCCAGCTCGGGCTTCGCTCTCCTCTAAAGAGGAACCATGCCCGCTCAGCCCTCCCAGGGGATTCCTCACCCCTTGCCCTTTCCCCTTTAATAATCTTGATATGTAAATATTCCAGAATTAAGTTAGTGAATCATAAGGCTAAATCTTCAATGTCGCTTCACCCATACCTGAATTGCATTGAGCTAAAATCAATCTCGATTCGTGAATAACTCACGAAGGATTTTCGTGGTGATTTGATTTTTATGGGGCTTTAACATAAAATTGCATTTCTTAATTTAGGCTGAAAACATGAGTGAAAAGAAAAAAAAGCCGAGTTTGGGGATAGCCCTTATTCCTGTTGTTTTTTTGGTCCTTGCCTTGTTCATAACTATTGTGCTGCTGGATCAACAGGCTCATATTCCTTTGATTCTGGCCGCAGCTGTAGCTGCAGGGGTGGCGGTTTATTTAAAGTACTCATGGAAAGAAATTCAGAACGGCATAATTCATGGAATCAATCTGGCCATGGGCGCTATATTAATACTCATGGTGGTGGGCACCATGATTGGGACCTGGATTTCCGGAGGCATTGTCCCCACTATGATTTATTATGGATTGAAGGCATTGTCCCCAGGAATTTTTCTTGGAGCCACCATGATCATCTGTTCCATCATTTCATTGGGGACCGGTTCCTCCTGGTCCACAGCCGGCACAGTGGGAGTCGCTCTCATCGGAGTGGGACAAGGCTTGGGAGTTCCTATGCCTATGGTGGCGGGAGCGATTATCTCGGGTGCGTATTTTGGGGACAAGATGTCTCCTTTGTCAGATACTACCAATTTGGCTCCAGCCGTGGCAGGAACAGACGTTTTCTCTCATATAAGACACATGGTTTACACAGTGGTTCCTGCTTACATCATCGCTCTTGGATTATATGCTTTTCTGGGAGCCCGATTTTCCGGGGGAGTGCTTGATTCGCAAAATATTGAAATCATGCTCACCACCATAAAGTCTCAATTTTTCATACACCCTCTGCTTCTTCTTCCTCCCATCCTAGTGATTGTTATGGTTGTGCTGAAAGTGCCTCCTCTTCCGGCTCTTCTGGGGGGCACTGTACTGGGAGCTTTGTTTGCGGTTTTCACTCAGTCCAGGTCCTTAGCTGCGGTTGTGCAGTCTGCTCATTCGGGTTATGTTTCAAATTCTGGAGTGACCATGGTGGATGAACTCCTCACAAGAGGAGGGCTGATGAGCATGATGGAGACGGTGGCACTGATCATATGTGCGCTTTCTTTTGGGGGAATCATGGAAAAGACCGGTATGCTGGAGGCCCTGGCTGCAGCGCTTCTAAAAAGAGTCCGGAGAACAGGATCTTTGGTGGCCACCACCATTTTCAGCTGTATCGGGATGAATATCATTGCTGCTGACCAGTACATAGCTATCGTAGTTCCTGGTCGGATGTTCAAGAATGCTTTTGATGCCAAAGGACTTCATCCCAAAAACCTTTCCCGGGCCCTGGAAAATTCTGGGACCATGACTTCTCCCTTAATACCCTGGAACAGCTGCGGGGCGTTTATGGGAGCCACTCTCGGGGTGAGTCCTCTTCTCTATCTTCCTTATGCTTTTCTAAACCTCATTGTGCCTTTGGTCTCCATATTTTATGGTTATACTGGGATAACCATGGAGAAAGTCAACCAGGATCAATCAAAATGAAGTCATCGCCATTTTTTTATGAATAGGTCAGGTAAAATGATTTTTGGAATAGGCACAGATATCATAGAGGTGAAGAGAATCAAAAGACTCATTGAAAAGAATCCCCGGTTCAGAGACCGGATATTCACCCAAAAAGAAATCGACTACTGCGAAAAAAAGAAAAATAGAGCCCACAGTTATGCAGCCAGATTTGCAGCTAAAGAAGCCTTTTTCAAAGCCCAGGGAACCGGATGGAGAAAGGGAGTTGCCTTCAAAGATGTGGAAGTCATAAACCGACCTTCTGGAAAACCGGAGCTTGTTCTCTATGGAAAATCAAAGGAAATGGTCAAAAAAAATCACATCAAAAACATACAGATTTCTCTTTCTCATGTGGCCGAGACAGCCCATGCTGTGGTTATTATAGAAAAGTAGTTCAGGTTAGATGACGCCGTGTTTTTCTCCCACTTTGACAAACGCTTGAATCGCTTTTTCCAGATGAGATCGGTTGTGGGCAGCTGAAATCTGAACCCGGATTCTGGATTGACCTTTGGGAACCACAGGATAAAAGAAACCTATTACATAAATGCCTTCCTTTAAAAGGTCATTGGCCATGTCTTGGGAAAGCTGGGCATCGTTTTTGAATTTACCCAGCATAATGGGAACAATGGGATGGATTCCTTGTTTGATGTCAAATCCAGCTTCAGTCATTTTGTCTCTAAAATACTGTGTGTTTTTCTCCAGTTTGTCCCTCAATTCTGTGGTTTCTGTGAGAAGGTCGAGCACAGCGATAGAAGCTCCGGTCACCACAGGGGACAAAGTATTGCTGAACAGATAGGGCCTGGAGCGCTGCCTGTAGAGGTCGATGATTTCCTGTCGTCCTGAGATAAATCCTCCAGACGCTCCTCCCAGGGCTTTTCCCAGGGTAGAAGTGATGAGATCCACTCTTTTTTCCGCTCCTCTGTATTCCGGGGTGCCTCTTCCTTTTTTTCCAATGAATCCTGTGGCATGTGAGTCATCCACCATCACCAGAGCATTATATTTCTCTGCTAAATCGCATATTTTATCTACATGAGCGATATCTCCGTCCATGGAGAAAACACCATCCGTGGCAATAAGCCGGTACCGGGTGCCTTGGCTTTTTTTGAGCTTTTCTTCAAGGTCCTCCATATCACTGTGCTTATAGATAAATCTTTGGGCTTTACACAACCGGATTCCGTCTATAATTGAAGCATGATTGAGCTCATCTGTGATCACAGCATCCTCTTTTCCCAGCAGTGGCTCAAACGCTCCGCCGTTAGCATCAAAACAAGCGGCATAGAGGAGAGTGTCGTCCATCTTTAGGAATTCTGAGATTTTTCTCTCTAGTGTTTTGTGGATATCCTGGGTGCCGCAGATAAACCTCACAGAACTCATGCCGTAGCCGCGTTCATCCAGGGTCTTATGGGCAGCTTCAATGACTTTGGGGTGGCTGGAGAGGCCCAAATAATTATTGGCACAAAAGTTGAGCACTTTTTTTCCTGATTTGACTTGGATTTCAGCTCCTTGATGGGTAGTGATGATTCGCTCATCTTTGTAAAGGCCAGATTCTTTGATAGAACTGATTTCTTTTATAAGGTCTTCTTTGATGTTTCCGTACATAAATTTCCTCCCGTCGTTATTTCTTCATATTCTATTATAGTTAAAAATCTGATTTATCTTAAAGACTGCCTTTTTTATTTCTTTCTCGGAGTTTTTCAAGCATGTCTTGGGTCATTGAGCTGAGGTCATATCTTGGCTCCCAACCCCATTCCTCTTGAGCAGCTGAATCATCAATGGTGCGGGGCCAGGTGTCGGCGATTTTTTGTCTGTCGTCTGGTTTGTAATCTATGGTGAATTCAGGAATATGTTTTTTGATTTCCCGGGCTAAGGCTTCCACTGTAAAACTCATTCCCGCCACATTGAAATCAGCGTGATGTTTCAAATTTTTAAAATCAGCATCCATAAGGTCTAAAGTGGCTTTGAGGCAGTCCGGCATATACATCATGGGGAGCATGGTCTCTTTATTCACAAAACAGGTGTATTTTTTCTTTTTTACTGCCTCATAAAAGATAGCCACAGCATAATCTGTAGTTCCTCCTCCAGGAAGAGTTTTATGGCTGATGATACCGGGATACCGGCATCCTCGGACATCTATTTTAAAGCGCGAGACATAATAATTGCACAGCAGCTCTCCTGTTACTTTTGTGATTCCGTATATGGTATTAGGTCTGAGGATGGTTTCCTGGGGTGTTGAATCTCTGGGGGTGCTGGGCCCAAACGCAGCAATGGAGCTGGGAACAAATAATTTTTTTATATCCAACTCTCGGCTTGCCTCCAGTATATTATGGGTTCCCTCTGAGTTGACTCTCCATGCGTGTTGTGGGTTTTTCTCTCCCACAGCTGAAAGAATGGCTGACATGTGGAAAATTAAAGTGATTTTGTGTTTGGATATCACTTCCTGAATCCGCTTCTTGGAGAGGACATCTAATTTTTCAAAAGGACCGGTGTCTTTAAGATCAGAAGGAATATCTGTTTTTATGTCTGAAGCAATGACCCGGCTTTCCCCATATCTTTCTCTCAAAAGCGGGGTCAGTTCTGAACCGATCTGACCGGCAGCTCCTGTGACTAAGATCTTTTCTTTCATTTGATTGGATTATAAATTTTATATAGGGAGGTGGCTCTAAGTCAACCATTTT
>Ga0180433_10000542_pt1 | contig 64946 bp, 59 predicted proteins | sample SS_ome_8_FD_132980 | JGI IMG/M metagenome (GOLD analysis project Ga0180433, IMG submission 132980) | Hypersaline lake sediment archaeal communities from the Salton Sea, California, USA - SS_1_D_1 metaG | ecosystem: Environmental > Aquatic > Non-marine Saline and Alkaline > Hypersaline >... | reverse complement strand
TCGCTTTCGTTGCCCAACATGTAGCCGGCGCCTGCTCCCACTGCGGCGCCAATCAGTGTCGCTTCCGTGTCCCCGCCGGCTAATTGGCCGATACCCGCCCCGGCCAGCGCCCCGAGAGCCGAGCCGAGCTGCGCTTCGCCCTCGCAGCCTGCGAAAAAGACAGAGCTAAGACCCACGACAAGAGCCATCATGATTTTAATTATATTGGTAGTCATTTTGCACCTCCGTTTCTTCTCCTAAATTTTAACTTTAGCTTTATCGTTATTGTCCGCAAAATTCCTCTGGTTCAAGATTAAATGCCAGCCAGTTTGACGCCAGTACAGCAAAGTCTGTCAAATCAACTTGACAATCACCGTTGACATCAATATCCGCACCATATATATCCCAGTCACCTGCAACGAGCTGTTGCCAGACAATCGTGTTTCCGTGGATGTCGGGATTTTGCTGGTCGTTTGTTGAAAAATCGACGGCAAATTCGGTCCAGTCACCGCCCCCGGCGGGGTTCCAAACAATAGTTGTCAGAAGTAAGACTAATTGTGTCAGTTGCTTCTTTTGCATCTTTCGGCACCGGATACAAGCTATTGATTGCTGTTTTCGTCCGTTTCGGTCTTGATTTTTTCCAGAAGGTCCAGCAGCATCGTCGCAGAAGCTGCATTGGTCGAATCCAGTTTGGCCTGCTCAAGCGGCTCGGTGGCTGCTTCGAGTTCTCCTGTACCTAACAGTTGATAGCCCAACAGAAGCTGCAGGTCGGGGTCAGGAACGCACAACGAGGCCCTTTCAGCAAGATGATCGATTTGCTCAAACAGGGTATCCTCTTCGGAATAGAGGCCGCGGGGGTAGAACACGCCTTCTTCCTCGGCGGGGACCTTTAGCAGGGCCTGACGAAGGGCCTGGGCGGCAAGGAGATATTTTTTGTCTGCGAACAGGGCCTGAACATAGGCAAACGGAAGCACCATGTCATCAGGTGCCAAAACCATCGCCTCGGCGAACTTGTCCGCCGCTTCACCGTAGTCGGCGGACTCGAAGGCCTTGACCGCCTCATCAAAGCGGGTGTCGGCAAGGGTCTGTGCATCGGGAGGCTCTGCCTGGTCGGCGAGCCTGGCGCGAACGTCCGCGAAGGTGTTTTCATCCACTGTGTTAAGAAGCTGAGACGACTGGGTTGAACCTGTAGAAGAAACCGTATCGTCATAGTAATAATTGTAGGTATAGTAGTTGTATGTATCGCTCTGAACTTCGCGGGCGACCGGACTGTAGCCGCACCAGTCGTAACAATGAGAGGGATACCAGTAATAACGAATGTATCTGTAATGTGTGGGCCAGTATCCGCCAAGACTGACAAAAACGTATCTGCGGTGGTAGTAGGGATACACAAATCGAAACGTCCGGTACGGTCCCCATTCATAGTACACCGGAAAATAATACCTCGGCCAGATTCTTCTGTGGTGTATGCGGTTACGATGGTCCCTGTACACATGGATGTGGCGGTGAACGTGTTCCACTACATCGTTTTGTTCTTCATATTTTATTCTCGAGGACCTTGCTGCTCGCCCGTGATGCCTGCGACCGGCCCGTTCGCTGTCTAAAATTAAGGATTTGTCAGGCTCTCCTCTGATGTTCGCTGTTTCGTTAGGAGTCCTGTTTCTGTCGCGTCTGTTTCCTGCACGGTCTGCCCCGGCCGGCTTGACTGTATCTGTCCGGGTAAGAGAATCGAGTTTTCTTGCTCTTGATTCAATTGATACGCCGTTGGAAGCTTTTGGTGAAGGTCTTTTGTCTCTTCGACCTGCTCGCCGGCTCAGGCCGGGCTTTTGTTCGCTTTTAGCGGGCTTGGCGGAACCTAACGCCGTCGTAATGAGCGACGTCTTTTCAGAACTGATGCGTCTGGATGATGCCGGCTTCGGTTGCTTTGTTTCGGGCCTTGTGCGAGTGGCGGGTTTTACTGCGCTAATCTTCGTTGCTATTCGAGAGGTTGCTGCGATTTTAGTGCGGTTTGTCGAGCGTGTTGCTGGGGTTGTCTTTGTGGATGAGGACAGGCTTCCGGATGAACGAATCGGCGTAGTAAGACGCGAAGTCCTTGCAGGGCTGATGTGTCTGCGTCTGGATGAGGCAGGTGTTGGTTGCTTTTGGGTGTCGCTAACGGGGGCGGAAGGTTTTGCTGCACTAATCCTCGTGGCTATGCTCGATGGTCCTGCGGTGTTTATGCGATTTGTCAAGCTTATGGCTGGACTGGTTTTGCCTGGTAAAGACGGACCTGCGGCTGGTCGAACCGGCGCTGTAATTCGTGAAGTCTTTTCAGGGCTGATGCGTGTTGTGGGGGTAGGTGCCGGTTTTGCCGGCTTTGGTGAGGTAAACGCTACAGGAGGCCTGGATATACCGCGGGCTTGCGCTACGCTTGGCGGGGGGGTTGTGGCCTTTGGGGGGGTCGAGCGCGGTGCCGAACTGATAGGTCCGGGGTTACTGGGTTTGGCGGCTATCGGCGGCAGGCTACCTCGGCTGGGGCGAAATGATGCCCTCGGTGCCCGCTGAATCCTGCTTGGCCGTGATGGCCTCACAGCCGCGGCGCGCGACCTTATCACATTTGAAGGACTGCTGCTTCGGGCAGAAGGGGATGACTTTTGAGCCTGATGGCTTTGCGGGCTGCTTCGTCCTCTCGGCCTGGACGACTTCTTTGCTAACACCGGTTCAGTTAGCAGCATTAGTATAAGGACGACAGCGGCGATTAAAGCTTTCCTATTTCTTTTTTGTTTTGGCTCCAACATGATAAACCTCCTTTCAAAAATTCTGTACTTTTCAAAACGGCGAAAATATCTTTCAAAAGGTAGTCGTCAAATGCGTTACATTCGGCACATATATAAAATAGCTCAAGGCTTAACGCTTCTATATTAGTATACGTCCCATAAACCAAAAAAGTCAAGTCTTTTTTTCTTTTTTGTTATAATTAATTTGCTTTGTAAAGTCTAATTTTATAAACGCTGCCCTTGCAAGGACTTAGAAGGTGAAAAAATAGGGGCAAAAAAGAGATTTTGACAAATTAGTTTGCTGTTTTTTACATAAGGGTGTATAATTGGTCGACTTGGATAGGGTAATGCTGATAATGAAAGAGATTCAGGCACAAGGAAAAAAACATGGTCAAGAAGGTTAAAAATCCCCTGGCACAGGCATTGGGGCTTGTGTTTCAAAGAACCAGAGACAAGATGGGCGGTGTTTCATCAAGCCGGATTGCGTCATCTCTTGGCCTTGCTGCATCCCACTACAGAATGATTGAAGCAGGCTCTGCATTGCTACAGCCGGCCCGGGCGATAAAGGTTGTTCAGGTATTTGAAACAATCGAGTTTATACCCCTGTGTCAGGTGTTGGTTTCCATACAGATACTCGACTCGGTGAGGGGCTCGATTGACGATATGAAAACAACCGCAGAATTTTTGACACAGGCTGACCCTGCCATCGGAAAGACACTGGCTTTGTTTGAGGACCTGTGGGAGGTAATAGAAAGCGGGCAAGCGGGCCGGGTGGCCCGAAAAATTGTTTCCGTTGGAATTGTTGATGAGTTGGAGTCATTTTTAACCACTGAACCTGTGGCCCTGACAGCCGAGGCGATTGATAATTTCATGACGCCGACTTACCAATATCCGATAACCGGACAACTGTACAGTAAGATAGGAGATATTCTGCAGGGAGTTGCGCCGTTCTATCTTGATGTAATATTGGAGTTGATTGACAACCTCAGAGGAATTGCTCCACGTGTAACACCGGGCGAATTGGCTCAATGGGAGCAAAGGCACAGAAACAGGTTCTCGCATGTAATAGGAATTGTCCGCAAGCCCGAGGTTATACTGGACGTAGATACGTTCGATTACAGTTTTCTGTGGCAGGATAATTTCCAGAAGATGTTGATAATTCATCGTGACAGCCCGAAGGTAAAGACCGAATCGATTTTAAGCAAACTTGCAGATAACCTCAAGAGAAGATATGAATCTGAACGCATCAAATACGAAAGACAGCTTCTCGGTTTTGATGAAACAATCAATCGGAAGCTGTCAATCGAGTACAGAAAGGAGCAGGCGGCGGAAATAGATGCTTTATTACGGCACAGGGAAACACAGATGAATAATCTGTGGGTTTATATTATGACAAGCGGATACGCGGTGCTTTTCATTGATAATGCCTCGGTTGATACCGAAGCTACGGACATTTACGGCACGAGTCTTGCCTATGACGAGACCTGTCAGAAGCTGGTTAGTATCAGGGAAATGTGCAGTGACATCGGATTTGAACTTTGAAAATCTTGACCTGCCTTCGATAAGTATAGTAAGAACGACTCCGAAGGTCTCGGAAGATGAGCTTTTTTCACATCAGCGGTGCTATATGGGTATTAGTCTTGATAATCCGGGTTTTCAGGGAAAGAATCTGCAGGCGCTGCTGCTGTGGGCGCTTGGGAATTTTGATAAGTGCCTGGTGGTGGTGGGGGACCATCTGTGTAGATTTAACGAGCAAATTTATAACACTTTCAGCCGGGATGAAGCAACCGAAGCGGCTCTTCGGCGGGGGGATTTGTTTATGGACAAAGCAAGCAGGTTTTTCCAGCAGATTCCTGCAAAACGGCTTGTGGTTAAGAGGTGGCAGCGGTGCCTCAGGAGCGGTGAATATAAACGAGCCAGAGGTTTTATCGATGACCTTTTCGCATCGGACGATTCCTTTCGTGCATCTGTTGAAAGGGATGCTTTTTCTTTTCTCAAGAGGCAGGCAAGGCGCAGTGAAAAGCCGATAGTTTCGACCGAGGAGGCGATAGAGCTTTCCTGCCGGTATATCCTTGAGGAGATAACGGTATTTGCCGCGCTGGCCGAGCAGGGTTGGGAGATTGAGCTTTATCCCGGCCCGGAGCTGGGGGTGCTTGTAGATATTGCAAAAGGCCGATACCTTCGCATACCACAAGGTCTTACCAGAAGAATTAACGTCGAACTTGCAATAAATCCCAGCGGAGCCGGCTAACAATGGCAGTGATTGTAGTAAGCGCACTTATTCTTGCATTTATTATTTACCTGTCGGTCGGGCTTTCCCTCGGCGCCGGGACGAGGGGAATAGCCGATTTACTCCCTTTGAAGTTTAGCAGACAGGCCCGCGTAGCGGATGCACGGGAGTTTTCCGCCAGTACCGTGGCGACTACCATCTCGTTGGCCACCGTTGTCATGGCCTTTTTTGAATTGGCGGGCCGGTTCGGGATGTGGCTTTTCTGGACCGTGGCTACTACCGTAACGGGCCTGCTTGTTGTAAGATTATTTGCAAAAAAAATCTGGCAACGAATCAGCGTTTACGACCACCGCCCCACGTTACACGAGTTTTTGGGTACGGAATTTAACAGCAAATTGCTTTCGTATGTGGGTGCTGTTTGCGCCAGTCTTGGTTTTCTTTTTGCCTTTGCGGTTGAACTTACGGTTGGTTCGAGGTTCTTCGCAGGGCTTGTCCCGGCTGTGCCTTCGTGGGTGGTGGTTATAGTTCTTTCGGTTGTTGCGTTCGTATATACGGCGATGGGAGGTTTTCGAGCGGTTATCGTAACGGATCGTTTTCAGATGGTTTCTATCTGGCTTTTGTTAATTGCACTGCCTGCGTTTTACTTGTATTACGTCTTTGCACACGACGGCTGGTCCGAGAGCCTTGCGAAAGTTCCGGCGCCGATTCTGAATTTTTCCTATAGAGAAGGCCTTGGGGCCTTTCTTCTCGGAATCTTTGTTATTAACGTACCCGCTTTTATCTCGGATATGAGTATATGGCAGCGGATAGCCGGGGCACAAAACGACAAAACCGTAACGAAAGGTTTGGTAACGAGTGTGCTTGCCTGTGCCGCCACCTGGGGACTCTTTGCGCTGCTTGCATGCATAGGTTTTATGATGGTAACAACCGAAGAGAGGGTTAATCCGCTGGTTTCTGTGGTGAACGTTATCGGTGGCAATAAGGGCGTTTTTTCCGGGTTTATTTTGTTTTTGGTAATCCTGGGCCTGTATGGGGCGATGCTGTCAACCGCTTCGACACAGCTTATAGCGGTTTCACATACGTTGTATGAGGATGTTTTTTCCCGGCTCAGGAAAAGCCCGCTGAATGACAGGCTTGCTTCAAGAAGAGAATTAGGCCTTTCGAGGTTCATACTCGTAGCTGCGGCGATAGTCTCAACTTTGCTTGTTGAGCTTTTGTCGTACGTGGGATTTTCCATAGCCGACCTCGTCTTTGCGATATACGGCGCCCAACTGGGGCTTTGCCCGCTTGTGGTTGCCGCCTTGATGCTGGACCGCCGGCGTCTCGGCCGGGTATCCAAAGCCGCAGCGGTTGCGGTTAGTGCAGGATTTGTAACAGGCTGGGGCACCGCTGTTTACGGCAGATTAACCTCAAATTCGAGCCTGGTTTTCTTAGCGCCGGTTTGCAGCCTGGTTGTTTCGGCGATAATACTTTGCGCGGGCTTTGTGGCCGGTAAAGGCCGATTAAGTCGGTGAGAATATGACCTGGACACTGATAAAAGCAGTCATCAAGGCACGAAGGGAAGGTTTATTGCACCTGGTGCCGGCAAATGAAGCTACCCGTCTTGATTGCCTAAAAGCCGAATGTGCCAAGTGCTGCCGGGTTTTGGGAACGCCGGTGGTAACACCGGCCGAGGCTGAAAATATCGCCCCCGAAGCGCTAAGAAAAGATAAACACGGCCGAATTTTTACAAGGTCGAAAAATTCCGTCTGCTGCCTGCTCAAAGACGGACTCTGCTCGATATATCCGGACAGGCCGAGGGGCTGCCGGGAGTACCCGTGGTATAACGTTGCAGGCCGGCTTTATTTTGACGCCGGTTGTCCGGGGATTAAACATGACTTGGATGAGCGCCCCGCCGCCGGCGACATCATGCCTTTCGAGGATTTTTTCCCCCTTGCACCGAGATTTATCCTCTGGATTGTAAAAAAAGTCTGTGTAAAAAAATAATTTCTTTTTTTATCGGAAAATAAAAACATCACACCGAAGCCTCATAAGTTCTTACATGGCCTGTACTTACGTATTGCCCCCCCCTTAGCTGAAGAAAAACGCAACTTTTTCAAAAAAAGACTCGACACAATTCAGAAGATTGCTTAATTTGTATCGCGTCTTTTTACTGGAGAGAAAAGAGGGAGGCGTAATTGGAGTTAGATTGCGGAGAAAACCGGAGAGTAGAATTGGGGGAGGGGGGGACTCTGCAATTTTATATTTTTTATTTTATATTTTATATTTACTCACCTACTCACCTACTCACCTACTCACCTACTCACCTACTCACCCATTCACCTACTCACCTACTCACCGATTCACCTACTCACCGATTCACCTACTCACCGATTCACCTACTCACCGATTTACCAATTACCAAATCAGGCAACAGAAGCACGTCGGCGCAAGCCGACCGAAGGGTGTTCGCAGATTATTTACCCCCAACGTTCAACGTGGGGTTTTGCAAATCATCAAATCAGAAAGGAGGAACCAAAAATGAGATAAGGGCATAAGGGCACAAGTAGGGTGCGATACATCGCACCATTGAATGTAAGCCACCGAGGGCACCGTGAGCACAGAGGAGATTCGTTGGAAAATGAAAAGAAAATCAAAAAGAAAGTAAAATGTGAAGGAGAAAAGATGAAGAAGTTAATGACAATTTGTTTGTTGGCATGTGTGGTTTTGACCTTTGTTAGTGTGGCGCAGGCAAGTGTGGAAATGGTCTTTATTCCGGGCGGTGAGTTTGAAATGGGAAGGCATGTCGGAGATGGAAACGGTGATGAACTGCCCGTTCATGCAGTTTATGTTGACTCATTCAGAATGAGTAAGTATGAGATAGCGAACCAGCAGTATGCCGATTTCCTTAATTCTGCTTATCCTGATCAGATTAAGGTTGATACCGGCGTCGTGTACGCGGTAGATGATACTGGTAATAGTTACCCATATTGTTCTACATCATCTGCACCTGCAGGTAACCCTGATAATGGTGAGCTCAGCCAGATTGATTTTAGCGACTCCAATTTCAGCGTAAGAACTAAAGGTGATCCACCGCGAGACATGTTCGATGATCCTGTGGTTTTAGTGAGCTGGTATGGAGCAGTTGCCTACTGCAACTGGCGCAGTGTCCAAGAAGGTTACGAGGAATGTTACAGCCTTTCAACATGGGAATGTGATTTTTCAAAGAATGGCTATCGCTTACCTACTGAAGCCGAATGGGAATACGCCGCTCGCGGTGGCGAAAACAGCCCATATTACCGCTTTCCGTGGGGCGACACCATCAGTCACAGTCAAGCCAATTATTATGCTGATCCTAACAGTTACTTTTACGATGTAAGTCCGACCAGTGGCTTTCATCCCGACTGGAATGATGGGACTAGACCATATACTTCTATAGCTGGTAGTTTCGCGCCCAATGGCTACGGACTCTATGATATGTCGGGAAATGTGCATGAGTGGTGTAACGATTGGTACGATTCGAATTATTACAGTACCACCCCATATCCTCATATTAATCCGAAAGGGCCTGCAAGTGGTGATTATCGTATTCTTCGTGGTAGTGGCTGGGGAGGTAATGCATTTCAATGCCGTTTAGCTATGCGGGAAGTAGACCCTCCTGGTGCCCGGAATGATAGCTGTTTCGGATTTCGTGTTGTTCTAAACATCACTCCTCGTCTCTTATCTCCAAATGGCGGAGAAGAGCTAATAGCAGGACAGACTGAAACAATTAGCTGGGAAGCAATAGATTTAATTGACAATGTTGCGATTGAATACTCTGATGCCAATGGTATTGATGGTAGTTGGGAGGTGATTGACGCCAATACTCCCAATGACGGCGAATACCAGTGGCTTGTGCCGCTGGTAACATCAAACCAGTGCCTTGTCCGTATCAGCGATGCAACCGATCCCAATGTCTATGATACAAGTGATGATGTGTTCACGATTTTCCGATGTCTACACCCAATAGGTGATATCAATTATGATTGTTTTGTGGATTTATCAGACTTAGCTCTAATGGCAATAAACTGGCTAAAATCTGGTAACATAGATGAGGGGCTTGTAGCATATTGGAATCTTGATGAAGGCAGTGGCATAATTGCACATGATGTTATTGGCGGTAATGATGGAACTTTAAACGGCGACACAGCCTGGGTCAATGGCATTTCCGAAAAGTCCTTGGATTTTGACGGTATGGATGATTATGCAAATTTTGGAAACACAATAGGAAATTTTGGAACGAACGATTTCAGCATTGCCTTTTGGTTTCGAACCGATACAGATAGAATAGAAACTATTATGGGAAAACGTGCATTCTGTGGCGTACATAGTTTCATTGAATTCACTATGTCAGAACCAACCGTACCATCAGGGCATATGCTTATCGAGCTATATCAAAGTACGGACATCAAGAATTTGTTCTGGAGTAGTAAGCGTCTTGACGACAATCAGTGGCATTTAATGGTAATTAAAAGGCAGGGTGTTGAAGCACAGCTTTATATCGATGGCATTCTTGATGCTACTAATTTTGCTACCGATGTTGTATCAATTTCGAACAGTTCACCGTTTCTTTTTTGTGACGGACCTTGTCGGTCAGTCGGTAATACAGACTTCTTCAGTGGCATTTTAGACGAAGTTCGTATTTACAACAGGGCATTAACTTCTGCTGAAATAGAATATCTGTATCGAAATCCGTAACCTGAACGAAAAAGATTTATTGAATTCTAAGGGCTGTGGGTCCCGATGAATCGGGGCCTTCGGCCCCTCTTTAATTTTATATTTTATCCCTGCCTTCGCAGGGGTGAAAGGGTTTCCCTAACGCGACAAAATGCGTTTGGGAGCCCTGACATTCCTTCGCAGGGACAAGCATTGTAAATTTAAGGGAGGCGTTTCGCGGACTTATTCAACAGATTCCTCGGCCCATTCGACTCGCTATGCTCGCTCAGGGCAGGGCAAGCCCGGAATGAAAAGTACGGTTTTATTATAGGCTCTAAAAACACCTCTGCGAGCTCCGCGTTCTCAGCGGTAAAAAATCCGTGTCAATCAGTTTAATCGGCGGTTAGTTGTCTTGGATCGTCCTGCCAGGGGCATTTTAGGCTGACAGCCTCGGCAAAGGTTGGTGTCGGACGGAAATACGGGTGGTCTCTGTAATCCAGTTCCCGCCGGCCGTACCATGAGCCGTAGTACTGGGCGTTGGCATCGACCCAGGTGGTCAGTTTGAGCATCTCCTCGCGCGAGAGCTTAATATCATTATGTCCTTCTCGAAGTTTCTGTATGATTTTGCTGGCGTGTGAGCCGATTGTATAGGGAGGCACAGGTTCGGTACCCTCGAAATCAGAGCCTTCGTCAAATGTAGCTACCAGGTCGTGCTCCAAGATACTTTCGTAGGAACGGGTCAAACCCCAGGTCATCTCGCCTGTCAGGTCAAGGCCTGCGGGGGGTTTTTCGCCGCTGTGGCAACTGATGCAGTGCTTGTCAAGGACCGGCTGAACATCGGTCGGATAATGAATAACTCTTTGTGCGGTGGCATCGCCCGGCTGTGGAGCGGGCTCAGCGGGCGGGTGATTCAGCGCCATAATCGTTTTGTTGGCAGGAGCCAACTGCCGCATCTCATGACAGCCGATGCAGGAACGTTTCTCGGCGGGACGGTAATTTATATAGGTCCGTTGCCGCTGCACTTCCATATAATCTTCATCGAGGGCCTGGAAATAGATATTTCGGTCGGTCGGGACGGTGAAATGGGCCGAGCCGTCTTCATAGACCGGGATGATGCCGTGCATAACCTTTAGACCCAGAACGCTTCCGGCACTGACTCCAGGGGCGCCTTCAGACCAGAACTGCCGGCAGTCCCACGGTCGCGGCACCTGCTCCATAATGCGAAGGTATTTTATTGTGCCTCGTTTGATACCCTCAAGCCCAACATAAACGTCGCTTAGTACGACAGTTGCCGGCTCATCAGTCCCGGGACGTACCGAAGGAATGACCGCGGGCTTTTTGCGAGGCCGAAGCGGTGTGGGCTGCCAGCAGGAAAATTCCTTATCTTTGTAAATCAGGATATGATTGCCGAACTCATCGAGCAGGTACAAGCCGTAAGCCCGAACATCGTTCCATACCTTATCCGGATTGTGCGAGACTAAGAAGAATTTTTCGCTCAAAGGCAGCGGGTCCATATACAGCGGGCCGTATGGGGTGCGCTCCCATCCGTCGCCGACTCTGTGGTGGAATCCGCCTTCGGTGCGGATGTCGATATCCGGTGTTATATAGGTCATCGGCTCACGGGTGCGGATTGGTTTATTGATATCCAGACGGATGACTGTGCCTACGCCGGACTGTGGGAAATGCGGAGTGCCCAAAGTTACGAAAAGATTATTGTTATAGCCTGGTATCGGCCGGCCGTGGTTAAATACGGGCGGCAGGGCGATGTCGTTTCCGAAAAGCTCAGCGGTTCCGCTACCATCGGGACGCATGGCCCAAAGACATTTGACGCCGATCTGTCCCTTATCGACATATTCCCATCGATGGTATATGATTCGGCCGTCGTGCATTATGGCGGGGGAAAACTCGCTGACGGCGCTGTTGGTCAGCTTGACCATATTTTTGCCGTCGGCATCGACCCGGTAGATGACCGCGGTGCTTAGCTTGTCCGGCCCGTCACAAAGCGTTCCGTATTCACAACGTGTCGAGGAGAACATTATCCTGCCGTCGGGCATATAGCACGGGTGCATGTCGTCCGTATGATGATGATATATCCGTGCGGTACCTTCAGTGTCATGGTGGTTGTATTTTTTTATCCGTTCGGGTTCGTCCGGCGGCTCGAAGGTAATCTGTCTTAGCCCTTTACCGTCAATGCCGACTTCGTATAGCCGGAATCCTTTGCCGATGCGTTCTTTCCAGTCGAAAACGATACGCTTGCCGTCAAAAGACAAATCGTATCGACCGAAAATGCCACCTGCCATCGAGGGCAAAAGCTCCGTAACCTTGCCGTCCTTCATCGAGAGTATGCACAGATTTCCGCCGGGATTCTCGGTGCCGTCGATAAAATCGGTGTAATAGTGGCTCGATTGATAACTGTATCGCTTTACGAAAAGCAATTTATCAAAATCCATTAGCGGATTATCTGTTACCAGAGCGGCGTTTCGGAGCCGCTTAAAGTCATTATTGAGGCCTTTTATCGTCTCGGCGTCTGCCGGATGGCGGCCTATTTCAACAAGTTGCTTCTTAATTTCCGCTGATTGTGCCAGGTATCGGTTTGCGTTTGGATACCTTTGTTCGAAATTCTGAGCCAGATGTGATATTGCAGGTTGTAATGTCTCGACCTTTTGGCTCAAGTTCGAATACGTTTCATGGTTGGCTGCGGAAAGATGATAAACGTCCCGGACCAGCACCAGGGCATCGGCGTTTTCCACATTGGCTGCGAGCTTGTGTGCTTTTTCCGGCAAAGACCCGAGGTCAATCGTGGCGGCGGCATACCTTTGTGCCGGTTCCTCCAGGTCGCCCGGCCTCCAGTCGCCCGTCCAGATATTGTCGCGTCTTTCCCGTGCCATTTCAGTTGTGCTTTGTTCGTCGGTAAAGTCTTTTTCGAGAATCTCCCACAACTCCAGCCGGGCTCGGGCACCTTCCGACAGAGGCAACTGTACCCTGCCCCGGCCGGAAAATTCCAGAGCCTTTCCCTTTTTGCCCTTTGCGATTCGGGCCCGCCATATCCTGCCGTCATTATTGTTGCCCGAGGAATCCTTTGCACCTTCCTCTTTATCCTCAAATCTCCACCACCCCGACAGGCCGTCCCTCACTGCGCCCGGTTTTTTATAAATTGTTTTAACTTCATTTGCCGAAAGCATTCTGTTGAAAATCTGCACCTCGTCAATAAGTCCCTCGAAACCGCCGCCTTCGGGAAACCGGCGGGAATCCGACCCGATGCGGAAAGTGTGTGAGGCATCGTCAGGAAGGAGGTTATCAAAAGCCGATATGCGCATGCGTTCGACGACCGAGCCGTCAATGAAAAACTCCATGGGATTTCTTCCGATAAGTGCCAAATGATGCCACCTGTTGTCATTAACGCGTACTTCAGCTTCGAATGAACCTGTATCGCGGATTTCGTAAACGCACCTCCCATCTTTCAGGTACAAGGCCTTCATTTGCGATTGCGAACCTCGCCATGATGGAGCCTTGACCAGGATAGCACCGGTTTCCGACTCGGTTTTTATCCAGGCCGATATTGTAAAATCCGAGCCTCCCAGATTCGGCAACGGCATACCGATTGCCCCGGCCTGTTCCATTTCCGTAAGTTTTTCACGCGAGGCCCGCAGGCTTTCGTGCCAGGTGTCTTTGTGTACGTAGTAGTCGGGAACATCGGCACCGGCCGCCGAGCTGAGGATAATTGCGAATATCAAATTTTTGATTGAAGATGCTTGTTTCATTATCAAAATCCTTATATTTTTGATTTGTACCCACCCCTGGGTGCCTTTGAGCTTAAAAATTGCTTACCGGGCTTTCTTATAAAACACAAACATGTATTATACGAGATTATCACGCAAAAGTAAATCCCAAAATTTTCGGTAGCGTTTTATGCCGTTTTGTGATACAAGAGTTAGGGTTAAAATAACGAGCACGTGAGTAATGAATTTTGACGGAAAAACAGTTTTGGTTACCGGTGCAGCCGGTGCCATCGGCAAAGGTATAGCGGTGGCTTTTGCAGGCAGCGGAGCGAATGTCTTTATCACGGATATTGACTCCGAAGGACTTAAAGCAACGATGAAACATATCGCCTCAGCCGGTGGCAAGTGTGCTCACCTCGCGGCCGATGTTACCCGGGCCGGGCAGGTTAAGGCGGTTGTATATGCTGCGTCAGAGAATTTCGGCGGAAAAATCGATATCCTCATTAATGTAGCGGGTATAATCGGTTCCCATCCGGTCGAAGATATCACCGAACAAGAGTGGGACAATATGTTTGCGGTAAACTGCAAGGGTACTTTCTTATTCATAAAGAATGTTGTCCCACTGATGAAAAAGGCCGGCGGAGGCAGAATTATCAACTTTTCCTCGAAATCCGGCAAGACAGGTTCCGCACTTCTGAGCCACTACTCCGCCGCGAAAGCTGCCGTCATAGGATTCACTCAGGCCTTAGCCTACGAGCTGGCCGACTACGGAATTACCGTCAACTGCCTGTGTCCGGGTATTACCGAAGGCACCGGTGTCTGGAGCACCGTATCGGCGGGTTATTCAAAGGATTTGAATTTGCCTGTGGCTGAAGTTGTTAAAAAGTTCACCGGGAAAGTGCCGCTTAAAAGATTGGCTAAGATTGAAGATATTGTTGCTGTAACGCTTTTCCTTGCCTCCGATGGTGCCGACTATATGACCGGTCAGGCGATAAATGTTACCGGCGGCAGAGAGATGCATTAGAGATTATCGAAAAATAAAACTTTAGCAGTAAGGAGCACCGAAGATGTTTACACGGGGCGAAGTAGCCGCGAAAATCGACCATGCCGTATTGAAGCCGTTTGCAACCGATGAGGATATAATTGCAGGATGTAAGATGTGTGCGGAGCGTAAAGTTGGTTGTTTTTGTGTAAGGCCCACGGATGTTTCGCTGGCGGCCAGGGAACTTAAAAACAGTGTAACGGTCGTATCTGCAGTGATAGGTTTTCCGCACGGCAGCAACCGACCCGAGGTTAAGGTCCTTGAGGCAAAGCTGGCGATAGAAGATGGTGCCGTTGAGCTGGATATGGTTATGAACATCGGCAGGTTTCTGTCGGGAGATTACGATTTTGTTCGGAAAGATATTGAGGCGGTAGTTGACGAGGCGAAAAAGTCCGGTGCCGTTGTCAAAGTTATTCTCGAAATATGTTATCTTTCGGACGAACAGATTGCAAAGGCGTGCAAAATCGCCGAGGCCGCCGGCGCCGATTTTGTAAAGACATCCACCGGTTTCGGGGATGGGCCTGCAACTCCGGAGGCTGTTGATATTATGGTCGGGGCAGTCGGTAAGACAATGGGGGTAAAGGCTTCGGGCGGCGTCAGAAGCTATGAAACCGCGGTCGGATATCTGAAGCAGGGGTGTAAACGGCTCGGTGCCGCATCAACCGAAGCGATTCTGGATGGAGCACCCGAATGACCCGGCGGATGAAAGCGGTGGTTTACTATGCCCCAAAGGATGTAAGGATTGAAGATATTTCCGTCCCCAAATGTGCTGATGACGAGATTCGTGTAAGAGTTGACGCCTGTGCTGTGTGCGGCTCCGATTTGAAGGCGTATATGGAGGGAAATCCGAGGATAAAGCCTCCGATGGTAGTGGGGCATGAGTTTACAGGTCTTGTTGAGACGGTCGGAGCGCGGATAAAAGGATTTAAGTGCAATGAACGGGTTGTTATGGCGACTTCGGTCTCCTGCGGACGGTGCTTTTACTGCCGGAATAACAGGCCTAATCTTTGCACCGACCTTCGACCTATGGGATATGTTTATCCCGGCGGGTTTGCGGAATTTGTTACCATACCGGCCCGGGCGCTTGAACAGGGCCATGTAATAAAGGTTCCTGATGGTGTAAAGGCCCATTATGCAGCCCTGGCAGAGCCGCTGAGCTGTGCGGTCAATTGTGCCGAGAACTGCAATATCGGGCCCGGCGACACAGTCGTTGTAGTCGGTGCGGGACCTATGGGCATTATGAATGCCTGCGTAGCAAAAGAATTCGGGGCCGGTAAAATTATCATTGCTGAGATTAACGAAATCAGATTAAAACAGTCCGGAAATTTTGGTTTTGACCTTGTCATAGATTCCGCTCGTCAAGATCTTTGTGAAATTGTAAAAAGAGAAACGGACGGTATTGGGGCCGATGTGGTAATAGTAGCGGCCCCTGCGGCAGGACCGCAGGAAAAGGCAATCGGCGTTGCAAGAAAGCACGGGACGGTGTGTCTGTTCGCCTCCCTGCCCGCCGGCAAAAGCATGCTTTCGCTTGATAGTAGAGTAATACACTACGGCGAAATCAGGCTTATAGGAACGAGCGATTCGGCGCCGAAGCATGTTACCAAAGCCGTTGAGTTGTTACACGCAGGTTATATCCCTGTGGATAAACTGGCAAGCCATATATTGGGCCTCGATGATATTTTCAAAGCATACGAACTTATGCAGAGCGGTGAAGCCCTGAGAGTGGTTCTGGAACCTTGAAGGAGACAATTGCTATGGAGTTGAAACTTAACGATAAAGTAGCCCTGGTAACCGGCGGCTCGCGCGGTTTGGGCAGGGCGATATGTCTTTCGTTGGCCGGTGAGGGCGCAAAGGTCGCTGTAAATTATCGCCGGACCGCAGATAAAGCACTGGCTGTGGCTGAAGAGATTAAAAATGAATACGGAGTTGAGGCTGTTACTGTTGCCGGCGATGTTGCTAAAGAATCCGATGTGCTTTCGATTTTCAACAGGGTGGAGGAAGAGTTTTCAAAAATAGATATCCTGATTAACAACGCAGCCGTTTGCCCGACCTGTCGGATAGAAGATATGACAGAAGCGATGTGGACCGAGACTATCGGGGTGAACCTGACCGGTACATTTTTGACCAGCCGTGAGTTTATAAAGCGGCTGTTGAAGTCCGGCAGAGCGGGAAGAATTGTCAATATCGTCTCACAGGCGGCATTTCGCGGTTCAACCACCGGCCATGCCCCTTATGACGCCAGTAAGGGCGGGATTGTCTCATTCACAATCGCTCTTGCACGCGAAGTTGCCCGACAGGGCATCTGTGTAAACGCGGTGGCCCCGGGTATGATTAAGACCGAGATGGTTGCCGAAGTGCTTGCCAGGAACGAAGAAAAGTACCTGAATCGCATCCCGCTTCATCGAATCGCCTCACCTGCGGAAGTTGCAGATGTAGTAACCTTTCTTGCATCAGAAAAAGCAGGATACATGACCGGCGCAACAGTCGATGTGTCAGGCGGAATGCTGATGCGGTAGAACCGGATATAATGAAAATCAAACTGTTTTTTTAAGGAGCTGATAATGGCATCAATTTATGAATTTGGTTCGAGAGTTCGTATAAGGTTTCTCAGTAAAGTCGCCCTGATATTTTTGCTGCTTGTATTTACACAGGCCGGCTGCTCGACCTTAAAGAAGCCGAGTATCGGTGTCCTGTTGCCGGCAAAATGTAACACGCCGGACGGAATGACTCTTGACGCCGAAGGCAATATATATCTAACCTGTCCCAACACCAACAATGATAAATACCCGGCTTGTATTATGAAGATAAAACCGGATAACGGACTCGAAGAGTTTCTTGTCTTTCCGATTCATCCCGAGACGAGAAAGGCCTGTCCGCTCGGCATTGACATCGGGCCGGATGGCAACTTGTATGTTGCGGACAATCAAAGCCTGGCCGGGGCAGTCAACAAATCCCGGCTTTTGCGTTTTGAGGTCAGAAGTGGCAGGCCCGCCAAATTCGATGTTCTTGTAACCGGCATGAACCAGGCCAACGCAGTTGTATGCCGGCCGGACGGCGTCTATGTTACCGAGACGTCAATTACCGGTGATGTTAAACCGATGCCCAGCGGTGTATATCGGTTCAGGTATTCGGAGTTCCGCGAGGCAAAACCGCTCGAGGTAGAGCCTGGAGGAAAGGACGAGCACCTTGTTGCGACCATATATACGGACAATCCCGACTGGCCGGTCGGTGCCAACGGTTTGGCCTTTGATTCGCAGGGAAATATGTATGTCGGCAATTTCGGCCGGGCCGCTATTGTCAGGTTCACTTTCAACAAAGACGGTAAAGTCGCTTCACAGAAGGTTCTTGTTCGAGGCCACGGTATCAAAAGCACCGACGGGATGAAATTCGACCCGAAAACCAATGCTGTTTACGTTGCGGATTTTGTCGGTAACGCCGTTCATAAGGTTGATGTAGAAACGGGAGCGGTTACAACAATTGCTAAGGATGCCAGAAATTCCGGTGGTATCGACGGAATGCTCGACATGCCTTCTGAAGTGTGTCTGCGGGACGGTAGGCTTTACATCTCGAATATCGATTTACCTTTGGCCGGCAATGAGTTTGATGAGCCGCATACAATATCCGTTGTTGAGTTGGACGATTGATATTAAATCTGGGCCTGTTTTTAAACGCAAGAAAGGAAATGCGGTATGAAACGTATGTCAATGAATGTAAGAATCCGTTTGAGCATCATGATGTTTTTGCAGTATATGCTGTTCGCGGTGTGGTATGTGCCGCTTGCCGCTTACCTTGGTAAGTTGGGGATGAGCGGAACTCAGATGGCCTGGATACTTAGTTCGATGGCCCTGGGCTGTCTCGTTTCGCCCGTCATCGGTATGATTGCCGACCGGCATTTCGCCAGTCAAAATGTCCTGGCTGCGTTAAACCTTTTGTGCGCGGTATTGCTCTTCTTCGCCGCACAACAGACCGCCTTGACCGTTCTGTTTATTACCCTTCTTGTGGCGATGTTGTGCTATATGCCGACATGGGGTCTTACAAGCGCCATCGCCATGGCAAACAGCCCCTCCGAAAAGTTCCCGCAGATTCGGGTCTTCGGCTCCATCGGATGGGTGGCATCGGCCGTTTTTAGCATCGTTGCCGTCAGGTTGTTTAAGGCCCAAAACTTCGAGGTTACAAATGTCCCTATGCTGTGTGGCGCCGCAACGAGTCTCCTGGCCGCTGTACTTGCGCTTTCCTTGCCCAATACGCCGCCGGCGGCGAGGGGGAAAAAGGCATCCATCGTCGATGCTTTGGGACTGCGAGCGGTCTCTTTGATGAAAAGCTTCAACTTTACAGCTTTTATCATAATCTCCTTCCTGGCGATGATACCGTTTGTAACTTACTTTAACTTCGGCTCGGCTTTCTTCGATGCTCAGGGCTACACCAACATAACAGCCAGGATGAACATCGGGCAATTGGGTGAAATATTCTTTATGCTCCTTATCCCGGTTGCAATCGCGCGAATAGGTGTCAAGTGGTCGATTTGCATCGGCCTGGTGATGCTTTTCGTTCGTTACGCGGCGTTTCTGGCGGGCGTGGCCCTTGCTCAGGCATGGTTGTACTATGTAGCTATCGGAGTTCATGGGCTGATTTTTGGATTCTTCTTTGTCGCCGGACAAATATATATCGACAAGAAGGCCCCAAAAGATATCCAGGCACAGGCGCAGGGATTCTTCTTCTTGGCAACGTTCGGCCTGGGCAACCTGACAGGTAACTTCATAAACGGCAGGCTGATGGAGGTGTACAGGCTCGCCGACGGTGTGAACTGGAAAGCTATGTGGACCGTGATAACAATCATCTCCGCTGTTCTTCTCGCGGCTTTTGTGGTCTTGTTCCGGGATGACACCGTCAGTGAGGCAAACGGGGATTTGCACCAAGAGGGGCCGGTTGAAATAACCGGCGAAGAAACACCTTCCGGTGCAACGGCTTAAAAGGGATAAAATATGGACAAGTATCTGCTTGGAATTGATAACGGCTCTACAGTGTCCAAGGCGGCGATATTTACTACTACCGGCCGGGAAATAGCCGCCGCCGCCCGTAAAGTCAATCTTGTTGAGCCCAGGCCCGGCTTAAGCGAGCGCGATATGAACGAGACCTGGAACAGTACCGCAGAAGCGATAAGGCAGGTCCTGGCCGAATCCGGTATCGATCCGGGCCGAATTGCCGGAATCGCCTGCACCGGACACGGCAACGGCATATATCTCGTAGATGTGCATGGTAAACCCGTCCGAAATGCCATAAACTCCACAGACAGTCGCGCACAAAGCTACGTCGATAAATGGCTTGCCGACGGAGTTAGTGAAAAAGTGCTGCCAAAAACTGCTCAATCCATCTGGCCCGCCCAGCCTAATGCACTCTTGTCCTGGCTGCGAGATAATGAACCGGATACTATTGAAAAGGCCCGGTGGGTGCTTATGTGCAAGGACTTCATCCGCTATCGGCTCTGCGGACAAATAAACGCCGAGTTGACCGATATGTCCGGCACAAGCCTGATGAATGTCGTTACCGCCGAGTATGATGACCAGGTTCTGGAGCTGTTCGGAATCTCCGAGATGAAAGGCCTCCTGCCGCCGATTATCAAAACCGCCGATATCGCCGGCACTGTAACTGCCGAAGCCGCCGCACAGACAAACCTTAAGCAAGGCACACCCGTGGCGGGGGGGATGTTTGATATAGATGCGTGTGGACTCGCCTCCGGCATCATCGACGAGCGTCAGATGTCGCTGGTGGCCGGCACATGGGGCAATAATCAATACATTGCCGCTGAGCCGCTCATCGACAGGGAACTGTTTATGACATCCTGCTACAGTATCGGCGGCTGGTATCTTATGTTGGAGGGAAGTCCCACCTCGGCAAGCAATTTAGAGTGGTTCGTAACTGAATTTTTGGGTTCTCAGCGTGCAGCCGCCCAAAAAGCGGGCAAAAGTGTGTACGAATTGTGTAACCGGATGGTCGAATCCGTCAGCGCCAAAGAGGCCGCAATTACCTTTCTGCCGTTTCTCTACGGCTCCAACGCAGGGGCAGGCGCAAAATCATGCATCATCGGCCTTGAAGGTTTTCATACCCGTGCACACGTCCTTCGAGCTATCTACGAAGGAATCGTCTTCGCCCATAATACACACCTGCAACGCCTTCTGAAATTCCGCGATCCGCCCGAAGTCATACGTTTCACAGGTGGTGCAGCGAGAAGCGAAGTCTGGGTACAGATGTTTGCCGACTGCTTTCAGATTCCCGTAGAAATCCCGGCAGGCACCGAATTAGGAGCCCTCGGCGCAGCTATTGCCGCCGCTGTCGCCGTTGGTTTATATTCGAGCTACGAAGAAGCCGTAGGTGCAATGACACGTATCGAAAGTCGCCGAGAACCGAACCGGGCACAAAAGGAAATCTACACCGAAAAATATGAACGTTACAAAAAAGTAATTTTGGCATTGGAACCGGTCTGGGAAAATTCTATTTGACGGTTAGGAAGTATTTCAACGTTGATTTCAGGCCCCGAAATGCCATTACCGCCGAAAGGAGCGGTAAGTAGAAAAAAAGCAGGGGACCGGGCAATGATTGAAATAAAAAACGGTGTTGTTATTTCGGAAGATGAATTTGTCTTCAAGGCCTCGCGCAGCCGCGGCCCGGGCGGTCAGAACGTAAACAAGGTTAGCACCAAGGTTACGCTTTATTTCGACGTGGCCGGCTGCCGAACTCTTTCCGACAGTCAGAAAACGCGAATACTAAAAAGGTTAAAAACCCGGGCCGACAAAAACGGCGTCCTGCACATCTGCTCACAACGCCACAGGACCCAGAAGGCAAACCGAGCCGCCGCCAAAGAGCGCCTCATCGAGCTATTGGCCGGCGCACTTGTTAAAAGACCCGTCCGAAAGAAAACGAAGGTCCCCGACTCGGCCGTACAGCGACGGTTAGACGAGAAAAAGCGGCGCAGCACCTTAAAACAGCAAAGGGCTGCAAAAAAAGGCTTTGGCATCGATTTCGAGCTGTGATATAATGGCATTGTTAGAAGTATGCTTCGTTAAAAACCTATTGATGTTATTCTGAGTCGCAGTGACCTTGTCGAAGGAAAGAATATCGATTCCCCGCCCACTGTCATTCCGGGCTTGACCCGGAATCCAGAACCTAAAAGACTGGATTCCCGCTGGAGTTTATCCCGCACTGTGATGCAGGGCGGGAATGACAAATGTGTACTGGAGATTCTTCGCCCTGATAAATCGGGCTTCAGAATGACAATTTTTTCAGGAGATAATCAAATGTGTGAAAACTGTGGTTGTGGTGGCGACGAAAAGAGTTTCAAAGACAAGGTCGCTGAGATAATAGAGTCCATCCGCCCGATGCTCCAAAATGACGGCGGCGACATAGAACTGGTGGGAATAGACCAGGATAATAACGTCAACGTTCGCCTGCAGGGCGCCTGCAGGGGGTGCCCGGGTGCGGCAATGACATTAAAGATGGGCGTAGAAAGGCTCCTGAAAGAAAGAGTGCCCGAAGTAAAAGAAGTAATAGCCGTGGATTAGCTCGTGGCTCGTGATGTGTCATAAATGATGCGTCCACAAAAGCCGGACTACGCAACAATACCTGCAGAAGCCGAGCCGCGCAAGCGGCCGAATCAAACTTCTTGGCAACTGGTCATTGCTCAGCGGTTCAATCACTATACTCGTATATCCACTTCTGTCCTTTGTTATCTGACTTCTGTTTTTTTCCGCCGGCTTGCGCCGGCAGGCTTCTGTTAATAGACCCGTCACTTACGTTGTGTGCTCTGATTCTTTCACGTGTCCTGTGAACCTGTGCACTCAGAGTTCCAGAAAGAATACAGGTACCACGGTCAAATTTATTTGGCTGTGCAAAAGACACCTTTTTCTCAATTACAGGCTCATCAATCGCCGGTCTGGAGATATATTTGTTTTCCCGTATTTTCATCAACTAATTTTGTACCGGATACCTTTAATCCGGCTCGGCAGAGTCCGGCTTTCGTAATCGGAAAAGATTTATATAGCGGCGGTTGCTGTATTTCAGTTGTGTGATGAATTCATAAGGCCCGGTGCTTTGCGGTCGCGCGAGCATCGCAATTCTATCAATGCCCCATTTCTTGTAATACGAATTTGTCGGGCTAAGCCCTATCCTCGAATCCCACGCAATATAGGTAATGTCTCTTTTATGACACTTTCGCACAAATTTAGCCGCATCATCTCCACCGATTGTTTCCATCGGCACAAAATACCCGGATTGCTTGGGTGCGTAGAACCGCATTACGTTGGTCAGAGTCGCCGCTAATTTCTCGCCGGGCCTGGCATTTTGAACATACCAGTCGGCCAACATCTTGAACTCGACGTCCCTCTTGCCCGTGCCTACCTGCTGCACCAATACAAACTGGCCCGAAAATACCATTAAACATGCAAGAACTGACAACACTGCATCACGCCAAAAGTATCTTGTTTTGTAAATTAAAGTCCGTACAACAAACACGAGTAAGATTACCCCCGCCGCCACATAAGGCAGATACCTCGAAGTCGGGCTGTACTTCGCGGCGGCTCCAAGAAGATGACCCGACAGCATAAAAAGCCATATACCGGCCACCAATACGACTGTCATCTGCAACAAGGTTATGACCGACCTCGGAATCCGGTTTTTCCGGTTGACCACCTTCCATATTTTCTGCCAGCCGTAACAGCAAAGCAGCAAACCGACCCACACAGCCGGCAGACAATACCTGTGACGGGTAAGTGCCCGCATCGAGTGAATACCGACATATAAACCAAAAAAGATAATCACAGGCAAAAGCTTCCACCGCCGTTTAATCATACTGTAGCCAATCCCGACAAGACAACCGGTCGCAGCTGCAAATTGACTCAAAGCCGACAGCGTTTTGACTGCATCTGCCACCGAAGCAGCCTGAGCTGACGTTGCCGGGCGTAAAACAAAAGCGGCCTTGACCGCAGCGGGCAATTGAACCAGTGGCATAAAAGCGGTTTCCCAAAACCATCGAAAGTATTCAAATCCGACATGCCCGCGGGAGCTGGTAAAGTGTCCGAAATAGTGCCTGCTCACACCCGGCTGCCAGGCCAGCTTTGTCCCCAAAAGCCACAAACCAAGAGGAACCGAAGCTAAAGCTGAATACGAAAAGGCCCGAATACGTTCTTTTTTGGTTGTGCGTGTAATTATATCGAGCATAAAAGCGCCTAAAATCAGAGCCGCGCATTCATACCGGGTCATAGTGGCGATTGAAGCAAACAAATAGCACCAGTTGGAGCGGCGAAGAATGAAATAAACGGTCAGCAGTATGAAAAATATCATCGTCGTCTCCGCTATCGGCTCAACCAACAAAGAAACCGTCCACGGATTAACAGCGACTATAATTGCGTAAAGCCACCCGCCGCCCTTTAAAATTTTTCGCGCAATAAGATATAACAGAACCACACTAAAAGGGTGCAGAAGCGAATTCAGCAGCCAGCCGGCGGTCAAATCCGGATGCTGACCTCCCACCACCCGGCTAAGCACCGCCTGCAGCAAGCCTAAGACCGGGGCACGTTTGAAACTGGCCGGCAGCTCAAAGGCCAAAAGCGACTTACCCGTTCTGATAAAAGCCGGAAAATCGGAATTAGGCACCACCTGATGGCCGTAGTACTGAATCGATTGATATGCACCGAATACCAGAAGTACCACCGCAACAAAAATTCCAAAGTACCTTTCTTTAGCATCGTCCAATGGGATTGACAGCGGCTGGGCATCAGAAGCCGCTATCTTGCGCCCGCCGCTGTTGCCGGAAGGCCTCAAAGTGCGATTTTTTTTCCTCTTGATTCGCGACATCACATACTCAAGTCAATCCACTTCGTAAAAAAACAAAAATCTCTTGCTCAAGTGTCATTTAGGCGCTCCTGCGGCCGGTGCAGGCGAAATATGTTTATCCAGATATCCCTGCTGATTTCAATTCGCTGAACAATCTCAAACGGCCCGACGCTCCTCGGGTGGACAAGCTTTTCCCTGACCTCGGCAAGTCCCCTTTTGGTCTTGCTGCTGCCACGGGAATTACATGCAACATAAACAATATCGTTTTGGTAGCAGTTCTCAATAAAACCCTCGAAGCTGTCGCTCTTGAGCCTGGTCAATTCCATAATGTTTGCGCCGTGCTCCTTCGTCATCAGTTTCAAAACATGAGTCCATCTGGTAGCAAGTCTCTCGCCGGGTTTCGCATTGGCCTTGTACCAGTCTAACATGTATTTGAATTCTATATAGTATATCCCGTTATCTATAACACGAGCCGTTGTGAAATGGCTGGAGACTATCATCAGCAGCACAACCGCCGTAACGGCAAGGTCCCGCCCCAAAAATTTCAGCTTGAAAAGGAAAACTCTTACAATCACGACCAATATCAGCACCCCCCCGGCAACATAGGGTAAATACTTGCCCTTCTCGCAAAAAGGTGCGAGCTTCTGCATATAAGGTATCAGCATAACCAGCCAAACAGTTGCGCCGGCAACCAGCGCCGCCTGTAACAAAACGACCATCGGTTTTGGTATCCATTTTTTGATGTTGATTGTTCTCCACGTACCCTTCAGACCGTAAGCACACAACAGTATCGCAAGCCATATAACGGGCACACAATATCGCTGGTGTGTTGCTTTTCTCGCGGCGTGAATGCCGACGTATATCCCGAAGAATAAAATCAGCGCCACAACATTCCATTTTTTCCGATATATGCCCCAAAAAATCGCAACAATCACCGCCCCGGCTGTAATTATTTTGGCAATTGTAACCAGTGTGTTCATAGAAGCCGCCGCCGAAGCAGCCTCGGCTGAAGTTGTCCTGACAAACATAGCCTTTGCCCCGGCCGGCAACTGAAGAGCAACCTTAAAAGTTGCATCCCACAGGGTTTCCACGTACTTCATCCCCAGATGTGACTTGCCGGTGAAATCGCCGATATAAGCACGTCTGGCACCGGGCTGCTGCCAGGCCATTTTGGTTCCCAGCATCCAAAGCCCCATCGGCACAGAAGCAATCCCCGCCCACAGCACAGCCAGGAGCCTCTGTCTTGCACCTTTCCGCTTTATCATGTCCATAACAAACGCGATTGGGATAAGAGCCGCACATTCATATCTCACCATCGAAGCGAAACATGCAAATAAATACACCCAGCTTGAACTTCTGAACATGAAGAAGAATGTTGTAAGAGTGAAAAATATCATGCTGGTCTCGGCTATAGGATTAATCTGCGAACGCAGCACCCACGGATTTAGCATCGCCACCACGGCTACCCATATTGCTGATTCGCCGATTATCCTTTTGCCCACCCTCCAGAGCAGCACAACACTTAATGCGCTGAATATCCCGTTTATCACCCACCCTGCAGTAAGTACCGGCTGGTCTCCAGGCATCAGATGACTCAACAAAACCTGCATAATGCCCACCATCGGCAAACGCTTGAAATCCCAGGGCACCTTGAATCTGAGAAGTTGCCTGCCAACCTGTACAAAACCGGGAAAATCCGGATTGGGAACCGGATACGCCCCGTAAAGAGCTATCGATTTATACACCCCGAAGCCCAGAAGGATTACCAGTGTGCTGATTGCAAAGTATTTCTCCGCCTTACCGTCCCGCTCTAAAACAGCCTGGCCCGAAGAAATGTACGACCCTTGCTTCTGTGAAGATATTTTGCCTGAACCGTGTGAACTAATGCGTTTTTTATTTCCGGGTCGAGCCAAGATTTACTTTCCATTAGCCTTAAATAACCTGCAAACTAATTGTTAGCAGCACCGTCAAATCCCTCCCCCGCCGCCGAACTTTTATTCCTGCTGTTGGAGGCGGTCCTGTGCGGCTCTACTCTTTTTATATGATTCCCATCGCGTCGCAAAAAGAGAGTCCTGGATTAGTCTGCGATTGGCGCTGATAAGGTCGCCCAAAATACCGAGAGAAAGCAGAAGAAAAGATACTATCAGAAGCATCGTACCAAGAATAAGAGACTGAACATGTCCTGCGCCCGAGCCCTTTATAAAGAAGAAATACAAAAACCGCAGATAAAGCACCACGCCCGCAAAACCGGGAGCAAGGGAAAAGTAAAAAAACGTGCGCAGCGGTTTATACATCACGTATGAACGCAGAATAATAGAAATCGACCGCCATACATAAACAGGTATCGAGGCGATAAGGCGGGAATCCCGCGTTTTCGGATTCACTTTTACCGGTACGTGTCCGATTCGCATATTCATATGGCCTGCTTGGATGATAGTCTCGAGAGTATAAGTATAACGGTTAAAGACGTGCAGCCTCATCGCCGCCGCCGCCGAATACGCACGAAATCCGCTGGTCGTATCGGGGATGTCGGTCCCTGAGAATTGACGAACAACCAGACTGCCTATTCGCTGAAGCTTCTTTTTCGGCCATGAAAAGTGCTCAATCGTTTCAATCGGACGGGCTCCCACTACAATATCCAGCCGGGACTCTAAAACAGGTGCGACCAGGTCCCTGATACAATCACTCTGGTACTGATTGTCACCATCGGTATTGACGATAATGTCGGCACCAAGTTCGAGGCATTTTTTGATTCCCGCAAGAAACGCCACAGCCAGACCATGGTTGGAGCCGAGGCTGACTCTGTGATGCACTCCCAATTCGCGGGCGACCTCGGCTGTACCGTCCGTGCTGCCGTCGTCAACGACCAGGTACTCTATTTCGTCAATGCCTTCAAGCTCGTCAGGCAGGTCATTTATGACGCCGGCAAGCGTATCCGCTTCGTTATAACAGGGTATCTGTATTATCAGCTTCATTACTTATCCTGCATATTATACAAGTTTTATCGGCTATTCTTGCATACTTTTTTATCAAAAGGTTTTCAGAGATTTTAAGACTATAAAAACCAAAAAGCAAATCCCGATTCCCAAATCGAAACCTGAAAATTACCTGGCTTTCCAATCTATGCCGCAAAAACGCCTTTTTAATTTGCCATCTTCTTCGTAAATCTGATAAATCGGATTCTTTTTCATCTGCTCGGCGACAAGGGTCGGGTACGGATAGTATTTTTGGGGGTCGTAAGGCTCAAGGTAAGGCAACACGTGCCGCTCCATATAAATACCCGCAGCTTCTGCAAGGTTACTGGTTCCATATTTTTCCCTGACGATGCTCTCGAGGTAAATATGCAGGGTCGGGTAGCGCTCAAAATCGCCCAACTCGCGCCAGTTCGTACGTTCCGAACGGTACAAATGATTCACATCGCTCTTGATATTGCAGTGCATCCACAGCGGCCGGTCCCAGTAAATTCTCTTCATCAGTCGCCAGAACCTGACTACTTCCCTCCTGCCGTGCCGGAGAAACTTAAAAAACCGAAAATGACGATAGAATCGAACACCAGGCGGGATAAAAGCTTCCGGCACCTGCGCACGTTCGGGATTGGCCCTGTAGCCGCCCGGCCTCATCGCCACACCCGTATGCCGAAAATCGCCGATTACACTACCCATCGGCACCGCTATGGTCTCCGGCCTAAGCCCGCGTTTACGATGAAGTAAATACTCGCGAAAATTTATAATGTCATATTCACCATCCGTATAAGCCACAAAGTCCGCATCGGCACGAAGAATCCACTCGTAAGATGACTGCTCGAAAGCGAACTGGCGGTTCTGGTACAGGTCCGCCAGCTCCGGTCTGTCGAAAAACTTTATCTTGTCGGGATTTTTTCGCTGAAGGTCCCTCACGATATCCTTGGTGTGGTCGGTAGAGCCGTTGTCAACCACTATCAGCTCATCCCCGAATTCGAGAAAAGACCGGATACACAATGAGACCATTGCCTCTTCATTCTGACAGGCAATCAGTACCGAAATCCCTGGTTTGCGTTTCTTAGACACGGACTTAAACCGTTTTCTTAATAGATTTTTTAGACACGGATTTACACTGTATATATAAATTCTAAGATGGTTTCTGACGTCGAAGATATCCGGCAATTGCGCCGGCGGTCTTTTTGATTCGGTCGGTCTCGGGCTTGTCAAAAAATTTCACAAGCAAAAGCCCGAAAGGATACAGAACGACAATTATTCCAAGCTTAAAAGCTATGGATAGATACAGATTGCCGATTTCGTAAAGATAGCCCGCCGAAAAAATCACACCAACCACCGCAAATATCTTTACAAGCCTCGCCCACTCGTATTCTATCCTGAACAAGCTCCTGTTGTAGGCATAGCTTAAGCCGAGCGTTACCATAAAGCTTATGAGCGTAGCCCACGCCGCCCCAACCATCCCGTATCGGGGTATCAAAATAAGGTTCAGGTCAATATTCAGCACCGCCCCTATCGACGTACACAACGCTATCGCGCCGGTCTTCCGTTTCAAAACCACACCCACATCAACCATACTTCTTACACTCCAGACCGAGTAAGTAAGCGCTATAATCGGGATAACCCTGTATGAATCCCAGTATTGCCGTGCGGACATTATGACGAGTACTTCCCTCGAAAGCAAACCAATCAACAAAAATACAAATCCCGCAATCGCCATAACGTAGGTCAACGACTTGGCACAGAATCGGCTGAAGTTTGCGTCTTCCTTAACCGACAAAAATACAGGACCCCACAGCCGTTTAAGTGGAGCAATAAGCACGATATTCACCAGCATCCCCAACTGGTAAGCCAAAGTGTACAATCCAACCTCATCCAAACTAACATAATGATTCAGTATAATTCGGTCGAGATAATTCATTACGAACGCAAATATCCCCACAAAAGCCAGAGGTGTGCCGTATCTTACCAACTTGCCCGCTTCAGTCATGGAAAAGCTTGCAACGATATGATTTCGTATAAGCCACAACAAGAACACCATGAAGATGCCGTTGGCAATCAGTTGCCCCACAATCACACCCTTTATCCCCCATCCGGCCACCGCTACAAGGTAAATTATAATCCCGGCCCTTGCCAATAGTGAAAGTGTCTGGTAGAGAACAAAATTTTTCGCCTCATGGCGTACCCGAAATACCGAAAATGCAATCTGATTGAACATGTCACAAACGGTGCTGGCGATTATCAGGATGAAATAGAATCCGTACTCGCTCGTACCAAAAAGCGACCTGGATAATAATCCTGTAAAAAAAAGACCGCACAAAAGAAGAAAGATACTGTTAAAAACCGTCAGAAAAATAACCGTGGAGATAACAATCTTTCTCTCCTTGTCCCGGTCGTAATCAAAAAACGACCTCACCAGCCCCTGCCTCAAACCCAGAGAAAAAACCACTCCGGCAACCTGACCCGTTATTAATATCAGCCCTAAGACGCCGTATTCGCTGGTCGCCAGCACCCTTGTATAAAGCGGTATCAGGATGATACCCGCCAGCCGGCCTGCTATTGAGCCTGCACCGTAAAGCACGCCCTGCCCGGCCAACAACTTGAATTTCCGACCAAGTGTCGTTTCCGCTTCCATTTATCGTCTCAAGTATTTCTCCGTTTCCAACCCCAATTCCCTGCAGAGGTCCTTAGTCTTTTCGTGAATATATTCAATAGAGTCCGGCGTAAGGATTTCGGCCACATCATTTTCCGAATACACAAACTCGCTGCTGATATCCGGCAGCCCTTCGACCTTCTTCCAGTCCTCGGCAAACCGGTTGTATCGGACAATAACGGCATTTTTATGCTCCAATGCCGTCCGGGCAAAATTGAGCCAGTAATGAATCGGGCCTTCTAAATAAGTATTTATCCAACTAGGTGTATTTATATTCTCCAGCCCTCTCTTTAGATAATCCCTCCTGTGTCTGCTTTCTTTAGAGTGAGAAATCACCGAATTAAAGGGGTCCCGGATAAGATAGATTGTCTCAACATCCAATTCCTTAAATATTCCATATTCACTCCAGTGGCATGAAATCAAAACTATTGTAAAATCATTTTCCCGCTCAATCGCATCCAGCCTGTCAAAATACGACTTCACAAGCGATTTGAGCGAATCTGTCGATATATCGGCCTCTGCTATCTCAAGCCCCGCCGACCTTGTAAGCCTCGTCGAAATGATATAATCCCTTTGACCACACAAATCGTCCTCGATAGTTTCCGAATTTGGCTCATACGTGCCAGCTTTGTGAAATCCCAAATCTGTCCAAAACACATCAGGGCGTTTCAAAACCTTCAGCGTTGGCGAATAACAGCCTATCATCCCAAGCAATCGTTCGTACAGACCTATTAAAGCTGGGTGCTTTTCCAACCTGACCTTCGTTGTGTAAGTGTTGAACATCCCAAACAAAGGTCGGTAATTGTATTTATCTAAAGCCCGCAAAATAAAACTCGAACCACCACCGCCTAATGCACCTATTGTTTTCAATATACTTACACCTTCCTGCATATACTAATGAATGTATTATAAGTACTAGAAAGGGGATCCTCCTCGTAGAAACGATATTTGTATATTTCAAACCCTGACTTCTCAAGCATTTTTCTTAGCTCGTCCTCAGTGAATGACTGCCTGTGCAAAAGATTTAGCTCTTCGGGCTTCCTGCAATGCACATGAAGAAAAAATTGTCCCGCAGACTTTAGTATTCTGTGGACATTATCAAAACAACAGCAAATGTCATCACCATGATCTATGGAATTAATCGCAAATACAGAGTCAAAATAATCCTTTGGAATATCGCTCATATCTTCCGCGGTTGTTTCTCTGACGGTCAAGCCCAAACTCTTGGACATCCAGATATTGTTCTTTTTGAATTCCGCAAAACCAGGTTCTACAACCCACTTTTCCTTTGCATCCAAAATATCCAAAACACCGCCACAGGGACCAGATCCAATATCCACTACTCTTTGGCCGTAATTGAGTCCCTCAAATCCGTTCAATTCATAAAGTATCTTCAAAATTTCATTTGCCCTAAAAAAAGCAAAGTCATACAAGGGCCTTTTGCGTATTGCCGTAACTTTCCAGTAGTATATTTCCGAGTCCTGGTCAAATCTAATCTTCAAATATTTACGATTTAACAAATCTTTTGTCTTAGCAGCATTAAGAATCCCACGATAGATGACGTCGCACAATGGTCCGAATATTTTTCTCCCAAAACTCCAAAACCATACATCTACCAAAACAGTCGGCAGTAAGTTGAACAACTCTTTTCTTTTCCTAGATTTAAGATGGATTATTTTAACATTATGGCTTGTTCGAGGCTTCTTATATCCAACTCCCGGATAAAAATTGTAGGTATGCCACGGAAAGGTTCTAATTCTGATCGCAGAATTACCATTTTTAATTATGGCTGTTGACTCAAAACCTTCTCTGAAGCGATGATCGGATTCGGCAAATATTCTTACCAACTCAACTTGATCCAGCCACCATCCCTTTTTCTCCCACTTTTCACACCTGGCTTTCCAAAGTTCAATAAATCTTTTAACATTATCAGGGATACTATCATTGAAAAAGATTGTTCCTGCGTTTAACCACTGTTCTGTGTCGAAGTATTCAGTATAATCCGGCCTCCATATTGCTCCTATATCCCACTCCCCGTTAAATACTTCACTAAAATTCTGGCAAACGATTATGTCGGTATCCATGTAAGTAAGTTTATTTTTGTGGCCGCTGTTATAATAGTCCTGTATGCAAAGTATCTTGTTATACATAAAACTTGTTACATTCGCTCTCGGCCATTCTATAACTTCTAAACGAGAATTTGAACGTCTGAAATCCTCCAGATATTGCTTTCTATAGCCCCAATCATAAAGATAAACCGCAGAATCAGGGTAGTTGAGACCGATCTTTTTCAAGCCGTATGTAAGAATCCTTGGATTATCATTACCAGCAATCAAAAAATCAACATTTGTGGTTATTTTTCCTTCTTCCCTACCCATAATTTCTGATCCATCAGGAAATTCCAACTCTGTTGATCAAGTAATCAATTTTAACGTTCCCATAGATAAAAATTGTTTTTTTCACTTAATGTCATTGTGAAATATATTTAGTTGTTCATAATAGATGATAAGTAGATAAAGCTTTTTTGTCAAGTCTAATAAATTAAAAAGGCGTGACTTTGTTTTGCTATCAAAGCCACGCCTGTATGAATCAATTTCTGATAGATACTATTCTTACCGCCCCCGTAACCTCTGTCCCCCTTGTCCTTCAGATTGCACAGAACCTGCCGGCTCAGGCTCCATCGTAAGCCTCTCCAGAGCGCTTTCCAGCTTTCTAATGCTTCTTCTAAGGTTAAACTTGGCGTGAATCTGCCGGGCCATCGCCCATAGAATCTCTAACCTCGCTCTGAATATATCTATTACCCTAAGCTCGCCGGTATCGCCGCTTTCTCGCAACTCATTCAATGCTGCAAAAGCTTGCCTCTCTTTATCAATTGCAAGATTGACAAGTTCCAGAGCTTCTTTCTTTGCAGCAATGGCGCATTCAATAGTATTGACAGCCACTGTTTTGGAGTCAACTGGATAACCAAGTCCGTCTAACCCATCTTGATAGAGCTGCAATACTTCGTTAGGTTCCAGAACTCTGTTGAAGAGAATCACTTCATCTATTACACCTTCAAAAGGTTTAAGACAGTCATAAGTAGTCCCTATCCTGAAACTGGCTTCGGGCGTCAGCCTGTCTGTACTAATCATACCCTTTACTAAATCCAAGCTTATACCATCCAAGTATATGGAGCCGGAAGTATCCCTGTCAACAACAAAGGCAAGATGGTGCCACTGGCCCGAAGTTATTTTGCTACTCGCGTTCTCGACCCTAAGCCACAGTTTATCTTCACCGTGCTCCGCAGCATAAAACGTCAGGTTGTCACTGGGTTCATAATATAAAGCCTCGATTCTATTGCCTCCATCTTGCGCCCTGGTAAGAAAGTACATGCTGTGGTCAAAGTGATCAAAATTTATCCAGAGAGCCCATGTAAGATCACTCGTTTCGAACTGCAAGTTGGGGTCAGATCCGCAATCTACGTAATCACCGTGACCGTTAAATCTCAAAGCCCCACCAATAATACCAGTTGTCCATTCCGCTCCCATGATAGTCCCTTCGTTTCCTCCAACCAGATCGCAGGCGACTGTTCCCGCACCTTCATCGAGCTTCCAATAGGAAACAACGCCGTCAACAGGGTCATCTGCCAAAAGCGGCCCAGAAACAACCAGAACAGCCGTCACAAATACAAAACACACATTTTTCATCTTAACCATTTTGTTTCTCCTGAAAAGAAATTATGAATTTGACTTATACACAAGGTTGACTCTCCCAAGTTTCTGGTGCTCCTTTACTCCTACTCCAGGATTGAGTTCACCTCACACAATTCCAGCTACTTACTTTAATTTACAAAAATCCTTCCAAATATCAAGAAAAAAAACTGAAATTCACATGATTACAAGACAGAAACGCAAAAATCTGCTCCCAAAAGTAGGGCCAGTCATGATAACACCTTATTTTACAGTAACTTATACCACAACAAGCCGGAAACGAGCAAACAGCAAAATTTTCAAAGAATTCTTTGAAACACCCACCATGTTTAACCTTCCAACCAACTCAGCTACTGACTGCAAGAATTATCGATAATAATACAACAGGATAATTTCATGCGTGCGTACTTGACGATCCTTATCCATCGTGTGCCATTTTGACCTTCTGCCCTTTTGCACTTATGCCCCTATGCTCATACCCTTATGCACCTATGCACATATACACTTATTCGCCTCTGGCTTGTTTAGAATTGACAAACACGAATGTTTCCTATAGCCTCTCATGTAAAGAACATCTGTGCGGGCGTAGCTTAATGGTAAAGCCCCAGCCTTCCAAGCTGGTCATGTGGGTCCGATTCCCATCGCCCGCTTTTCACTTTACACATACCCCCTGTGAGTTCCTGCCAGAGACTTCTTTTGATTATCCACATACAAGAAAATTTCTGTTAGTAAATTTCAGGTCCGATAAACAAAAGTATGAATGTACAGTTGAAAACCTTCTTTTACCCCAAAATCACAATATAGCAAACCAGAAACGTCTTCAGCACAACATATTGAGTCTGGCATCATCTTAACAACGGATTGCCGGGGGCCAAATGAGAATTGAAAAATGATTTTTCTAAAAAAAATGACGATTTTTCTGTTGACTTTGTGGGACTAAGTGGTATAGTTGCCCACAGATATGTAATTGAGTGGGACGAGAATCATGTTGATGTTAACAGGTGAATATGAGCACACGCTTGACGACAAAGGCAGACTCTTTGTCTCAAACCGGCTCCGGGGCCAGATCGATGTTGTAGAACACGGCAGCAGTTTTTACCTGGTCTTAGGCACAAACGGAATCCTGTGCTTGTACCCGGAAAAGTATTTTCAGCAAATCGCCCTTGCCGGTGCGCCAGGGACGGCTGCCCCGGATGAGGCCGTGGCATTTGAAAGGTTAAGCTTTGCCTTGGCCAGCAGGGTCGAGCTGGACCGGCAAGGGCGATTACTCTTAACTGAAAAACTGCGAAGCAGGGCAAAGCTTGGAAACAATCTCACCCTGGTAGGAGTCAGGGACCATATCGAACTTTGGAACAATACCGACTGGGAAAGGTATCTTGAAAACAACCTCTCACAGTATCAGGAACAGATGGCACAGGCAAGACAGGCCGTCCTTAATAAAAAAACCAGCCAAATGGAACTTCAAGGAGAAAGCTGATGCTTGAAACCGAGTATAATCATTTTAAGCTGATAACGGATAGTCTGACCGGCAAAAGGTCCACGGATGAGGATACATTTTCCTCTATCGCGGTTCTAGCCGAGCGCCTTGACAGACTAAGAAAAACAAACGCTCTTTTCAATGAGGTCGCCTTTTCCGAACAGGTCGAGGATTTGGCGTTACGCGGGATGATTTCGGCAATATGTTAGAGTGGTTTATTGCCGAACTTTATTAGTAAAACAGATTGATGAAAGCCGAGTCGGTGAACGGTGTAAATTTGCCGAAAGAACACATAGCGGTACATAAAAGGCAATTAGCCGAACGGATAACTATACCCAGGGACGGGGTAATGATAGATGCAACGGTTGGCTATGGAGGCCACAGCTTTCTGTTCGGCGAAAATTTGGGCCCTGATGGAATGATACTCGGATTGGATGTTGATGAAAGCTGCATCACCAGGGCCCATATAAATTTAAGCGGACTTGCCTGTAAAGTCATACTGATCCGTGAAAACTTTGCAAGAATTAATGAGGTGGCCGAAAAGAACCGTATTGAAAAGGCTGACTTGATACTTGCCGATTTGGGTTTTTGTTCACCACAGGTCTCAGACCCCAAAAAAGGACTGAGCTTTACAGAAAACATGCCGCTGGATATGCGACTTGACGACCGACTCGAAACGACTGCTGCGGACATCGTAAACAGAAGCGATGAAAAATACCTCGCGGATTTGATTTACAGGCTGGGGCAGGACAGAGCTTCAAGAAGAATAGCACGCTTCATAGTTGATAATCGCAGGGAAGGTGAAATAACAACAACCGGACAGTTAGCTGCAATTGTCTGCCGGGCTTTGCGAAAACCGGCAAAGGCGGGAAAAAACAGGATTCACCCGGCAACAAGAACTTTTCAGGCACTCAGAATTGCTGTAAACGATGAACTCGGTAATCTAAAAAAGCTCGTTGAGGCGGCACCGGACTTGCTAAGGAAAAACGGTTTTATAGCAATAATCAGCTTCCACAGCCTTGAGGATGCGATTGTTAAAGAGAACTTCAGACAAAACCAGAAAAGCGGAATTTATCAGATTGTAACCAAAAAGCCGATAACTGCAAAAAGGACAGAGATTAAAGATAATCCGGGGGCAAGAAGCGCTAAACTGAGAATTGCATCTCGAAACTGAAAAAAGTATCAAAAGGAGTTTCAAAGATGACAACGGACGCAAAAATGGGATTATTGTTAAGTTTCGTTTTTATAATTATCATAGCATTTTTGCTCAAGGGGCTTCCTGATTTTTTCGAGTCGGCCTCGGCTCAACAAGAACTCACCACTAATGTTGACGGCTTCGAATCCGGTGAAATCGACCTGAGCAGCAAAGCAGAGGCGGTCGTAAAGACAATTAACACCATGCAAAACACTCAACAGCCGGCAAGAAACGACAAACCCCTTCAAAGTCAGACACAGGTACGTTTCAGGAGGGAGCTTCCCGGAAAAACGGTGGCCGTTAATAACACCTATGACCCCAAACAAACAGTCTCCGAAACGCCCAATGGATACCCCAGAAGCCACATCGTACAGCCCGGCGATAATCTGGCTGTGATAGCGGTAAAGGCCTACGGAGCCGCGCTGGGAAATAAAAGGGCCGTTGTCAACAGAATCTACGAGGCCAACAGAAAAATTCTTGATTCGCCCGACCGGCTCACAGTCGGACAGAAGCTCACGATTCCATCACTTACGCCGGCGCCAGAAATGGAGACTGAAGACAGGGTTATTGCAGCCGCCGGACTGCTCGGCAGAGTAAAACAATTTGCCGGAAAGAACCTGTCTGCCCTCAAAAACGCCGTCGCAAAACCCACCGAATATATCGTCCAGCCGGGCGATAATTTATGGCGAATTGCCGACAGATTCTTAGAAGACCCCGGCAGATACCACGAAATAGTCGAATTGAACGGCAACCTTATCACAGAACCGGAAGATATCCAGGTCGGTTTGCGATTAAAATTGCCCTCTCATTGAATCGGTTAAGGTGCCTCAAAACGATGTCAAGAGCTCGTCTAATCTTCATTGTATTTTACCTTACTGCACTTTTGACCGCCGCTACCGCTTTCAGGGGCGCCTCCAGTCGAATCTTCAATAAATGCAGCACTGCCGTGATAACACAGAATCGTTTGAGGCAGCAGTTGTGGCAAAAACAGTTGGAACTTGAGGAGCTAATCAATCCGAATGCAGTGTTCGAACGGATTAAACAAAAGGGCAAACCAGAGGTACCTATAGAATAAAAACAAGGTCATAAGCGATTTTTGTCTTAAAGACGATAATAAGACTTTCACAAAAATCAATAGATGAAAAGCAGAACTATTATTATCGTGTTTTCTCTGGTGATAGGGATATTCGCCCTGTTGGGGTGGCGTCTGTTTTATCTGCAATACTGCCGGGCCGACTACTACCGACAAATCTCTCACAAACAGCAACACGCCATCGTTACCGACCAGCCGCAACGCGGTATTATCCTGGATAGTCGCGGTCGTATCCTTGCCGCAAGCAACAGTGCCCAGACCGTATTTGCCGAACCGCGCCGAATAGCCGATGTAAAGGACGCCGCGATAAAGCTACAGCAAATCCTGAATTTTCCGGGACACGATATCTGCCGGATTATTCAGGAGAGTAAAAATCCGGGCTTTGCACCCATTATGAACGGCATCACATCCGCCCAGCGCAGCTCAATCATAAATGCCGGAATCCGTGGCATCGGCATCCAGTCGAACTGGCAAAGGTACTATCCGATGGGCCGGCTGGCCTCGCATATCACGGGATTTATCGGCACCGAGCAAAGCGGTCTGGCGGGAGTGGAACTGAAGTACGACAAACTGTTGCGCGGCACCGAAGGGAAAAATGTCGTTTTTGTGGATGCACACCGAGAGCCGATTGGAACAAGAACTCCCAACAGCTTCGCAAGAGACGGGTCCGGCCTGATTTTAACAATCGACGCAACAATACAACAATTTGCACGCTCGGCCCTACTGAAGCAATACGAAGCTTACCGCGCAGAGTCCGCCGTTTCAATCGTGATGGACCCGAGGACCGGTGCAATTCTCGCAATGGTCTGTCTGCCGGACTTTGCACCCGACGACTTCGCTACGCAGCCTGCACAAGTGCTTCGCAATCGTGCTATCTGCGACCCCTTCGAGCCGGGCAGTATCTTCAAGCCCATTGTCGTGGCGCTCGCACTTGACGCTGGTGTCATAGATTACGACGAAATCATCTTCTGCGAAAACGGCAGCTATCGCGGGAAAGGTTTCCGAAGAATAGGCGAGTTCGGCAGTCATCAATTCGGCGATTTGAGCGTCCACGATATACTGGTCAAATCCAGCAATATCGGAATGGCTAAAATCGGTCAGCGAATGGGCCGGCAGAGACTTTATGAGGGCTTGAAGCTGTTTGGCTTAGGAGCGCAAACCGGCATCGACCTGCCGGGTGAAGACTACGGCTTGTTATACCCACTGGCAAAGTGGACCGACTCGAGCGTTACAAGGATTCCTTTCGGGCACGAAGTCGCCGCAACTGCTATTCAAATTGCTCGTGCGTATTGCACATTGGCAAACGGAGGTCGCCTTGTTCAACCTTATGTGGTCCAAGCTGTCGTTGACGATAACGGCAATGCAAGGCAACTGCACAAGCACGGCAGTCTGGCCGCTCATGTTATAAAGCCGGAGGTTGCCGACTGGATTGTCCGCCGGGCCCTGACCGGTGTGGCAACAGAAGGGACCGGTACAAAGGCCGCTTCAGATAAGTGGGAGGTTTTCGGCAAGACCGGCACCGCCAATATTGCCATGAACGACCAGAAGGGATACGACCAGACCAACTATGTGGCGTCTTTCGTGGGTGGAGCACCGGCTGAGCATCCGGAAGTTGTTATCCTCGTATCAATTCGCAAACCGGACAAAAGTCTCGGCAGAGGCTACAGCGGGGGAACGGTAGCGGCGCCGGTATTCAAGGAGATACTCGAACAAACCCTGAATTATCTTAATAGACGTTAAACCCCCGGAACTGGTCCGGGGAAGGGAAAACCCCCGGCACAGGTCCGGGGGCTAATCGTTGTGGTTTTGTACATATTGTATTCTGCGGAGGAAATCTTCTTCAGAGAAACAAAATCTTTTGTCGAAACCTTTTGTCCAGATTCGACCGGTTCGGCCGTTTCCCCAAAGTGCCCTCGTGGTCAGGCTTTTGTACCTTCCTGCAATCTTTTCGACCGATTCTGAATACGGCCTTGTCACTAAATGGACAGGGTTCGTACATACAGATAATTCTTCTACGATATGACCAATTCTGGCAGCTTCGGTCAAAATTACCTCATACATGATTTGTCTTTCCCGTTCCGTTAAAATTACACTTTCCGATTTTTGTTGTTTACGATTGGCCTTTTCTAATCCCTTTTTTCCGGGAAGAATTTTACCCTTCTTCACATACCCGCGCCTGTCGCCCTGCAGCCATGTTCCGTATGTTGCCCAGGCAAGCATATATCCAACAATTTCAGACATAGTTAAGACAATAAAGATTCGTATAGTGATTTAGCCCCGGCACCCGTGGCCGGGGTTCATTTATCCGGTTTTTGGCCGACATAACCGGCCCGGTTGCAGAGGGTGATAATATCACGGGCAAGGGGCGCCGCATCTTTGGCGCCGCTTTGGCCCCCCTCAACAACCACCGCAACGGAGACAACCCTGCCTGCGGCATCTTCTGCAAATCCGGCAAACCACGCATTAACCTCGCCTTCGGTCGAACCGGTTTTTCCGAAAACGTTCAGGTCCATTCGACGAAGTTCTTTATGGTCGAATGCTGGATATGCCGTACCACCACGCTCGTTTACCACCGCACTCATTCCATCTCGCACAACTTCAAGCGTACCTTGTGAAATACCAAGGTCTTGACGAGAGTCGCTGAGGACAAATTCGTCGTTCAGAAAAAGACGCGGGTTTTTATATATGCCTCCTCTTGCAATGGCCGCCATGGCATTTGCAACCTGCAACACCGTTGCCCGCATCCCGCTTTGGCCTATACCGAACATCCTCATATCATATTTAGAAATTCTGGGATACTCCTCAAGTCTTTTCGGCCCGCCCCGTGGTATGCTTGTTGATATCTGGCCGGCTGACTGAGACAGATTTCTTAAGCCGGCTCCGGATTGTCCCCATTTTGCGTCAAATACCGGAGCAGGTAAAATCTCCCGTCCGTAACCAAAATTATAAAGCCACCGCTGCAATGCAGCAGGCGCCAACCTGTCCGCAAGACGAGAAAAGTAGATATTGCAACTGCCTCGGATTGCATTGCGCGCATTATTGCCGCCATCTTCGGCCCAGGACCAGTCATGGCAACCACCCTCTCTAAAAAGCCAGCAACTCGGCCACGCCCTCGGTGCCTCCTCAAAAGGACAACTGATAACTTCATCGGGTGTTATTTTTTCTTCTTCCAGCCCCGCTATCAGTACGATAGGCTTGATTGAGGAACCCGGCGGATAAATCTCATATATTGCTTTGTTCACAAGCGGTGCCCCGGGGGAATCACGGACCCTCTCATAATCACTTCTTATAGTATTCAAATCATAGACCGGCATCGAAACAAGGGCTAAGATGTCCGATGTGGCGACATCAATCACCACCGCGCCGATGGCGGAACCATAGCTGGCGTTAAAGTTGGGGTCGTTCAAATGCGACTCGATTTCCTTCTGCAACTTGATATCAAGCGATATCCTAACATCTTTGCCGAACTGGGTCTCACTGCGGGAAACCAGCTCGCTGTCTATATCATAAATCACTTCCCCGCGCCTGCCTCGAAGAACGACCTCACACACCCTCTCAACGCCGTCCTTACCGGAAAGCTCGTTGTCCAGATAACGCCTCAGCCTGTCGTTTGCAAAAAGCTCCTTATCGGAAGAACGCGCAGGACCCACCCACCCGATTACCTGCGAAGCGGCTGGGCCGTACGGATAAAACCTTTTGGCCCGGGCAAGAATCTCGACCATATCCGTATCCACAAATTCCAATTGTGCCCGAAGCAATTCCGATTCGGTCTCAAGCTCCATTAATTGCTGGGCTTGATGCATCACTTCCAAATCGACTCCCATAGTAAGACCAAGCCTTTCATCAGGATCGGGTAAACGGTTTTCAAAGTCTTTAAGGGCCTCGGCGACAGGCACAGCCTGTCCCTTTGCATTGTATTTGTCTCTCAGCGGCGAATCGCCGAATTTACCGAGCCAGGCGAAGAACCGGCGCATATTCCATATTCGGTCGTTTATTCGAAAAATCCTGGCCTCGATATCCGAACGCTCCATCCTCCCCATTTCGCTGCACTTATCGATTATCTCCCATAGCAAATCTAAATTGGCCTCGAACTCTTTACGCAAGTTGGCCTCCGCCTCCTCGGCTGTTTGGCCTAACCTTTGAAGGTCAAGAATCCTGCCCCTCCAAAAAGAATCGTCAAGAAACTTCGTAAGCTCGTAGTTCAAATAAAGATAAAACGCCGGTTTATCAACCGCCAGAACATTCCCGCTGCGGTCGAATATACTGCCGCGAATAGTCGGCAACTGCATCGGACCCAGAATCCGCATCTCTTCGAGCCGGCTGCGGTACTCGTCACCGACGACCAACTGAAGATATGCCAGCCGACCGATACATACCAAACCGGCAACAATAAAGATGAATATAAAAACCAGCAACCGACGTTTGTACATTGCTTATCTGCCAGAATATCGACCAAAACGATGTTTGCGAACCCCCAACCAAACGGACAGACCCGTCAATGCAACCCAGATGACCGGACCGGCGACAGCCGAATACAAACAAGTGCCCAAAACCACCACATAAACGTTGGATGCCGTTTCGCCGGTCTTGAAAAAGGTCAAAAAATGAATCAGAACCCCCGAAATTGCACCGGCAACGAATATCGCCGACGCCTGATGCACCATCCTTTTCATAATCACAACCTTGCGCATCTGAGAAATCACAGAACCCACCAAACCGAAACTTATCGTTATCGGCCCTATTGAAGAGCCCGATATATCCGCTGCAAATCCCACCGCAAAAGATGCGATTATGGCATCGGTTGTATCGCTGTTGACCGCCAAAAATACAAGAAGTATCAGCAAAAGGTCGGGCCTGATGTTAAGGTCGCTAAGAGATATGCTGTTCAAAAGATTTCCTGCACTTAGCAAAGTGAAGAAAAACAGCAAAATCGAAAATCGAAACCAACGCATTTATGCTCCTTATCACGACTCTTAAACAAGCCTGACAGTAAATTATTGGTCTTTGAAAAAGTAAATAAACATATTTTAAAAAACCGAAGCACTAAATCCTAATATCGATTCCGATACATCGGGACTAAACAAATTCAAAATCATAATTACCAAAACTCAAAACGCTCAATCAACAAAAAACCCATATTTGTTTTGAAAATTTATTTTTTGGTAATTCGATATTGTTTTGAATTTCGGATTTAGTTTTTCGGATTTTAACAGGTAACAAGGTCTTACAGAGCTAAATTGTGCTGTGGCATTAATAAATCACCTTATCATGGGTCGGCAACAATCACGGCTACACGCTTCAATAGCTCCGCGTTCTGGGCAGGCTCAACCGTAATATCCCACAACAAGGGCTCTTTTTCATCAGCCTCCACTTGCGTTATCCGGCCGATAACTATTGGTGATTCCAAAAAACCCGCTACCGCCGCCGCATAAACCGTATCTCCTGTACCAATCTTATACTCCCTCGATATGAAGGGTATCTTCGCAGAATCGCTTCCATTACCATCCATTCTCGCATATATATACCTCTTCTTGTCCGATTGCCATATCGCCACTTTAATTTTGTGGCTCGCATCTGTTACAAGCCTCACTCGGGCGGTTGCCTCCGATGTCTCGCTCACCGTTCCGATAATGCCGTTTCCGCCTAATACGTATTGGCCCGGCCTGAGCCCGTCAACATCACCCTTATTGATAATAAGCTCTCGTCTGAGGCCACCGATTGAAGTATTCATAACCTCCGCAAGCACAAGCTTCGGACCCGGCCTGGGAAGTGCACTTTTAATACCGGCAAGCTTCTCATAACGTTCGTGCTCTGTTATCAAAGCCGCACGAACATTATCATAAGCCGCCTGCAGACGATTATACTCGGCGCGGGGTACAAAATCCGAAGAGGCCGGCTTAAATATCTCGGGGTCCGTGCTTCGACCGATACTCAGAACCGGATTAAAAACCCGTGCGAAAAGAAAATTCAGACCGTTGGTAACACTTTGAGGTAACAGAAGAAGGACCACGCCGGCTACCAATAGACCGGCGAAAATAGATGACCTGGATGTTTTCGGTTTCTTGAGCGCCATCTCATGTGCAGTCAAAAACCTCAAAAAATATTATGCTCAAAGAACTTGCCAAAGGTATCCGTCTCAACAGAACGAAGAAAAACAAAAAAACTCTTTTGAGAAAGTCCCCGATATCCTTCGCAACCTTAAGGCTGACTGAAAGTATCATCCTTGGGCTTTTATACAGAGCATGAAATTGTTTTTTAGTCCCATGAGTAACCGGTCTGGTCCATAGTGTCCTTCCAGAGATCCAGATTCTCAAGATAGACACTCGTCCCACGGGCTACACAGGAAATAGGGTCTTCGACATGGACGACCTTTAAACCGGTGGCGTTTGAAAGTATCGAATCCATGCCTCTCAGCAAAGAGCCGCCTCCACAAAGGTGCATACCGTTCTCTATTAGGTCCGCCGCAAGCTCCGGCTCGGCCTTCTCAAGGGTGCGCATCACCGTTTCTATAATTGCGGCAATCGGCTCCCGGAGGGCTTCGCGTATCTCCTCGCTGGTTATCACTATCTTGCGAGGAAGTCCGGAAATGGTATCTCGACCCGCAATCTCCATCGTCAGCTCCTGCTCCAGAGGGACCGCTGAGCCGATTTGTATCTTTACCTGCTCGGCCCTCGGTTCACCCACAAGAAGGTTGTAAGTACGCTTCAGATGATTTATCAGGGCCTCGTCAAAGTCATCTCCGCCGATACGGATCGACTCGCAGGTGCTGATATCCGCCAGGCTCATTATCGCCACTTCACTCGTGCCGCCACCGATATCGACAATCATTGAAGCTGTCGGTTCTGTGATAGGAAGGGCGGCTCCTATACCGGCCGCCATCGGTTCGTCAACAAGGTAAACCTTTCGGGCTCCTGCTCGCTCGGCACTGTCGATTACCGCACGACGTTCCACCGCCGTTATCCCGCTCGGGACCGCTATCACAACGCGGGGCCGAACTAAACCGCGACCATGAACCTTGCGGATAAAGTAACCCAACATCTTCTCGGTTATCTCAAAGTCGCTTATTACACCGTCTTTTAGAGGTCTTATCGCCGTTATCGAACCCGGCGTCTTGCCTAACATCTCGCGAGCCACTAAGCCGACCGCTTCGCCGTTGTTCAAAACCGTATTCGTGCCCTTGCGAACCGCTACTACTGACGGCTCATTAAGAACGATGCCTTCGTTTCTGACACAGACTAAGGTCGTGCACGTCCCGAGGTCAATACCCATATCCTCGCTAAACCAGCCGAAAACCGTGTCTAATAACACCGTGACTCCCTTCGATTAGCATATAGAACAACGCAATACAATCCAAGATTCAGCCCACAATTATTCTTTCGGCCAAAAACCTGAAACATCTTAAATTAGGAGCAGTTGCTCAAAGAAAAAGATACTACCTGAACACGTATATTTGCTGGTTTAGGACCGGTTTTAGTAAATATCCCATACATCAGGCGGCATATTTTACGATTCCGAAAAAGAAACTAATCTTCTAACCGGCCGCCTCGACAATCTTAAATATTGTCCCGTAATCTGAAAGACACTTTACCGCTACAAAAACTGCTGTGGCGCAAACCACTCCGGTCGCAAGTGCTAAAATAGCTGTGTACAGGTTATTAAATGCTGTTTTTCTTCCGTTTGGGCTCATGATATTATAACCTTGTGGTTGCATAATCCCCGATTCTCGGTTGCTGTTGAACAAGTTCCGGTACACCGGCGGACTCAGTTGTATCAACATTGGTGATAATTATTTGGCAGATGAATTCGTCGCCGCGAAAAACCTGAAATATCATATTCTTCTTCACTCCGTCATCCCTGCCTAAGGATATGGAAACTAAAGATTTGCCGACCTCGGTTATAAGACCCTTCAGGTCCGACACGGCGCCGACCGGCGCCGCCGGCTTTGCAACATCAAGCTCGGGAGTAACAGGTTCAAAAGAAACTGCCTCGCTGTCAGGTCCTAAAAGCTGATTTATCTGCTCTTCAAGGTTCAACTTCGCCTCCATAAGACGCCGCCTGTCAGCCTCAAGGCTCTGCATCTGAACAATCTTTTCATAAAGGCTGGCGGTTATCTCATTAAGCTCTTTGCGGTCCTTTATGTTTTCTGCGTGCGCGTTGCTTAATTGCTCCTGTGTCAGAGCCAATGACTGTTCCAGATTCGCTATTGTACGCTCAAAGCTCGTAAGAACTCCAGCCCAACTGTTCACCCGGCTCTGATAATCAAGGCTCAACCTCTGGCAGTTTTTCAACTCAACATCCAATTTACTCTTTTCGTCCTCAAGAAGTTGAATTCGGTCGTTAAGTTTCGACTCTAAATCCTTCATCTGAGCAGTTTGCTCGTTAAAGCGACGCTGAAGACTCGTGTTCTCCGAAACAAGGGAATTATTCAGACCTTTTTGGTCGTCAAACATACCCTTGTAGTTGTTCACGCTGCCTACATAACTCACCACCGCACCACATAGAAATATGGAAAACAATGATAATAATACTATCAATATCTTCGTGAAGGGACTCACGAAACACGCTCCTTTCTCTTTACTTCCAAAACGTTCATAATAAACCCGCCACTGGCTGGGCTAAACCACTCTTGCGACTTTTACATGCCCTCGGCGGATTCAAAAACAAAGATTTTAATCGGAATTCTACGCAAAAAGGCTGTCAACGTCAAGCTATTTTTGTGCCGGACCTAAAATATTATCACATAAGACAGACTACGCCCAAACTGCCAAAACCTCGCCTCAGCCCGCCTGTTTTAGGATTGCCGAGAGCGAAAAGCGCTGTTATGCCGCATTATTTCGGCTTTTGTGTAACAAGAAGGACAGATTGGGCCGCGACCAGCCGAATCAGCTTGGATCGGCTGCGAAGAAGCCGCGGAAGATACTCTGTCAAAGAATCTCCACCGATTCGCCCTATCGCCATCGTTGCCATACTATTAGCGATGGAAGGCTCATCAAAATCCCGCGATACGTTTCTCAAATATTCCAAAATCTCAGGCCGGCCGCTTGGGTCACCGAGTCGCCCGAGCTGTTCGGCTGCACAAAGTCGTACTTCCCATATATCCTCATAAAGCATGGTCTTAATCGCATCTTTCGCTTCTGATGTCCCTAATGCTCCAAGTATCCTTATACCCATAATCTTGTCGTCGGAATTCTCACTTATCAGCAAATAAAGAGACTTGGCTCCATAAATATCCTCGTCTCCCAACATTGCGATTGCTTCAAGAGCCTGGATTCGAACTTTATCGCTCGATTCCGGGTCGCGCACCACATTATACAGCAGGTCTATATCACTGCTGCTTCCCATTTTGCCTAATAACATCGCTGCGTTGGCACATACCGTCTGGTCCTTGCTCTTCAGGGCCGAGCGTATTATCTCTCCATAGTCCAATCTGCCGAGTTTCGTCAGTGCGTAAGCTGCTGCAATTTTTACATTGACGTCCCGGTCGTTGACAAGACGCCGTAATAAATACTCACCTCCGGAAAAGCCCATATCGCCGATAACTATACAGGCCGTAAAACGAACCGGTGCCACTTCGTCCTTGAGTAACTTGGCGACTATCGGCAACAACTCCCGCGTGCCCGTTTCGGACACAACCTCTATCGCATTACTCCTGATTATCGGATTCTCATCCGCTAAACCCCCGCGAATGACCTCAATCGCCTCGGGTTTTAGAACCGAAACATTTATCCCTCCGTCCGCTGAAATCTCAAAAGCTCCCCGGCCGGAATCACAGCCGACGAAAAAAAGAATCACTGTCAAAATCAAAACGCCCGACAGAATCTTCATTTACCGTGAACCTCCCGCTTTACGACCCTTAAAAATGTGTCTTAAAGTAAGTATTATGACAACAACAAAGACGGTTGCAAAAGAAAAATCCAGATAGCGCCCGCGCCTGCTGAAAATTGTTACCCTATCATCAATCCATATCCTGTCAACAAACCACCCCCCGACCCCCTCTCGCTCCATGGCTGCAACCGGCAAATCACCTGCCAAAAAACCGTCCTTTATCCTCCCGACAGAATCAATCAGACAACTGATACCCGTATTGACACTTCGAAGGATACTAATACGGTTTTCTACACAACGAAAAACGCTTATTGCCGTCCGCTGACCCAATTCGACACTCGGCAGAATCTCACCGTCCCTGAACCTCACATACCACCCGTCATTGCTGATATTCACAAGCCAGTCGAGCCTTTTGTAACCATCCACCCCCACCATTTTGCGGGTTACAACAGGGTCTGTATCTTCGTAACATATCAAAACGCCGAACCTGTAATCCGCCTGACCGTCGGACATCTCGAAAATTGTATAATCCCGCCCGTGTGTTAAATGATAATCGTAATCATAAGGGCTGAGCTTCACGACAAGCTCGGCAATAAGAGGCATACTTTCCCTGAATGGTATATACTCCCCGAAAGGCACAAGATGAATCTTATCGTAGCGCCTCGGCCCCTGACTACCGTCAGGCCCGTATAGATAAGCCGAGTTGAACCTGTCGACAACTACATACTCTCCGTCCCTCACTCCTATCGTGGCCGCGTGGGCGCCTAACAATACGTAAGCCCTTTCCTTCGTATGCCCGGAAATTATCTTATCAAATACCCTCGGCGTTGAGTCCTCCGGACAAAGACCAAGATAATCCTTGTTAAGCGTTGTCAGAACTATCGTCTCCGGCCACGCTACCAGCTTTGCACCCGCCTCTATACAGGCATCGCTGCGTACCAGAAGTTCCGCAAGTATTTCATCACCCGCCTCGGCCAACTCCTTTACATGCGAGGGCACATTCGGCTGAACCGAACCTGCCAAGGGACCACCACGAGTATATTCTTCCGTCTGGCCGATTCTCCACCTGCCGTAAAATATCGTACTCAACAATACCAAAAACACCAAAACTGTCTTGAAAATGTTTCCTGGACGAAAGAGCTTCCTGCCAAAAACGTCTGTCAGAAGCCCGGCTGCCAGTCCGTTCACCATCGCGATAATAAACGATACGCCGCCAGCGCCGAATATATCGGCTATCTGGATAATACTCAGGTTTGCATACTGGCTGTGAGCCAACAGACGCCAGTTAAAACCCGTTAGCAAAATCCCCTGCCACGCCTCCGCTCCCAAAAACAGTATGGGAACCACTAAAAAAAGCGGAACAGCCGCCTTTTTCCTGCAATACCGTACGCATAAAGCCAACAGGGGCCAATAAAGCCCCAGATACATGCAAAAAAGAATATAAGCCGGCACCGTAACAATCGCTATCCAGTAAAGATTCCCCAACCAATAAATAAGCGAAACAAGGTATGAAATCCACACAAGCCGCCACGGCCTCGCCTTGGGTGAACAAACAAGAATAAAAGGCACTAAAGCAACCCACGCAAAAAAATGCAGGTCAAACGGAACCTGTATTACCGTAAGAAAAACCGCACTGACGCAGAAGGCGCCGAATGCAAACAAGACAGATTTGGGCTTATCCTTGCTCAATTATCCAAATCCATTAAAGACGCCGCAACAATTTCTTCACTATATGGTTTTCCGTTATTCATACGAACAGCAAACTGCCGGGTAAAAACACCCAAAAGCTTCTTGCTGTCAAGAATCCGGCGATAGTCTATCCCAATATCAACATACAACCGTTTAAGCTCCAACAATTCTGCGGCATCGAGTCTATCAGACGAATTTATGGATATTTTCCTATGTTTCAATTCCGCTATCCGTTTTCTCGCGTTTGCCGCGTAATTCTTGGAGATGTCAATTCCAACATACTTCCTCCCCAACTGACAGGCAACAGCAGTTGTTGTTCCCGAACCGTTGAACGGGTCCAAAACAACATCACCCGGTCTGGAGCTTACAGCGATAATCCTGGCGAGCAGATTCTCGGGCATCTGACATGGGTGCCAGCCTTCACGCTCCTTGAAAGTACCACATACACGCGAGTACTGATCCCAGACATCGTTCGGCATCTTGCCTTTTGAGTGTGCCCTTTTGTCGTTATAAATTAACTGCCTGTCCGAAGGAACCCGCACTGCGTAATCGTTAAAGGTAAAATTCTTCTTGTCTTTGACAAAGTAAAATATGTGCGTATGCGACCGGGCAAATTTCTCTTTTGTCTGCTGGCCGAACGTATAATGCCAGATTATCCAGTTCCGCATCACAAGCCCAAGCTCGTCGGCTATAAGTTTCACGTTAGCAGCATAGTCATCACCTATAGCTATATAAAGTGAACCGTGCGGTTTTAAGACCTTCCTGCAGACCGTCATCCAGTCCTTTGTCCAGGCAATATATTTATCCTTCTTGAGCTTATCCTGGTAATGGTCGTATTGGTAACCGATATTGAAAGGCGGGTCCGCAAAAATCAAATCGGCAAAAGGTTCTTTCACCTTACCCAGCAACTCTATACAATCACCACATACAATCTTATTGATGAGTTTCTGCATACAGATATGATACAAAGAAAGCCGCGCTTTGCAAGCCGGATCCAACTTGTATATTTAGCCCCACGTTGTACGTGGGGTTTCTGCGCAGTATTAGTATGATGAATATACTATTTGAATTGTGTCTCGATCAGGGTGGTAACCTGGTCCACAAATTCTTCAGCTCGACTAATCTCGGAACTCAAATCCTGTCCTGCCGGTTCGACCCAGTCCGCGTAATCGCTCTCTATACGGTTGTCGAACATCCTTGAATAGAACTTACCCATATCCACGGAAACCAAACCGGGCTTTACAAAATGCTGATTGAACAACGCAATCACCCCACTGTGTTTACTGCTGGACAAGTCTCGTGTAAGAAGAAGCGCTGTAACCGCATAAAAACAGGCATAATAAATCCTGTTGGCGCAACCGTGAGGGTGGTCTGTTTGAAGCATTACCTCCGCTTCGGCAAGGCTTTCACTCGCCCGACCGAGCTTATACCGGATCAAATCTTCCTGTCCCTTGGTCATGCTACCAGAAGCCCTTCTTCCTGAATGACCCTGTAAAGAGGCATCGCCTGAGAAATCGGTGAATTCCAGTCTTCGCAGCTTCGCACAATAGCACTTACAACTAAATCCTGAGCCAGGCCTATTTCGTAGAGACAATCCTGAATAACCCGCTTCTTTTCTGCGGTCACTTCTTCTCTTAACAGGACAAGTAAATCAAAATCCGACCCAGGGCCGGCCTGACCGCGCGCCTGGGAGCCGTAGAGTACAATTTGAGCGGTCGGATAGTGCGCACATATTGCATCGCGGCAAGCAAAAATCACATCTTTGGTCTGCCGTCCGATTAATTGTTCTTCTTCGGTTAGGTTACGCATGTTAATATCCAAAACTTTGTTGCGGCAAGCAGAATTCTTTACGGTTTGAGCACTTTCTGGGCCGTCAAAACCTTGCCGCCGATGAAATCGGCAAAGCTGACATGTAGCGTCAGTTCCCCCTCGTCGCCGGTCAGTACTTTCCCTGCATCCACAACAACTCTGTAGTAGTTCGTCAAAAATGTCCCCGCCCACATTCTTTTAAGGTCGCCTCCGCTGATGCGCCATTCGCCAACCTTTACCACACCGCTGTCTGTTTCAAGGTCCCAAAGCGATATCTTAACACTACCCGGTGCCTTTATTGTATCGCCTGTGGTGTCGTAGGGGCTGATATAAACAACGAGTTCATCTTTCCGACCGTCTTCATCTTTGTCATAAAGTGCCGTCCGCCGGCCGAGCTCGATTCTGTCAAGCTCGGGCATCGCCTGCGTCTTCACGCCCTGGGGCAATTCACTTAACCGCCCTAATCGCCTGGTCAGTTCCCTGTTGTCCTTTTCCAGTTGCTCAACCTGGCTTTGCAGTTCACTCTTTTCCAGGCTCAGTTTCTCAAAATCATCCTGCAAGGAACCGCCGCCCCCGTTTTCGCATCCGCAAAATGCACACGCCAAAAAGGTTATAACACAAAACCATATTTTCATTTGAAATCTCATTTGTCGGCCTCTTTCAACCTATTGTTCCCGCAAAAACCCGAAATACAAATCAGCATCTGAAAAGTATCAATAAAGCCGTGTTAATCCGTGTCTGAAAATAAATTACGTGCCCGCAAAACTTGTCCCCGCTAAAGACTGTCACCCCTGTGGAGACAACAGGGCGGGGGGCGGGTAAACGCTTTTTATTTATCTGTGCCTACAATCTCCGGAGCTTTTTGCAGTATCTTATCGGCAAGGCCGTAGCTTATCGCCTCATCGGCCTCAAGCCAAAGGTTTCTGTCGCAGTCCTTCTCTATCTGCTCGGCCTCTTTACCCGTATGCTCGGCCAGTATTTTGTACAGCCTCTCCCGCAAACGAAGTATCTCCTTCGCTTCTATCTCAAGGTCCGTTGCTACGCCGGTCATCACCCCTGACACCATCGGCTGATGCAACAGCACCCTGCTGTTGGGCAGCATAAAACGCTTTTCATTCCTGCCGGCCGCGAATAGAACCGCCGCCATACTCGCCGCCTGACCGACGCAGTACGTCGATACCTCACAACGCAAAAAACGCATCGTGTCGTAAATCGCAAGACCCGACGTTATCGTACCACCAGGCGAATTTATGTAGAAATGAATGTCGTTTTTGCTGTCCTCATTGCTCAAAAACAGCATCTGAGCGATTATCAGATTAGAGGTATCATCATCTATCTGACCACCCAAAAAAACAATCCTGTCCTTCAACAGCCTCGAATAGATGTCATAAGAGCGCTCGCCTCGACCCGTCTTTTCTATTACTATCGGTACCAGGTGCTGATTAACTGCCATTTGAAAAAAACTCCTTACAATCAAGTTCGTCCCGCTTGGAACCGGCTCCTTCAATTCAAATACTATTTCTTGTTGTCAGACTTCTTCTTGCTGTCCTTGTCCTTGTCCTTGTCTTCGGGTTCGTGCAGGACCTCATCGATGAGACCGTACTTCAGAGCCTCTTCTGCCGTCATGTACTTGTCTCGTTCGGTCTCTTCGGCGATCTTTTCCGAACTCATTCCCGTATGCCTCGACAGAATCTCGTTTATCATCTTCTTGGCCCTGCCTATCTCGGCGGCCTGAATCTTAATATCCGCCGCCTGACCCGTAATCCCGCCCCAGGGCTGATGAAGCATAACCTTCGCGTGGGGAAGGGCGTGGCGTTTACCCTTGGTGCCGGACGCTAATATCACCGCCGCTCCCGATTGTGCACGACCTATGCAGTATGTCGCAACCGGCGAACCCACAAAACGCATCGTATCGTAAATCGCCATCGTATCATCGACACTGCCACCCGGCGAATTAATGTAAAGGCTTATCTCCCTGCCGGGCTTGTTATTATCCAGGTGCAGAAGTTTCATTATCACTTCGGTCGCCATCGGATAGTTTATCTCGCCGACCATAAAGACAATACGGTTCTCTAAAAGCAGATCTCCTAACGTCATCTCCCGCGTCCGCTGATAAGGCTGCGTCTGCAAACGCTGCCGGATATCCGCCCCGTCCTTGTCCTGCAAAAAGCTCGAAAACATTAAAATTCCCTTGTAAATCGTATAACTTTAATTATTCAGCCCCGCCCGCCTGACAGGACCGATTTGAACAGGTAATAAACGTATAATACAATTATATCGGAAATTTTCAACACTTACTTTCTTTATTTTACTTCCTTTTTTACCCGTCATATCCTTATCCACACAAATTTTAATCAGCGAATTGTTGTTCTGACTTACAACTGTTCAGGCCATGCCGCCCACACCACCGACGACTTATTTCGTACCTGACGGTTTCTTTATCTGCGTTGAAGTCGATAAGGCGACACCAAAATCCGGCGTTCCGTCTTCGTTCCACCCGATTAACTGAGCACGCGGAGACCTGTTGCCCCCGCATCCCTGCTCCGGCCTGTCATTGGCATGATATAGTATCCAGTCTTCGGTACCGTCGGGTGACTTGAAGAAGCAATTATGTCCCGTGCCGTAAACTCCGGTTTCTGCTGATTGATAAAACACCGGCTCGGGATGCTTTACCCACGACTTCGCATCAAGAAGGTCGCTGTCCGCATCCGCCTCCAGCATCCCAAGACAATAATAAGGAGTCCAGCAGCCGCTGGCCGAGTAAACTAAAAACAACTTGTCCCCGTGAGCCAATACCTCCGGCCCTTCATTCACAAAGGTAATATGGTCGTTCGTATTATTCCATTCGTCCGGGTTCTTCCAGATTCGCTCCCAGGCATACTCCGGCTTGGAAATCAAGACCCTGTCCGTTGCAAGCGTCCAGGGATTGGCCATCCTGGCGATGTAAATACATTGTGTTTCAACTTCAATATAAGGACTCGTTTGCCACCCAGACCAGATTAGATAATAATCCCCCTTGTGACGGAACAACGAACCGTCGATAGCCCAGTTATCAGCCGCATCAGTCTGCAATTTGCCCTTCATCTTAAACTCACCCTCGAAAGGGTCCGCTGATGTGTTTTCAAGAACATACAGCCGGTGGTTCAGGTTGTCACCGTCGTCCGCCGCAAAATATACATACCAGTTGTCATTGATATTCATTATCTCCGGTGCCCACAACTGCTTCGAGTACATCGTATTTTCCGGCGGAACGTAAACAGTCTTATATTCCGCATTCCTCAGTTCCGTTATATCCCTCGTCCTCCAGAGCCCGATTTTTTTGCCCAGTGTATTCGTGTAATAATAAAAGCCTTTGTGATAAAATACCCACGGGTCTGCACCCCTGTCCAGCAGTGGATTAGTGAAAGTATTTTCCGCCGGCCTGTCACCGATCCCTCTCCAGGCTCCGCCCACACAGCCTGCCAAAAAGGCACAAAACAGCATCGCCGATATGAAATGTTTCACAACTTTCTCCCGATTAAACAAAAACCTCATAACCCAAAACCGATTTGTCGAGGTCATCCGTCTTCATGCAAAAACCTCCGGATGATTTTTCTTACCGACGCCAGGCCGAATCTTTCCGGGTTGATATCTTCACGCCGTTTGAATAAAACCGCCGCAACATCATCACAAGCCTGTGCTTTTGAAGCATCCGCCGCCTCGCAACGGTAAACAAGATCAACGGTTTGATACGTAACCCGGCCGTATTCGTAAGTGTTCGGGACAGAATAAAGGTAATCCGCAGACAGTATATCCAGTCCCAGCTCTTCTTTTACTTCACGTCTAAGCGCCTGCTCTGCCGACTCGGACACATCCACAAATCCACCCGGAAGGTCCCATGTCCCTTTGGCAGGTTCCGCCTTTCGAACCGTTATCAGAAGCCTCCCCTCGCTGTCGGTAATCAGAGCGCCCACCGCAGCGGCGGTATTAAGAAAAAACTCAAATCCACAGCCTCCGCACTTAAACGTCTTGTGAGTGTTCGGATATAGCGTCTCGGCCCCACACAGCGGACAGTACCGAAAACATTCCCTGCTTGTATTCGTGCAAACCTGCTCAATTTCGTCATTGTTCATACAAGACAGTTTATATGCCCTTCAGCCGGCCGTCAAATTATTCCCTTCAAAATTATCTGTAATTTGCATTGCCTCGGTTGTCAAATATCTTATAATCGTTACTGGTTTTGTTTAAGTCTGAAAGGGCCCGATTATGTGTGAATCTTGTGGATGTACGCCTTGCGCCGTGTGTGGAGCCGAGGTTGAAGACGGCCTTTGTACCGGCTGCGGCAAACCTCCGGCCGAGTGCACGTGTGAAGAAAAAGAATCTTAATCCTTCTAACTGAACCAGCACCGATTTGAATGACCACCAGCGGCAAAAATTTTTTGACTGCTGAAAAGGTAAAAAGGGGTGATTTATAAATATATTTTCCCCGCCGTTTTTTTATAACTCAAAACTAAAAACTCAAAGCTCACAACTAACAGGTTCTCTCGAATGCATCTTGGTCTGGTCATAATAGTGGTTGTTATCGCCTCTGCGGTCGGGACGATTACCGGCTTCGGCACATCAACAATAATGGTACCGGTGATGCTCGTATTTTACCCCGCACCGGAGACACTGCTCTTTGTCGGTATAATCCACTGGTTCGGTAACCTCTGGAAGGTGATACTGTTCAAACACGGCTTCAGGTGGAAGATTACCTTGACCTTTGGTTTGCCCGGTATCCTGGCAAGCTTCCTGGGGGCGTTGTTGATGTTCCGGATAACGCCGCAGGTCCTATCGCGAGCCCTTGGAGCATTCATAATCGCCTATGTGATTTACCTGTTCGCCAAAAGCTCCTTTAAAGTAAGCAGGGGTATCCTGACGAGCATTTGTGGTGGTGCGGCATCGGGCTTTATGGCTGGTGTGTTCGGAATCGGTGGCGCCGTTCGAGCACTTTTCCTTTCTGCCTTTGACCTCCCAAAGGCCGTCTATATTTCCACTGCCGGCGCGATCGCCCTGGCTGTCGATACGACCAGATTAACGACGTACCTGGCCGGGGGAGCACACCTTGAATCAATCGGCTTTTGGATATTACCTCCTGCCGTCATTGCTTCGTTTCTTGGTGCAAAGCTGGCAAAGAGAATCGTTGACAGAATCCCTCAGGCTCGTTTCAGAACAGTAATAGCCGGCTTTTTGCTGCTCATCGCACTAAAGCTTCTGATTTGGCCCACTTGATGAGCAAAGCCTGAGCGAATGGAAGTCTTGAAAAATGCAAAATCCCTGGTTAATCCGCATTTCTCACAGCTTGTGATTTTGAGAGGTTTTAACAGTACCCACAGGATGATAGTGGGGCACTCAGAGCATATTCGTCGCTCGTCGCTCGTGTCTCGGTTCTCGTGTCTCGTATTACGTGATGCTTTATGTGTTATGTCTAATGCCGGATTCGGCCGCTTGCGCGGCTCGGCTTCTGTTGATATTATCGCACGGCCCGGCTTCTGTGCCCGACGCTTTTGTCACACCGGCCTCCGAGCCGGTATCCAGTTTTTCTGGTTGCCGGAACCGGCCTTCGCACGAGGCTACGGAGGGCAGGCAAATCCGGCATGACAATCGAATCACCAAAACAAAAACGCGGCGGCACAAACCAAAAAACAGAAGCGCGGCGGCGCAAACAAAAAAAACAGAAGCGCGGCGGCGCAAGCCGCCCGAAAGACAATTCTGTTATTCCACCCTTTGATTCGGCCGCTTGCGCGGCTCGGCTTCTGTGCCCGACGCTTTTGTCATACCGGCCTCCGAGCCGGTATCCAGTCCTTCCGGATGCCGGATCAAGTCCGGCGTGACACAGGGCAGTGTAAAAGCCCGCCCCGACCTGTCCTTCGCTTTGCCGAAGGAGCATAGCCGAACGGGTTCGCAATGACGCAGAGAGCAACCGGCCCGAATTAACTGAAGTTGATATTAGTTGACCAGAACAAGGGGCCTTTTTCAACGGTTCTGTGAGAAATGCGGGTTAAGTACTTTGTTCTCTGTTCTTTGCAGCAAACTAAATACGATATGCGATTCACGAGCTACGAGTTACGAGCGACTACTTTACTCTACCGTTACACTTTTGGCCAGATTCCTGGGTTTGTCAACGTCATGGCCTCTGAGCACGGCGGCGTGATAGGCCAGCAACTGCAGGGGTATCACAGTAACCATAGGCTGGAGACAGTCAACCACATCGGGAATGCTGATAAGGTGGTCGGCATACGGCTTGATTTGTTCGTCGCCTTCTGTTGCGACAATAATGGTTTTTCCGCCCCGGGCGCGCACCTCTTCGATATTACCGATGATTTTCTCGTATTGGGTGCTCTTGGTGGCTATAAAAACACCCGGCATACGCTCGGTGATAAGTGCGATGGGACCGTGCTTCATCTCCGCGGCGGGAAGACCCTCGGCGTGAATGTAGCTTATCTCCTTCAGCTTCAAAGCACCTTCCAGGGCAACGGGGTAATTGAGCCCTCTGCCTAAGAAGAGCCAGTTTTCTTTATCGATGTTTGCCTGGGCGATTTCTTTTATGTAGGCCGACTGCGAAAGAATCTCTTTGATTTTCTCAGGAATTTCCACGAGTTTCGCGAGCAGGTCGGCGGCGTAATCGCTCGCGAGGTGTCTTCTGCGACCCAATTCAATCGCCAACATCGCAAGAACCGCTACCTGACCGGTAAAGGCCTTTGTACTGGCGACGCCGATTTCCGGCCCGACCCTCAGATATATGCCGGCGTTTGTGGTCCTTGCAATTGTGGAGCCGACCACGTTTACGATACCCAGGACAATCGCACCGCGCTCCTTTGCCAGCTCGATTGCAGCCAGAGTGTCGGCTGTCTCGCCAGACTGGCTGATGGCTATGACAATAGTGCCGTCATTGATTATCGGATTGCGGTATCGAAACTCGCTGGCGTATTCGACCTCAGATGGTATTCGTGCCAGTTGCTCGAAGAGAAATTCACCCACCAGGGCCGCGTGCCAGGCGGTTCCACAGGCGGTAAGAATGACTCGTTTGGCTCGTGTAAGCTCGCGCAGGTGCGATTGTATTCCTCCCAATACCACCCTGGCGCTTTTTACATCGACCCTTCCGCCCAGACACGTTGCCAGAGCCGTAGGCTGTTCGGTGATTTCCTTCAGCATATAATGGTCGAATCCGGCTAATTCTATCTGCTCTAAGGAAAATTCGATATTCTTGAGGTCCTTGCTCACAGCAACGTTGTCAATAGTCATTGTGTGAAATCCATCGGCTGTGATGGTAACCATCTCGTTGTCGGCAAGGTATATCGCCTGGGTTGTGTGCTCGACAATCGCTGACGCGTCCGAGGCAATCACATACTCGTTCTCGCCGACACCCAGGATCAACGGGGAACCTTTCTTGGCACCTATGAGCATGTTGGGATAGTCCGCACAAATAATTGCAAGTCCGTATGTGCCGTAAAGCTCGTTAAGCGCCTGCTGGACCGACCATTCGAATCTGTTCTGGCCTTCGCTGCCGTCGCCGCTCGAATAGAAATATCCAATCAGATTGGCTATCACCTCGGTGTCGGTTTCCGTGGAAAAAACAACTCCTTTTTCGATGAGCCATTTCTTAAGCGTGGAATAATTCTCTATTATCCCGTTGTGCACGACGGTAATTTTAGAAGTATAGTCAATGTGCGGGTGAGCATTAGTTGTATTCGGTGCTCCGTGAGTGGCCCATCTGGTATGCCCGATACCGAGACCCGTAACCGGCGGCTCGGCGGGAAGTATCTCGTCGAGGGTGCTGATTCGGCCGGCGGTTTTATTGATAATAAAGGCATCACCTTTCAATAGTGCGATACCAGCCGAGTCATAGCCGCGATATTCGAGCCGTTTTAGCCCCTCTATCAGTATCGGCTGGGCCTTTTTTTGGCCCAGATACGCCACTATCCCACACATATCGGTTCCCTTTGTCCGAAAAGATGTGTCTAAACATTACAAGCAGTATAACCGTTTTATCGGCTAAAGTCCATTTCAAATGAAACCAAAACCAAAACAATTATAGAGGCTGTTTCATTTTGGCGGTGCCGGCCGTTTTCGCTTCGGTCTTGATGAAACCTGCGCCGCTGGACTCACCCCCCCGACCTTTTCAAAAAAGCCTCTCAAAAAATCCTTAAGCAATATCAAAGAACAAATCTAATCTGAGAACCATATCTTGACTAAAACGAAAAAACAACATAGACTCTTAATGATATTCATTAACGGTTTTGAGTTTATATAAAGGTTGCATAATGCCCCCGGAAGAACAAGTATTGGTTCTTGAGCGAAAAGTTTTTGAACAGGCCGGAACATTTAACGGTCTGCAATTTGACGTGGACCGGTATCTTGCCCGCTTTTTTGCCCCGGGCGTTCTTAAGTTTATGCCCAGATCCCGCGCAGAAAAAGACCCATCATATAAGCAGCTCATTCCATACGTTATAATGAGTTATAACGACAGGTATCTCAGTTACGTACGGGGCAAGAAAGCCGGAGAAACCAGGCTTGTTGACTTAAGGTCCATCGGCATTGGAGGCCACATAAACCCCATCGACAACGAAGTACCATTGTTTGATACTGATTTTCGCCAAATGTACCGCGCCGCCGTTGAAAGGGAAGTAAACGAAGAAGTAGTAGTCGAAGCAAAATACACCGACCGAATTGTTGCTCTCTTAAACGATGACTCCAACGAAGTCGGAAGCGTTCACCTGGGAATTGTTCACCTCTGGACCCTCGACTCGGATAAGGTTTCAAAACGTGAGCAGATGATAACCCGCATGGCTTTTATGAGTATTGACGAGCTAAACGACGTCCGCGACTCTATGGAGACATGGTCGCAACTTTGCCTCGACGGCCTGGCAGAAATGGAAAAAGACTCCTAACAAAGCCCGCCCTGTCTTGAGCTTGCCGAATGAACCGTAAGCAACGGGGCAAATTAACAATAAAGGGATATAAGCGCACCGGCGCATCATAACAACAGAAGCGCGGCGGCGCAAGCCGCCCGATAGATGCCTGCAAATTATTTAGCCCCACGTTTTACGTGGGGTTCTTATTTTGCCTCGCTCCTGACTTGCTCTTTTATTCTCTGGATATGTCCTCGGCCAAGTGCCTTTACCTCACAACCCAATTCGAAGTATCTTTTTATCCTGGCATCGTCTAATATGCCGAAGCAGTCTATCACAGCCAACGGCCCCTCTGCCCATTCGACAATTTTGTCCGGGTCAAGGTCAAGGTATGGCTCATGAGGCACAGCTAAAATCAGGGCTTCGGCGCCCTTGAGCGCCTCGGAAAGGTCCTTTTGGACTCGGATATTGACAAGTCCATCCTGATTGCGGAAAAATCTCGACCATGAGTGTCCCGGCGATGGATATACGTCCTGATTTTCCAGTTCATACCAGTGCTCAAGATATGGGTCGTGAACGTGCATCTCGGCTCCCATCTCCGTCAGTTTGCGCACGACTATTTCCGAGCCGCTGTAGCGCGTATCGGCCACATCCTGCCTATAACTCGCACCACAAAGAAGCACATCGGCACCTGCGATATACCTGCCCATATTACGAAGCGCATCACGGGTAAGCTGGGCGACATGAAGGCCACGAGTGTCGTTTATGTTAATCGCGGCGGTCGTAATCTTAAATATATCATCCTCGAAGCCTAAGATGTGCTTGTACGCCCAATAACCCAATCCACCGTCCTTGGGCAGACAATAGCCCCCTATACCCGGACCGGGAAATATCATATTACTGTGAGTCGGCCGCATCTTGATTGCCTTTATAACCTTGATAAGGTCAACGCCGTTGCGCTCCGCAAACAGCGACCACTCATCAAGATATGCCAGAATCGTCGCCCGGTAGGAGTTTTCCACAATCTTGGTCGTTTCAGACTCTATCGGCCTGTCCATTACGGTCAAAGGATAATCGGTGGTATTCAGCACCTCGTGCAGGAATTTCTCCACCAGCCTCCGCGCCTCGGCATTACACCCCGAGCAGACCCGCCAGAAATCGCGGATACTCGAAACATATTGCCTGCCCGGCATAACCCTCTCAAAGCTGTGAGCAAGAAGCGGCTCCGAATCAATCCCGCGGGCCGCAAACGCCTTTTTCATAATAGGCCAGGCGACAAACTCCGTCGTACCCGGTGCGACGGTAGTTTCAATCAGAGTCAGGCAATGCGGTTCAACCTTTTCGCCGATAGTCTTTATCGTCGCCTCCAGCGCCTTCATCTCCGCCTCGCCGGTCCTCAGATTCCCCAGGTCGCGTTTGCTGTAGTCGCACTGCACATCGACAACCACGCAATCAGCAAACTTCAGGCAGTCACTGTTATATGTTGCGGTGAGTGTTTTCTTCTCAAGCACACACCGCGAAATCATCGGGTCAACCTCCGGGTCCTCGGCCTTTACCGGCGACTGTCCCCGGTTCAGCAGGGGTATCTTCCAGTAGCTGCGTGTGCTCGGACGCTGACAGCCGATGACAAACTTGCTCGGCCTGCCGGTTTCCTTATCAACCGTATCAGCTACTATCGCCGCCATTACCGCTCCGACAAAGCCCACACCCATCACAACTACTATCTCCTTACCTTCGCCGCGGGCGGCTTCGACAAGGTCTTCCACTCGCTTCAACTCAACGGCGTATTCGCTTTCCTGTGGTATTTGAAACTTTTCACCCGCCGGGCTTACTGAATACTCGCTCATAATTATTTCCTTAAATTGATAAAATTCGAAAATTAAGCAGATTTAGAGTCGATAAATTATTATATCGGCATAAAAACGCCGACTCTTTTACCCACGCGGTATTTATAACGGTTCGGAACATAAATACAACCCTTTTTTCACTTAAAACGGGTATTTTCCAGCCAAAAGATTGCAATTGGCCTTGAGATGAGGACAAATCACTTTAATCCACAGGCCTGCGTAACTGTAAAATAAAAGCGTCCGAATTAATGCCTCAGGCCTTTCAGTTCTATGCTTAAGGCAGCAATAAGCTTGTTTGCCGAAACAGTTTTTATTTTCCTGCCGTGCCGGTAGATAAAGCCTCTGCCCTTGGCCGCACAAATAGCCAAATCCGCGTCAGCCGCCTCACCCGGACCGTTCACAACGCATCCCATCACCGCCACCCGGATGGGTCTGTTGACGTCTTTAAGTACTCGTTTCACCTGCCGGGCTAATTTGACAACATCAATCTGACACCTCCCGCAGGTCGGACAAACTATAAGCTCGGGTTTATTGGGCTTATAAAGACCTAACGACTTCAGTATCTCTTTGGCAATCAGGACTTCCTGCACAGAATCGCCCGCAACACTTACCCGTATCGTATCTCCAATACCCTCGGCCAAAAGAGTACCAATAGCAACCGCTGAAGCTGTTTTGGCATCTTCAGCTAATCCCGCATGTGTAAGACCTAAGTGTATCGGATAGCTGAACTTTTCGGCAATTTGCCGGTTGACCTCTATCGTCCGCGCAACATCGGCGCTTTTCGCACTCAGAACAATATCGCTGAATCCGGCCTTCTCAAACAAACGAACATATTTTGTCATCTCCTTCAGCATCAGCCCCACGCGTTTTCCCGCAGGCACATCAGCTTTTTTCAGGTCGCGGATGCTCGCTTCATTAACCCCTATCCGGACCGCTGCGCCGTGAGCCTTCGCCGACTCGATGATTCGAAGGATATCGGCTCGATTTTTGATATTTCCCGGATTGAGACGAATCTTCGCCGCGCCCGCTTCAATCGCCTCTATTGCCCTTGCCGCAGAAAAATGAATGTCCGCAATCAACGGCACGCTCACCTTCTCAACGATTTTTGCAAAGGCGACACTATCGGCCTTGGTGGGCACGGCAATCCGAACAACCGAGCAACCCGCCGAGGCTAACCTGCGCACCTGCCTTAAGCACCGGGCAACATCACTCGTCGCGACCTTCGTCATTGACTGAATCACAATCGGCCAGGGCGAACCGATTCGCACCGAATCGACCTTGACGACTCTCGTTTTTCGCCTTTTAATCATAATGGAAATTATAGCTTGTCTTAAAGCACCCGGCAAATTAAAATGGTTCCACAAAGGTGAACCGTCGTGAAAACTCCAAAAGGCTCGATAATGTCGATATGGTGGTCGATTTTACTGGTCGTTTTACTCGCATACGCCATCCTTGCGATGGCCCTGTTCTTTATGCAGTCCTCATTTCTCTACAGTCCCGTCGGACAGGTACCCTACAATCCCGCAGATATAAACCTGCCCTTCGAACAAGTCGTCTTCGAGACGGAAGACCGATTGAAACTGTCGGCATGGTATATACCCGCCGAAAAAGCCGACTTCACCGTCCTGTTCTGCCACGGAAACGGCGGAAATATGACACATCGCCTCGACACAATAAACATTCTCAACGAACTCGGCCTGAACTGCTTCATCTTTGATTACCGCGGCTACGGCGCAAGCGAAGGCAAGCCCTCAGAGGCCGGTACATACCGGGATGCCAAGGCCGCATACAATTGGCTTACAAAAAACAAAAAAATCAATCCCGAAAAAATCATACTTTTCGGCAGGTCGCTCGGCGGAAGTATTGCTGCATACCTCACAACAAAGGTCGATGCCAAAGCGCTTGTCATCGAAAGCAGCTTCACCTCATACGTGGACATCGGAAAAAAATTCTACCCCTATATGCCCGTTCGACTGGCCGCTATCTACAGCTATCCGACTATCGATTACGTCCGCAATATACACCTGCCTTTACTGATTATTCACAGCAGAAACGACGAGGTCATACCATTCGAGTTCGGCCTGAGACTCTACGACGCCGCTAACGAGCCGAAAGAATTTGTCGAGATATCCGGCACACACAATGACGGTTTCCTCTTCTCCGGCGAAATTTACAGAAATGCATGGTCGAACTGGCTCGAATTTCTAAAAAAATATAAGCCCGCCGCAAAGCCGATCCTCAGACGTATATCCTGATACCTGCCCACACAACGCAATCGGCCTGCACAAATTCGCTTCCGTTTAAGAAACCAGGTGCTCGTCAATTTACTGAATCAGATTTACCTTGTGTGTTTTGCTGAACCTGTCAAGAAAATCCTGTACCCTTTCCGACCGGAGCGCAAGGAACAGAGCCACCAGCAAAACTATTATCACAATAACCAGCTTTTTCATTTTGCCACCTTTGCCGACTCAATCTTACCGGTATTGGCTTTTATGCTCATTTCGGTTGAGTCTTTGTCAAAAATACCCGCCTGTCTGTAGCGCCGGGAAAAATCGTTTCTAAGACCTAAGCTCAACATCTGCAAGATTCTCCCGGTTCTTAAGAGCACCTTCGAAAAAGCGCAATACGGGCGCATACATTGTTCAACCATCCCTGCATCTGACTACCCCCATAAAGAGTTATTCAAATATGAATCCACAACGCCGGATGCCGCCGGGTTCAGGAACCGATTGTGAACAATCTCAAATTGTCTGCCGCTAACCGCGCTCTATGGATTATAGTAAACCTGTTCCATCTCAGCCCAGCCCTTCTCACCCGCAAGAGGGACCTGCATCGGGTCGCAGACCTTAAGCCACGCCTTGTTACGCGGCTCGGCGTCCAGTTTGGCCATGTCCGCCTCGAAGTCGTCACCGGTGTATTCGTAGTAGCCGAACTCATACCACTTACCGTCAATCTTATGCAGGAAGATGGAGAAGTTATGCATGTTGTATTTATTCAACAGATCCCGGACCCCCGGATTGTCATCGGCGTGCAGACGCTTGTATTCATCTATCACATCCGGCCGAATTCCCACCACCATACCAACACGCTTAATCTTCTTCTCCATACAACCGGCCGCACAAAACACCACAGCGGCCACCAAAATAAACACCACCGTCTTCTTTGCGTTAGACATCTCTGCTCCTTTCGAAAAACTGAAAATCTGATAAATTAAGACCCGGTTTTGCCCTGATGCTGGATACCACATCAGCCACCACCGCAAGTCCCCAGGGAATAAGCGATTATATTAATAGTCGAACGTTCCATTTTCAAATAAAATCCGATTTGGCAAAAAATAACTTTTACAGAAAAAATGTTGCCTGTTCTGGTGAAAAAGCCCGCAGATTTTGGCCGGGATATTATCTTGTAAAATTGCAAACGTTCGGTATAATCTTCGGCCGTAAGGTCTTATGTTCATTTACTCAAACTGACCTATATGAGTCAGGTGTTGGCTTTAAGTGCTTTATTGATAAGCTTATAAGCAATCTTGTCATTCTGAGGCGTCCCCTGTGTCGTTCTGAGGCGAAGCCGAAGAATCTCAATTGTTCGACTACTGTCATTCC